>JAEEGK010000183.1_pt1 | contig 158474 bp, 130 predicted proteins | sample 8958771 | NCBI WGS metagenome assembly JAEEGK01 (sample SAMN16246547, study PRJNA631951) | gut metagenome | biome: gut microbiome; feature: rumen; material: SC-attached | host: Bos | place: Iran: Karaj | collected 2018-10 | reverse complement strand
AGATGGGCTTTAAGGACCTGCACCTGGCATCGTCCAGCCTGATCGACGTGCATGAGCCCCTGATCGACCACATCAAGAACGGTGTTATCACCCGCATCTCGACCAGCGGTCTGCGCGGTGCCCTCGCTACCGAGGTATCGCACGGCCTGATGAAGGAGCCCGTTGTGTTCCGCAGCCACGGTTCTCGCGGCTATGCTATCAAGAGTGGCGAGCTGCACATCGATGTTGCCTTCCTGGGCGCTTCGTCCTGTGATCCCCTGGGTAACGCTGCCGGCTTCTCGACCAGCGAGAATGCCAAGAGCATCTGCGGTTCGATCGGTTACGCTCTGCCCGATGCCAAGTATGCCGACACTACCGTCATCCTGACCGACGACCTGGTGGATTATCCCAACCAGCACAATGCCATCAGCGAGGCCGACGTGGACTATGTCGTTGTTGTTGACTCGGTGGGTGACTCGAGCAAGATTTCTTCGGGCGCCATCCGTGACACCAAGAACCCGCGCGACATCCTTCTGGCCCAGCAGGCTGCCAAGGTAGTCATGAACAGTGGTTACTTTGAAAACGGCTTCTCGCTGCAGACCGGTTCGGGCGGCGCTTCGCTCGCCGTGACCAAGTACCTGCGTCAAGGTATGATTGACAAGGGCATCAAGGCCAGCTTTGCACTGGGTGGCATCACCAGCCACATGGTCAAGCTGCACCAGGAGGGCCTGATCGGCCGTCTGATCGACGTTCAGTCGTTTGACAAGGTGGCCGCCGAGTCGTTGATGAACGACCCGATGCACAAGTGCGTATCGGCCAACGAGTATGCCGCCATGCTGGAGCCGGGTTCCGCAACCCACTTCCTGGATGTCGTTATCCTGTCGGCCCTGGAGGTTGACGTCAACTTCAACGTGAACGTGCTCGTTGGTAGCGACGGTATCATCCGTGGCGCCATCGGCGGTCACCCCGACACCGCTCAAGACAGCGCCCTGTCGGTTATCGTTTGCCCGCTGCTGCGCGGCCGCATCCCCTGCGTCGTTGACGAGGTAACTACCCTCATCACCCCGGGCAGCAACGTTGACGTTGTCGTTACCGAGTACGGTATCGCCGTTAACCCCAACCGTCCCGAGATCAAGGAGCGCCTGGAGGCTGCCGGTCTGAACATCGTGGACATCCACGACCTGGCTGCCAAGGCCCGCTCGATCATCGGCGATCCCGCTCCCCTGCCCTTCGGCGACAAGGTTGTGGGCGTCGTTTTGAACCGCGACGGCTCGGTACAGGACGTTATCAAGAACATCGTTGGCTAAATCACGCATTTAGTCTGACCCTATAACACTAGCGATGGAGATTACGCTCGACGCCCTACTGCAAAGCCGTGACGCACGTCACGCGCTGCAACAGCAGTTGATGCAGCAACACCCCGGCAGCACGCTCGTGTGCCTGACGGTGGTGATGCCCGGCAGCGTCAAGCGTAATCTCTATTCGGTAGTGACTGCACAAGCGGCCTTGACAGCCCTGCTCGACCGACTGGGCGAGCATGTGCAGGCAACACGCGCCCGCGACATGGCGACCGGCTATGAGGCCTACCTCATCACCGACTTGCCGGCGCTCGAGGCCAAACGTGTGACTTGTGACATCGAAGACAGCCACCCGTTAGGGCGGCTGTTCGACATTGATGTCATGGGTGCCGACGGCAACCCCATCGCCCGCCAAGCGGTGGGTGGGGAACCCCGCCGTTGCCTGCTGTGCGACAACGAGGCACGCTGGTGCATGCGCAACCACAGCCACTCGCAAGAGGAACTGATGGCACACATCCAACAGGTAGTCAACGACTATGTACGGTAACTTTGAAATCTGCGACATGCCGCTCTCGCTCAAGTCCAACAGGGCTCGAGTGGAGCGTTTCCTTGCCGACAGTGGCCTGCGTCTCGAGGACGTGGACTACTATGCCGCCGTCACCGATGACGATGGCAACATCATTGCCGGCGGGGGCTTGCAGGGCAACGTCATCAAGTGCATAGCCGTGGGCGAGGCAGCCCGTGAGACGGGACTGAGCAACAAGCTGATTTCCCACCTCATCGGCATGGCCAACCAACAGGGTGCCGACTCGGTAAAGGTGTTTACCAAGCCTGACAACCGCACGGTGTTTGAGAGCATGGGCTTTAAGGTCATTGCCAGTGCTCCACGTGCCATCCTCATGGAGAACGGCATGAAAGGCATCGGCCGCTATACCGACTACCTGCGCCGCACGCGTGGTGACCGTCCCGACGGTGCTGCCGCCATCGTGATGAACGCCAACCCGTTCACCCGTGGCCACCGCTACCTGGTGGAGCAAGCCGCAGCCCAAGCATCGACGCTGTATGTCATCGCCGTGCGCGAAGACCGCTCCACATTCAGCTATGCCGAGCGCCTGGCCATGATTCAGGCCGGCTGCAAGGGGCTGGACAACGTCGTGGTGGTCGAGGGCAGCGACTATGCCATCAGCGAACTGACGTTCCCCACCTATTTCCTCAAGCAAGTGACCGACGCCACCGACACCCACATCACGCTGGATCTGGACCTGTTTGCACGGCACATCGCACCCGCCCTGGGCGTGACCACACGGTTAGTGGGCAGCGAGCCCATCGATGCATTGACGCAGCGCTACAACGAGCTCATGCAAGAGCAGTTGCCGCAGCACGGCATTGCAGTGAAGACCGTGGAACGCTTCAAGCAGGGCGATCAGCCGGTGAGCGCCTCACGCGTTCGCCAAGCGATGGCCGACGGCTCTTTGAGCCATGCTATCGCCCTTGTCCCGACAACCACAGTACCTTATATCATCGCCCACATGGCTACCATGGCTATGCACATCGAGCTCGACACCACGCCCAAACCCGGGCTGGTGGACCGCAACGACAACGGGGCACACAAGGACATGGATCTGGCGCTGATGAGCCGCAGTATTGACGCTTTGCTGCCTTTCATGGTACAACTGGCGCTATACGGCCATAGTTGCGGACAGCAGAATGCCGTCCCCGAGGCCGAAAAAGTGCGCCACATCGGCATTGAAGCCGAGAAGGCCATGCTCACGGCCACCGGAGGGGTAAACACCCACCGCGGAGCGCTGTTTGCCATGGGACTGACCGTACTGGCCGCCTCATGGTGCATGGCACACGACGGCAAGACCGAAGAACAACCGCTACAAGACCTCATTATGAAGGTTGCAGGAGAATTCGCTCCCACGGCGGGCACCCACGGCAACGATGCCGTGAATGCGCACCGTGTAATGGGTGCCCTCGACCTGGCCAAGGCAGGTTATGAGCAGTTGTTCAACGGCTGGCTGCCCGCCTACCGCTCTTATCTTGCCGATGGCGCCGATACCGCTTGCCACCGCCTGCTGTTGCTCATCATGAGCCAGCTGGACGACACCAACGTCATCCACCGTGTGGGCTATGAACAGGCGCAACAGGTCAAGCAAGAGGCACAGGCATTGCTCGACAGCTACAGCGCTGCCGGCATGGAAGCGCTGAACCGTAACTACATCGCGCGCAACGTCTCTCCCGGCGGCAGTGCCGACATGGTTGCACTCACCATTTTTATTCACTCGATATTGAATTAACAACCCTATATCAATTAACATTTTCAAAATTTTATCATGGTAGAATTAATCAATCAAGGAGTTTACTTAATCAACGGTAACGAAATTCGCACTGATGCTGCTGGTCTTCCCACGCCTGACGAGGCTCGTGAGAACACCATCACCTACGGCATCCTGCGCAGTCACGACGTGGACGGCAGCAAGGGCAAGAAGATGCGCATCCGCTTTGACGCGATGATGTCGCACGACATCACCTACGTGGGCATTATCCAAACCGCCCGCGCCAGTGGTCTCGAGAAGTTCCCCCTGCCCTACGCAATGACCAACTGCCACAACTCGCTGTGCGCTGTTGGCGGCACCATCAACGAGGATGACCACGTGTTCGGTCTCTCGGCTGCCAAGAAGTACGGCGGTATCTACGTTCCCGCTAACCAGGCCGTTATCCACCAGTTCGCCCGCGAGGCAATGGTGAAGTGCGGTAACATGATTCTGGGTAGCGACAGCCACACCCGCTACGGTTCGCTCGGTAACATGGGCGTCGGCGAAGGTGGTGGTGAGCTCGTGAAGCAGCTGCTGCGCAACACTTGGGACATCAACGCTCCCGAGGTTGTCCTGGTATGGTTGGAAGGCGCACCCAAGAAGGGTGTAGGTCCCCACGATGTTGCTATCTCGCTCGTTAAGGCTACCTTCGAGAGCGGCTTTGTAAAGAACAAGGTGCTCGAGTTCGCTGGCCCTGGCGTGAAGAACCTGCCCATCGACTTCCGTAATGGTATCGACATCATGACCACCGAGACCACCTGCTTGAGCTCGATCTGGGTTACCGACGACGAGGTGAAGCACCACTACGAGCTGCACAAACGTCCCGAGGACTTCAAGGTGCTGCAACCCGGTGAGGTGGCTTACTATGACAGCATGATCAAGATCGACCTGAGCACTCAGGAGAGCATGATCGCTCTGCCCTACCACCCCAGCAACGCTTTCACCATCCACGAGCTGCAGGCTAATCCCGTTGAGATCCTGCGCAAGGTCGAGGAGGACACCAAGAAGCGCTTTGGCGACAAGGTACAGTGCGACCTCGTTGACAAGGTGATGAAGGACGGTAAGGTACAGGCCGACCAAGGTATCATCGCTGGTTGCTCGGGCGGTACCTATGACAACCTGAGCGCTGCTGCTGCCATCATGCGCGGCAAGAGCATCGGTAACGACTACTTCACCATGAGCGCTTATCCCCAGTCGGTTCCCGTTTACATGGCAACCGTTCGTGAGCGCATCGTTGAGGAACTGCTCGAGGCTGGTGTGATCATCAAGCCCGCCTTCTGCGGTCCTTGCTTCGGTGCTGGTGACGTGCCCAGCAACAATGGCCTGTCAATCCGCCACACCACCCGTAACTTCCCCAACCGCGAGGGTTCCAAGCCCGGCCAGGGTCAGATCTCGCTGGTTGCCCTGATGGACGCCCGCTCAATCGCTGCTACCGCAGCTAACGGCGGCGTGATTACCGCAGCCACCGACGTTGACTACACCGACGACCACAAACCTTATCAGTATGATGCCAGCATCTATGAGCGCCGCGTTTATTACGGCTTTGACAAGGCTCAAGCCGACGTCGAGCTGCGCTACGGTCCCAACATCAAGGACTGGCCCAAGATGTATCGCATGGAGGACAACATGCTGCTCGAACTGGCAGCCGTTATCCACGACAGCGTAACCACCACCGACGAGTTGATCCCCAGCGGTGAGACCTCGAGCTACCGCTCCAACCCGCTGAAGCTCTCTGAGTTCGCCCTGTCACGCCGCGTGCCTGAGTACGTTGGTCTGAGCAAGCGCATCCAGGAGCAGGATCACGAGCGCCGCGACGGCAAGTGCCCGCAGAACGTGCTCGACGCTCTCGCTAAGGTAGGTGCTAAGCCCGAGAATACCTCGTTTGGCTCATGTGTATTCGCCCACAAGCCTGGTGACGGTTCCGCTCGCGAGCAGGCCGCTTCTTGCCAGAAGGTGCTCGGCGGCGACGCCAACATCTGCTACGAGTATGCAACCAAGCGCTATCGCAGCAACTGCATCAACTGGGGTATCGTTCCCTTCACCATCGCTCCCGATGTTGAGTTCAACTACAACCCCGGTGACATGGTATTTGTTCCTGGCATCCGTGAGGCCATCGTTAATGGCAAGGAGGAGATCGATGCTAAGGTTATCGCTGCCGACGGCGTACATGACCTGCACCTGTTCTTCCAGAACCTGACTCCCGACGAGCGCACCATCCTCGCCGAGGGCTGCCTGATGAACTTCTACGCTTCACAGAAGAAGTAAATCCATTTTATTCCAGTCATGGGCAATGGGCCCATGACTGGAAGTTTAAAGTTTAGAGGTTAAAGGTTAGAGAGAATCTACCTTGAACGACTAAACGACAATAAAAAAACAAATCATTTTTTTCAATAACAACTGATCACATTAAATTTCAATCATGATCGAAAAAATTAAAATGACCACTCCCATCGTGGAGATGGACGGTGACGAGATGACCCGCATCCTGTGGAAGATGATCAAGGACGAACTGATTCTTCCGTTTGTTGACCTCAAGAGTGAGTACTATGACCTGGGTCTTGTAAAGCGTGACGAGACTGGTGACAAGATCACCATCGAGGCTGCTGAGGCTTGCAAGAAGTATGGTGTTGGCGTTAAGTGCGCTACCATCACCCCCAACCTGAAACGTATGGACGAGTACAAACTGCACGAGATGTGGAAGAGCCCCAACGGCACTATCCGTTCCATCCTCGACGGTACCGTATTCCGCGCTCCCATCACCATCCCGAGCATCCACCCCGTTGTAAAGAACTGGGAGAAGCCCATCACCATCGCTCGTCATGCCTATGGCGACGTTTACAAGAGTGTTGAGCTGCGTGCCGACGAACCCGGTGTTGCTAAGCTCGTCTTTGACGGCGTTAGCGGCAAGCACGAGGAAGTGGTAATTCAAGAGTTCAAGGGCGAGGGCGTCCTCCAAGGTATGCACAACCTGGACAAGTCCATCCGTTCATTTGCTCACAGCTGCTTCAAGTATGCTATCGACACCAAGCAGGATCTGTGGTTCTCGACCAAGGACACCATCAGCAAGAAGTATGACGCTCAGTTCCGCATCATCTTTGAGGAGGTTTACGAGCAGAACTACAAGGCTGAGTTTGAGAAGCTGGGTCTGGAGTACTTCTACACCCTGATCGACGACGCTGTTGCTCGCGTGATCCGCAGCAAGGGTGGTTACATCTGGGCTTGCAAGAACTACGACGGCGACGTGATGAGCGACATGGTCAGCACCGCCTTTGGTTCACTGGCTATGATGACCAGCGTACTCGTTAGCCCCGACGGCAACTACGAGTATGAGGCTGCCCATGGTACCGTAACCCGCCACTACTACAAGTATCTCGAGGGCGAGGAGACTTCCACCAACCCCATGGCTACCATCTTCGCTTGGAGCGGTGCCCTGCGCAAACGCGGTGAGAAGGACGGCTTGAAGGACCTCATGAACTTTGGTGACCAGCTCGAGGCTGCTTGCTTCGACACCCTCAACTCGGGTATCGTTACCAAGGACCTCGTGAACCTGATGGAAGGTGTTGAGGCTAAGGCCGTGAACAGCGCCGAGTTCATCAAGACCATCCGCACCAACCTCGAGAAGCGCCTCGGCTAATCCCAAGGACGTTTTTCAAGAAACCCTAACGAGGGCTGCAGCACCAGGTGCCGCAGCCTTCTTGCTTATTACGGGCTGGCAGCCCGTAATAATGCAGTAACGATACTTTTCTTACTCAAGAATACATCTTTTAAGGAAATGCATTATCTTTGCATGATTAAACGAGGAGAAAGCAGGTTATGATCAGCTATTGGAAATGTAAGGAGGGTTTTAGCGAAATCAATCAGTGGAAATCGGGTTGCTGGGTGAGAGTCACCAATCCGACCCTTGACGATTTGGCGCTATTGCAGGAACGCTTCGCCGCGCCGTTGGACTTCATCGACGATGCCGAGGATATCGAGGAACGCCCTCGCGTCGATCACGAGGACAACTGGGTGCTGGTGTTCATTCGCGTGCCGTGCAAGCGCATCGATGAGGACGGTGAGACCATCTTCTCGACCGCGCCTCTCGCCATCCTCATCCGTGACGACGTGTTCATCACGGTCGAGTACTATGACAATGAGGTGCTTAACGACTTCATCAGTTGGAGCAAGCGCCGCCGCATGAACTCGGTTAAGTCCTATGACCTGTTGCTGTCGCTAATGCTCTCCACATCGGTGTGGTACCTCAAGTACCTCAAGCAGATGAACGCGATGATGAACGCCGCCGAGGAGCGCCTGGAACAAAAGATGGACAACGACGAACTCATCCGCATGATGGGCTTGGGCAAGTTCTTGATCTACTTCATCACCTCGCTCAAGGGCAACGCCACCGTGCTGGCGCGCATCAAACTCAGGACTCGAACGTTGCCTCATGACGAGGCTCTGCTCGAGGACGTCGAGATCGAGACCCAGCAGGCTATCGATACGGCCGAAATCTACAGCAACATCCTGGAACGTCAGCAAGAAACCTATTCATCAGTCATCGGTAACAACCTGAACCGCATCATGAAGACCCTCACCGTGGTCACCATCCTGCTGATGATTCCCACCGTCGTCGCCGGCTACTATGGCATGAACGTGCCCAACGGCATGGAGGCATGGCCTTATGGGTTCCCCTTTGCCATCCTTGTGTCGGTTGTGCTGATGGTATTATGCTACATTTTTATGCGCCACAGCAAGTTTTTCAAATAATTAATGATTAGATTCAACTGACTTGCGAATACAACTAAAGTTAGTGCAATTGTTAGCAAAACGTCATCCTCACGTCTTTTAATAAGTGTATATATCGTTATATCTATTATACTTAAAACCTTTATTATATCAGAACGACCTATCATGTTTTATCATTTATTTTTCTTAAATTTGCAACCGATGCCATAGCAATATTTGGCAGTAAAAAATTGGGATAGTTTTTGATAGTCACCTCATAAAAACAACAAAAACCAATCCCTCATCCCAATTATGAACAAACAATTATCACCAACATCTTGAGAACCAAAGTCTGCTGCTTCATTAGGGGATTGTGAAATACAGAGGCTGATAATATCAATTGTTTTATGAGAAAGTTATTACTGATTCTTGTCGCCATTATTACAGCGAGTACGTGTTCCGTTATTACAGCCAAGCCAATGAATATGGACAACATCTTCGCGTCTATACAGGGCAAAAGTTTGAGCGGCAACATCGTCATCAGTGAGCCCAACCTAGAGGGTATTGTCTATATCAGCTATACAGGTTATGAAAACGTCACAATCATTGTTACTGTCAATGATGAGGAAGTGGATTTTGAGAATGGAAGAATACAACTAAACGCAGGACAATCAACAATTACTGTTATTGTCACTGCCAGTGGGTATAACACGAAAACCAAAACCTTCCAAGTAGAATGGTATCCTCAAGATGACCCACACCAATCAGGATACTGGATTGTCTTCATCAGTAATGAAGAAAAAGAAATCTGGTATGAACTTTTCGCATTACCAGACGGGAATTACTACAATATGATTGATTGCCCCAAAGCGATATATGGGGATATTGCCCGTTTTTACTATATGATTGATGGATGTCCTTACGGGGCTCCAGATGATATGGTTGAAGTCTTTTTACAAGATTATCTTTATAATCCATTGGTAGCCTATCCTAGTGGTTCACCATATTACTATTTTATCCATACTGGCTATGGAAATATGATAGGCATTTATCATCATTATAATGATTTCGGCGAGCTCTCTGCATACTGTTGCTATGTAAATCAATATTACGAAATAAATCCTCCGGGCGATGTGAATCAAGATGATATTGTTAACATTCATGACGTTAGCGACCTAATAGAGATGCTCCTTTATGGTTCTTATTGGGACAGTCCTGATGTGAATAAAGATGGTGTTGTCAATATAGAGGATTTGGCAAAACTTATTGACATTTTATTGCATCAATCATGATTTATTAACTAAAAAGCAAGTGAGACCAGAGAACTAGCATGCGGGAAATCGCATTTTGTGCCAGATAGTCATATCAAAACGGATTTAATTATTGCTATTCTATATTATTTCATCTATTTTTGCAGAGTAATAACCATTAATTCATCATAAGTTCAACCTTTTAAATAATCATTTTATGAAACGTACAATTACTCTTATCGCGCTTATCGCAGCCCTGCTCGTGCCCACCTATGCCACGGCACAGCGCCGCGCGCCTCAATCAGGCATGAGGCTCTCACAATTCAAGGCTCCCGCTGCCGCACCACTGCGGGATGAAGAAGAGCCCATCATGGATGTCCCCGAGGGCACCCTTTATGACAACATGTATGCCACCTCGTTTGCTTATGGCCTGGGATGGGGCGACATCTATATCCAGAACGTGGATGGCGGCATCGGTAAGGTGGTCGAGGGCACCGACGGCAACCTGTACATCTACAATCCCATCTCACAAGGCTACATCTGGTTCTCCATTCTGCCCTGGATCAAGGCCGAGCCGGCTGGCGAGGGCAAGTATGTCGTAAGACTGCCTCAGCTCTACATCATTGATGTGGGCGATCCATATTATGCCTATTGCATGCACTATGATGAAGACGAGGGCATGCCCGTGGTCGAGGAAGAGGGCGAAATCGAGTTCACCTGGCAGGACGGCGTTCTCACCCAACTGGGAGACAAGTTTATCGGCTTGTGTGACGCCACAGCCGACTGGTTCTACATGGCCGACCAGCACATCGTCTATACACCCCAGACCGACGAACCCCTCATCATGACTGATGACGAGTACTATATCCAGAGCTACACGATGACCTATCTGTCCGATCCTACTGACCTCACTGTCACCAGGAATTGTATCGTCGACGTGATTATTGATGGCGAGGACATCTACATGGGCAACCTCAATAACAATAATCCGACCTCATTCATCAAGGGCTCTCTCGTTAATGGCAAGGCCACCTTCCCCACCCGTCAATATCTGGGCGTTGACGCTTACTACAACGGTCACATCTATGTGCTCACTGGCGATGCTTTTGTCGACACCGAGACCTATGGCTCACCTGTGTTCAATTATAACCTCAACGACGAGATCGTCTTCAATGTCGATGAGGAGGCCCGTAACATCGTTGCCGAGTGGCCCGCCTCGATGATCACCAATGTTGGTCCAAGCACGCTCTCGATCATCAACGACTATGTAGCTCCCAGTCTTGTTGCATTTGACGAATATCCCGCCACGCCTGCTATGCCCGTCTTCGCCGCCGAAGACATCTCGGTTAACCAGAATTCCGGTTGGACTGTGCTTCACTTCACCATTCCCACCGAGGATGTTGACGGATACCGACTCAATGAGAACAAGCTGTTTTACAATATCTACCTTGATGACCAAGTGTACACCTTCGACCCGGAGACCTACATCGGCTTGTCGAGCGAGATGACAGATATCCCCTATAAGTTTGAGGACAACATCAACTTTGACATCTACATCAGCAATGGCCGCCACACGGTTTATCTCTATACCACCCAATTTGCAACCGTGGGTGTACAGAGCATCTACACTGCCGGTGGTGAAGTAAACCGTTCTGAAATCGCTTATGTCATCAACCCGATCGATCCTTCTGGAATTGATGAAGCTGCCACTGGCTTACAAGTTACCGATACCCGCTACTATGACCTGACGGGTCGCGAGCTGCCGTCAGCACCAGCTTCAGGTCTGTTCCTGCAACGCGTTAACTACAGTGACGGTTCCAGCGCCACCATCAAGGTCGCAAAATAATCGGGTAAAACGCCAATTAGAACAAAACTCATAAAAAGGATGGGGCCGTTTGAAAGCGGTCCCATCCTTTTTATCATTACTGTCTTTAACCTTTAACGCAAGGCGAAGGCGGTGCCGCCAATGCCTATCAGCTGCTGATAAGCGAGAACGCCTGGTTGCGAGAGTTCGACAGTGGTGTAGCTGCCGTCGCGAGTGAGCATGTTCACGTGAGTATCATCAACAAAAGTGAACAATTTCATTTCTTGACCGTTGTTCTCGAGCGACCATGAATTGTCGTTGGCGTCGAAGACGAAACGGGTGACCTGCTTGGTAGTGGTATTGGTGATGGTATAACCCGTCTCGTTGCGGGCAATAAGATATTGCGCATCCTTGCCGTCAATCACCTTAGTCTCGGCCTGGGCGAGGGCGGGATTGGTGCCTGACCAGAACTCAATGGAGTTAAGGATAAACAAGTCAGCAGCAAAACTCAACTCATAAACCGGGAGAATCCACATAGCGACAAAAACCAGCTCGTTGACGAACTTGTCACCCACGTGGTCATTCCAATTCTTTACCTTATTGAACAGGGCAAAACTGCCGATGCACGATTGCATCGTCATCGATGCTGTTAAGGCCACTACTGTGACCAGGATTAAATGTTTCTTTCTCATTGTGCTATCAAGTTTAAAAAAATGATTATGTCTTCTAATTATCTAACAACAAACTGGAGACATTAGTATAATTAGCAGGATTTTTTAACGTTTGTAGTTCTTTTTGTAGAAATCATACCTATTGAGTACCTTGACCACATAGTCCACCGGTTCGGTGCCACGGCAATAGCCATTGGAGCACACCGAATCGTTGTAATACTCGGGGTCCATCTTCCATAGCATGGCCTGCTCGACATTCTCCTCCCACACGCGCGGATTAAGTTCATACTTGCGGGCCAGGGCGATGGCATCAGTCACATGGCCTGAGCCGGCATTATAGGAGGCCAGCACAAACTTGATGCGGTCGCCGGCGCCAGTCTTGCTGCGCATGATGCCGTCGAGTTCCTTGAGTATCTTGGATGCCACACGGATGCTGACCTCGGGATTGCTCAGGTCCTCTTCCTTCACCCCAAAGGAGCGCGCTGTCTTGGGCATCACCTGCATTAGTCCCCGTGCACCCATCCACGAGGTGGCGTTGGGGTCAAATCCCGACTCACTATAGGCGATGGCCGCCAGCAAGCGCCAATCCCACCCCAACTGCTGGGCATATTGCTTGAAAACATGGTCATAGGGCGAGATGGCACCAGGCGGAGTCACCGCTGGGGTATCTACCTTAATCGAATCGGGCTTGGGACCACGATTCATCTCAAAATAGTGTTTGAGGGCTTGCTTGGAGTATTCCTGGGCATTCACACTGGCCGCCCACTCATTAATGCTGTCGGCTAACCACTGGTTACGCTTAGACACAGCCCACGATGAGCGCTGCTCAAATCCCACCCTCAGGCCGATGTTGATGCTGTCATAGTAGGTAAGATTCATCTGGGCAATATCACTATCCACAATCGTGAAATCAATCTCACGCTTTGAAACACGGTGTATCAATTCGGTAGGTAATGCCGACTCGCCTTCCACAGCGTGGATGATGATACCGCCGCCCACCTCATTGTCAAGGTTATGAAGCCGCGATTCATATTTTGAGCCTTTTTCTACATAGATTTCCCGTCCGATAAGTTGTGTCACGTCATAGATCATGCCCTTGCCGCTGTGCTGGACAAGCACCTGATAGGTCTCGTTGACCGCGCCACAATGGAGCACGCGCGACTTGTACTCAGCAGTGACTGGAATCTCACAGGCGAGCACATCGACATGCTTTTTCTCCAGCAACTTGACCAAGTCAGGCATACTGCGCGCCACGACAAAACGCAACGCGATTCCCTTGGATCGGGCAAAGTCACAGATGCGGTCATAGTCATAGCCCATCGTGTCGCCCTTGAGGATAAAGAACCCCGTGGGGCTGTAAAGCGTGCCCACCCTTAAGGTGTCGGGCAACTCATAATGAGGCTCCACCTTATTCTTCTTGCCACCACATGAAATGGTTAGCGAGAAGAACAACAATAATGCTAAAAATGGAAAAATACCGCGCATGATCAGCGGATGTTGGGAACGATAAGCATCAAGTAGATGAATACGGCAGGAACCACGAGCAACAGGCTGTCGATGCGATCCAGGATACCGCCATGACCAGGCAGAATGTTACCTGAATCCTTCACGCCCACAGTGCGCTTGATGAGTGACTCGACCAAATCGCCAAATGTGGCAAACACGGCGACTACCACACTCATGCCAACCCATGTTGTGAGGTCGGGCACCTGGAAGAACTCGTCAAACCAGTAATATGTGGCATAAGCGCCCGCAACACACAGCACGACGCCGCCAATGACGCCTTCCCAAGATTTCTTGGGCGAGATGCGCTCAAACAGGCGATGCCGTCCCAGCAACATCCCCACGCAATAGGCGCCCGTGTCATATAACCAAATGAAAATGAACAATCCCAGCAGCAGGCGTGGTGCAGTGATGCTCATGATGCCGTTAAGCATGGCGACGGGCAAGGCCACATAGCCCAGCGCGAAAAACGAGCGTTCCAGGCTATGTACCGCGTTTTGACGCGGACGGTAGAGCTGCACGATGGTGCGCAACAGCAAATAGACCGCAATCGGCAGCAACCATAACGCACGGGACTGTATGGTCGTGCCCTCGTAATGCAGATACAAGGCCACAAAAATGCCCACACCGCCCAACATGTCAATGATGTTTACAAGCCACGACTGGGTTGCGTCATCCTTGGCCATAGTGATCAACTCGCCTATACCCAATACAATAAGCAATGGGAACACCAGGAGATATACCACCGGTGAATTATCAAGCAACAGGATGGCTGTTACTATCAGCGCAATATAGATAACGCCCGAAAAGATGCGTTTAATCAAGGTCATCATGCGTCATTTCATTTTTATTGGTGCAAATTTACAATATTATCACGACATGGACAACAGCTAGAGCAAAATCGTCACATTAAACAGCGAAGCCTCCCAGCGGATGGCTAGAAGGCTTCATTTTTCTTTTGGAGAGGGACGATTTATTTCGTTTTAATTCAAAATCATCGATTCTAATCCTCTCGGCATCTCGACGTTATACTGATAAGCCCTTGCAAACTGCTTGAGGAACTCGATAGTTGCCTTCTTAGGGCCTTTTACTGATGTCATAACGTCATTTTCTTTTTTAATTGAAGTAGTCGTTTTGTGCATAGGCAAATCCAGTTTTAAAATTCTTACGACTTAATAACGCTACCAAGCACCCAAATATTATATAGTAATACTGTTTTAAGTTTTTTTTTCATTTCATCACTTTAAACCCCTGTTAAGCGAGCATCTGAAAAGCCCTGCATATCATAAAAGAAACCTGCCACCTGATCAACAGGCGGCAGGGCTAACATATTGTAAAAGAGATATGCTCTCTTATTCTGTCAAGCGGTCAAGAACTGTTTTTACCAGATCCTCGACTGCAGTCTTGTAATTAGGATTGACATCGGTAGCTACGCGGTTGGCGATAATGGAGCAAACGGTCATTGCACGATGCCCCAGCATCAGTGCCATGCCCTGAAGGGCGCTACTCTCCATCTCATAGTTAGTGATGTGGCCGCCTTGATATTCAAACTGCTCGATGCGGCGGTTCAGCTCAGGCTCGGCAAGTTCCAAACGTACGCGACGTCCCTGAGGGCCGTAGAAGCCCACAGCTGAGATCGTATAACCGCGCACCATATCGTCACGGCCAATCTTCTCGACGAGCCACGGGTCGGCATCCACCACATAGGGTCTAGCGAACAATTTGTTCCATTTCACGAACTCGCAGAACTCACGCTCAAAGTCCAGGTCAGCGACCTTGTTGCGATCGGCATAATAGTTGATCACACCGTCAAAACCGATAGCCTTGCTAGCGATGACGGGCGTGCCCACGGGGACATAAGGCTGCAAGCCGCCAGAGGTGCCGATGCGCACGATGTTGAGCGTACGGTGCTCGGGGCGCGGGGTGCGGGTCTCAAAATCAATGTTGGCCAGGCCGTCAAGCTCGGTCATCACAATGTCGATGTTATCGGGACCGATGCCGTGGGAGAGCGCCATGATGGGCTTGCCGTGATAAGTGCCGCCAATGGCATGGAACTCACGGCTTGACGTTTCCCAGTCCTGGGTGTCGAAATGGGATGCAATCATCGTCACACGGCCGGGGTCGCCACACACGATGATGTTGTCGGTCAACTGCTCGGGTTTCACATGAATGTGGAACGCTGAGCCGTCATCATTGATGATAAACTCTGAATCGGGAATTCTGTTGATGCTCATATCGTAATGCAATTAAGAGTTCTATTTTAGTGATAAAAAGAAAATTCAAAGGTACTGCTTAATTTCGGTTCCTCAAAACCCTCTTTATTAAAAAAGATTAAAACGACTTCAGGCCAGCGTATAACGGCAACCAGGAAGGGTAACGATATTGTTCTGGCAATCAAGCTCGACCAGGACGCTCATGAGTTTATAAACGGGAAGCTGCAGCGCGTCAGCCAGGGCGTTGATATGGATTTCGCCATGGTCGCGAATGACATCGACAACGGCTTGTTGCTCCTTGGAGAGTTCGGGGAAAATCTCGAGTTGGCGGGGCGCAGCTGCCGCCGATTCCCAACGCATGGCTGCCAGCAGGTCGTCGGCACCAGTGATGAGGGCAGCCTTGTTGGTCGCGATGAGTTTGTTGCAGCCCGTTGAGTACTCATCGCCGCAACGCCCAGGCACAGCCATCACGTCGCGGTTATAGCTCATGGCGAGCGATGCCGTCACCAACGCGCCGCCTGCTCCTGCCGACTCGACAATCACGGTACAGTCGCTCAGGGCAGCAACGATGCGGTTGCGGGCCAGGAAATTGGCCTTGTGCACCTCGTCCTGGCTGGTGTAGTCGGTGAGCAACATGCCGCCGTTCTTGACGATGGCGATGGCGTCGTTGCGGTGGGCGGCGGGATAGATGCGGTTCAACCCGCGGGGCAATACCGCCACGGTGCGCGCCCCATGCTTGAGGGCTGCACGATGAGCCGCAATGTCTATACCATAGGCCAAACCGCTCACGACCACGAGGTCGGGCAAACGCTGGGCCAGGTCGGCGATGAGCGTGTCACAAAAGCGGATGCCATATTGCGTAGCATGCCTTGTCCCGACGACGCTGATGACGTGGGCGCTCTCCAGATCACAGTTGCCTAGTGTATAGATCATTGCCGGAGCGTCGGGGGCCTCGCGCAGGCGATGAGGGTAACTCTCGTCGGTAAAATAGATGGCGCTGATGCCGTGCTCGGTCACAAAGGCCGCCTCGCGTTCAGCACGTTGCAGGCACTCGCGGCGGTAGTCGTCACGGTAAATCTTGCTACGTCCACGCGTCAGGTCGCGCAACTCACGCTCGCTCATGGCGAAAAAGCGCTCCTCGTTGCCCACGACGTCGAGCAGCTTGCGGGCCAGGTCCACACCCATGCCCTGCAAGTCGGCAAACGCTATGCGGTAAACGAGTGGTGTCATGCGTCCTCCAGATATCTAGCCATCCGGGCGGCAAGCTCGTCGCCACGGTTGATGCGACCATCCTTCTCCATGCACACGATTGTCACCACGGCACTGACCACTTTTGCCCCATCCTCTTTCTTGAAGATGTCCTGGTGGAAAATGAACCGGGCACCCTTGCGTTCGAGCCACATGCGGCTCAGCATCACATCGCCACTGGCTAGCGGGGTCATATAGTCAATCTCCATGCGGCGCACCACAGGTACCAAGCCTTCTCGCGTCAGGCTACCGAATGGGATACCTTCTTGCTTGACAAAAGCGTGGCGGGTGTGCTCCAAGTAATGGAGGTAGATGGCATTATTGACGATGCCCTCGCTGTCGAGTTCATAGTCGCGTACGGCGATTTCGAGCGTGAAGATGTATTTGTCCTGTGCCATGATTATGTTTTATAAGGTCACAAAGTTATATAAAAAAGCTGTAGTATCATCTTATAGGGGCATAAAAAGCCTGCCCGCCGACTCATCATGAGCCTGCGGGCAGGAATATATCTTGGATTGCGGGAAGATTACTTCAGCCAGTCCTGAACCTTGTCGTTGGGGACCATGCGCTCCTCAAAAACGTAAGCGCCAGTCTTCTCGCTGCGGACCATCTTGATCACCTTGCTCCATGAGCGGCCTTCACCAGTCTGAAGGGTTGCAACTACTTTCTTTGCCATAACTTATATAGTCGTTAAATGGTTGTTCTACTCTCTATTACTTGATCTCCTTGTGAACGGTCATGCGTTTCAGATAGGGGTTGTATTTCTTGAGCTCCAAACGCTCGGTGGTGTTCTTGCGGTTCTTGGTCGTGATATAACGGCTCATGCCGGGAACGCCACTACCCTTCTGCTCGGTGCACTCGAGGATAACCTGGATGCGATCGCCTTTTGCTTTCTTTGCCATAATACAGTTGCTCCTTTCTTACTTGTTAATAACGGTGATTTCGGTGAGGTGACCCTCCTGAGCAGCCTTCTTGAGCGCTGCATCGAGACCCATCTTATTAATGTTACGCAGACCTGAAGCCGACACGGTCAGGCGAATCCACTGTCCCTGCTCGGGCCAGAAGAACTTGCGGTTGAAGACGTTAACGTTGAATTTGCGTTTCGTCCTGCGCTTTGAGTGCGACACGTTGTTGCCCGTGATCGCCTTCTTTCCGGTGATTTGACAAACTTTAGACATCGTTTCTCTAGTTTTAGTTATTGTTCTTGTTTTACATTCTAATAATGTGTCTCGCGCGCTACATGCTTGCCTGTACACAGAAAAACACAGGCGCAGCACAATATATCGGGTGTGGATAACCAGCGTGGAGAAACTGCTCTACCCTACCAGTGTGAGAAGTTCACCAGCATCACAGGGTCGAACAACAGTCGGTTATCTCGCTCGGTTCAATATCGTCCTACGCTTGACTGCCAGGCACTTAGCATCATAGCCTTGACATCGAAGTTTCAACGATCAAGTGTCACACTCTTGACTTGACTGACGCTTGGAGCAGCGCATCCAGCAAGACATGTGCCGCGAAATCGGCTGCAAAGATAGATACATTTTTTGAACTACACAACACATTACCACTAATTTATTGATTTTTTCATCTTTTGCACACAGCAGGAACAACAGTGACCACCCAAAAACAGCTACATTTATAAACAAGAATACCATTATGCCGTCAAGACCCAAGGACAGCACTTAGGGACGAGAAGAGGGCGCGACACATTGAAAGTGTCACGCCCACGATTATGCATTATGCAATCGTGCCTTTAATTGTCTGTCAGCAACTTGTCGATGAGTGCAGTCACGTCAGCGATGGTTACACCTTCACCACCATGGACATCGGAGCAGATGGGGCATATGTTGTCATTTGCTCCAAGCAGGTAATCGATCAAGTCGGTCACGTCTTTGATGGTCACGGAACCATCGTGATTCACATCACCTAATTCATAGGTGTGCTCTGGCTGATCGGACAAGGTGACCACCTGGCTATTGGATTTCTTAGTCGTTCCATCGGAATAACGGGTGACAACCAGGAAGCGATAAGTCCCTCCTGCCGATAGGCCTGTAACTGTGTGATCAGTTGCTGTAATATCGGGGAATACAAGGCATCCATTGTTGCCAGCGCCCAGTTCGACGGGGTCACGGTCATCGCCTGTTGTCACCACCACATCATCGAGGTAAAACCCCATATATCGGCCTGTGCTGCCAAAATTCACCGTCACGCCGTCCTCAACATTCTCATACACGATGACATACTCCTCACCCATTCGGGACAACTCAACCACCTGTTCCACGCCATTACATGTCACAATAGCGTTGCTGCTCGTGCTGCCTGAATACCGGGATCTGAAGCGAACGGTAATCACGCCATCGTCACCCACATTAAGCGGCGGAGTGGTAAGCGAGCCCACATACTTCTGACCACCTACAATGAAGCAACCGCCAGCACCCAGATAAACAAAACTGCCCGTCCAGCCAGGATTGTCGCAATAGTTGCCCACTTTATTGGACGCAAGGGCTACTGTCTCGTCAACATTTACATCTATGGCGCTGAAAGTCTCGTTCAACAGCATCTCGTGAGCCGACGGATCATAGGGTTGCACATACAGGGTGTAACCGGTCACATTCTCGCTGGGGGTGACCTCGGTCCAATCGGCAGTAAACGATGAAGAAGTCACATTTGCAGCCAGTTCCATGACCGAAGGGTATTTGTCATACAGGTAGCCCTTGGGATAAACCTGGTAAAGCATCTCTTGTTCGCTGGAAAACGTATAGCCCATCGTCGAGAAAGCATCAAGCACAAAGTAACCATCGCCCGAACCGCTATAGCCCCAGTTCACATGATACATGCCACCGCCGCAACCATCCACGACAAAACCATGGCCCATGCCTTTTACAGGATCAACACCGCCATACAGAATTGGGCATCCAGCAGCCAGCTGGGCCTCGATCATTCCTGCCCATTCGTCGGCAGAATAGTCATCGCGAGAGAGCAGGGTTGCCCCGGCATTATAGCCGAACAACTTCATGCCCGCCAACTCATTGTCACTGTAAGCGCCGCTGGCCGATGTGCCATATCCCATGTGACACGCCTGTCCACAATAACGCATGAGCATGGCTACAGCATCGCGTTGCTGGGTCGTCGCGCTATTGGTATAAGCGTCGAGCATATTATCCCAGTCGAACACACCACCAGGCAATGCGCCCACCGACAAACCATTGACCTCTGAGGTATAGGCATCCATGGCGGGAGCCTCGGCGGGAAATTTCCAGTAATACATCACCTGGGCCATCGCGGTGGCAATACATCCCGTGAGGCAATGCTGCGAGCCGCTAGTCGGGCACTGGTTATAGAAGGGAGAACGTTGATTCCATGTACAGGAAACGAGCGGAGACACTGGCACAGAGGTCGAACGCTCCATGGTTTTGCTGACACCCATTTCGGGGTGCTCACGCAGGAAAGCCAGCTGCCGCTTGTATTGGCTCAACAGCCACTGCATGTTGCAAGGCACGGTTTGCATATCCAAGGCATGAGGACCATAGGCCAGCACATCAGTCGCACGGTCATCTCCCGCAACAATGACAAACGCGCTGCCATCCTCGGCATTAAACACATAGAAATCTGCCACGCCGTGACTCACCTGTGCAGGCTCAACGTGGACGAGTTTCAATTCTTGTGGGGACATTAAAAGTTTAGTGCCTGGACGTTGGTTGAGAAATCGCAATGCCTTGGCCTGCGCATCGTTGACGCTCACCTCTCCAGCTGTCATACACATGGCCACTAGAGCAAATCCCAGCAGCAAAAAAGACTTCATGACATTCATAGTTCTTACAGTATTTAGATTCATTTCCCAAATGTATAAATTCTGGATGAAATAAGCGACTAATTTCATCAAAATCCCCACAATTCCATCCCTAAATGTCTTATAAAGGGACTCTCCCATTCTCCCACGAATCCACCTGCAGCGTGAATATCGGGGCTGACACGATTTGTTTTTTTACATGAATTGTCGTGAATTAATCATTAATTAATGGATAATTCATGATAATTACATGTGAAAACTTATTTGATAGAGGATGTAAAGGCCCCCACCGAAGCGGGTGCCTCCACTGGTCTTAGAGGGTAAAAATTGGAGCATTTACAAAAATAAATAATTTTTTTTTGAAAATTTTTTCGTTTTGTTTTGTAAATTCAAAAAAAGTGTTTACCTTTGTGCATTCAAGCAAATTCATAAGCTATGGAATAAAGAATTGTTTATCGCAAGCTGTGAAGCCAAGCGAAACTTTAAGTGCTTAGTAATGGTTTGTTTTACAGAACGATAACCCGGGACGCAACCCCGGGTTTTTCGATTTTTTACCCCTACCTTATAACCGTGCTGGATGAGCCGCAATAGAACTCACTGTCGCCCCGATGGGGCTTGAACGTGTATTCTCAACTGCTGCAGGGGTTACACTCGGCTTCGCCTCGTTTCACCTCTGCCTATGCTCTGGTCGTCCCTAACGGGGCTTTACCGAGAAGCTCATGAATAAGAACTGAGGACCGGCAACCATGGGGCAACCGGTCCTTCATTTACACATGCCGTCAATCGACGTTTTTATCTACAAGTCATTTTTTGCGCCACAGGCGGGTCATGTCTTCGAGTGTCTTGCCCTTGGTCTCGGGAACAATTTTCCACACGAAGATGGCCGCCACGACACACAAGATGCCATACAGGCCGTAGGTGAGCAAGTGGCCCATCTGGTCGCCCTCATGGAACTCAAAGTTGAACATGGGCACAAACGACGTGCTGACAATCCAATTGAAAATCCACTGGAAGGCAACGGCAATGGCAACAGCCTTGCCACGTATGGTATTTGGGAAAATTTCAGCGATGAGTACCCAGCAGATGGGTCCCCAGCTGAACATGAAGCATGCGCTGTAGAGCATGAGCGAGATCATGCACAACATGCCCAGGTTGGGATTGTCAAACGCCAAGGCCACACCAAAGGCGCCCAAGGCCATACCCAGCGAACCGGTAACGAGCAGTGGCTTGCGGCCCAACTTCTCGACCGTAAACACGGCCAGCAGCGTGAACAGGATATTGATCACACCCATCACCACAGTATTGACCATGGGATTGGTCATGCCCATCTCCTCAAAGATGCGCGGAGCGTAATAGAGCACGGCATTGATGCCAACTATCTGCTGGAAGACGCTGAGCATGATGCCGATGAAGATACACATGAAGCTATAGGAGAAGAGCTTCTCGGTCTTCTGGGTAATGGTGCTCTTGATGTCGGCAAGAATAATCTCGGCCCTGGTCTTGCCATTGATACGGGTCAGCACATTAAATGCCTTCTCGTCCTGGCCGGCCATGACTAGGTATCGCGGTGTCTCGGGAACGAGACAGATGAGCAACGTGAACAATCCCGCAGGAATGGCCTCGCTGCCGAACATGTAACGCCAGCCCTCTTGGGTCGCCCACATGGCGCCCTCGGGGTTCATCACCTTGTTAATGCCTCCCACGATATCAATGTCGGGATTTTCGTGACTGCCCAGAATCATGAAGTTAACGAAATAAACCACTAGCTGGCCAAAGATGATGGCAAACTGGTTCCATGACACGAGCATGCCGCGAATCTTGGTGGGAGAGACCTCGCCGATATACATGGGGCAGATGGCCGAAGCCAGACCCACACCCACACCGCCGACAATGCGGTAGAAGTTGAAGGCCATGAGCAGGTTCTTGGACGCACCCTGCCCTTCAAAGAACAGGAACTCGGGATGCATGCTGCCCAGCGCAGACAGGAGGAACAAGATGCCGGCAAACATCAACGAGCGCTTACGACCGAAGTTAGTTGCCAACAAGCCTGAAAGGGCACTGCCGATAATGCATCCGATCAGGGCACTGGAACAGGTCAAACCATGCCATGCATCGGTGTGGTTGTAATCGGTAGCCTGCATGAAGAATGCCTGCAAGCCCTTCTCGGCGCCCGAGATGACCGCCGTATCATATCCGAAGAGCAGACCTCCCAGCACCGCCACCAGGACGATGCTCACCAGATAGAGCCTGCTTCCGCCTTTTTCAAAGTAGCCCATAAACTCTTGATTGCTTGATGACTAATTTACTTAACGTGCAAAGCCACGATGGCTTCATATTTCTCCTGCTTGCCACTGATGGTAGCAGGCTCGCCATGGGACTTGGCATAGGCAACCAGTTCCTCGAGGGACATCTGGCCATCCTCAAAGCGCTTGCCTTCACCCGCGTCAAAGCTGGCATAGCGTTCCTTGAGCATTTCAGGCAACTCGCTCTTCTCAAGGATATCGGCAGCACTCAACAGGGCACGGGCCAAGGCGTCCATACCACTGATGTGAGCAATAAAGATGTCCTCGGGGTCGGTGCTGTTGCGGCGCAGCTTGGCGTCAAAGTTGGTACCGCCATCCTTGAAGCCTCCGCCACGCACGATCTGCAGCATAGCATTGGTAAGTTCATGACTGTTGATGGGGAACTGGTCAGTATCCCAGCCGTTCTGGTGGTCACCGCGGTTAGCATCAATGCTGCCCAGCATATTGTTATCCACAGCAACTGCCAGCTCGTGTGCAAAGGTGTGGCCTGCCAACGTGGCATGGTTGACCTCGATGTTGACCTTAAAGTCCTTATCCAGGCCATTGGCACGCAAGAAGCCAATAACGGTCTCGGTATCCTGATCATATTGGTGCTTGGTGGGTTCCATCGGCTTAGGCTCAATCAGGAAGGTACCCTTGAATCCCTTGGCACGGGCATAGTCGCGGGCTGCCGTGAGCATCTTGGCCAGGTGGTTCTTCTCACGCTGCATCTGGGTGTTGAGCAGGCTCTGATAGCCTTCACGGCCACCCCAGAAGACGTAGGCGGTACCGCCCAACTTGATGGTGGCGTCGAGTGCGTTCTTGATTTGCACGGCTGCACGTGCCACGACATTGAAGTCGGGATTAGTGGCGGCGCCGTTCATGTAACGCTTGTGGCCGAACACGTTGGCCGTGCCCCACAGCAGTTTGATACCCGTTGCCTGCATCTTCTCCAGGGCGTAGTCAGTAATCGCCTTCATGCGGGCTTCATATTCCTCGATGGTATCGGCCTCGTCAATGAGGTCCACATCATGGAAACAGAAATACTCAATGCCCAGTTTCTGCATGATTTCAAAACCGGCATCCATCTTGTCCTTGGCGCGCTGCAAGACGTCCTCGGCTTTGTCCCATTCATAGGAACGGGTCTGTCCACCAAACTGGTCAGCGCTGGCCTGCCCCAGTGTGTGCCACCAGGCTATAGCGAATTTGAACCAGTCTTTCATCTTCTTACCCATGACCACACGCTCGGGATCATAGTAGTGGAATGCCATGACATTCTTGCTCTCGGCTCCCTCATACGGGATTTTGCCAATCTCGGGAAAATACTCCTTACTCATTTTTCTGTCAGTTTTTTATTGATGATTGATGATAAATAATTCTGTTTTATGATAGCGCCTTCCTCAACAAGGCTTTCCATCGCTTATAAGCGTCCTTGCAGGCCTCGCGGTCCTGTTCAATCGGCTCGATGACCGACAGACGTTGCAGCGTGGCAAAGGCCTCCTGGGCATTCTTGTAGATTCCTGCTCCGATTCCTGCTCCACGTGCGGCACCCACGCTACCGTCGGTATCATGCAGCTCGATGGTCGCACCGCTTACGGTGGCCAAGGTCTGGCGGAAGACGGGACTCAGCATCATGTTGGCCTTTCCCGCATGGATGGTGCTGATATCCATGCCCATCTCTCGCATGACTTCCATGCCATAGGCAAAACTGAACACGATACCCTCCTGTGACGCACGCAGCAGGTGGGTGCGATTGTGGCGGTTGAAGTCCAGCCCGTGTACCGAGCATCCTGTCTCACGATTCTCGAGCACACGCTCAGCACCGTTGCCAAAGGGGATGACCGTCACGCCGTCGCTGCCGATGGGTACCGAGGCACAGAGGTCATTGATTTCTTGATAAGACAGACCTTGAGCCACATTGCGCCGCATCCAGGCATTGAGGATACCGGTGCCGTTAATGCACAACAGCACGCCCAGACGGTCGAGGTCGGACGAATAGTTCACATGGGCAAAGGTGTTGACACGGCTCAACGGATCGCGATTGACCTCGCCCAGCACACCATAGACAACGCCCGACGTGCCTGCCGTAGCGGCAACCTCGCCAGGATTGAGCACGCTCAGTGACAGGGCATTGTTGGGTTGGTCCCCGGCACGGTAGCCTATCGGAGTTCCGGCCTTGAGACCCAGCTCGTCGGCTGCTTGTGGCGACACAGTGGCTTGAATACCAAAGGTGGGTACCGTCTCACTCAACAGCGAGTGGTCAAAGCCGTAATGATCCAGCAGTTCCACTGCGGGCCGTTTGGCCTTGAAGTCCCACATGATGCCTTCACTCAGGCCGCTGATAGTCGTTGCAGGTTTGCCGCTCAGTCGCATGGCGATGTAGTCGCCCGGGAGCATCACCTTGTAGATGCGCCTGTACACATCGGGTTCATTTTCCTTGACCCACGCCAGCTTGGCTGCAGTGAAATTGCCCGGCGAATTGAGCAGATGCTCCAGACACCAGTCCCTGCCTAATGCTTGCATCGCCCGTTCGCCATAAGGTACCGCCCTGGAGTCGCACCAAATGATGCTGTCGCGCACAGGCTGCAGGTCACGGTCCACACACACTAACCCATGCATCTGGTAACTGATACCGATGGCCTTGATCTCCTCACCACTGGCGCCAGTCTGCTTCAAGCACTGGGCAAGCGATTGACTGGCATAATCCCACCATGAGCGGGGGTCTTGCTCGGCCCAACCTGGTTTAACAGCCTTGATGGGTGCCTCCTGACCTGGGGAAAAAGCCGATGCCACACAACAACCCGTCTCAACATCGACCAACGACGCTTTTACCGAGCTACTGCCCACATCCAGACCTAACAAATATGCATGTCTCATCTCTATTTTCTGGTTATTTTGGGTTAATGAGGTTTAAATGATTCTTCACAAGACATGATTCATCATGTCGCAAAGATACGAAAAATTTATGCAAATCGAACAAAATGCCAAATTAATTCGAAACACTGCGCACAAATACAGTGATGGCACGGAACCTGACGTTCCATGCCATCACTGCTATTATCGATCGTATTAGAACCTAATCAATCGGAGGACAGTACATGTCGAGCTTATCGCAGCGACACCTCGATATCGTCCTTACCCTCGGCGAAGTTGAGCTTGCCTTCCTTAGCGAGCCAACCCAGGGCGCAATGCATTTCGTTAACTTTGAGCTTAGCGGCTTTGCGCAAATCCTTGAGGCTCATAGCCTTCTGCGCATCGTTCAGGGCGTTCCACACGAGACCTGCCCAGTTACCAATGTTTTCAGTGTTCATAAAAAAAACCTTTAATAAAACAATCAAAAAATTTTTTAATTATAATAATGATGATTTCAAAAATCGGGACAAAGGTAATAGTTTTTTCCATACCTCATGCAACAAACCATGCAAAATGTCATGCAAACGACCGAAAACGGTCATGCAATCCGTTGCATAAACGCCTGAAAAATCATATCGATCCGCCCAAAAGCAGATATAATGCTAGAGTGCGGGCAAAATCATCGCGCTGGCCGTCGGTAAGCATTTTGACGAGGCTCACTCCCCCACTTCCCTGCATCTTCATGATGCCCCAATGACCATGGGCGAGCGCATAAACCAAATCCTTATAAGCGGGATGAACCTCATTGTCGCTGATTGACCAGTAGCTGCCGCTGTCGGTCAATCCGTGCTGGACATCGGTGGGATAAAACATGTAATCAAACCCATCGATAGTGAACACCAACTGGTCAAAGTCCATAGGAGTCTCGCCAAGATAACGAACACACAGGCGCAAGGGCCCCGTCAGGCTATCGTTAACAGCAAACGTGAAATACACCTCATTGCGCGGCTCATCAACAGACACATACTTAGATCGGCAGTCGCCATCGTCATCGACAATGCAGTAGGGCATCAACTGGTCGATGGAGGAGGTCACCGGCTCGTCACGCCACACCAGACGCTGGCCGTTTGCGCCTGCAGTGGGGGGCGACGTGAGGCGGTGTCCCTCAACAGCGGTACTGTCTCGCAGGTCGGGCGGGACATCGACGGTGCCCCATACTTCGTCGCTAGTGTCCCACGGGTCGTCTTTGGGCTCGGCTTTGCGGGACCTCTGCTCTTGAAGCTTTTTCATCGCCTTCAAGCGCTCGCGCTCGGGATGCAGTCGACGTATCTCGCGCTTATGGACTGTAGTTTTGTCATCATCGTCTCCACCGGCCCTGACACCAGGAACAGCGAGCAGGACAATGAGCAACAGCACTATATACTTTTTCATCATTCAATAACTATTATTGTTAATTCATCCTTATTTAGGCGAATCCTTGGATTGCTGATACTCAAGCTCTTGCATAATATAATAACGTATAGTTTCAGGGTCATGAAATACGATATTGTTTTCAAAACGCAATGTCTTGATGCCATGCTTATTCAACAATTCTTGTTCACGAGCCCAATCTCTATCAGGCATATCCATGTGATAATGATAATCTCCATCCAGTTCGATTGCAAGTTTCAATGCAGGACAGTAAAAATCCAATATATAAGTCCCAACACTATATTGACGACGGAACTGTAATCCTGCAATTTGTTTCCTCTTGAGTATGTTCCACAAAGCGCCCTCAGCGGCAGTGCCGTGGGTGCGCAGTTCACGCCTAAACAATTTCATCTCTGGTGTGTTCATCACATGTTGGGTGTCGCGTGAAACTCCCCCTCTTGGATAAGAGGGGGTGCCCGTTAGGGCGGGGGAGTTGATATCACAAGAGCTAACTGCGACTGATGAGTCATCCTTTGAATCGGGGACGATCAACGCCCCCGGCGCTATCGCGCCACCCCCTCTAATCTTAGAGGGGGAGTCATGCTCAGCATTATGGGTATTAGAAACCATCTCTACAGGAGGGAGAGGAGGAGCAGTTGGGCCTCGAGGGTAGCGCGGGTGATGACACGGTTGCGGTCGCCAGGTAATTGCTTGACCTGGGTGACGACACGATCGCCGCACTTGGCTGCCATCCACACGGTGCCTACAGGCTTGGTAGGAGTACCTCCTCCAGGGCCAGCAATGCCGCTAGTGGCGATGGCACAATCGGTACCTAATGCCTTGCAAGCACCCTCGGCCATCTTGCGCACGACGGGCTCGCTCACAGCTCCGTAGTCGATGATATCCTGTTCACTGACACCTAGCAGGGACATTTTCACCTCGTTGGCATAACTTACCACAGCACCCTTGAAATAGTCGCTGCTGCCCGCGATGCTAGTAATCTCGTGGGCGATATTGCCGCCCGTGCAGCTCTCGGCTGTCGAAAGCGTCAATCCGCGCTCTCGCAGGCGGTCGCCGAGGATCTCGGGAAGGCGCTTGTCGCCGTCGGCAATGATATGGCCGCCCAGGATGTCGTGCAACTCACGCGAGAGGCGCTCCATGTCAGCATTGATTTGACGGGCGTCGGTCGATGAGCCTGTCAAGCGCAAGCGGATGATGCCACCCTCTGGCAGATAGGCCAGATGGATGCCGTGAGGCAACGCGCGCTCAAACTCATCGAGCTCCATGGCCAACGCCGACTCGATGATGCCCGTAACAACAAAGGTGCGGAACTCAATATCCTCGCCATCGTTGAAGCAGGCCAGCAGCTGCGGAATGACCGCACGTTCCATCATGCCTTGAAGCTCAAAAGGCACGCCGGGCATGCTCACTAGCACCTTGCCATCGCGCTCAAACCACATCAACGGCGCCGTGCCCATCTCGTTCTGGATAACGCGACACGACGAGGGCACCATAGCCTGCAGACGGGTGTACTCGTTGAGTTTGAGGTGGCGGCGCTCCATCACCTGACGGACGTTGGCCTCGACGGCCTCGTCGAGGACCATCTCCCCGCCAAAGTAGCGGCAGAGGGTGGGCTTGGTGATGTCGTCCTTGGTAGGACCAAGGCCGCCGGTCATGAGTACGACGTCGGTCTGGGCAAAAGCGCGGTCGATGGCGAGCTCAATCTGATGGGCATTGTCGGGGACGACCTGCACCGTGTTCACGTCCCAGCCACGGGGCGTCATGTGGCGGGCAATCCAACCCGAATTGGTGTCGGTGACCTGCCCAATGAGCAGTTCGTCACCGATGGCTATGATGCTATATTTCATTTTGTTTAGTCGTTAGGTTTTAGGTGTCAGGCTTTAGGTACTAGGTTTTAGCTAGATTTACTAGAGGGGGCGGTTACTCGGTGGGGATTTCTTTGGCGGGCCAACCGTAATCCTGATAGTACTTGTAAGGCAGGTTGTTAGCCCTCACATACCTGGCAATGGCGATGCCTCGGGCCTGCTCACGCGTTTCCTGGTCGCTGTTGATGCCATGGAAGGCCTCATACATGTCACCAAAGATGCGCCTTGCGCTTGCCTCGTTACCGTGGCCGTCCTCAACCTGCTCAAACGAGATGACCTCAAACTCGCCCTTCTCGTTCTTCTTGAGGCACATCTTGCCCGGATGGTCACCGCCTGACACAGTCTTCAGCGTATCACCAACCACATTGAAATTGAAAACCCAGAAGTCGCCCAACACCACAACGCTGTCGACAACGCTGTCGGTGGTCCATTGGTCACAGGCTACAACCGTGGCACAAGGAATACACATCTCGCCTGGAGCGTAATGCATCCCTATCGAGTCCACCAGATACTTATCCAATGCGGGCATAAAGTCAAAACTGCCTGTTTCCTCTACAAGGTCCACTGTATCCTCGGCTGTCTTGTCAGCATTGGCATTACCATTGTTATTACAAGAAGTCACACAAGCAACGCCGCAAAGCAGGATGGCGGCTAGCATCCATGATTTCATCTTATTCATATCTCAAATCCATTTATCAATGATGTTATGCTGCAAAGGTAGTAATTTTTTAAATTCCAGTTGAGATAGTTGCAAATTTTGGCTATCTTTGTAAAGTTTTGTGGCACCCTAGTATGCATCTAGTGGACAGAAGATGAATAACAGGATTTATTAACCTATTTAAATCAACTCATTATGAAACCCGAAAATCATATCGACGACAATTATATTCCAAGCGAGGATGATTTTGCTCCTGAGCAGGTCAACGAAAAAGAACAGTTGCTCAAGTCCATTAGGAAGGGCTGCCGTTTCTATACTGTTTTTTATAGCATTTTGGCCATCATTTTTGCCATTGAGGGCATCATCAAGTTTGACGACGTGAGCGATAGCAAACTATATTTATGTCCACTCATTGCTCTGATGCTGGTGTTTGCGTTGGTCATGGTGCTCTATGCCTTCATCTATGACCTCATCCGCCGTTCCTCGACTGCCAAGGAGATGCAGCACTTCCTGAAACTGCTTGGTGCCAACTCCCTATTCTCCAAGCTAATTCTCCTCACCTCGACATTGTGCTTCATGATGGCTGCCGTCTTATGGCTCTTGGACAAATGCCCCTGGTATTTAATCATTCTGGCCGCCATCGGCATTGCGGCTGTAATCGGCGGGCTGTGGTGGCTCCTCATTTATTCAGGAAAAGGTAATCCCGACGACACCGACATCGAGAGGCTACGGGTCCTGGAAGAGAAAGAGCAACAAGCGATGAAGGAATAACCATGTAGGCAACTAAACAAGAATAAATAATGGCACAGACCTTATTGATACTGATTATCGCATTTGTCACGCTGGAGTTTATCGTGAGCAGCGTGCTGTCATGGCTCAACACGCGGTGGATGACCCACCCCGTGCCACCCGAGCTGGAGGGGCTATATGACGAGGAGAAATACCGCCGCCAGCAGGACTACATGCGCACCAACAAGCGCGTTGCGCTCGTGGCCCGCTGCGTGTCGTTTGCATTGACACTGATTATCTTGGGCTGCGGACTGCTGGGCTGGCTCGACAACCTGTGCAAAGGATGGACCAGCGTGCCTGTACTACAAGTGTTGCTTTTCCTGGTCATCTACAACCTGTTCAACACCGTTATCGCTCTGCCGTTCAGCTACTACTCGACTTTTGTCATCGAGGAACGGTTCGGCTTTAACCGCACGACACACAAGACCTTTTGGCTCGATGCGCTCAAGTCCTTTCTTGTCTCGACCGTGCTGAGCGCTGTGCTGCTAGGCGTGGTTTATTGGTTGTACCAAACTTTCGGTCAGCAGTTCTGGATTTGGGCGACACTGGTATGCGCGGTGTTCATCATCTTTTTCACGATGTTCTACAGCAACCTCATCGTGCCCCTGTTCAACAAGCAGACACCGTTGCCCGAGGGCGAGCTGCGCACTGCCATCACCGATGCCATCACGAGTTTCGGGTCGCGTTTCAAGGATATCTACCTCATCGACGGCAGCAAGCACTCCACCAAAGCCAATGCCTATTTCACTGGTTTTGGTCCCAAGAAACGCATCGTGCTCTATGACACCTTGCAGGACCAGATGACCAATGAGGAAATCGTCGCCGTGCTGGCCCATGAGTTCGGGCACTACAAGCACCGCGACACGTTCAGGAACATGATCATCAGCATCGTCACGATAGCTGTAAACCTGTTCATCTTCTCGTTATTGGTGGGTAATCCCGACTTGCCAGCAGCATTGGGCGGCACGGCCCCGTCATTCATCCTGGCGCTGGTGGCCTTCTCGTTGCTGCTCTCCCCCATCGACATCGTGCTCTCGCCCATTGGCAGTGCCATCTCACGGCGCGCCGAATACCGCGCCGACGCTTTCGCCGCCGAACACGGCCATGGGGAGACCCTAATCAGCGGTCTTAAAAAACTGGCGGCACACGCCCTCAGCAATCTCACGCCCCACCCGCTGGTGGTGTGGTACAGCTACAGCCACCCCACCCTCGCCCAACGCATCCGCGCCATCCGCTCATCAGACAACAAAGACAACACGGATAACAACTGAGACAACATTTATAAAAAGAAGACAATAAATACAATAAAAACAATTTATTGCCTCAAGCCCACCTTGTTGGGGAACCATGTGCCATCACATGGTTCCCACATCTTTTCATGCCCACATTAACAAAAAGTTGCTGAAAACTAGTACATCTCGCTCATAAACAGCAACTTTGCGGCATCAGAGCAATTAGCGCCATTAGTGATAAACAGATTTCGCTCAACGGAGAAATATAGTCTTTCAAATTCCTCCTTCTGCTTCTTTTATTTTAGCAATGATTTCAGCACGTATTTCAGGGCTTGTGCCATGAACAGCATAGCGGACAACTCCCATTCTATCAACAACCACTGTAAAGGGAAAGCCTTCGGTCCCAATCCAAGACATCATATTCTTGGCTTCAATGAGGTGTGTCCAAGTGAAGTGGTGTTTTTCGGTTATCTTTTGTACAATCTCTGCATCATGATAAGTGGCAGAGAAAAACATGACATCAGGGAACAGTTCTTTCCACGTTGATAGTTCTGGCATTTCGGCACGACACGGTCCACAACCGGAATACCACAGGTTGAGCACCATCACATGACCTTTGACACTGTCGTTGGTCCATCTGTGTCCTTCTAAATCTATTTCATTAAATGGAGGAAATGGCTCACCTGCCTTAGGTGAGTAGAAAGTGCCATCATCTTTTACGCCTGCTTGAGCCAATTCCAACATCGTTGCCATCATATTGGCACCATTCAGGAACTGATTGGCATTGTGCACCTGTTCTCGAGGTATCGCCTGGCTAATGACAGATTCAGGTAAATCGACATCAAGTCCAATGGCAAGTATCTTGTTTCCTTCTGAATCTTTCAGTCGTGTATAACTTGGAATGGCATTTTCTGGGAGTTTTGGTAACTCACGAAAAAAATAGCCATTGACTAAAAACTTTGGGATTATTGTATCTGTTCTTTGCTCTTGTGCTATCGCCATGAGAGATGTCAGAGCAATAAGGGCGATTATTACAAATCTAAGTGGTCTCATTTCATTAGATTACTATTATATTACTGATTTAGTTTAATTTCTCGCGCGAAGCGCGATTCATTTACGTTGTATGATTTATGACACTCCTTGTGTTAGATGATGACGCGCTGGAAGGGGGGCGCGGTGATGTCGCAGAAGTCTTTTTCCAGGAATTTGAAATGGCCGGCGATGGCAATCATCGCGGCATTGTCGGTCGTGAACACGCGCTTGGGGATGAAGGCCTTGAGGCGATGGCGTCGGGCATAGTCCTCGACAGCGGCCCGCACACCGCTATTGGCCGACACACCGCCACCGATGGCGATGGTCTTCACGCCGGTGGCCTTGATGGCTTTGCCGAACTTGTCCATCAATATCTCGATGATGGTGCGCTGCAACGAGGCGGCAAGATCCGCTTTATTCTCCTCAATGAAGTTGGGGTTCTCCTTGAGTGCGTCGCGCAGGGTGTAGAGGAAAGATGTCTTCAAGCCGCTGAAGCTGTAGTTGTAGCCATCGACATGAGGCTTGGCAAACTTGAACGCCTTGTTGTTGCCCTCGGCGGCCAGCTTATCGATGAAAGGACCACCCGGATAAGGCAGGCCCATGACCTTGGCACACTTGTCAAAGGCCTCGCCCGCAGCGTCGTCAATGGTCTGGCCAAGCACCTCCATGTCGGTGGGCGAATTGACCTTGATGATTTGTGAGTTGCCGCCGCTGATGAGCAGGCACAGGTAAGGGAACTCGGGAACCTCGCTGTCCTCGGCCTCCTTGACGAAATGGGACAGCACATGGCCATGCAGGTGGTTCACATCAACTAGGGGAATGTCGAGTGCGAGGGCCAAACCCTTGGCAAACGAGGTGCCCACATGGAGTGAGCCCGGCAAACCTGGGCCACGCGTGAAGGCAATGGCATCAATGTCCTTGCGGTCAATGCCCGCCTGACGGATAGCCTCGCTCACCACGGGCACGATGTTCTGCTGATGGGCACGTGACGCCAACTCTGGCACCACGCCACCATAGGCCTCATGCACGCGTTGGCTGGCAATGACGTTACTAAGCAGCACGGTATCACGCACCACTGCTGCCGACGTGTCGTCACACGACGACTCTATTCCCAATATCGTTACACTCATTCTTTTATTATATATAAGGCTTATAGGTCATATAGGGCTTATAGGGCCTATAGAAATACTGTCATTTATGTTTATTACGGTAATTGATGCGTGCACGGGACATTTCTTCCCGTGAACCCCCATGAACAAGGAAATCCTGCTTGCAGTGCTCAATCAACTTGCGAAGCAAGGTGTCACACTGATGAATTAGCGTGATCGCAATATTAGCGATCGCTTCATCTCCCCTTACCTTGATGGCCTCACGATAATAGGCACTGTCGTTATGCTTAATGCATGCTTGACGGCATTGTATTCCCTTCTCACTGTCAAGCGCCCATACGGGTAAATCATGCACTCGCAAATAATCATGATAGTCCTCCAACAATTCCTTTAAACTTCCTATGGCCACGTTCAGCAATTTGAGTTCCATTTCCCGTGACATGGTAGAGTCAGTACAACCTTCAGCGATATTCTGTTTGCCACTTCGTGCTGCCTGTATCATCTGGTCAATCGTGCGGTCGCCTCGTTGATAATAATGGTGGGCAAAATAATAGGTAACATCATAAATGCACTCCGCTTTTTGGAATGCAATTAAATCCCAATAGTTGCCTCGTTGAGGCAAAAAATCATGATTTCCCATATAACATTCACCTGTTGTTATTACACGCTGTGTGGCCCGTAGGCGTTGCAAAATTAATACAAAATGACGAGACTCTTTGACCCCAACACAAATATTTCTTCATTATAAGCCTTATAAGCCCTATAAGACTTATAGGCCCTAAAAAATCTATAAAAAACTGGTTAGAAGCGGAAGCCGACGGTCAGGTCAAAGTTGCTGTAGCTGTTGTAAAAGCTATGGTTGGTGCTGGTGTACCAGTGGCCCTCGTGATTGAAGTTGAAAGCGTAAAAAAAGTTGCCGGCGGTGCGTACAAGCGCCATGCGGCCGTTCAAGTTGGTGGATAGTAGGGATTTCTTGCCGTCGATGGAATTGGGAAAACTGTGACGATAGCCAATGCTAGGCACTACGGTGACATTGTAGAGCCAGCCGTGATGGAACACCCAACTGTAGCCATAACCTATCATGAAACCGAAGTCACGGTAACGGAAACGGTAATCAGTCACAGCATCGGGGAGATGTTTCTTGAGTTCGGTACTGATTGAACTCATGTCCATGACCACATCCTGATGACTCAGGTAAATACCCGCCAACAGAGAGCCCGCACTGCGTTTCTGGTACTTGGAAAAGCAATAGGCTGCAGCCTGGCTGTAATGGGTGTGGTTGAAAATATAATAGGCATCAAGACCATAACCCTCACGTTTCAGTCCTGAGAAAATTTCGTCGCCAGTCCAACGGCCCAAGCTATGCAGATGGACGGTGCTTTGGTCGTTCTTGCGGTAATAAGCCTCGATGAAGATGCGCGAGGTTGTGAATGAAAACTGCAACCTGCGGTTGCGAATGAATCTCCCGGCTAATAGATCCCTGGCGTTGATCATGTAGGTAAAACTGAGTCCCATACCACTGATGTGGAAACCGAACAGTGACGTAATATCACTGTTGAGCTGCACGGGTGTTTCCCACTTGCCCAGATGTCCCGAATAAAAGTCCAGCCAGTTGCTGTTCTTGAGCATGACTTTAAACTTCTTTTTCCCCTTACCAGGGTTGACCACATAGGCCGTGTCATAGTAGTTGAATGTGTGATTGGCCCATCTGTAGCCCCGCACACAAAAATCCAAGAATTTGGGATAGACAATGGTGGTGTCGTTGATGTTCCATCCCCGCCTGAAGACGCGGTCTTTCCAATAACTCGTTGTATTAATCGTATCAAGCTGGAATTTGATGGTATCACCCAATAAGGATGGCAAATCCACGAGGCTATCACCCTCGCAGTGGACATCGGCTGCAGCCGCGGCTGTCCATCCCAGCCACATCAGCAAAACCAATGTCACTATCCGCATCCTCAACATCATTCCATCATTTTTCGGTTGTGGGTTTAGCACTGGCCGCAGCTGGCCGCAACGTTACCATGGGTACCGGCTGTCGCACGCCTGTGCTGTCATCGGGTCGAGCCGATGACGGGGCACGTGTTGGAATGGAGTCGCCAGGTGACAAGGACAATCGGCTTTTCTTCTTGGATTGAGGCTTGTCGAAATCATGCTTCCAGACGATGCCGACGCCCTGGGTCGTCAACGCGTTGCGCAGGTAGTAATTCTGATCGTTGAAGTGGTTATAGGCCTTGAGCCTGATGGTGCCCTTGTTGTTCAACAGATACTCAATCTCAAAATCACCGATGAAATTGGTGTTGCTCGTGTTATAGGTGTTGTCGCGGTAGCCAAAGTTACCGTTCAGCAACAACCTGTTGTTCAGCAGCTGGCTCGACAAGGCCACATCCACCTCCATGTCGCTGAAGTCACCCTTATCGGTACGGAAATTGGGGGCAATCGACAAGTTATCGGCAATCTTGCCCAACATGTTGGACAACTGACCAGAGATGGTTGACGAAGCCACCGACGAGAGCACCTCGTTCTGATTCATGGTGTTACCCATGTAATCAGGTGTATAGAAACGATTGAGGGCCAACAGATAAATGATTTGGCGGTTCATCATCTCATCGGTGCTGATGATGCTCTTGACCTTGTGATAGGCATCGCTGGTGAGCGTCGGGAACTTCAGGTCAAATGAGATAGCCGGTTGAGTGATAATACCCTTAGCATATAGCTCGGCATTCACGGGTACGTTAGTACGGTTCAAGTCAGGATCATCGGCAAACGACTCATCAAGGTCCTTGAGATTAGCGTTAAGTGAATAGACGGCATCCAAATCCAGTTCGGCGGCAAACGGGTCGCCCTGGAACCTGATGCTACTACCATCCTGGATCGTGAAGTCCTTGATGATGAGATCCTGCAAGGTGAAATTATAAGTACCCTTATCCAGCTTGTAGATGCCAAATATATTTAACTCATCGTTATTATTGTAAGTGAGGCGCATGTTGCCATGTCCAGTAGCTTTAATCTGGTCACCGCCCACGGGGTCCATCACCACAGTAAGGGCCACATCGGGCGTGATATTGCCTTCAAGATCGATAAAATAGGCGCTTGGCTCAGCATTATCGACTGGCGTATCGTTGGATTTATTGATCTGATTGATATTGCTCAATATCCAGGCGGTACTCATCTTGTCAGGCACCTCGACAGGCGCGGGTTCGGCCTCGCGGTCACGGAAAGTGATAAAGTGATAATCATTGGCCTGCTCATCATCACTGAGCACAAAGGTGAACTTGCTGCGAGGAGCTGAATCCATGTTTACCTTGATTTTCACCACGCCAGGGCCACCCTCCACAAAGCAGGCTCCATTGCCATAGACAGTACCATACCACCGGGGATTATCGGCCAGAGATGTATCATAGCTCAAGAAATCTTTTGCGTCGGTGATGGCAAAATTAAACTCGGGCTTGTGGAAGGCATCATGCTTGAGCCATCCGGTAAAACGGGCTTCATGGCCCTCGCGGTCATGGATGGGCACATCCTGGAACTCGATCCAGTCAGGCACGATGTGAACCGGCACATTAGAGCAAGTATAATAGCACTTTGTGTAGTCAATGAAGAAACGCATCGTGTCGGCGACAATGTCACCATCCAGGTTGATGGTGTGGAAATTACCAAGCAGGACCGGCTTGCCCGACATCTCGCCCTGAACATCGCTTGTAAACGCCTCCATGTATGGCTTGAGGAAGGCCACATTCACGTGATCGGCATCAAAGGCGATATACAACGAGTCATCGGCGATATAAATGCCGCCCCACAGCTTACTGTTGTGGCCATTGGGCTGCGCGATTTTGCCATCAACAAGTATGCCCTTGGTATCGTTGTCAAAAGTCGCCTTGATATCGGCATCGCCCAGGACAGCGCCATTATAGGAAATATCGTCGATAAACAGACTGGGCGTGTAGAGCATGGGGGTGCCCGAGAACAAATCTCTCGCTATGAGTTTGCTGGTCGCCTTGCCACCAAAGCTCACGTGGTCGATAGCCAAGGTCTCGAAGACGTAATCCAGATTCACGTTCTTGAGTTCGAGGCACAGCGAGTCACTGGGGTCGTGGGATGCCTTGCCGTTGATGCGAATGTACTGATTGTCATGGCCACCGCCAAAATTCTCGACAGTCACCTCACCGTTGTCAACCGCGATAAGGCCCTTACCTACTGTCCAAATAGTGTCGTTGAACACCATCTGTGAGGGATTGACCATGACATCGGCCTTGAGCTTGCCGCTCTCACCGCGGTCCAATAGGGCGCTCAGGTTGAGATTGCCGTTAAATTTGCGCGGGGTGACGGTGTCATTCTCATCCATTTTCACACACCATCCCAAATTGCCGTCCAGCCTGTTGTTTTGGCCGCTCATGTCAATCGCAAGGTTAACCTTTTTCCCGTTCTTGATAGGATAGATCGATGTAGCGTTCAAGACCACCTTGTCGGTTTCGCTGTCCAGCTTGGCTTCGATGCGGGTCTTGGTGATGAACTTGTTGCCCTGCTTCATGTATGGGGCATCCAGCACGACATTAAACCGGTTGTCGCTCTCGTTCATGTCACCCTTGATGGTGTATTGGTAGAACGGATAAACAGGCAAGTTGAGCATTTCGTTCAACTGGTCGTCAGGAGTGACTTCAAAATCAAATTCCACGTTGTTGGGATTTCCAGCATGGGCATAAGCCTCATAATCCCCGAAATACTGCGGGAAAGCGCTGGAAAGCATGTGCTTCACCGTCGGAACTATCGTCTTAAAGTCATATTGTCCCCTGATGGAGCCCTTGATGTGGTCGGTATTGATGTCAATCACCTTTTCCTCGCCATCGTTATCGGAACTCAAGCTGAAACTGGCGATGTGCAATCCTTTACCCTTGGCATCGGCAAACGAGACGTTTTCCAGTTCGATAAGGCCCTTGGCATTGTCCAGGGTATTTCCCCAAAACGCGGCTGCTGCATTCATGTCTAGTTTGTGGTTGGGGAACTTATCGGCCAGTCCCAACTGGGCCAAATTCAGCCCCTTGGTGACGATATTCATCTCGTAGGTCGAGTTTTCACCAGCCAACACTGCCCGGCCGTCGATATTGACTTTACCGTTGGGGTCATTCATTGCCAACGTACCATTATAGTCGTTACCCTGCTTCTCCACATCGGCGGTGATGTCATGATAGCGCGTACCCTTGAAATCGACAAAGGGGATGTGCCCCTGGAGGTGTCCCGACACGTCATTACCATGGATAGTCGCGTCAATCTGGGCATCCATCGCCACTTCGTTCAATAGGTCACCCTTATCCAGGAGGGTGCCTAGTTTCAAACCGTTGGTCTTGACGTGGCCGTTAAACCTCGTAGTGCCGGCATGTTGAGCCAGCGTACCGTCAAGGTTAGCAGCACCCAGCGAGGTGCCCACATCACCATTGAAACGCAGGTTATTGCCCGTGCCATGCAACTCGCCGTCGAGGGTGATATTGCCGCAATGTGAGATGATGTTTTTAGCTTGGGGAGAAAGTGTGGTGATCAGGCTGGTGATATTGGCGATCTCTCCAGATTTGGCATCCAAGTCGATACGGTCCAAATCAAAGGAGTAGTAGCCGCCCTTAGTGGGCATGGAAAAACCACCCTGGGCATTCAAGGCGAGACCGCTATTGCCCGAGTGAACGCTAAGCGTGGGGAACTCGATGCGAGAGCCGTCACGCACGACATCAGCCGTGATGCGCAATGGTTCGGTGAAACTCTTGAGTTGAGGGAGGAAGGCCTTGAAATCTGACGGAGTGATGGTGCTGCCCGGTGTGCTTACCCGCAAGGGCATCTGAGCCAACTCATGCCCCAGTTCCTTGAGGGAAGAGTACTCGAGATGCATGTCATCGAGACGGATGTCACTACTAGGCAATTTCACTTTTATGTCTTGAATGTCCAAGGCATTATCAGTGATGTGGACATTGGTGGACATCCGCTGCAGCGAGAAACCGCTCTGCTCATCAAAGGAGAGGCGCTTGACCCTGATGTCAAAATCGTTGTTCTTGAGGCGCGGCAACGTCAAATCGGCCATTAGATTGTTAACGGCCACGTGATTAACATCAAACTGGCCTGATTTGTGAGGTTGGTCCAAAACGTCATAGGTGAGCGACGACTTGCGTATAACGACTGTTTTGACCTCCACGTCAAAGGGCTTGGGCGGCTTGTCATCCTTGGGCTTGAACGCGTCGATGATAAACTGAATGTTAGTGGGACTAGCCTTGTCAGGACGCGTCACATGGCCGTTGAGACCAATAATCTCGCCATAGGTAACCACAACGCGCTTATTGGCAATCAGATCCTTAAGGCTAATGCCCGCCCCCAGTTTACCAAGGGTCAACAGGGAATCGCCCTGTTGGTCATTGATAAGTACATCCTTGAGCTCCAGCTGGTTAAACGGAGTGACTGACACCGAGCCGATATCGACAGTGGTGTTGAGGTACTCGCTCAACGCCTTTTCGGCCTCCCGGCACAAGCGGTCCTGCACGGGTGGCAAGAGCAGCAACAGGTCGGCCATCGCAATCAGGGCGACAACGGTCACTAGCGTGGTCACTACCACGCTACGCAACACGTTATATGTCCCCTTTGATAGGTTCATCTTTTCTGTTTAAAAACCGACTGGTGCAATTTCAATGCCACAATTCACGAGCAAGCGTTAAAAATTCCTTATTCAGGCAAAGTATCACACTGTGCCAGCCACAGGCGTGACGAGGCGTCGCTGGGCATTCGCCAATCCCCACGCGGCGAGAGTGATACACTACCCACCTTGGGCCCATCGGGCAAGCAAGAGCGCTTGAACTGCTGGGCAAAGAAGCGACGAATGAACGTGCGCAGCCATTTCTTGATGGTGGCATTGTCATACTCGCCCTTGAAGGCCTTGCGGGCCAGCAAGTAGAGCTTAGCGGGCGTATAGCCGTAACGCAACATATTATACAAGAAGAAGTCGTGTAATTCATAGGGGCCCACAATGTCCTCGGTGACCTGCAAGATGGTGCCATCCTTAGCAGCAGGGGTCAACTCGGGACTGATGGGAGTGTCGAGCACGTCAAGCAACGTGGCACGGATGGCCTTGCCTTTCTTGGTGCCGTCGTCGAGCGATGAAGCGAACCAGCGCACCAGATGGCGAACCAGCGTCTTGGGAATGCTCACATTCACGTTGTACATCGACATGTGGTCTCCATTATAGGTTGCCCAGCCCAATGCGAGCTCCGACAGGTCACCCGTACCCAGAACGAGACCATTCACCTTATTGGAGAAGTCCATCAGTATCTGTGTGCGTTCGCGCGCCTGGCTGTTCTCATAGGTCACATCATGTACTTTGGGGTCATGGTCGATGTCCTTGAAATGCTGGGTCACAGCGGCAGCAATGCTGATTTCATGCAGGGTCACGCCCAAGGATTTGACCATCGCACAAGCGTTGGTATAGGTACGGTCGGTAGTGCCGAAACCCGGCATTGTAATGGCATGGATGGTCTTGCGGTCACGCCCCATGCGGTCCATGGCACGGACGGCGACCAACAGCGCCAATGTCGAGTCCAGTCCGCCCGACACGCCCACAACAATAGCAGGTATGCCAGTGAAATCCAGGCGGCGCATCAAGCCCTCAGTCTGGATGGAGATAATTTCCTCACAACGGGCATTCAAGCGGTCATCCTCTACAGGGACAAAGGGAAGGCGGCGCACGGGACGCAGCAGCTCTTCGCGCTCATAGTCAATCGTCCCAGCCACCTTCATGGCCACATGCTCAAACTGTGTGCCAAACTGCACCATGCTGTCGGCAAAACTGCCGTTCACACGGCGCTCGTTCTCTAGAGCGGCAATGTCGATATCTGCGACTGACAATTGGGGTTGAGTGGTGAAACGTTCTCCCTCGGCGATAATCTTGCCGTTCTCGGCGATGACAGCATTCCCGCCAAAGACGAGGTCGGTGGTCGATTCGCCGTAGCCACAAGAGGCATAAACATAGGCAGCGATACATCTTGCGCTCTGGCTCTTGATCAAATCCATGAGATAGGTGTGCTTGCCGATCACCTCGTTGCTCGCCGACAGGTTCACAATGAGGTTGGCGCCGTTGATTGCAGCAGTGCTGCTGGGTGGCGCCGGCACCCACAGATCCTCGCAAACCTCGACAGCGATACGGGCTCGCCCAGCCTCGAAAATCAGGCCAGTCCCGAAATAGACTTTCCTGCCGTCGACCACGATGCTATCCTTGCCGGCAAGGGCGGCAATGTTGCTTGAAGTGAACCAACGCTTCTCATAGAACTCCTTATAGTTAGGAATATAGGTCTTGGGGACGGCCCACATGTCACCATGGTTAATGACAACAGCGCAGTTGAACAGGTGGCCGCTGCAACGCAACGGTGCGCCCACAACGACCATCACAGGCGTGTCCTTGTACTTGTCACATATCTCGACAAGCGCCCGTTCGGCAGCATCGAGCAACAACTCGTTGCCAAACAAGTCGGCACACGTGTAGCCAGTCACACACAATTCAGGCAACACGACGATGTGGGCACCAGCCTTCACGGCACGGTCCACGCCCTCGATAATACCAGCCGTATTGCCCTCGACATCGGCAACATTTACCCGAGGAACAACTGCCGCCACACGCATCAGCCCATAATCGGGCACCGCCAGATTCTTCTTCTTTGCCATAATCCTTGCTATCGTTTCATTAGGTTTAACCTGCAAAGTTAAACATTTTCAGCAAAAAATGCCACATTCCACCCCCAAAAAACAGCTCGCCTCCATCCTAAAAAAAACAATAGGATTTCACAAAAGACTTAAAGAAAAACCATAATTAGTTACTTTTCAATAGATTAACGACAATTATCACCCTGTGATCTTCATTTTATGTTACATGGATGGCATCGGTTGGAAACAAACCATAAAAACAGGCTCTCATGGGCAAGTACCCCATGAGAGCCTGAAGGCTTTTTTCACCAATGCTCACCTAGAAATGAGCGTTGGTCCCGTGCGCCATGTGGCGGCGCTGATAAGACGGTTATTTCTTTTTGTATTTGTACTTGACACCCAGGTTATACATGATAAAGGCTTGGATGTCGGTGTACTCGTCGATGATCTTGCTGATGGGCTTGCTGTGGCCGTGGCCAGCCTTGCTGTCGATACGGATAAGCTTGGGCTGGTCACCGGTGTTACAGTGCTGCAACTCAGCGGCATACTTGAAGCTATGAGCCGGCACCACGCGGTCGTCGTGGTCTCCAGTGGTGACCAGGATAGCGGGATAGCGAGTGCCATCGTTCTTGATATTGTGGAGGGGCGAGTAGCCGCGCAGGTACCTGAACATCTCGGGGCTGTCATCGCTGCGTCCGTAATCAGGAGCCCAGTTCCAGCCGATGGTGAACTCATGGTAGCGCAGCATGTCCATCACGCCCACCTGGGGCACAGCTGCGGCGAACAGGTCGGGACGCTGGTTAACCACAGCACCCACGAGCAGACCACCGTTACTTGCACCGTTGCAAGCGAGTTTCTCGGGACAGGTGTACTTGTTAGCGATGAGCCACTCGGCAGCGGCGATGAAATCATCAAACACATTCTGCTTGTTCATCTTGGTGCCAGCCTGATGCCACTCCTCGCCATACTCACTACCACCACGCAGGTTCACATAAGCGCAAATGCCGCCGCAGTCAAGCATGGCAAACAGGCAGCGGGTATAGGTGAAGGCGGGGTTGAGGCCCACGTTGAAGCCGCCGTAACCATAGAGGAAGGTGGGACGCTGGCCGTCGCGCTTCAAACCTTTCTTATACACGAGGAACATGGGGATGCGCGTTCCGTCCTTGCTGGGGAAAAATACTTGCTCGGTGACATAGTCATCGCTCTTCAAGTTTACCTTGGGCTGGAAGAAAAGTTCGCTCTTGCCTGTCTCGAGGTCATACTTGTAGATAGCGCCGGGGAAGGTGTAGCTAGTGAAGCTATAGAACACTTCCTTGGCGGTCTTCTTGGAACTGAAACCAACTGATCCATAGGTGGGCAGCTCAATTTCACGGATGAGCTTGCCATTCTGGTCATAGATGTAGGGATGGCTGGAAGCATCCTTGTCGTAGGTGAGGATGAACTTGTGGTCGGCCATCTGGGCACCGGTCAACACCGATTCCTGCTCGGGAATGAACTCAGCGCAGCTGGCGGGGGACAGGGTCTCGGCGTCGTAGGTGATGATCTTGCCCTTGGGAGCATTCTCGTTGGTCATGACATAGATTTTGCCGTTGTCAATGCCGATGATGCCGCGCTCATACTTCATGCCGCCGATGAGCTGCACATAGTGCGGGTTGCGGTCCTTGAGGTCCTTGACATAGATGTCGTTGCCCTCGGCATCGCTCTTCCACAGGATGACGTAGCGCTCGTCCTCGGTGACACTCACCTGGTGGAAGTGGAGAGGCTCGCTCTTGTCCTGATACTCGACGTAATCCTGGCTTTGGGGCGTGCCCAACTTGTGGTAATACACCTTCTGGAACTCGTTCTTGGAAGACTTGGCATCCTCGGGGGCATCATAGCCACTGTAGAAGAAGCCGTCACCCAACCATTGGGCATCGGTGAACTTGGCCCAAACGATGTGGTCGTCGAGCACACGGTTCTCCTTGAGGTCTTTCACAAAAATCTCATTCCAGTCACTGCCGCTACGGGTGATGATATAGGCCAGGTAGCGTCCATCGTTAGAGAAATTGAGCTGCTGCAGGGCCACGGTGCCGTCCTCGCTCAGCGTGTTGGGGTCGAGCACGAGCTTGTGGTTGCCGTTCTTGTCATACTCGTAGAGGACGCTCTGGTTCTGCAGACCGTCGTTCTTGAAAAAATAGAATTTGTCCTTTACCTTGAAGGGAGCACCCATCTTCTCGTAGTTGGCGAGTTCGGTGATGCGCTTCTTCACGTCCTTGCGGAAGGGGATTTTTGACAGGTAGTTCTGAGTCACCTTGTTCTGGGCGTTGACCCAGGCCTCGGTTTCGGCGCTGCGGTCATCCTCGAGCCAACGGTAGGGGTCAGCCACCTGGGTGCCGAAGTAAGTGTCCACCGTGTCCACGCGGCGCGTGTCAGGGTAATTGATGCGAGCCTGCGTCGACATGGCCGACGCTGCAATCAATGCGCTCATGAGTAAAATCCTTTCTTTTCTCATTGTTAGATTGTTAATTTATTGTTTATGGTTATTGGTTGATTGGATTGTCATATCGGTGCGATAAGGGGTCAATTGCTTTGCAGGGCAAATTTTATTCTGTCAAAGCGTCGTGCCAGCAGGTCTTCACGCTTGATGTAGAAGTAGATGATGCCGTAGTCGCCGAGCAGCAGGTCGTGAGGAAACTTGTCATCTTTATTTTGGTACTCACAATTGGTGGAATAGAGTTGCAATAGGAGTACATCATCAGACAGGTCATCGACGATGGGCCCTTGAATAAGGAAGGGATAACCGAGCATACTGCCGATATCAGTATGGGATTCGTCCCACAATAGAACAATTGCCTCATAGCGCGCATCTTCATCCTCCTCGCTGACGGGCTTAAAAGTCGAGAGGGTGGGGTAGCTCGTGAATCGGCTGAATTGCAAGCGGCATTCTTGCAACTGGTATTCTTTGTCGAGATTTACAGGATATTCGAGGGGATGCAGTTGTGAAGAAGGCAGGTCATTATAGATCACTCGGACATCGTTCTCATTGCCGTTCCTATCCATCTGGCTGAGTTCGTAGAAGAAATACAGTTGTCCGCTTGTGGGCAATAGGTTCTCATGGTCGAGGGACGTAAGGTCCGCACAATCGATTTGCAGCAGCAATGATAGGGGGCGCCCGCTGTTGTCGTGCGGCCACTGGAAATTGGCTGGAACGTCAGGCCGTCCGCCATATTTGGAGCAACCCGCAGGCAATGGGGCCGTGCCTTTGTCCGCAAATGAAATCCGAATGGCATCTCGGCCAGAAGGCTTGAGCAACTCCATGTATTGGTTCACCTTTTCTTCATGCCTGTCCATTTTGGCGGTCTCATCATCCAAGAGTCTTCTGAGTTCCTTGTGAGCTTTGCAGTATCCGAGAATCATCAGCAGCATGACTGCTACGAGCATGATGATGTGCGGCATGCTCTCGGTATCCCAGCCAGCGAGTAGCTTGAAAAAGGCAACAACGCCTATTATCATGCAGATGGCCATTATCATACTGAATATCAGCTTTCTGTCTTTCATCATGTCCAAATCAGTTGATATGAGTTATAAAAAACATGAACAGGAAATATCGCATGATTGAATCTCTCGGTCCACGATTAGGGGGTTACTGCTCGAGGGAGGCGATGACGTTGAGCAGGGCCTGACCTACCTCGGCGAGGGTGGCGGGGCTGATGTGTTCCATCGTGTCATCAACTGTGTGCCAAACAGGGCAAAAACCAGTTTCACTGTCGGTCCTCATGTCGATGATGTCCACACAGGGGATGCCAGCGCGATTGATGAACACATGGTCATCGGTGACAGCGCCACCATCGGCTTGGATGAAGTGTTCTCCGCCAGCGCAACGCCAAACGGCATCAGTGAAACCACTGGCATAGTACATTGAGTAGTACTCGCGGGAAAAACGTGCATCGGGAGCACCCACCATGTCGAGCAGGATGCCGAATAACGGCTTATAGCCAGCCACATGTGGGTGTTGTGTCCAGTACTGGGTACCCAGGCCCCACGACTCCTCATCGTCGGTAATGCCCATGTCCTCAGCATCCACCAGCACGATATCGATGCCCAGCTTGGTGCTGTCGGTCTTAAGCTGGCGTGCCAGTTGAAGCAAAACGGCCACACCACTAGCGCCATCGTTGGCACCCATCACGGGTTTGGTATGGTTGGCTTTGTCAGGGTCGTTGTCGGCCCAGGGGCGCGTGTCCCAATGGGCAAGCAGCAACAAGCGTTGGGAAGCATCAGGATTGATGACCCCGATGATGTTCTTGATACCCAACTTCTTGCCCTGGCCAGTCGTCACATTGCCCTGTTGCACGATCACGGTGTCACACGACGCCTTCAACGTCGATGTGAGCCACTCGGCACACTTGGCATGAGCAGGAGTGGCAGGTACACGTGGCCCGAAGTCACATTGCTGACGGGCTAGCGCCAACGCGGCCTGTCCGTCAAATGCCGCCCTTGATGCCACTTGGCTTGTAGTGGAGGTGGGGTCGGCAGCGACACTCTCGCTACTGGCTGAGTTTCCCGTACTGCCACAAGCCGTGATCATGGTAGCCAAAATGATATATAATAATGTCATTTTCATGTCGTCAAGAAAAAATAAAGATGCGATATGTCTTTCTCCGCTTTGATGCGGATACGACATACCGCATCCTTGTTAATCTAGTCTTTATAAGATACTGTGTTGATTATTTGCCCTCCTTGGCAGGCTGGTCCTTAGCAGGAGCGGCCTGATCGGCTGCGGGGGCAGCAGCGGGAGCTGCAGCGGCAGGAGCCTCCTCGGCCTGAGTGCCGAAGTTGGGAGCCTGAGTCTCGGTAGTGGGTAACTTCTTGATCTGGGGACCAGCCTCAACGATGCTGGGTGAAGTCACAAATGCTGTAGCGATACTAGCTGCACAGATAAATCCGGCCAGAATCCAAGTTGCTTTCTCAACAAAGTCGGTGGTCTTACGAACACCCATGAACTGATTGTAGTTGTTCACGTTGGCAGCGAGACCGCCACCTTTTGATTTTTGAATAAGGATTACACCGATCAACAGAATCGATGCGATCATGATAAGAATTGCTAAGATGTTGTACATTTTTTCTTATTTTTTGTCGTTTAGTGTCTCATTTAGGACCAATTTGGCCAAAAATCGAATTTGGTCTGCAAAGTAAATACTTTTTTCTGGATATTTCAAACTTAATCCCTTAATAATTTCAAGTGCCTGTGAATATTTGTGTCTGGCGATGTACATTTTAGCTAGACTTTCACTAAGCATTGAATCATCGGTTTTGGTAGGATTGTCGATGACTTCTTCGGCAATCTCAGCCTTCTCTTCTTCTCCCACAGGACTAGTGATGGGAACCTTGGAAGCCTGTTCGCCCAACTGCATCTGTTCGGCGATGAACTGGTTGATGAGTTCGTCCTGTGAATCGCCCTCGGTGGGTTGGACGCCGCCTTCCTCTTTTTCTTGAGCAGCAAGCACATCGGCATAATCCGGAGTCGGGTTAAAGATGGCTCGGCTGATGGCTTCCACCTCACTGGGGCTGGTCTTGCCGTACTGTTCAAGAAAACGGTCGATGGTATTGATGGTGTCGGGCGTATCGGGTACGGCCTCGGGTGGATAGAAACCCGCCAGTTCAGCACCTCCCTCCCCCAGGACCAGTGATAACGCGCTCCTGTCAGGGAAAGAGATGGAAAGACGTGCCAAGACATACTCGTTGCCCTTGACACCATTGCGCTTGAGATACATCAACGCGGGTAGCACGCTGTAGGGTGCCTCTCGCTCAGCATCCTCCAGCCATGTCCTGGTCAGCTCGATATCATCGCCTGCCGCCAACCTCTTGAAGTCCTCAATCCATGCTGCCATGAACGCTCAAAACTCTAAATTGTAACATAAAGAATTACCAATCGCCCAAGGTCGCGTTGAAAATCAGGTCAGCAAGATCCTTGCAAATCTGGTTACACAACTCATCCTGCACATCGACCAGCAGTTCGCTGCTCGAGAAATCGCGATAGGCGCTGAAGGACAAGTCCTTGGAAAGATTCTGGTTCTTGTTGTTGATATATTTCACCTTGACTGTGATGGTCAAGCGCGTCTGGCTCGCATAAGCGTCCTCGCCCACAGCCTGCGGCGACAACTGATAGTTGGTAATCTCTCCCTCCATGCGCAGGTCGGCATTATTGCCGTCAATGACGCGCAAACGCGTCTGCTGGGCGATCATGTCGGTCATGCGGTTCTCAAACATCGATTGCAATGGCGGATAAACCAGCGCCGCACGGATGGGGAAGTCACCAAAAGAGATGGTCTTATAGACGTTGTAGTCGATGGATGCGCCGTTGAGCGTGTACCGGGGGACACATGCCTGCCACAGGGTGGTGGCAACCACGAGGGTTAATATGATAAAGAGCCGTTTCACTGCCTTTCCAGGTTGTATTGCTTGATTTTACGGTACAGGGTGCGCTCCGAGATATTCAGTTCCTGGGCCGTGAGCTTGCGGCGGCCGTTATTGCGACGCAGGGCACTCTCAATCGTCTCGCGCTCGGTTTCGTCAAGGGTCTTGACGGTCTCGCCTTCAACATCCAGGGGAACCTCGTCCACGTGGCCCAAGTCATGGGTCGAGTGCTGCATGTTGCGGTAGGGAGATGACATGCCCATGTCAGCGTTGCCTCCCATGTCGAGTAAGGGGTTGGCGTCGCGCTTGAGCTCATGCACCGTCGAGGAGACATGAGACGATGGCGTTCCGCTGTCCATGCGTTTCTTGAGTGCCTCGATCTCGGCCCTCATCGACAGAATGAGGGTAAACAACTGCTCACGCTCGGCGTTATAGTCAAAATTGGGCTGGGACTGCACCGTCAGGGCCGTGCTGCGGTTGCTGGGCATGTACTGGCTCAGGGTAGCGGCATCCACTGTGTTACCGCTCTCAAATAGGGCGACCTGCTCAATAACACTCTTGAGCTGACGCACGTTACCAGGCCAGTGGAACGACTTGAGCAAGCGCTGGGCATCCTCGGTGAGGGTGACCTCACTGGTACGGTTCTCATTAATGAAGTTGCGCAGGAACAGCCTGGCCAGCAGCACAATGTCATCGCCACGGTCGCGCAGGGGAGGCACGTTGATTTGCACTGTCGAGAGGCGGTAGTAGAGGTCCTCGCGGAATTTTCCATCCTTAACGGCCTGCAGCATGTCCTTGTTGGTGGCAGCGACCACACGGATGTTGGTCTTGCGTACAGTGCTATCGCCCACGCGCAGATATTCGCCATTCTCAAGCACGCGCAGCAAGCGGGCCTGGGTGCTCATAGGCATCTCGGCCACCTCGTCAAGGAAGATGACGCCACCATCAGCCTCCTCAAAATAACCCTTATGGTCGGCAATAGCGCCCGTGAAAGAGCCTTTCACGTGGCCAAAGAGCTCGCTGTCGATGGTGCCCTCGGGGATAGCGCCACAGTTCACGGCGATATACTTTTTGTGCTTGCGGGGACTGCTCTCGTGGATGATTTTCGGGAAAGATTCCTTACCCGAACCGCTCTCACCGATGATGAGCACGCTCAAGTCGATGGGCGCCACGAGCATGGCGCGGCGAATGGCGGCAATCAGTGCGGGAGACTCTCCCACGATGCCAAAGCGCAGTTTGAGTGCGCGTATTTCTTGGTCGGTTATTTTTGTTGCCATTTCTTCATTTTATAAGTTTCGTTTTTCAGGAACACGCCCAATTCCTCGGGCGTCTTGTACTGCGCGTACTCCTCGGGCATGATAGGATCATGCACGCTGACGCGGAAGTCGTAGCTCTTGCGACGGAACATCTCGGAGGGGAGCCTGAGGGTGCGCAGTTTCCAGCTGATAGCACCCATCAGTAATGATATCCAGCTGTTGTGGCCATGGATGTAGATGGGGATGACAGGCACCTTGAGTTTTTGGATCAAGCGCATGATGACAGGTTGCCACTCGCGATCCTCGACGCGCAGTTTCCACGTCAATTTGCTCACAGCACCAGCGGGGAAAAATCCCATCGGATGACCAGCCTTAACGTGTTTCAACGTATCGCTGATGCCCTGCATCGACACGGCGCGCTTGGCGGGATCTTCGCTGGCCAGCGCATCGACGGTGATAAAGTTGGGCATCATGCCGCCAATCTTGCTCAGGAGCATGTTAACCATGAACTTGTAGTCAGGGCGATGGGTGCCTATAATGTGAATCATCATCACGCCATCAACGGCTCCAAAGGGATGGTTAGTCACCGTGATGAACGGCCCCTCGGGCAGGTTGTCGAGCACCTCGCCATTATCATAGGTGATGGTGGCATTCAGGTCCTTAAGCACACCAGTGCAGAAAGGCACACCAGGCGTGTGGCAGTTGTGCCCGTGGATCCAGTTGGCGTCATCCATGTCAAATAAGTGGAATAACCACTTGACCAACTTGGGCTTGCCGTCAAAGAATGGCACCAGCTTGCGGACATCATCATAGTCCAGAATATCGGGCTTGATGGGCGTGGACTGCTGCTCAGTGGTCTGTTGAACGTTATCTTCTTGTTTTATCTTGTTTTCCTCCATTTTCTATCGTCAATATTTTTTCGGGGTGCAAAGGTACAATGATTTTTCGGGAACTGACACAAAACTAATGTTAAAATATGACATTTTGGCAGTATTTTACATTCTATCCCCTACCCGCCTGGATTGCCAACGTGAAGTGCAGGCTCCCACTAGGATGGTCATGATCTCACATCAAAAAAACAAACCCTGTGCTGCTGTAAAAGGCAGACACAGGGCCAGTTATATCTTAACGCCGCTAAACTCTGGCGGCTAGTAGTGCTTACTTGTAGGGATTCTGCTTGACGCGGTCGCTATCGGGTTCAATATTGGTGACGACATGGCGAGAGTTGCCACGCCACAGCACCTTGCCCTTGTACTCGTTATAGGAGAGGATGATGCGCTTGCCGTTGCCGGCCCATCGCATGGCCTCGCGGGCGAGGCTGTCGGACGGGATGCTGAACTCGAAATCACTGTGCAAAGCCGCAATCGTGTCCTCGATATACCCCTCGCTGATCATCTCACCCTCGACGGTCTTGAACACGGTGCCCTCGTTGCTCACTTTCATGATCCAACCTTTCTCCTGACTCACACGATAAGGGTGGAAATAGTATTGATAAACCCACCAGCCCAGGAAACAGGCCAAAGCCGCAATAATGAGCACAAGCAACATCTTGATGGAGTTGCCGCGCCGCTCGATTGTGGCTTCCTTGATTTCGCGCTCCTCACGTTCCTGCTCGGTTTCATGATGCACTTGAGGCTGCTCCTCAGGGGCATCATCGGTGAAATAGTCGTTGAAATTATCGTCCATATTATTAGTCTTTAGTCGATAGTCACTTGTCTTTATAATTTGATTTCATCGTTGGTTGTATCGACAACGGTTTTACCGGTCTCGATGCGACGGCGGTCGATGGCCATAGTGATGAACGCATAGACGCCCAGCACGATTAGCAGTAGCGTCTGGAATCCCCACACGAGCATGGCGAAAGTTGATGCACGGGGGTCAAAATTGTTGGTGGCGAAGACACCCACACCATAAAGCGAGAGTCCGAAGATGATGGCCACATGCCAAGCGCCTAGACCGCCGTTAGTGGGCACGCCCATGCCGATGCTGCTGAGTACAAACATCACAAGCACGGCCAACACGCTCAATCCGTTAGTAAAGGTAAAAGCCTTGGTGGCCAGGTACAGCTGCAGGAAGTAGCAGCCCCAAATGAGGATAGTGAGCAACAGGAACCACCACTTGCCTTCCATGCGTGTGATTGCAGCAAAACCATTCCACAAGTTGCGGGCCATAAGTTGGATCTTCTTGATGATCTTATTCTCGGTCTTCATAACCAGCAGCCATCCCAACGCAATAATGAGAATCGTGGTGCCAAACCAAATCCTGGCATCGCTGGCAACGCTCATGAAGTTCTCTTTCATCTGCGGATAAGCGTCGAAGAACTTGCTGAAGGCGCCCTGCGCGAGCAGGAAGGTGACAAAAGTCAGAGCCAGCACAGTGACGGTATCGGTCAGACGGTCGGCGACCATCGAGCCCATGACCTGGGTCACTGATGCTTTTTGACGGTTAGCGATATAGCCGCAACGCCACACCTCGCCCAAACGGGGGAAAGCCAAATTGACGGCATAGGTGCCGAAAATACTGTTCAACACAGCACTGAACGACGGCTTGACGTCAATGGCCTTAAGCTGGAGGCGCCACCTCAAAGCCCTGAAAACATGACTAAAAATGCTCACGATGGCAATGGGGATAAACCACCAATAATTCACATCGGTCTTGAGCGTATCCATCATGGCGTCTAAATCCACGTTCTTGTACAGAAAATACATCAGTCCCACGCCAATGACGAGGGGAATGCCGTATTTTATCAGGTATGAAATGGCCTTTTTCACTTTTTTTCGTTTAATGTTAAGTTAAAATGAAGCTCCCAATACTGTCAAACGCCAAAAAAAGGTTATCTTTGCACATTGCAAAAGACCCATTGGGAGCGTGCAAAGTTAGCAATAAATGTTAGAATAATGCGGAAAGTTAGAGCAAAAAAGTCATTGGGCCAGCATTTCTTGACCGATTTATCAATTGCTGAGCGCATCGCCCACACCCTGGACGACTTCAAGCACTTGCCGGTGCTGGAAGTGGGACCAGGAATGGGAGTGCTTACCCAGTTCCTGCTGGAGATGGGTCTTGACCTTACCGTCGTGGAACTCGACAGTGAGAGCGTGGACTATCTCGAGGCGTCTTTCCCGCAGCTGCACGGCCGCATCATCGGCGAGGACTTCCTGAAGATGGACCTCAAGCGGCTGTATGGCGACCGCCCCTTCTGCGTCATCGGCAATTATCCTTATAACATCTCTACACAGATTTTCTTCAAGGTGCTGGACTACCGCGACCAGGTGTTGTGCTGTAGCGGCATGTTGCAGCGCGAGGTGGCTCAACGCATCGCCGAGCCTCCCGGGAGCAAGACCTATGGCATCTTGTCGGTACTGTTGCTGGCGTGGTATGATATCGACTACCTGTTCACGGTTGATGAGCATGTCTTCAACCCACCCCCTAAAGTCAAGAGCGGCGTGGTGAAGCTTACCCGTAACAGCGTGACCGACCTGGGTGTTGACGAGCGCATGTTCAAGCGCATCGTCAAGGCATCATTCGGACAACGGCGCAAGATGTTGCGAAGCTCATTGAAGCCGATCTTCGGCGCCAACACCGCGGTAATGGAACGCGACGTGTTCCGACAACGTCCCGAGACACTGAGCGTGGAGGATTTTATCGACCTCACGCGGCTTGCAACATCACTCAACCAATCAACGACACCTGAAATGCAATGAAAGAGTTTACCGAAGAATATCTGTTGTCGCTCAACCAACTCATCGACAACAAAGACGAGGAAAAGGTAAAGGAGCAAATCCAAGATTTGCACCCTGCCGATATCGCTGAACTCGTGGGTGACCTCGATGACGAGGAAGCCCTATTCATCATGATGCTGCTCGACGATGAAACCGCCGCCGACGTGATGATCGAGCTCGACGAGGACCAGCGCCACGACCTGATGGAGCTGATGCCCAACGAGGAAATCGCCAAGCAGCTGGAACAGATGGACGCCAATGACGCCGTTGACGTGATCCAGGAACTTGACGAGGAGGACCGCGAGGACGTCATCAAGCACATCGACGATGTGGAGCAGGCCGGCGATATCGTGGACCTGTTGCAATATGACGAGGACACCGCCGGTGGTTACATGTCTACCGAGATGATTGTCGTCAACGAGAACATGTCGATGCCCGACTGCATCAAGGCGATGCGCCAGCAAGCCGAGGATATTGATGAAATCTACAATATCTATGTCGTTGACGACGATAACCGCCTGAAAGGCATCTTCCCCTTGAAGACCACGATCACCAACCCCTCGGCCTCCAAAATCAAGCATGTCATGGAGCCCGACCCCATCAGCGTGCGCACCGATACCGACATCGAGGACGTTGCCCTCGACTTTGAGAAATATGACCTTGTGGCGATGCCTGTTGTTGACAGTATCGGCCGCCTAATGGGCCGCATCACGATTGACGACATCATTGACCGCGTGCGTGAGCAGGGAGAGCGCGACTACCAGTTGGCATCTGGTATCTCGGGCGACCTGGAGACCGACGACAACGTCTTCCGCCAGGTGAGAGCCCGCTTGCCGTGGCTGCTCATTGGCTTGGTGGGTGGTATCATCAACGCCCTAATCCTGGGCGGTGGCGAGGGCGATGCCGACCTGTTGCGCATTCTGCCCGGCCTGGCGCTGTTCATCCCCTTGATTGGCGGTACCGGCGGTAATGTGGGCACCCAATCTAGCGCTATCGTTGTGCAGGGTCTTGCTAACGGTAGCCTGGACATCAAGCACGTGGGCAAGCACTTGTTGAAAGAGTTCAGTACGGCGCTCATCAATGCGCTGGTCATGGGCCTGCTCATCTTCCTTTACACACGCTTCTTCCCCGTGGATAACGACCCCACTAAGTCAAACATCGCCGCCGCAGCAGTGACGGCATCACTGTTCCTGGTAGTAATGTTTGCCTCGCTGTTCGGCACGGTGGTGCCTCTGGTGCTGGAAAGGATGAAGATTGACCCCGCCATCGCGACTGGTCCGTTCGTCACCGTGACCAACGATATTGTGGGCATCACCATCTACATGGCCATCAGCGGCTGGCTCATCAATCTCTTTACCGCCTTCATGGGTTAACCGACAATATTAATCGTCAAGGCCGCCCTCATGGGTGTTTAGAGTAAACTCGACGAGATTATAATTCTGATAATCAATACATAAACACTGTAGAGACGCAAAAATTTGCGTCTCTACAGTGTTATTTAGAGGATAACCCACTAAAAATCAGAAGATATCCTTATTTAGCTGGCACTATTTCCTTGGGTTTTTGTAAAGGCTTCTTGCCATGCATGATGCTATCAAAGTGCTGGATGACGGGTCGCAGTGTGGTCAGGCTATCGAAACTGATTGTGTCGGTTCTGAAATCGGCTTGCTTGGGTTCCTTCATCCCGATTTGAATATCGCGTGAACGTTCATCGGTAAAGGCCATGACCTCGTCCTCGTTAATGCCGATGAGTTTCATGTTCTTCCTGTTGAGATAGCGTATATTGGCCGCAATGTATTCCAACCAAGCCTTGCGCACATGAAAGTCCACTAATTTCTGCCTAAACACATTGTCGTTGAGCAGTTTGGTGAATGAGTGCTCTCCTGGTTTCATTTGGGAAACCACATCACTGATGGTGGCTTCGTATTCATTGACCCATTGATTCCAGTTGGCCTCGTTAGCATTCATCTCTGAGAAACACTTGCCCACGTTATCAATAAACTGGAAATTACCCATGTTTTTCCAAGTCTCAATACTGTTGCTAAAGATGTTCTCGGCTGTTTTGTCGTGAGTCAACGGATCAACGAGGGTCATCACCTCGAGGAGGAGGTTCTGAACTTCTTCGGGCGGAATCAGGTCAAGCGAGTCCTTTGGCAGCGAGAGCATCCAGGTTCCGATGGAGTCACATCTTGCGATTCTCTGAGACATTTCCTCGGCGGTTCTGGAGAAGTTCTCAATGTTGCTCATCACCATCATGGCCGACATCTTGCGGTCCTCAATGCGCTGGCAGCGGTCTAACAGGCCAGCGGTGCCAAAGGTGAGCACAATCGAGATGGTTGTACCGACGATGGTCAGGAACAATTCTCTCCAAGTTGACCCATAAGCCCAACTGCGAGCGCTACGAGGCATTCTTACTCTGATTCTAGGTATTTTCATCGTTCTATATCATTATTTGGTTGTTAGTCTTAGGTTTTGCGTAATTCCCAAAAGGCGACCGCGGCGGCAGCGGCGACGTTGAGCGAATCCACACCATGCTTCATGGGAATGCGCACGACATAGTTGGCCGCACTGATGACCTGATGGGCAAGCCCATCGCCCTCGGTGCCCATGATGAGCGCCAGGCGAGGTATTTGTTTAAGGGTGGGATCGTCGAGCGTGATGGAGTCGTCGCTCAGTGCCATGGCAGCGGTCTTAAAGCCTAACGCATTGAGTGTCGGGGTCACCTCACCATCAATCCATGTCCAGGGCACGAGGAAAACCGAGCCCATCGACACACGCACGGCGCGGCGGTTCAACGGGTCACATGCAGTGGGCGTCAATAGCACGGCATCGATGCCGAGGGCGGCTGCCGAGCGGAAGATGGCACCAATATTGGTTGTGTCGGTCACAGCGTCGATAACCACGACGCGACGGGCCTCACGGCACAGATCCTCGACTGATGGCATGACAGGGCGACGCATGGCACACAACACACCACGCGTGAGCGTGTAGCCCGTTAACGAGGCGAGCAATTCGCGTTCACCGGTATAGACAGGGATGTCGCCACATCGCTCGATGATGCCCGCGGCGTCGCCAGTGATGTGTCGCCGCTCACATAGCAGCGACAGGGGCTCGTAGCCGGCGTTGAGGGCGACGTTGATGACCTTAGGGCTCTCGGCAATGAAGATGCCCTTGTCAGGCTCCAGGCGGTTGCGCAGCTGGGCCTCGGTCAAGGTCCCGTAAACCTCAACTCCTTGCTGATCCAGTGATGTAACCTCAATGATTGGCATGATATTGTGTTACTTTTTCTGTTCGATAGTCCATCGACCAGCAGGAAAGGTCTGCTGGTGGGCTGTCTGAGGGAATACTGTGGCTGTGGTCCCCACGGGGACTGTCACGTGGAGTTTGCCGTCGGCCATTTCAACGCTGATGTCACCGTAGGGGGTGGGCTTTGTAGCCTTGACCCAAGTCACGCCTCCTGTAGGTTGCGGGTCGATGAAGAAATGACGATAGCCAGGAGACGCGGCATCAGGGCGGATACCGGCTAAGGCCTGATAGAACCAGGTGCCGATACCGTTGTAGCAGTTATGGACACGGCTACGTTCCGAGTCCCACGATTCCCAGGTGGCAGTCGCGCCATGGTTGATCATGTACAGGTATCCCGGGTAATCCTCCTGGCGCAGGATGGTCGCCATCAGGTCGCTCTGACGCTCCCTCGTGGCCCATTCAGTGAAAATGGGCACTCCGAACAAACCCACAGCGATATGCGCGTTGTATTTGCCGTATGAGTCAGTGATGAGTTGCTGCTGCACTTGACGGGCAATGGCGCTATCGGGTGGCACTCCGGCCAACAGGGCATAAGCATTGTCAAGTGGTGTGCCATTGGCGTAACTGTGGCTGTCGGCATGGTAAAACTGACTGTGAATGGCGGCCTTGAGTTGTTCATGCCATGTCGCGTAAGCATGAGCATCATCGGGTTGGCCAAGCAGTAAGGCGACATGCTCCATATCCTTCAGGCATTCGCTGATGAAGCAGTTGTTGGCGTGGAGGACCGACTCGCCCTTTATGTCGACGCCTTTAGGGGCAAGCCAGTCGCCTAAGAACCAGAATCGTATTTTAGTGTCGGGCCAGGGGTGCAGCAGGCCGTCATCGGCACTGTATTTCTTGACATAACCGAGCCAGCGTTTCATTTGCTCATAATGGTGTGAAAGCAGCCGGTTGTCACCATAGTTAATATAGGTGCGCCAGGGGGCCTTGATGATGAATCCGCACCAGTAGGGGCCGCCACCGCCGCTGCCGGCAGGTGCAACATGTGGTATCGAGCCTTCCTCGTCCATCAAGTCACCCCAAGCGTCCAGCCAGTTCATGTAGGTGGGTGCGACGTCATACATGGTCTGTAACGTCATCGTCGATGAGTTGCCGTCGCCACCGTAGCCCATGCGCTCCAGGTGGGGGCAATCCACCATGTAGCCGCCAAAGGTGAGGCACTGCATCGTGTAGTGGATCAGGTCATGTACAGCGTTGAGGCGGGTGTCGGAACAGGAGAAGGAAGACGCCTCATCGGGATTCAGTGCGCTGAGCTGTAACGCTTTGATTGTACTGAAGTCACCACCCTTGAGCCGCACGTAACGGAAGGCGTGATGGTGAAACCTGTTGCGGAAACACTCCTGATGGTCTCCTTTGCCGTTAGCTACATAAGAGTCACACTCGCCCTCCTGGCACTCGAATGTGCCGCCCTCGGGAATGTGGTCGCTGTATTCCATCGTCACTTCTTGTCCCCGCTGCAGCGGAGCGAACTCGACTTGCAGCCACCCTGTGATGACGCGTCCGAAGTCGATGAGCCACGAGCCGTCGGCCTGACGTGTCGCGCTCCTAGGCGACAAGGTATCAATGATGCGGTTGCCCTCAAACGCTTGAGGCGTGGCCCGCATGTGGTTCACAACAAATGCGCTCACAGGGTGCCATACAGCCGTTCTAGTGGCATCCAGCCGCTCGCCGCCAAAACGCAGCGGCGCCCAAGTGCCGGTATAACTGTAGCCGCTTGAGGCCGTCTCCCATGTCTCATCGGTTGCAGCGAGTAACTTCCAGCGGCCGTCAACGAGTTGGCAGACTTCGGCTCGCAGCAGTGGGCCATCATATTGTGCTCCAAAGGTGGTCTTGCGGTACCAGCCCTGGCCCACCGCAATGAGGATTTCGTTTTCTCCTTCATGCAGGTAGGGCGTGATGTCTTGCGTCACGATGAGGGAATGCCGGTCTAGCTGGGACACGGCAGGCTGCAGCACGTGCTCACCTACCCGTGTGCCATTGACGTAAAGCTCGTGGTAGCCCAATGAGTTGATATGAACAAGCACCATGGCGATGCCTTTGCGGGTGCGGGACACGGTAATGGTTTTGCGGAACATCGGCGTTGAAGCGAGGGTGTCGCCCTGGAAATTGCCGATAAATTGGCCCGACATTTCGCCCAAGATGCCCACAGCAAAACGCTCAATCCCGCTCCAAGCCGAGCGATGGCCTCGCTCGTCCCAGGTGCGGACGCGCCAGTAGCAGAGTTGCCGCTCGGCCAGCTGGGTGCCTTGATAGGGAACCATCACCTGATTGTCGCCTTCTATCCGTCCGCTTTTCCACAGGTCGGCGCGCCCCTTGGCCAAGGCGATGCTGTCGCTGGCGACTTGAATCTCGTAGGCCGTTTGACGTTCGCCGTTGCGGGTGAGCGTGTGTTTCCAACTGAAGTGCGGTGTTGCCGTGTCGATGCCTAAAGGTGCTTTTAACCCCTCACACTTCAAGTCTATCACCTCAGCATGCATGTGCAGGACACACAACAGGCACAGCATCAATACCATGCGATGTCCTTTTAACACAGCATGCATGCTGGAAACCACCGTTTTTATTACATGGAGCGACATTAGACTGAAGCCTTAAAAATGGGTGTGAATTTATGAATTAGGAGCCGTGCCGGCACCCTGAATGGCTCGCACTTGGCGCTGGAATTCGAGGGGACGCTTGATGTATTGCAGCACGATGGTGCCCGCACCAGTGCCCGAGACCCTGATGGTGCCATAGTTGAAGAGCCTGCCGCACAGTCCTTGCTCGACCAGGATGCTCTCGACCTTGCCGATAACAATCTCATGGGCGTGGCGATGAACCCAGCCGTGGCTATGGAAAAACCGCTTGTCGCTCACAAAGATGGTGGTTGTCAAGTTACGGATAAGGCGGCCCAAGTTCAAATAAGCGATTTTGCTCAGTTTGGGCTCATAGATGATGGTTTCACCAGGGGCGATAATTTTTTTGATTTTCATAACTTATCCTATAATTGGCGCTAGCCGAAAACAAAAGCAATTTGATTGATTTATGTTAAGGTGTCGCCAAATTTATCTAAAAAACGTTTCTTAAATGGCAAAGATAGGCATTATTTCCACATTATTTATTAATTTCGCACCGATTTTTTAGGTTTTAGGCTCTAGGCGCTTAGGTTTTAGGCCTTTGACCATGGGAACTCTATTTCAATTATTAAGACAGAATATGGCAAACGATATCGAGAAAACGAAAAAAGAAGAGTATGTAAGGCAGACCGGATCGCTTAAAGAGCGCTTGGGGCGCGTGAAAAAGACGCGGTGGTGGCGATTTGCCATCGTAGCGCTCATCTACGTGCTATGGACCATCTGGATGGGCAATCCCTGGCTGTTGCTGGGCTTGATCCTGCTGGCCGACATCTACTTGACACAGTTCATCCCCTGGGGTGCGTGGAAAGGCTGGAAACCCGGCCCGATGCGTACGCTCATGAGTTGGATTGACGCGATCGTTTATGCTCTGGTGCTGGTTTATTTCCTGTTCCTGTTTGTGGGACAGAATTATCAGATTCCCTCGTCGTCACTCGAGAAGTCGCTGCTGACCGGCGATTTCCTGTGGGTGAACAAGGTGACCTATGGCCCGCGCGTGCCACAGACACCGTTACACTTCCCGCTGGCCCAGAACATGTTGCCCATTCTTAACTGCAAATCCTACATTGAACACCCGCAGCTGGATTACCACCGCTTGAAGGGCCTGCGCAACGTGGAGCGCATGGATATCGTGGTGTTTAACTTCCCTGCCGGCGACACGGTGGCCATGAAATATGGCAGCTCAGAGGATTATTACAGCTTGTGCCAGCACTATGGCCATGATGTGGTCAACAGCAATAAAGACGCCTTTGGTGAGATTATCTATCGTCCCGTGGACCGTCGCGACAACTACGTGAAGCGCTGCTTGGGATTGCCAGGTGAGACGATTCAGATCAAAGACGGCATTGTTTATGCCGACGGCAAGGCTGTCCCCCAACCCAAGAACGTGCAGTATTTCTATTATGTCCAGACCGACGGCACCCAGATTAGCGATGACGTGTTTGAGGAAATGGAAATCAGCGTGGCCGACCGCCATCACGCCCTGGACATGTATGGCAACATCATCCCGAACCTCTATGTGCTGCCCATGACGGGCCAAATGGCCAAGACCATGAAGAGCAAGCCTTGGGTACAGGATGTCCAGCGCTTCCAACCTGATCCTTCAGAGGCTCTTTCCACCTATCCTATCGGTGTCGACTATGGCTGGACTCACGCCAACTACGGTCCCATCTGGATTCCCAAGAAGGGCGCCAAGGTGAACTTGACGGTGGAGAACCTGCCGCTGTATGCGCGCTGCATCAAGAACTATGAGGGCAACGACCTGGAGGTGAAGAACGACCAGATTTACATCAACGGCAAGCCCGCGACGAGCTACACCTTCAAGATGGACTACTACTGGATGCAGGGTGACAACCGCGACAACTCGCTTGACTCGCGCTATTGGGGCTTCGTGCCCGAGGACCACATCGTGGGCACCCCGTCGATCATCCTCATCTCGTTTGATAAGGACCACAAGCTGTTTGACGGCGGCATCCGCTGGAACCGCATCTTCAAGTTACCTAATCAGGATAAGAAGTAGGCTTTAGGCTTTAGGCTTTAGGGGTTAGGTTTTAGGGGTTAGGCTTTAGGGGTTAGCTAAGGACTAATAAATGCACAAATCATCGGCAACGGCAGCTGTGATGGGTAGCATGTGCGCCGCCAGCGTGCGGTGCTATGCCGCTGCCCTTAAGGCTGGCACGCTGCTCATTGACCTTGACGAGAAGCGCTTGCCCCTGCGGCACAGCCACCACCGTTACCGCGTTGACGGCCCCAATGGCGTCCAGACGCTCACCGTGCCCCTCGTGGGCTCAACCAACAACATGATGACCCCGCTCAGGGACGTGCTCATCTCGGAGCACGGCGACTGGCGCCGCCTGCATTGGGGCGCGCTGTACTCGGCCTATGGCCGTTCACCCTACTTTGATTATGTGGCCGATGACCTGCAGCGGGTGATTTATGGCTCACAGCGCTACCTGCACGAGTTCAACAGCCAGCTGCATGAGGTCATCATCGACTTCATGGACTTGCCCATCAAGACCGCGCTGTTACATGACGTGGAGACGGACTGGCTTGAGGTGACCGACCTGCGCGGGCGCATCGCGATGAAGAAGCCCGACACGCTACCTATTGCCAATGTGCCTTATTATCAAATGTGGAAAAAAGGGGCCGACGATTTCCGCCCCGACCTGAGCATCCTCGACCTGATGATGAACATGGGCCGCGAGGGCATTTTTACCCTTAAGGAAATGCTAGAATAACGTGAGTTTGATGAATTTGTTGTTTATCAATCAAGGCGTTAGCAACTCCACCTCTTAGATAAGAGGGGGTGCCGCGAAAGCGGCGGGGGCGTTGATACTATCAAAGATTATAATACGAGGACAAATCATACTCCTCCGGCGCTTTGCACCACCTCCCCTAGCTTAGGGGAGGAGTTAATAGACGTCACTTAATTTTCGTCGAACTCATGCTAAAATAAAAATAGACGCGGGCAGCGAGAGAAGAAAGGTACTAAAAAAAAGAGAGGTCTAGGCAATCACTGCTGAGACCCTCATAATTACTAATACTTGAAAACTATATTTACCCCATAAAAGCATTTTCTCTTTACTGTTGGCATATTTGCCATATTGCCTATTACTTTTATGGTTGCAAATTAACTAAATATTTCTTTAATGGAAAAAATTAAAGGTTTAAAAAATGTGAAAAACCCATAAATTAGTGTTTTACGTCTCAAATATGCCATTTTTTTGATGTTTGCATATTTCAAAAACAATAAAACGCCCTGTCAAGTCTTGCCGATTTCCAAAAGTTTTGTATCTTTGCACCCGCTTAGGATGTCGGCATCTGATGCCCTCTCCTGACAGGTCCTATAGCTCAGTTGGTTAGAGCACCTGACTCATAATCAGGGAGTCCTTGGTTCAAGCCCAAGTGGGACCACCACTATATTTTGCTAACTACTTATATATTAGGTGGTTAGCAATTATTTTATACCTTTGCCTTTGTGAAAAGTTTCACAAATTTATCACTTTTATTAAAGTTGCTGCGTTTTGGGGTCTATTTTTGCCCTGCAAGCCCCTGCCGCTTGGTGTGCTGTGAGGTCATTAACAATGGCCTCATACTACAACAGCCGATGAACGCAATAATAGCACCGTTACTGGCTTCGGTGCGACCTGATGTGACCTGATACGACCTGGTGTGTCGCTGTCGTAGTCGCTTGGTTTTCTCGATAGACCCCCTACACCCCCAAATGGGGAAATTGCCCAACAATGTGACCCCCCACCGAGATTTTTTATTTTTTTCATTTTTTACGTTTGCTGTTGCAAAGGGATTACCAACTCAGTAACCACAATCAAAAAAAACCGCCCGACAGGTAAACCCATGCCCAGCGGTGTCGAGAGCCACACAAATCCCTTTCAAATTAACTGGCCTCTTTGACCAGCATCGCAAATTTAGCAAAAATCAATGAATTACACAAAAATCAGCACTATATATTTAATGTGTGTGACATACGACAAATAATTATTTTTCGTTTGCGAGTGGAAACGAAATGCAACGACGGAAGCGTTTCCACAAAAATTATTTGGCTCGATATACCTTTGCAGCAGTAATAATTTTTTTCAAAAGAAACTATGGCAGAAATTATTTTAGCGAAAGAAAAAAAAGATGCTGTAACCGCCATTCGAAGCGCGGAAGCAACACTAAGGGATGCTGTGACGAAATTGCGCTCTATCCCTGAATTGGACGTACCTACCGCACTAGGTAACATCGTTGACGCTGACTGGTTGCGCGAGCAGTTAGGCAACCGTATAGCCCTGGTGCGGGCTGACAAGAGCCTCACAGCAGCAGAGCGAGAATCAAGGCTTGCCCCCTGGCGAGCAATCAAGGCAAAATCGGAACGAGCAGTTCTCAAAATTGACGGCATCCTCCACGACTGCCCGGAACTTGATTGGCTGCCCGATCAAGATGGCCTTAACTACCATCTTGCTGATGAGCAGGTAGATGCTATTGCACAACAAAAGTCAACAAGGACAGTGCCACCGCTAGCCGAGGAACATTGGCGGCTCATTGCAGAAATGAGGTCAGCAGTTGAAGCTCTGAGGAGTTTTGAGCAGCAGCACCAAGTCAAAGACTGCCCGCTTGTAATGCTGTCGCGGATGAGCGAAAACCAGCTTTATGAGTCCTGGATAAATCGCTCCATGTTGCTTTCAAGCCGGACGATTGGCGGTAAGGTCATTGCACCGCAAAAGGTTAAAGAACTTTATTACTAACACTATAATTTTTTACAAAGATGAACGAGATAGAACAGCTTCAGGAACAACTTGCGAACATTACCGCAGAACGTGATGCACTTAAACTTGAACTTGACGCAATCAAGCACGGTTCATTCAATATTGAGGAATATATCCAGCATCTTGAGGAAAAGCGCGTGAGGGACGAGCAGGCAGCACAAGAACTTGAATCACGATTCCTTTAAAAACTACGGCGCGATGATTACACGAAATCGAAGAATCAACAACGGCTCAAGGGAAATCATGTTTTCGTTATCCTTTGGCCTGCCAGATCTCAAACGGCTGGTAAAAGACATTCTAGACTATCACTATCGGCAACTCGATGAGGATCCCGATTTTGATTGGAAGCACGATGCGAACAGGCATCAACACACCGAGAGTGAACTGCGGGAGTGTTTTGCACATCCACGCGCTTCGACATCTTTGTTACCCGCTAAGATGCGTGAAGCGGTTGCGCAATGGGCTTTTGCTCAATTACTTGCACAAGGTTTCGTGAGTGAAAGAGTAGGACAGCCAGGAACATATTTTTTTACGGAAAAAGCGTTTCAAGTCATGGAGAAAAAGCAAAACGACACTTAAAAACCTAGTTTTAGGGCTTAAAAAGGAGGATTATTTGGCACTTTATCGGTATTTTGGCGATTATTCTATCAAATTGCCATAAACCGAAAAACAAACGATTATTAACAAGGGGGTGAACAGCCTCACCCCCATTAAGAAATACAAGAAATATGTCAAATAAGACAACACACTTAAACGCACAGCCGATATTGGTTTATCAAATTGCGACTGACGACTTGGAGCAGCTTGTTACCAACGCAGTTACAGCCGCGATGGAGCGGTATTCATCATCAAACACACAGGTCGCAGAGAGTTCTTCGGAGATGCTTACCCGCAGTGAGGCGGCAAAGTATCTTCACGTCTCAGTTCAGACGCTTGCGAATTGGGAAAAGGTAGGTTACTTGACACCAACCCGCGCAGGTCGTCGAGTGCTTTATCCTGTCGAACTTTTGCGGCAATTCACTAACTCCGTCAATAAATAAATTAACTATGGAAGAAACAAAAAAAGCGACCCATGAGGCCGCAGAGTTGGAGAAGAATTACGATGCAAATATAGTGCAAAATTTTGGCACTGGCAAGCATGGAGTCGAAAATGTTACACAAGGTATTTTCGAAGCGACAAAAGTAAATAAAAGCCGCACTCCTTTTATGGCCGTGATTAACGGCAAAGCGGCTAAAGAGCGGGACTCACTCGATTTCCCACCATCATCTGAGGACTTGAAAGAGTTCCCACTTTGGGGTTTGCCCCAGGAACTCCAAGACATCATCAATGATGTAGCCGACGGTTACTGGTGTAATCCAACGATTCCTGCTGTCGCTGCACTTGCAGCGGTATGTGCGGCAATAGGCAAGAAAGCAAAATCCATAATCGATAATTATCCGAATTATCCAACCATATGGCCAATCGTTATCGGTCTTAAATCAGTCGGCAAAACCTCTCCTTCATATTTTTTCTTTGAAACCTTCGAGAAATATGACGATGAAGAAGAAGAACGATATAACGATGAGTTGGCCGAGTGGATGAAGATCAAGAAGCAAGGCCCCGCACCAAAGTTCAGGCAACGTATTATACAGAGCGTCACCGATGAAGCTTTCCTCAAACAACTTGCCGATAACAACGGAGAAGGATGTCTCTATCTTGATGAGTTCGCTACAATGGCGGGAAACTGGGGCAGGTATTCCAAGAGTGGTAACGAGCAAATGCTCGGTCATTTGGAGAGCATCTATTCACAAATCACAACAAAGGTAACGACAATGGGAAGGGGAACGTTTAGAATAAAAAAACCAGCTTGTACCCTGTTTGCCACCACACAGCCGAGAACGTACGAACGCATTATGAAACCGCTGCTGTTAAACGACGATGGCCTCTTTGAACGTTTTTCCCCGGTCTATGTTTATCGCAGAAAAGGAAAGAAGCGCAAATCAATCATTAAGCCCGAAACCAAAAAGAACTGGGATCGACTTGTAGAGCGTCTTCTGCACATTGACGATATTGTTATCGTAGAGCGATCCGAAGCGACGACATGGAGAGAAAAAGCAGAGGAATATTGGGCTGAAATGGAAGATGCCGCCTTAGATTCAGAAGGCCAACTCGCTGAGACCGAAGCCGCGCTCTGGCATAAGGCGACATATACTTTATATCGTACCGTAGCCGCGTTAGCGGTGTTAAATGGAGATAGAACAATCACTGCCCCTGTTATGCGATATGCCACGGAAATAACGCAGTTCTTCGTGCAACAGCAAATATCCGCAGCAGTCAAACTATTGCGTCCTGAAGAGAACACCCCAAATAAGACCGAAACAATGAGATATTTGTTTTATCATTACCCAAGTGCGGTAATATCCAGGCTTGCGGATGCGCTTAAACTTGGAGAATCGGGGCGGGTCTGGCTAACCAATGTCAAGAACGGCAGGAAATGAGAAACTATAGGTTACATGGTTACATCAACTTAATTAGTTGAATATTAGTGACTTATTCCGTAACCTAACAGTAACCACTTATTAGTGGCCACTATGAGCAGGGGCAAAAAGAGGTTACACGCTGGTTACGGGATAAGTTGCAGTTTATCAGTTAGTTATATTATTGTAACCTAGTAACCACACAATAACACAATATTAAAATGAACATCGAAAATATTACCGACAAGGATTTGAGGATGTTTTGCAAGTGGTACACTGGTTTTCATGGATGCAAGCCAGTAGCCGCAACGGTGCTAGCGACCTGCATGACTGGCTACTTTAGTACATACGCAAAAGCGGCTGACAAACTGCTTGCAAGACTAAAACGGCTGAATCTAGTACAAGTGAAAGGCACTGAGATTATAATTTCTTCATTGCTATCGTAAATAAAAAGGGGCTGCTGTGATAGCACCCCCTTTTTTTTGTAATTATGTCCGGCTAGCGGACAGCATCAAATAATTATCGTACTTGCGACGCTAGTCTTCGCCCTCGTGATATACGATGGTCTTTCCGTCGTGAACTGCTTCAAGGAAATCATTTAGCACCGATAAGCAGTGGCTTATAGATTCACGTTGGTTTGGGGATAAGCCATCCGCAAAATGAAGCGCGCAAAATGCGTCTGCAATGTCGCGCTTGTTGTTCAGGAAATCTTCTTCCTGATAGTGATAAATTTCGCTCTCCATTGTTTTTGAGTTTAATAATTGGTTATTATTGTTAGCTAATACGGTTTGCATCTTTCGCAACAGTGCGATTTGCTGTGTTTTGTGGTCTATAAATCCCTCGATTAGATCACGTTGTCCTGGGTGCTGTTCATAGACCTCTACCAGTGCTTTGAGCGACTTGCTATGTGCTGATATTTGGCCGTTCACATATAGCAGACCATCACAGGGACTAAGGCCAGTAAGCAAAGCATACTCCCCGCATATTCGCTCATTCATTGCGTTTAGTCGCTGTTGCTACCATGTCGTTAAACTGCTTGTCGCGCATTAAGCGGCTTGCAATCATTTCCGCTTGTGCGGATAAGTTTGTTTTTGCTTCCATAATGTTTTGAAATTAGTTGTTAGTAAATTGTTTATAAACACTGTTTGCGTTTTCGCTCCTGGATGCCTTAATATAGTCCTTAAATACACTTATATCACGGTGTCCTGATATACGCATGATTTCAAGAACATCGATGCCACGCATGAACAGGTTTGTTACAAAACTCCTTCGCCCGGTGTGGGATGCTACCTTTTCCCATTTCTCATAAGTCCTGGTTACCTCTCCTGCTGTACCATCTTTTTTCTGCTCGGTGTGGGAAATTTTAACCTTGCTGTTAATGCCCGCCATCCTTGCAACCTCTTTGATGAAACGATTAAACACCTGGTTGTCGATAACGCGAGGCATCTTGTAGTTATACTTGTCCAATATCGCTTGCACTTGTGGCAAGATTGGTATTTCAACGGTTTCACTTGTTTTGGTTTGCTTGATGATAAACCGCTTGCACAATCCATCTTCAAGGATGTTATCTTTTACTAGTTGGTCAAGATCGGAAAACCTTTGCCCCGTCCATGCAAGCACAAGGAACTGGTCACGCACTCGGTCAAGGTAGGGTATAGCGGTCAAATTGAGTTCTGCAAGCGATTGCAGTTCCGTTTCGTCCAGGTAGATGTTGTCAACCTTTTCGGACAGCTTCACGCACTTTCTCCGCTCGGTAAATTCGCAGTTAACACGGTCTTTCATCGGTAGTGCATTAATGGCTGCTTTGATGTTCTTGACGTGCTTTCCGACGGTGTTCATTTTCTGGCCCTGGCTGTAAAGATAGGTAACAAATCTATTGTAGAAATCCGTATCGACCTTAGAAAGTAGAATATCTTCTTTACCTTCGCTTTTCAAAAAGCCCATCAAATGACTGTGCATCTGCTTGTATTGGTATCGTGTTGCACGTCCAATCTGCCTGCCTTTGTGTGGCCCGGATTGGATAATTCGTGATGGCGCATCATCTATAAACTTGTTAACGGCTTTTATGAGCGTCATTGGTTCCTCTTTGGGATCCTCTTTGGGTTTGTACTTTTCGGGATGCAGGTAGCGGTCTATTGCGTCGTTTAGCCAATCTTTAGTTATTATGTCGTTGTCGGTGGCATCGGCTAGACCCTTCACATGTGACGATAAACTCGTGAGCGTGTTGTTAATGGCGGTCATTTCCTGAAGCTCCCAGGGCTTGATAAACTTTCGCGACGTGTCGTTACATTGCTTTGCGTCGCTCCAATACTTACGGAACACCGTAACGCCTTTAACCCTGCTTTGTACCTTCTTTGCGTTGCTGATAGTCAAACGCAGTGTTATGTCGGCACGAACATCGTCGCCCCGCTTACCCATTATAAACTTGATGCTTGCCATACTGCTGTGAAATGATTGTGTTACTATCGTTATTTAATATCACTGCAAAGATAATAAAAGTTTCTCAATTATTTCACAAATTATTGATATTATTTTCTTTTAATTGTGCTTATTTTATGATTAACTAACTGATATACAATAAAACAAAAACAAGTGAAGAAAAACACGATAAAATATCTATTGGTCCAAGTGGGACCACAATAAACCGCTGACACTTGATGGTGCCGGCGGTTTTGTTTTAGTTCCTGCTTGGAAATGCTGCACTCAACGTCGTGGACTGTCGGGCAGGTAGATGTCGGCATCTACAGCGTGCATTTTAGGGCTGATTTGAATCCCGCCAACGATGACTATCTCTTCTTTTAAGTCGTCTTTCAGTTTGAGGGCGATGACGACACCTTCATTGGCCGTTGTCGCTTTTACCTCGTATTCTTGAGTCTCGTATCCTATATAGGAGATGACGAGTTTGCTGCCCTTGGGCACGCGAATGGCGAAATTGCCATCGATGTCGGTCCCTGTGCCGAGTTTGGTCCCTTTGAGGATAACGTGTGCGCCGATGGCTTCACACGTGTCATCCTCGCAGATGACTTTGCCTCGCACCACGACTGCCGTGGTGTCGCCTGGGGCGGCATCGACCAACCGCGGAGTGGTCCGCTGGGTAGTGGCTTGGGGTGTTGTGGTTGCCACTTGCTGTGCATGCATGGGCATCAACGAGGCTGCTCCCAGGGCTAGCCCGGCTAGAGCCACTTTCTTGCCCAGTGCGGTGCGCCTGAGCAACTGGCGCTCGATGTATCGCAACTCGCTCTCACAAGCCGGACAGGTGCCGGCGCAGTCACCCTCATGGGTGCAGACATGGGGCATGAAATCAATGTCGTTGGCCTGAGCGATGCGGCAACGGATTTCACGCAAGGATTTGCATATCTTTTTCCCGTTCATAGTGATGATGTTTAGATTAAACAATAATTAGTCAAATAATAATCGTGCAATTGTCGGGATTACACGCTCACAAAGTTAATACATACTTGTGAAGAATTCAAATGATTGAGCGTTTTTTCTTTGAATTGCCTCGTTGATTCTATGTGATTCAATAAGCAAGGGATGCCGTGTCATCGACAAACTGATGGTGCGGCATCCCTGCAATCGTGGCTATTCAGCGACGTTAGTTGGCGTAGAGCATGTTGAGGATCTCGTTGTACTGGCTCTCGCTTTTGAGGCCGTCGTTCTTGAAACGCATGATGCGGTCCATGACGCGGTCGAGGTAGTCGATGCTCTCGTTTTTCTCTTTTTTGTTATAGACTTTCCAGTACTTGGTGCCCTTGAGGCCTTTTTCAAATTTCTTGTACTCGTCGCTGGACGATGAGAGGTATTTCCACCTGTTGTTGGCCAGACCTTTCTTGGCCTTCTCCATGAACTCCCTGAGGTCCTTGGTGTACTCGCCGTATTTCTCCACGAGTTCCTTCTTCTTGATCACATCCTTGGTCTCCATGCCCTCGAAGCTGCGCAGGGCCTCCTCGACGTCGCTCTTGTTGTAGGGGTTGTAGAGGACATCGACGATCTCCTGGTCATAGACGAGCTCGTCGCGGTTGGTGAACTTATCCTTACGGGTCTTGATTTCTTCTTTCATCTCTTTCTCGAGCGCTTTCTTTTGTGACTCGAGGTCCTTGACTTGGGACTTGAGCGCATCGATGCGCTCCTCAAGATCCTTTATCGCCGCTTCCTTGTCCTTGATGTTTTTCTCGTGCATCTCGATGTCTTTCTCGAGTTGCTGCACGTTTTGCGTTGCCTGGGCCAGAGCAGCGGGTGCTGTGGCGGCCATCATGATTACGGCCATTGAGATGACCAGCAGTTTGATTCTCTTCATAGTGGTAATCGTTTTATAATATTGGATTTGTGATGGCAAATTTAGGCAAAAAATCGATAAATCCACCCCAAGACGAGCAAAAAAGTCCCTGATATAAAACGAAAGTGCACTTTTTCACAAAAGTACACCATCTTCATAACCAAAATTCAAGTATATATGTTCTTGTTGTTGTATTTTTTATAAAAGCTACACAAACAAGATGAAAAGTTGTTGTAGTATCCTTTTAAATCGTCTTAGTTTTAATTGAGTGCACAAAAGTAGTAAGAATTTTTGAACTGCACCAAATGTTTTGGCAACTTTTTTTGCATAAAAATGCTTGACAAGCCTAGAGAAATTCCACTAACATCTGTAAATCAGAAAGTTATGGGCGGAAAATATGGTATTTCCCGCCCATGGCTCGTGATAGGTTTACTTCTCCCTGAAGAAGAGGTTGATGGCCGTGCCGTGCAAGTTCCAGTTCTCGCGTATCTTGTTCTCGAGGTAACGCTTGTAGGGATCTTTGATCCACTGGGGCAGGTTACAGAAGAAGATAAACGTGGGAACATGGGCGCCCTTAAGCATGGTGATGTACTTGATCTTGATGTACTTGCCCTTGACAGCAGGGGGCGGGAAAGCCTGGATGGCTTCCTGCATGACATTGTTGAGCTGTGAGGTGGGGATGGTGATGTGACGGTTGTTATACACGTCCTGGGCCGTTTGCAACACCTTGTGGATGCGCTGCTTGGTGAGCGCCGAACCGAAGATGATGGGGAAGTCGGTGAACGGAGCGAAGCGCTCGCGGATAGTGGCCTCGAAGTAGTCGATGGCCTGTTGTGACTTATCCTGGGTGAGGTCCCACTTGTTGACAAGCACGACGAGTCCCTTGCGGTTCTTTTGGATGATGGAGAAGATGTTGACGTCCTGGGCCTCGATGCCGCGGGTAGCGTCGATGAGCAGGATGCACACGTCGCTGTTCTCGATGGCGCGGATGGAGCGCAGCACCGAGTAGTACTCGATGTCCTCATTGACCTTATTCTTCTTGCGGATACCGGCGGTGTCCACGAGATAGAAGTTGAAGCCAAACTTGTTGTAACGCGAGTAGATGCTGTCGCGCGTGGTGCCGGCGATGTCGGTGACGATGTTGCGCTGCTCGTCCATGAGGGCGTTGACCAGCGATGACTTGCCGGCATTGGGCCTGCCCACGATGGCAAGGCGTGGCAGATCGTTCTCGAGCTCTTCCTCGGCCTTGTCGGGCATTTTCCTGACCACCTCGTCGAGCAGGTCTCCCGTGCCGTTGCCGTTGGCGGCCGAAATAGAGAACGGCGCGCCCAGACCCAGGGCGTAAAACTCGGCCTCGGCATACATGCTCTGGTTGTTGTCGTCCTTGTTGGCTACGACGATGACGGGCTTGGAAGTGCGGCGCAGGATGTCGGCCACATGGTCGTCGAGGTCGGTGATGCCGTTCTTGATGTCAACGACAAAGAGGATCACGTCGGCCTCGTCAATGGCGAGATGCACCTGCTTGTTGATTTCTTCCTCAAAGATATCCTCGCTGTTGACGACCCATCCGCCGGTATCGACAACCGACATTTCCATGCCGTTCCACTCCATCTTGCCGTACTGGCGGTCGCGCGTGGTGCCGCTGGTGTCGTTGACGATGGCATCACGCGTTTGAGTCAAGCGGTTAAACAGCGTTGACTTGCCCACATTGGGCCTACCCACGATTGCTACTAATCTACCCATGTTTATCAATTTTAGTGGCTAGTCATTAGTCGCTAGCCAGTTAGTAATATTTCTTGTCGTGTTGATTACTCGATGTAGCCAAAGGCTCGCAGTTTGCTCTCCTGGTTGCGCCAGTCTTTCTCGACCTTAACATACAGCTCGAGGAAGACTTTTTTCTCAAAGAAGGTCTCAATGTCCTTGCGCGCCAGGGTCCCTACCCTCTTGAGCTTGCTGCCCTGGTGGCCGATGATGATGCCTTTTTGGCTATCGCGCTCGACATAGATGACCGCCATAATGTGGATGGCGGTGTCGCTCTCATCAAATTTCTCGACGATGACCTGGGTGGCATAGGGCACTTCCTTGTCATAGGTGAGCAGGATTTTCTCCCTCACAATCTCGGTGACAAAAAAGCGGCTGCTGCGGTCGGTCAAAGCGTCCTTGCCGAAATAAGGGGGACTCTCGGGCAGGAGTTCGACGATGCGCTTCATGATGTTATCGACGTTGAAGTTCTCGAGTGCGCTGGTGGGGAAGATCTCGGCATTGGGCAGCAGTTGCTTCCATTGCTCGATAAGGCGCACCAGGTCGTCGTTGCCCTTGAGCAGGTCAATCTTGTTGATGACGAGCAGAATGGGGATTTTCTCCCTAGCCACGCGGTCGAGGAAGTCCTGGTTCTTGGTGGGACTCTCCACCACATCGGTGACATAAAGCAGCACGTCGGCGTCGATCAAGGCGCCTGTCGAGTACTCCAGCATGCTCTGCTGGAGCCTGAACTTGGGCTTGAGCACTCCAGGGGTGTCGCTGAAGACAATCTGGTAATCCTCGCCGTTGACGATGCCCATGATGCGGTGACGGGTGGTCTGAGCCTTGCTGGTAATGATAGACAGGCGCTCTCCCACCAGGCGGTTGCTCAGTGTCGATTTTCCCACATTGGGGTTGCCCACGATGTTGACAAATCCTGCTCGATGCATTTTAGTCCTTTGTTTTTAGTCCTTAGTTTCTATATTCAAGAAGCATCGCTACTCTCTTGCAGTAACACAGGGTGAGTAGTGATGCTTCATTGTCTCGTTATCATCTGGGTTAAAGCGACCAGATGATGTAGAGCGCTCCCCAAGTAAACCCTGCGCCAAAAGCGGTGAGGACGAGCTTGTCACCTTTTTTCAGGCGATGCTTGTTCTCGTCGAGGCACAAGGGAATGCTGGCAGCACTGGTGTTGCCGCGGTGCTGGATGTTGACGAGCACCTTCTCATCGGGGATGCCCAGACGCTGGCCGACGGCCTCGATGATGCGCAGGTTAGCCTGATGGGGAACAAACCACTGGATGTTCTCGTTGGTCAGGTTGTTGCGCTTCATCACGTCCCTGCTCGAGGTGAGCATGTCGATAACGGCATGACGGTAAACGGCGCGACCCTCCTGATAAACACAGTGGTAGTTGGCGTCAACCGTCTCGTGGCTAGTGCGTAATGCCGAGCCACCAGCCTTATAGACCAGATGCTCCAGTCCCGAGCCGTCAACGTGGAAGATGCCATCCATTACGCCGATGTTCTCCTCGGTAGGCTCGAGCAGCATCGCTGCTGCAGCGTCACCGAACAGAGGGCATGTCGCACGGTCATTATAGTCCACCATGCTCGACATCTTCTCGGCAGAAACAACAATCACCTTCTTGTAAATGCCTGCACGGATATAGGCGGTGGCCTCATAGAGACCTACCAAGAATCCCGCACAAGCCGCTTGAATGTCATAAGCGTAGCATTTCTTCTCAATGCCGGTACCATGGGCGATGACCGATGCCGTTGAGGGGAATCGGTAATCGGGATTGGACGTCGGGCAAATGAGCAGGTCAATGTCGTTGCGGTCGGTTCCAGTCTCCTCCAGCAGTTTGTTGACAGCCTGAATGCCCATGTAGGATGAGCCGACAGGCTTCTTGAGGATGCGGCGTTCCTTTACACCTACGCGCGTAGTAATCCACTCGTCATTGGTGTCCACCATCTGCGAGAGCATTTCGTTGTCCAGCACGTCATCGGGAAGGAATGAAGCGATCCCAGTAATTTTTGCGTTCAGCATAAGCTCGAAAGCTATTGTATGTATTAGATGAGGAAATTCAATATCCTAAATGGATGAATAATGTAAGGATTCAGACCATTCAGGATATCTCGTTTTAGTTGATCACATGTCGCTGCCAGTCACTGCCATGATTGGGCAGCAATCATGGGATTTAGGCCTCTTCCTTGCCCATCACATTCTTGCCACGGTAGTAACCGCACTCAGGGCATACGGTGTGATAAACATGCCATGCGCCACAGTTTGAGCACTGAGCGATGGTTGGAGCCACAGCCACGTCGTGGGTGCGGCGCTTAGCGGTACGAGTCTTAGACTGTCTTCTTTTAGGATGTGCCATTTTCTTGTTGTTATTTAAAAGTTATTGTTCTTTCAATTTTTTCAGCGCCTCCCAGCGTGGGTCGGTGCCGTTAGTTTCACTCAGCGGGTCGTCCTCGCCGTCGGGTATTTCCTCGACGCGATGACTGTCGAGCACGTTGAGCATGTCGGCATTGCAGTCGTCCTCGTTCTCGTGACAATGCGTCATCGGCAGAGCGAGCAGCACGGTATCGCGCACCAGGGGTGCGGTATCCAGCTCTCGCCAGTCCGATGGCACGATGAGGAGTTCGTCATTCGTGTCATCCAGCTCAGTGCCCATTTGCTCCACGTTCAGGCAGTAGTTCACATCCACCGGCAAATCCAGATCATCGAGACAACGGTCACAGCCTGTGGTGACTGTGCCGTGGCACGTGATCTCCAGGCGGTAGGCGTTCTCGCTCTTGCGGGTCACCTGCATGGTGACATCAACATCGGCGCGACGCACCTCGGTCTCTTCTCCGTTGTTAAAAAATGACTCGTCCACATGACACTCAACCGCATGAGTGCCAAATGGTAACGTCTTGATTTTCAACTTCAAAGCATCTACCATCTCCTGAAATTTTCGTTAAAGCGCCACAAAGGTATATCAAATTCCGCTAATATTCAACGATTTTCCGATTTTTTTTGAATAAGGGAACCGTTTGCAGCCACCCGATTTCCAAGTATCCTTTATCTGTTTCCCGAGAAAATCAAGTCATAGATGACCTTGGTACCGCCCAAGTGGGACTGGATATAGTCACCAGCGGTCTTGCCACAATGGAGGCGCAACGGCTCATTCTCCAGCAGCGGGTCCATAGCAGCCGAGAACGAGTCGGCATCGTGAATGCTCATGGCGCCATCAAGTTCAATCAGGTCCTTAGCCTCCTGGAACTTGTGGTATTTAGGGCCGAAAATCACGGGGATGCCATAGACGGCCGCCTCGTTGATGTTGTGGATGCTCACACCGAAGCCGCCTCCCACATAGGCCGCTTGGCCATAGCGGTACAGCGAGGAAAGGAGCCCAAAGCTGTCAATGATGAGGCAGTCGGCATTCTCGATGTTCTTCAAGGTGGCCTCGCTGTAGAAACGGGCAGGACGCGCCAATTTTGACATGAGCACATGCAGGCGGTGGCGGTCAAACTCGTGGGGAGCGATGATGAGTTTCATGTCGCGGTGTGCATTGAAGTAAGGAATGACGATATCCTCGTCAGGAGGCCATGAGCTGCCCATGACCAGTGTGAATTTAGCATTCTCGACAAACTTGGCCACCACCGGGAACTCACGTGCTGCAGCGCGCACGTCGGCCACGCGGTCAAATCGCGTGTCGCCCGCCACAACGACATTCTCAACGCCAATGCCCGCCAACAAGTCTCGTGACTGCTCGTTTTGCACAAACAGCGTGTCAAAGCACTTGAGCATCTTGCGGAACATGCCTCCCCAAGGACGGAAGAATATTTGTCCGGGACGGAAAATGGCCGAGATGATATAGGTGGGAACTCCACGTTGTTTAAGCGCGCTCAGGTAGTTGCCCCAAAACTCATACTTGACAAAGATGGCTATCGACGGCTTAACCAAGTCGAGAAATCTCTTCACGTTTTTGGACATGTCAAACGGCAGATACACCACAGCGTCCACCATGCTGAAATTTTTCCTCACCTCGTAGCCCGAGGGAGAGAAGAACGTGAGCAGGATGCGCGCTTGGGGCTGGTCACGCTTGATCATCTCGATGAGTGGGCGTCCTTGTTCAAACTCGCCCAATGACGAGGCATGGATCCAAATGTATCCGCCCGCGGGGTCGAGTTTACGTTGCAGGGTACGGAAACAGCGCCGTTGCCCTCGCAGCAACAGTTTAGCCTTGCTGTTGCGCAGCGGGCCTGCGGCAAATCTCACGGCATTACGGTAAGCGGCTACTCCCAGATTATATAATGGATCCATTTGTTTAATGTTTTTAATCACTAGTCGCTAGTCACTAGTCTTTGATCGTTAGTTTTTTTGATGATCCCGAAAAGTAGAATCGGCAGCTAATCTGTTGCCAGAAACCAGTGGTCTTATCGGTGGCATTCCATGCCACCGAACCCGACAGGTCCACATAGTCATTGCTCACAACGTGAAATATCAAGTCAGTACGGCTATAAGTACTACTATGATAATAGGGATCACCCAAGTTCAACAAACTGCCCAGTGCAGGGTACAACGGCATGATGTCCTTGCCCAGATAGCATGTCTCGTCAAGCTGCAGCCATCGCCAGCGGGCAGTGGCTGTAGCGACAAATCCGGCTGGATGGTGCCAGCGATCCTCCCCACGGTCTCGCTCCATGGCGATGATGGCTCCTGCTGCCACTCGCAACGAGTCAAGCACGGTGCGGTGCGAGAAGTCTAGTGCCGCCATGGGGTTGATGACCATGTCATCGTTCACATGCTGGTTTCCAGCGTTTAGACGCGATTTGGCCAGGTGGCTGTACTGCGCATGACCGCCCAAGCTTAATGGCCCGGCGATGCGCCAGTCGGTGTTCAGCATGACAGCAAACGCCTCACGCTGGCTGTCAGTCTGCAACTGCCTCCAATCCACGGCAAGTTCGGTATAGCCAGCGGGCTTGATCAGTTGCACCATCACGCCATGCAGGTTGGGCTGGCAATAGTCCAGAGAGTCACTCCACAAGTAGCGTGGCATGCGCTTAACCATGAGTGAACGCGGAATGAGACCCGTGGCCACATGCCATCCGTCAGGGCGATTATACTGATAATAAAGCGTGGGCAACACTTTATAACCCTGCATGTCGTCGATCATGGGCTGGTACCAAGCGACACCACCCTTAAGCACATGCTCCCCTTCATTAAGCGACAAGCCCACCTCAGGGACAAGGCGCGTGAACATGAAGGTCTGGTCAGGGGTATAGCCGTCACCGCCCTCACGGTTGTTGAGCAACACGTTGGCATCGACACTCCAGACCACTTCCTGGGCCGTGAGTGACGACACCGTAAGAATCAGGGTCAATATGGCTGTGAGCCAATTACGCATCAGCTGGCATCTGGATGTTCTTTATACCGTCCCTTATTCGGGCAAGGGTCTCCTCGTGACCGAGCAGCTCGGTGATGTCAAACATGTGCGGACCGCGGCACTCGCCGACCACTGTCAGGCGGAAAGCGTTCATCACATTTCCCTTGTGCAAGCCACCCTTGTCGATCCAATCCATGACAACGGCTTCACAAGCCTGGCTGTTCATGTCGGCCGTCTCGAGCAACTGAATCAGTTGTTCCATGAGCTCAGGTGTTTCGGGTTTCCAGCGTTTGCGGATGTCCTTCTCGCTATAGGTTGTGGGGCGCACAAAGAAGAAACTGGCCTGATCCCACAGATCAACAACGAAGTTGATACGGCTCTTGACGAGTGATACTACACGGGCGATGTAATCATCGCTATAATCGGCCACGTTCACACCGTGTGCCACGAGTATGGGTTTGAACAGTTCAGCCAACTCACGGTCATCCATATTCATCAGGTACTCGTGGTTGAACCACTTGCCCTTCTCGAAGTCAAACTTGGCACCCTTGCGCGAACAATGGTCGATAGAGAATTCCTTGATCAGTTCGTCCATGGAGAAAATCTCACGGTCATCACCAGGATTCCAACCCAGCAGGGCAAGGAAATTCACAACGGCCTGGGGCAGGTAGCCTGCCTCACGGTAACCGCTCGAGCGCTCGCCGCTCTTGGGGTCGTTCCAGTCAAGGGGGAATACGGGGAAGCCCAGGCGGTCGCCATCACGCTTACTCAGTTTGCCCTTACCGTCGGGCTTGAGCAACAGCGGCAGATGGACGAAAGCGGGCATCGTGTCTTCCCAGCCAAAGGCCTGGTATAGCAGCACATGCAACGGAGCGCTGGGCAGCCACTCCTCGCCACGGATGACGTGTGACACCTCCATCAGGTGATCATCGACGATGTTGGCCAAGTGATAGGTGGGCAGATCATCGGCGCTCTTGTAGAGCACTTTGTCGTCAAGAATGGATGAGTTGATGGTCACGTCGCCACGCAGCAGGTCATGGACCACGACATCCTGGTCGGGCTCGATACGGAACCTTACCACCCACTTCGCACCGCCGTCCATCAGGGCCTTGACCTCCTCGGCAGGCAATGACAGCGAGTTGCGCATCATGCCTCGAGTGCGTGCGTCATATTGGAAATTCTTGATCTCCTGACGCTTGGCCTCGAGTTCCTCGGGGGTATCAAAGGCATAGTAGGCCTTACCCGCATCAATGAGTTGCTGCGTGTACTTGCGGTACAGGTCGCGGCGCTCGCTCTGCTTGTAGGGGCCATAGTTACCGCCCTCGTGTACGCCCTCATCGATGCCGATGCCCAACCACTGCAGGGCCTCGTTGATATATTCCTCGGCACCAGGCACAAAACGGGTGCTGTCGGTATCCTCGATGCGCAGGATCATGTCGCCACCATGCTGGCGGGCGAACAGATAGTTATACAACGCCGTTCTCACGCCGCCGATGTGCAACGGGCCTGTTGGTGATGGCGCAAAGCGCACTCTTACTCTTCGTTCCATGTTATTCCTTTATTATTTATTTATAATGTATGTTCAATTATCTTGTTATCATCAGCCTCTCGAAATCAAAGCAGCAAATCAGCGATTTGGGACATGGACTCGTAGTCGGTCTGATCGACGTGGGTAGGCGTCACTGTCACATAGCCGCGCTCCAGCCAGTAGTAATCGGTCAAGCCCTCGTTCTTGTCAGCTATCTCAAATTCGCCGGTTAGCCAATAGTAGTCACGTCCCGTCGGGTCCACCCGATGTTCCCACTCATTGACCCAGCGTCCCATGTCGCCAGCGGTCACTTTCATGCCCTTGAAGCCTCCCTCAACCTTAGGAATGTTCACATTGAGGCACACATCCTTGGGAAGACCGCCCTTGAGCACGCGTTCGGTTACATGCTTCACCACGGGCTCACACACGCTAGTGTCGGCATCGGAATTGTAGTCGCCAAAGGAGAATGCCACACTTGGCACCCCGTGGAGAATACCCTCAAAGACACACGCCATCGTTCCGCTATAGAGCGTGTTCAAGCCGCTGTTATAGCCGTGGTTGATGCCTGCAAGCACAATGTCGGGCATATTGTCGGCCATGAGCTGGCTCAGCGCCAGTTTCACGCAGTCGGCAGGGGTACCCGTCGCCAGATAGGCCGTGTAGCCAGGCTCCTGTGCTACCTTAACAGTACGCACGGGATTGACAAACGTGATCGCGCTCGACTTGCCGCTCTGGTGAACGGCAGGAGCGACGACAAACACGTCGCCGAGCATGCGAGCCACCTTGATGAGCGACTTGATGCCGTTGTAGTCGTAGCCATCATCATTGCTGATGAGGATGAGCGGTCGCTTATTGTACATGAGTATTTTTTGTTAATTTTGGGTGCAAAGATAGTGCAAGCCGAACACAATAGCAAATAAATTTGCTATTCGCCTATCTTGCGCGAGCGCCAGTGAGCGAAGTTACAACTTTTTTTCATGGAGATTTTGCAGAAAAGAAGTAACTTTGCCACATCATAACTATTTCTAATCTAATTCAACGAATATGAGACTGATTATCGAACCCGATTACGAGAATGTATCAAAGTGGGCCGCCCGTTTTGTGGCCAAGCGTATAAATGATGCCCATCCCACCAAGGATAAGCCTTTTGTTTTAGGTTGCCCCACCGGCAGTTCACCGTTGGGCATGTACCGTGAGCTCATCGCCATGAACAAGGCTGGACAGGTGTCGTTTGAGAACGTTATCACCTTTAACATGGATGAATACTGCAACCTGCCTGAGGAGCACCCCGAGAGTTACCACTCGTTCATGTGGAACAACTTTTTCTCTCACATCGACATCAAGCCCGAGAACGTGAACATCCTCAACGGTAATGCCGAAGATCTGGTCAAGGAGTGTGCCAACTATGAGGCTCGCATCCAGGCTGCCGGCGGCATCGACCTGTTCATGGGTGGTGTGGGTCCTGACGGTCACATCGCTTTCAACGAGCCGGGTTCATCGCTCACCTCCCGCACACGCCAAAAGACACTCACCCAGGACACTATTATCGCTAACAGCCGCTTCTTTGACGGCGACCTGAACAAGGTGCCCAAGACCGCGCTTACCGTGGGCGTCGGTACCGTGATGGCCGCACGCGAGGTAATGATCATCGTCAATGGCCACAACAAGGCTCGCGCCTTGCAGCAGGCCGTTGAGGGCGGTGTGTCACACATGTGCACCTTGAGTGCCCTGCAGATGCATCCCCATGCCGTCATCATAGCCGACGAGCTGGCAGTTGATGAGCTCAAGGTGAGCACCTACCGCTACTTCAAGGATATCGAAAAGCACAACCTTGACCCTGATACCCTGCTGTAAACCAGTTTGGGCTTAACCATACAATAAACAGTGCTGGCCAGGCTTCGTGTCTGGCCAGCACTGCTTATCATCAGTTTCCTATTCCCGATACACGGGAAAATAAAAAAGCTGCTCAACCCTCACGGGGAACAGCTTCAAACTTTCTCTTGTTGTAAAGTCTTGCTTACTCGGCGGGAGCCTCGGTAGCCTCTTCAACAGCCTGAGCGGCGCTGTCAACAACAGCAGCAGCACTGTCAACAACAGCAGCAGCACTGTCAACGGTCTCCTCAACAGCCTCAACGGTCTCCTCAGCAGCCTCGGTGGCCTGCTCGGCATTGTTGGTGCATGAAAGCATGCTAACGCTAGCGATAACAGCAAGAGCTAAAACTAACTTCTTCATTTTCTTTTTTAATTTAAATAATAAAACAATTAATTTTCGTTTGTTAAAATCGGGTGCAAAATTACATCAATTTTTTCACCCGCAAACTTTTTTCCGATTTTTTTTGTATGATTTTTCAATCGATATTTTTGACAATATTGAAAACTGGCTCATTTTGCCACTGATAATCAGCAACTTAAAACGACAGATACCCACAATTGAGTATCTGTTAAATCTTGTTAATCATGCATGAGAGGTTTCGAGTAAGCCCTCAAAAACCGCAAAATGATCAGTTACTGTAGAGGTAGCGTTTGATGCTGCGTTTAGGTGTCTTATCAAACTCGGTTGCCATCAACTGGATGCGGGCGATGCGCTCATAGGAGGCCACCAGTTTGTTCAATTCCGTACGGATTTCCTCCATCAGGTCGGGCAGTTTGTCACGGGTAACGCCCAACTGATCCATCGCGTCATAGTCGGGATAAACCAATGCCACGAGTTTGCCCTCGCGCATAACGACAAGGCTCTCGCTCACATAGAGCATATTGTTCAGCTTGGCCTCGATTTCCTCGGGGTAGATATTCTGTCCGCTGGAGCTCAGCAGCATGGTCTTGAGTCGTCCCCTTATAAATAATGTGCCATCGGCATTCAGTGTGCCCATGTCGCCAGTGTGCAGCCATCCGTCCTCATGCAGCACCTTATCGGTGGCCTCAGTGTTATGGAAATAGCCCTGCATGACGTTCTCGCCGCGCACGCAGATTTCGCCAGGGATGTTTTCTGGGTCGTCGCTCAAAATCTTGCACTCCATGATGCCAGGCAAGATGCGACCAGCGCTGTGGGGCACGAACTCGCGCCACGGGGTGTGACTCACCAGTGGTCCGCACTCGGTCATGCCATAGCCCACGGTGAACGGGAACTTGATCTTGTACAGGAAGTCCTCGACCTCGGCGTTGAACGGGGCACCACCCACGATGACCTCTTCAAACGCGCCGCCGAAGGCCTCGATGAGCTTGTTACGGATCTGGCTATAGATACGCTTGTCCAAATAAGGTACTGCCAGCGCCCAGCGCAATGCGCCCCTGCTGATCATGGGCACAATCATCTTGCTGTAAATCTTCTCCAGCACCAGGGGCACTGTAAATACCACATTGGGCTTGACCTCGGCCATCGCCTTGACAAGGATCTTGGGCGAGGGGATTCGGCCTAACAGGGTGATGTGACCACCCACAGCCAACGGTGTGAGCATGTCAAAGGCGCACCCGAAGGCATGAGCCAACGGCAGGAAGGCCAAGTCACGTGACCCCTTGAAGTGCAGTTGCGAATTTATGCCGTAGACAATATTACCGGCTAGGTTGTTGGCAGTGAGCATCACGCCCTTTGAGAAACCTGTCGTTCCCGACGTATAGTTAATCTCAACCAGCGCATCGTTAGGGACGTCGGCATAGTGGATGTCGTTGCGGTAGAATCCCTCCTTGTATCGTTCGTTGAAGGCGCTTTCCAGCCCTTCCTTGGCCTTGACGATATCGTCCTCGCCTTCTTTCTGGCCCAGCAGTTTCATGTCCTCGAGCTGGAAGACGGCCCGCACACGCGGCATCTTGTCAAAATCCAGGTTCTCCCAAATCGACTTGCTGATGAAGAGCATCGTCGCCTCGCTGTGGTTGATGATGTGCTGGGCATCGGCGGGATTGAACTCCTGCAGGATGGGCACGATGACGGCGCCATAGGTAATGGTCCCCATGAAGACTGTCACCCAGTTGGGGATGTTCTTGCCGATGAGGGCTATGCGGTCACCTTGCTTGACCCCGCTAGCCTCAAACAGCATGTGCAACTTAGCGATATTGCGGGCAAAGTCACCATAGGTCAGGCGTTCGCCTGTATTATAGTCAGTTAATGCGGGCAGTTCCCAGTTATCAATAAAACTGCGCTCATAAATCTTGATCAGGTTTTCCTTCATCATAGCGTCATGTGAGGTCTAAATGGGTTATTATTGGGCAAAGATACATCTTTTTTCCTTAACCTTAGTATTAAAAAAAGAAAAATAGCCGTCTAGGGACAACAGAAATCCCTCTCCTGCCCCATCAAACTTTGAGTTGTCAGGGAAAGAGAGGGATGAATAGGTGTTTTGACTATGATCCGCTAGGCGTCACACCGAGTCGGGCACTGCTGCGGGCTCATCGGTGAGTTTCTCATCGGGGTTGAAGTCATCGGTGAGAGGAACGAAAAGTGAATCGTCCTCAAACTCCAGCATTGTGGAGTCAAATTCCTCGATGTTACCCAGGGCTGAGCATCCCGAATAAAGCTCCGCGTCGATTGGCTCCCGGCATGGGGCGAAGCGCTTATGGTAACGCTGGAACTGCGGATCGCTCAAGACGAGCTGCAAGAAGCGTCCGCAGATAGGCAATGCCGTGCGGCTGCCTTGTCCCAATGCTCCCCAGCGGAAATGGATCTGGCGATACTCGCCACCGACCCATGAGCCGCACACCAGTCCAGGCGATACGGCTACAAACCATGCATCGGCGTGACGGTTGCTGGTACCAGTCTTGCCGCCCAGGTCCACATCATAGAGCGGACGGGTGATATAGCCGTTGAGTGCCATAGCCGTTCCTCCGGCATCGGTGCGGCACGCCATGAGCATCTGCTGCATCAGCCAGGCCGAGCGGTAGCTCATAGCTTGTTGAGAGTGATCAGGCGCACGGTAAATCTCCTTGCCGTCGCGGTCCACGATGCGGGTGACGATGACGGGGTCATGCATGATGCCGTCATTGACCACGGTGCAATAGGAGTTGACCAGTTCCATAAGGTCCACATCGCTGGCGCCCAGCGAGAGGGCCGGCTTGGCCTCCATGGGCGAGTTAATGCCCATCTTGCGCGCCAGTTGTGCAATTTCACTGAATCCAACCTCGTTGCCCACACGCACGGTGACGCTGTTGATGCTTTGGGCAAACGCCGCGCGCAACGTCATGTCGGCTCCAGTGAATGTGCCGTTAGCGTTAGTGGGCCGCCAGTGTTCCATCTCCTGTTTTTCCTCATTATATACAAGGGTGTCGATGTACTCGTCAGGACGGCGGTCACAGGGCACGAGTCCAAGTTCCATGGCCATGGCATAGACAAAGAGCTTGAATGTCGAGCCTGGTTGATGCTTGGCGCGCACCTTATCATATTTCCATGTGTCGAAGTCCACATCACCCACCCATGCCTTGACGTGGCCGTTGCCAGGCTCCATGGCAATGAATCCGCAGTGCATGAAATGCAGCATGTAGCGCACCGAGTCCATCGAGCTCATCTCCATGTAGAGCGAGTCGTTCTCGTAGTCGAACAGATGCACCATGTGGGGCTGGTTCATGTAGTAGTTCACGGAATCCAGATCATTGGGGAAACGGGCCAGCAGCTCGTGGTAGATGGGTGTGTTGCGGGCCTTATCCTCGACAAAGTTGGCTATGGGCTGGTTGTTCTCGTCGAGCCAGCAGTCCTGAGTGCCCCAGTGGCGGCGGAAGTTCTCCTGTACAATGCGCATCTTCTCGCTCACGGCCTGCTCGGCATATTCCTGCATCTTGGAATCGAGCGTGGTATAAATCTTGAGTCCGTCACGCTCCAGATCCAGTTTCAGGTCATGGGCCTTGGCAATATCCTCGATCTCGCGGGCCACGGCCTCGCGGAAATAGGGAGCCACGCCATCATAGTTGGCTTCAAGTGTATATTTCAAGTCAATGGGCAGCGATGATACTGAGTCATATTGCTCCTTGGTCAAGTCGTTGCGCTCAACCATGTTCATCAGCACCACATTGCGGCGACGCAAGCTGTTCTTGGGGTTGATGCGCGGATTATAGGTACTGGTCGCCTTAAGTAAACCGACGAGCACGGCACTCTCCTCCAACTTGAGGTCACGCGGCGTGGTCTTGAAATAGGTGTTGGCTGCCGTCTTAATGCCGAAGGCGTTACTGCCGAAATCGACCGTGTTGGCATACATCTCCAGGATTTCCTCCTTATTATAGAACAACTCCAGCTTTGTGGCAATGATCCACTCCTTGCTCTTCATGATGAGCATTTTCACACCAGGAATATATCCTAACAAGCCCGTGGAGTAGTCGCTGCGGGTGCGGAACATGTTTTTCACCAGCTGCTGGGTGATGGTGCTGGCGCCACGGGGACGGCCATGCAGCACCATGTCCTTGAGAGCAGCACCCAAACCGCTGAAGTCGATACCGTGATGGCTGTAGAAGCGCTCGTCCTCGGTGTCGATGAGTACCTTAAAGAACTGCGGGTTAATGGAGTCATAGGGCACGGGCGTTCGGTTCTCGTCATAATATTTACCGATGGTCTGCCCGTCAGCGCTGTACAAATAGCTCGCCTCGGGGTTGCGCGGGTGCATGATGCTGTAAGTGCTGGGCGACTTACCGAAGAGCCACAGCAGGTTCACGTCCACCGCGATAAGGTAGACCAAGAACAGGACGATGAATGTTGCCAAGGCTGCTAGTGTCTTGGCCCACCATGGGCGGCCACGGTAAAGCCCCTTGTACCACACCTTGAAGCGGTGCCAGTTGCGGGTGATGATATTGCCTTTTTTCTTGTCGTTCATGTATTGTCGAGATGGGAGGTTAATGTCGTGGATATCGGTGAAGGGCGCTTCACTGCTTGTTGGCGCTGTGCCCCAAGCGGCGGCGCAAGTAGCGCGGGATAAAGCTCAAATGGCGCAGGGTGGCATTGAGGGTGCCGTAGTGGGAGCACATGATGCGGTAACGCTCCAGCAGCGAGTCGCGGTGGTGACGGGTCGTCATGCCGTCGGCCAAATAACTGATAATGGGTTCTTTGCCCACATAGGCATTGGCGGGTGATTTCTTAAGCACCTTGATGCACCAGTCATAGTCGGCGCTCAACTTGTACTGCAGGTCATACTCGGGCACCAGATCCCGCCGAGCGACAAATGCCTGGTGACAAACGACCATGCCGTTCAAGAAGCTGTTAGCGGTCAATTTCTTGGGGGCGGTCAAATGTCGCTTGCCCACCACATTGCCATCGGCATCCACCAGTTGCGTCTGGCCATAGATGACTCCGGGGTTGTCGGCAGTAAGCATTGCTATACGCGCCAGCACAGTGTCGTCGGCAAATCTGTCGCCGGCATTCAGGAAAACCAAATAACGGCCGCGCGCCTGGGCAATGCCCTTGTTCATCGCGTCATACAGTCCGTTGTCGGGTTCGCTGAAGATGCGCAGGCTCGCAATGGAGGCCTTTCTCACTATCGCGAGCGTGTCGTCGGTCGACGCGCCATCGATGATGAGCATCTCATAGTCACTGCTCGTTTGCCGCTGCACACTCTTTATTGTTGGAGCGATGACATCAGCGGCATTCCACGTGACGGTGATGATTGAAAACAACGGATCCATGCCTATTAATGGTTATAACTGGATGCAAAATTATAGATTTCTGGGAAATTTTACAATCAAATGACCATTTTTTGCGTTAAATAACAAAATTAATAGTATCAACAATGAGAATAAACAGGATATTTTGTGCGTTTTTTGCCCTGCTAGTTTTGGGTTTGGGCAGTGGTTGTGACAAGATTGACAACAAGACGGTGCCCAGCTTTACCGTACGCATTGACTTGGGCAGCATCGCCCTATGGAACACCTATGGCGTGACAGGAATGGGTGAATACCGCATCTTTAGCAGGGAAAAGCAATTGCCCTCCAATTTTCCTTATAATGTGAACACTTATACCGGTTATGGCGGCGTGTTGCTGATGATGGGTATTGAATCCCCCATGGCCTATGACCTATCGTGTCCCGTTGAAGTGAGCCGCGATGTCATCCTCACAATTAATCCCGAGAATTATGATGCAGTGTGCCCACGTTGCGGCTCTCGTTTCAATCCACTTACCGGAGCTGGCGGACCCTTGAGCGGTGTCGCCATCAACAACAAGGTGGGCATGCGGCAGTACCGCGTCCTGCCCAGCAATGGCGGCTACGTCATCACCAACTGACAACACCCCTAAAATGTTCCACGAGCAATGCCACCAATGAGGTGCTTGCAGGGGCAAAAATGCGGTTTTTCATAAAAAGGCCCTGTTACGTTGCATTTTGCAAGGCGGCAGGGCATTTTCGTTGGCATGGGTGATGATTTTGGTGGCAAAAATCCAAAAAATAAATCTTATAGGATGCCATTTAATGTTAAAAAGTGTAAACTATTTCATTTTTAATTTCCAAAATTTAAACATTGAAGCTAGCTGCGAACCCCTATTCTTAGGGGATTTTCGTGGAACAATTTGTTAAAACCGCCGATTTTGCTAAATGTTTACAAGTGTTTAAAGAGTTTGGTCGGGTTAGCGGGTTGAAGTACCTTTGCACCAGCAAACCAGGGCGCACGGCATTGTAATCGTTCACAATGCCCTTAACGAAAAAGCCGCCGATGAGCGGATTTTCCAGTCCACTAAATTATTAATTATGAGTTTTATTAAAGGTCAAATAAGTTTATCAGCATTATTCGTTCTTTTAGCAATCACCATTACTGGATTTACTGCACAGTCACAGCAGTTGTCTAATCGTCGTCAAGGTACTGTTCTTGAACAGTTAGAACAAAACAACCGCAATAACATCGTTGATCAGGTTATCAATTACGCATACCGTTTCCGCGGTACGCCTTATCGTTATGGCGCCATGTCACCCCGTGGCTTTGACTGCTCGGGTTTCACCAGCTATGTGTTCAAGCGCTTTGGCATTGAGCTCGACCGCTCATCGCGTGGCCAGATTTTTGACGGCGTACGCGTCAAGCAGAAAGATCTGCAGCCTGGTGACCTCGTGTTCTTCCAGGGTCGTTCGGGCCGTGGTGGTGTTGGACACGTGGGTATCGTGACCAAGGTCAATGAGGACAACACTTTCCACTTCATCCACTCGGCTTGCAGCAGCGGTGTGACCGAGAGCAAGAACACCGAGTCCTATTACAGCCGCCGCTACGTTGGTGCTTGCCGCGTCCTGTAAAGAACCCTATTCAAGATAACATAACACAGCGTGCGTCCTATCTTGGGGCGCACGTTCTGTTTCTCCCCCACCCCTATCAGCATCTTACATTAACCGCCATTATGGTCGAGAAATAAAACAAATGATGAGTTATTCATCGACCTACTGGTCACCTTTTTTACTCTTGCTAATTCTCATGGGGTAGCTAAACGCTATCACTCGCCCCTGGTTTAACGGTGGGGGTTAAAGACAGAAACCAAAAAAATGACTACCTTTGCAGTCATGAGAGGCGATACAATTATAATTAAAGGGGCACGGGAGAATAACCTCAAAGAGGTTTCCCTAGAGATTCCCAAGCATCAAATCACGGTTTTCACGGGCGTTTCGGGATCGGGCAAGAGTTCACTGGTGCTCGACACCATCGCGGCCAAGTCGAGGCGCGAGCTGAACGACACATTCCCGTCGTTTGTGCAGCAGTACCTGCCCAAATATGGCCGCCCCCATGTTGACGCCATCGAGAATCTGCCCATCGCCATCGTCATCGACCAAAAGAAGCCTGCCCAGAACTCCCGCTCGACCGTAGCGACCTATACCGACATCGCCGCGTTGTTGCGTCTGCTGTTCTCACGTGTGGGCCAGCCATTTGTGGGCTATGCCGAGTCGTTCAGCTTCAACCATCCTGAGGGCAGCTGCCCACGCTGTTCTGGCCTGGGCGAGATCCGCGAGTTGGATATCCATAAACTGGTGGATTTTGACAAGAGCCTCAACGATGAGGACACGATACACTACATCGCTTTTGGCAAGGGAGGCTGGCGCTGGATTCGCTACGCCCACAGCGGCCTGTTTGACCTGGACAAGAAAATCAAGGACTACAGTCCCGAGGAACTGGACCTGTTCCTCAACAGCCCACAAATCCGCCTCAAGAACCCGCCTGCCAACTGGCCCAAAACAGCGAAATACGAGGGACTGATTCCCCGTATGTACCGCAGCATCATCAACAGCGAGGAAGGACTGCTGCACGCCGCTGTGCTCAACCCCATGCTGACTATGGGCGTGTGTCCCGACTGCGGCGGCACCCGTCTGAGCCCACGTGTGCTGTCGTGCAAGATCGAGGGCATCAACATCGCCCAGGCATGTGCGATGTCCATCACCCGCCTCAACCAGTGGATCAAGGCGCTCACCGCGCCGCTGGCCGTGGATTTGAAACAAGCCATCAGCGCACGCCTCACAGCACTTGAGGAAATCGGGCTGGGCTACCTGAGCCTGGACCGTGGCGTGGGCACCCTGTCGGGCGGCGAGGCCCAACGCTGCAAGATCGCCAAGTACATCAACTCGTCGCTGGCCGACGTGCTTTACATCCTTGACGAGCCCAGCACTGGCCTGCACGACCATGATATCGAGAAGATGAAGCACTCGGTTAGGCGCCTGCGCGATGCGGGCAACACCGTGTTACTTGTCGAGCATCACCGCGAAATGATTCGTATAGCCGATCACATCGTAGATCTGGGACCTGGCCCCGGTAGCCAGGGCGGACGCATCATTTTTGAGGGCAACTATGACCAACTGTTGCACAGTGGCACGAGTACGGGACAGATGCTCAGTCAGCGCGGCGGCTTCAAGGCCCAACCGCGTGAGGCACAGGAGGCCTTCCCCTTGCGCCACGCAACGCTTCACAACCTCAAGGACATCTCCATCGACTTACCCATGGGCGTATTTGGGGCCGTGGCGGGTGTTGCGGGTTCGGGCAAGAGCTCGCTCATGGAGTGTTTCCGTCGTGAGCACGGTGACGTGGTTTATATCAGTCAAAAGAACATCGGCGTGAGCCTACGCTCCACGCCAGCGACCTATATGGATGTTGCCCCCGACATCCGCAAGCGCTTTGCCAAGGCGCACAAGATCAAGGAGCAGTATTTCACCTTCAACGGCAAGGGCGCTTGCCCCGTGTGCGGCGGCAAGGGCGTGGTCATCGCCGAGATGGCCTTTATGGACAATATCGAGACCACCTGTGAGGCCTGCCATGGCCTGCGTTACAGCCGTGAGGCACTGGAATATACCATCGACGGCATGAACATCGCCCAAGTGATGGACATGTCGGTGAGACGCGCCAGCGAGTTCTTCAAGGGCACCAGCATCGAGGAGAAACTGCAGCCCATGATGGCCGTCGGCCTGCACTACCTCCATCTTAACCAGGCTTTGAGCACCCTATCGGGAGGCGAGTTACAGCGCTTGAAAATGGCATCCTGCCTCAAGCAATACACCCTGCCACTCGACGCGGGAGGCACGCGCGGCATGTTCGTCATCGATGAGCCTACCGACGGCTTGCATCTCAAGGATGTGCGCCACCTCATCGACCTGTTTGAGCAGATGGTGGACATGGGTAACACGGTCTATGTCATCGAGCACAACACCGACGTCATCAAGGCCGCCGACCACGTCATCGAGCTCGGTCCCGGCGCGGGCGACCTGGGCGGCACCATCATCTACCAGGGCACGCCCCGCGGCATGCTCGACTGTCCCAATTCCATCACCTCACAATACCTCAAATAAGCTACGAATTATATTAATTATACTCATTGGCAACCGCGCATATAAGTCGCAAGATTCTGCATTTCTAAAAAAAAATCGGCCCAAGACTAAAAACTAAGATCTAAGGTCTAAAGCCTATAGACTTTTTTACTATCTTTGCAATAACTAATTATAATACCTTATACTTATGAAACGATTCTATTATTCCCTATTACTGGTTGCCGCTTGTGCATTGTCACTACAGGCAAAGACCATCCAAGGTGACGTGGATGGAGACTATAGAGTGAACATTGACGACGTGACTACCCTTATCGACAGGATCTTGAGGGGTAACGCATCCGGCAACATGGCTGCCGACGTGAACAGTGACGGCATGGTCAACATTACTGATGTTACTGACCTGATTGATATGATTCTCTCGCGTGCCCCTATCGCATATACCTATCCCGAAGAACTGAAAATGGTTCAGTTCTACACAAACAGCGCATTGCAGTTTGGAGCCTATCGCGCAACGATGGGCATGGGAGACTGGACCCGTGCCTATGGTAATGGCACCATCTGGTATGCATCCTTTTGGTACCCCCAAATGGGTCTAGTAACAACGCCCTATCAATGGTGGTTTGTTGGGGCATACGGCGCTTGCTATGCATTATATGGACCAGAAGAAAACCTTATCGACATCTATGAGCAAGCGATGAGTGACAATAATTATGCTTTTGCTGGAGTTGCTAAGGTTATTAGAGCATATGGTTACATGGCGATGACCGACCTCTATGGAGAAATGCCTTACAGTGAAGTCACTAAAGGTTGTGGAACTGGTGGCTTTTATCGTTACTTATCAGAAGGGACCGCTTTTCCCAAATATGATACCGGCAAGACCATCTTCATGGGATGCATCAATGACATCGAGGAAGCCATCGCCTTGCTCGAACAGGCAAAAACGCAGGATCCTTCACTGCCGGCACTTGACTCCAGCCATAACGACATCTGGGGCAGTGGTGAAATATGGAACCATGGCGACATCGACAAATGGATTAAACTTGCTTACTTCTTTAAAGCCCGATGGCTTAACAAGCTCATCAAAAAGGGACCTGGCAGCTATCTAGATGGAAAATATGATGCGGACGAAATCCTCGCCTGCCTCGACAAGGCCATGCAGAGCAATGCTGACAACACCATTATGGAGCACTATGACAACAACCCACCCGTGCATGATGTGTTGGGGTTTGATGAGCCTGTTGACTACTCACCGCTGTTCTCGCTGTGCGGCATGCTTACCCAGCACTTTGTGACCAAGATGCTCTATGACAACTTGACGAACTTTGCCGGTTATGGTGTTGAAGACCCGCGTGCCGACCACATCCTGCCCTGGGCTTATTGCACCAACAGGGAAGGTAATGGTGTCGATGCTGCTGGCATCAAGTGGAATGGTCACTGGCGTCGTACGCTGGGCGTAGATATGGCCAGCGATATCAATAGCCATGGTGGTCCTCAGAGGGCCTCATTTAACGCAGTCACGAACGAATGGTACATTGAAAATCCCTCGTATAGCTACCCTGAAGAACGCATGGGAGACACAGTATATGTCGAGTGTACCAGCGACAGCAAGGGTTACCTCGGCAATCCCAGCATCCTGTACTGCCGCGCTGTAGGTCTGTTCCAGTCGGCCGAATCGGGTTCATTCTATTCCCGCGCGACTTCTCCCACCTATATCGGCACCTATGCCGAGTGCTGCTTCATCCGTGCCGAGGTGCTGCTCAAGAAGGGCGACCGCGCTGGCGCCTACGCTGCCTACAAGGCAGGTGTTAAGGCCAGCTGCGAGCTGATGAACGAGAAACTGCAAGTATGGATTGATGAGGACCCCAGCCTTGCTGACTGCCCATCATTCACCCCGATGACTCAGGCGGCCATCGACAACTTCTTGAACAACGGCATCGGTTCACAAGATCAACTCACCCTAGGACACATCCTTACTCAGAAGCGCATTGCGCTCATGTTCTCCCATGAGATCTGGAACGATATGCGTCGCTATGACTTTAATCCCGACCTCTTCTTCGGTTGGTCAATACCTGCATACCATTACCAAGTGGATGCAGCCATGCAGGCCATCCCCGAGAGCAAGCAGTTTCGCCGCTGGCGTCAATGCTATCACGAGTACACGTACAATGTTGAAAACCTGCAAGCCATCGGCTACCAGGTTCCTGGAGCGCGCATGACCGACAGCGAGGGCAACGAAGTCAACTGGAACATGCAGGTTGATGCCTGGACCATCCCTGTTTGGTGGGATAGCGACCAAGACTAATCAGTAAGGACGAGGAATTTGATATCAGACGGGAGTCGTTGAAGACGGCCCGCTCCTCAAGGACGTGCGTCACCGCCCCCTACCTGTGAAACTGATAATTAACAACCAATAAAACAAAATCATCATGATTGAAGGAAAATTCATAACCACTTTGCCAAGTGTAGTGGGCTATGATATCGAGAAAAGTCAAGGCATTCTTCTCGACAACTCTGTGATTAGCGCAAACAAAGCCCTTAAGGGCCTGGTTAAGAAGGCCGAAGAGCTAGGCTGCAACGCGTTGGTCAACGTGAGGATTGACAGCAGCGCCAACGGCATTCTTGCCTATGGCGAGGGTGTCACTGTCAGAGAAAAGCCCTTCAGCTATTGAATCAGCTCAAGTTGCCCTGAGATGCCATTATAAATCTGGCATCTCTGTCTAACCAGGGAGTGATGAACCATCAAGGAAGATGTAGTGATAATTAGAGGCAAATATAATTGTGCGGCTTCATGTTTTTTCACTCATCATCCTTGCAAATCTCATTTCCTTGCACTACCTTTGCGACTAGAAACCAATTAAAACGAAAGGAGAACTATTATGAAGAAAATCTTTACGTTGCTTTTCTGTATGGTGGCCATCTCGTTTGCCGCCAGCGCCAATAACTATGTTGACCGCGTGGAGCAATGCATCAATGTGCTGCTGGGCAAGACCACTCCCACCACGCTCATGACGAGTAATCTCGATGCCAATCACGACGGCATGCTGAGCATCGACGACGTGACCGCCATTATCGATGAGGGCCTCCAGGAACAGCAAATCAATCGCGCACCTGCCAAGGAGAACGAGATCGATGGCATGATCAACGACATGCTTGACGGTGTACCTCCCACGCCCACCATTGATGACGTGACCGACACCGTTGACAAAAAACTGAAATAAGATTAAGCATCAACTGAAATGAAAAATCGCTTTTCCACCGTGTTGCGGATGCTGGCTCTGTCACTATTGCTGGCAAGTCCGCTGGTAATGCTTACCTCATGTGGTGACGATGAGCCTAAATCGATGGTCATCGACTATTACCTGAACGTCGAGGAAGGGTTTCTCGTGAATGGTTCCATAGATCAAACCGCCAAGTATTACAACCCCAAAAACCGCATGTACAATGCCATCAGGCAAGCTTATCCCAAGCCCGACGCACAAGGTAATGACGCGGCTGTGATTGAAGCGTGTGACAGGGAGTATGAGGAATATGTTGGCATGTATACCGGTCTAGGAGACCATATCACTTGCGTATTCAACCTCGTGCGCGCCACCAAGAAAGGCGACATCATCAAGCAGAACGAGACGATCAAAACTTACGTCTATGACATCAACTCAACTGAAGATTAGATTGATTGGCTAAACCATCAAAAAAGCAAAAAAGGGTCGGAGTTTTCACAACATCCGGCCTTTTTTTTATGTAAGTCTATGCTCTATTCATGGGGCAGCTTGGATAATAGGCGCTCAATGAGTCGCGGCAGGGCATAGTCGGCAATATCCTGCTCGTTTATCCATTGGTATTCGTCAGGCAGCTCGGGGCGAGCCTCGGGTTCGGCCAGGTAAAAATCAGCCATGATGATGCGGTGGGTAAGCACATGCTTAACGCCGCTAGCGAGCAGCGTGAGCGGGCAACCCAGGTCGGGCAGTGACTCATTCTCTATAAGCAAGGGCTCCCACAGTCCTTGCCAGATGTCACCAGCAGGGCGGCGACGCAGGGCGGTTTGACCCTTGTGGCGGATGTAAATATAAGTGAGACGGCGCTCCTGCACCTTAAGTTTTTTCTCCTTGACAGGTAACTGGTTAACGCGACCCGTGCGCAGGGCTTCGCAGGTCTCAGCGACGGGACAGTCGATACAGCGCGGCGTGCGCGGCGTGCACCATGTGGCGCCAAAGTCCATCATGGCCTGATTAAAGGCCGATGCCTGGTTAGCAGGCAACACCTCATTGGCGAGGGCCTCAAATGTGTGCTTTCCTCGAGTGGTGTTGATGGGCACATCGATGCCAAAGTGACGCGCCAGAACGCGATAGACGTTACCATCAACCGCAGCAGCAGGCAGTCCAAACGCGATTGACCCTACTGCGGCAGCGATGTATTCCCCCACCCCTTTTAACGACCTTAAACCCTCGATAGTTTTCGGGAAGCCGCCTTGCTCAACGATTTGTCTGGCTGCAGCATGCATGTTGCGGGCACGGCTGTAGTAACCTAGCCCTTGCCACTGTCGCAGCACCTCGTCCTCACTGGCGGCAGCTAGCGCCTCGACCGTGGGGAAACGCTCCATGAAACGGTACCAGTAGTCGGTGCCCTGGTCGATGCGCGTCTGCTGCAGGATGACCTCGCTCACCCAGATGCTGTATGGGTCGCCAATGCCGCGCCAGGGCAGTTCACGCCCATGTTGCGCAAACCACCTCAACACCGCTATTGTGAACCCCCTGGAACTCGTCATATCATTTACTCAAGAGGCAGGATATTCTTGAAGTTTTTCCAGTTTTTGGCGCTGTGGTAAGCGTTGACCGATACGGCAGGGACATAGAGCTCAATCTTATTATCGCTCACTCCATCAAGTTTAGGCGGCACGATAGCGTGGCACTCGATGCGGCTAAGACTCTTGCATTTCTCAGCGACTTTCTTGCCCACTTCGGTGACCGTCTCGGGCAAAACAAGCCTAGTGATGGCGGTCTCGCGCAGGGCATGTTCGCCTATATGACGTAAGCTGGTGCCCAAATCAATCTCTACCAATGACGAACACTCGCGGAAGGCCTCTTTATTAAGGGTCAGACAGCCGTCAGGCAGGCTCACATGGGTCAGACCCTTGCAGTTTTTGAATGCGCGCTCACCGATGGTAACCACCTTGTCGGGCAGTTCCAGTGATGTCAAAGCACAATTCTCAAAAGCCTCTTTGCAAAGAGTGGTCAACTGGGAAGGCAATTCAATATGTGACAATTCCTTGCAATTCTTGAAAGCGTGCTCACCAATGGTGGTGATGCGGGAAGACAACTCGACCGATGTCAATGCCGAACAGCTTTCAAAAGCCGATTGAGGCACATTTTCCAAGCGATTGGCAACAACCGACTCCAGCGCCTTGCAATCCTGAAACGCCTTATTGCCCAGTTTCCTGACTTCAGCCAGATCAACGCGTTGCAGGCGGGAACAGCCATAGAAAGCATATTCGCCAATGGTGGTGACACTTGCAGGAATGTTGACGGAACGAAGTTGAGGGCAGTCATTGAACGCCGAAGCGGCAATTTTCGTCACACCGTCTGGGATGCGCACGCTAGAAAGCTGTGAATAGGAGAAAGCGCTCCATGCGATTTCTTCCACACCATCGGGCACGTCAAAGGCTCCACTGCGGGCAGCAGGGCAGCGCAACAGCACAGCTCCCGTGTTGTCATAAAGCACGCCATCCTCATAGGTGTAATAACGGCTACCATTCTCTACAGTGATTTCCTCGAGTTTTTTCATCGTGCCCAGGTCATCGTTAGTAATCCTGGTCGTGGCTGGGATATTGAGCACGGTGAGCGGCGTGTTTTCAAAGGCTTTGGCACCAAGCACCTCAAGTCTGTAAGGAAGCTTCACTCGTTTCAAACCAGTGCCACGAAAGGCCTTGTCACCAATCTCGACGACACTCTGCGGGATTGTGATGCCCTTTAAGTCACCGCAGTTATTGAAGCATTCACTGCCGATGCGTTCCAGGCCCTCGGGCAGGGTGATATACTCCAGCCTGCTGCAACCACTGAAGGCGTCGTCACCTATCGTGCGCACACCCGTTGGCATAATCACCTCCTCGAGGTGAGAGCAACCGCGCAGGGCGCCGCTATCGATACGCTTGAGGCGTTCGGGAAGCAGTATCGAGCGCAGGTGGCTGGCATAGGATAAGGCATCGCTCAGCACATCGCGATCACCGTGACCGCCGAGCAAGCCACCGTTGCCAGAGCTCATGATGCGAGCGCGCTCCAGCTCCAAGTCGATGTAGTTGTCCACACTCTTGCCCCGACTGTCCTCGCAGCGCGAGCGTTCACACAGCTTCTTGATGAACTTGAAATCCTTATAATCCATGGGACCCTCGATGTGCAGCAAGCGCACGCGTTTCTGCATTTCGGGGGTCATTTTTTTCTCAAGTGTTCCCGATTCGTGCAGCCTGATCTCCACCACGTCGCCATAGGTGCTGGAGCGACCGTAACGGTCTCTCACAGCGCGACTCTGTGACGATGCTGGAACAACGGTCACTATTGCGAGTAACAGGGCGACCATCACGTAAAAAAAATGTCGGATTCTCATATTGCCTTCCTCTTTTTGGTTTCCGGTTTATCCTGCAAAATTAAACAATCCCCATGATTGCTGCAATAATTCTAAGGTTTTTAATGAAAGCCCTCGCTGCAGCTATGGCAACGAGGGCTGTTGAGACTCATTTTGTCAAGTCATGTCATTTAACAAGGACCTTGCGGCCGTTGCTGGTCACATAAATGCCGGGAGTCAACTTGGCGGCATCGACGCGGCGACCGGTCAGATCATAATACTCGATGGGCTTGTTGTCATCAGCGGTGATTGAGGTGACACTTGTGGAATTAAGGTTATACCAGCCAATCTCAGAGAGGTTGGTCTCGCCACCACCCTCATAGACACTCTGCACGCCAATGCGCTGGATGTCAGCACCGATGAAGTAAACCACTACCAGCTGGCCACCCATCAGGATGTTCATGTCGTCGTTGAAGTCATAAGGAATCACCGTCTGGTCGTCCTCGAAGCCATAGATATCAGCCCAGAAGATGTAGGGCTCAGGACCATCGCCATAATCGCAGAAGAGTTGATAGCCCAGCAGGCTGGTCATCAGCGGCATACCCTCAACATCAACCACGGGGATGTCGAGTACGAGGTAGCCCAAATCCTCGTCGTCATAGTACTCAAAATACAGCACTGCTGGCTCGGCTGGAACAGCAGGCTCGTCGGCCATGGGCGTGAGCACGACATTGGCCAGCAGGTCATACCATGCCACTTCAGTATCGTCGGCACAAATGCCATACCACTGCTGGGCCACCAAGGCTCCGGTCTCTGGGTCGAGAGTCAAGGTCAAGGGTTGAGCCTCAAGGGTCTCAGGGGCACATCCCATGAGGTAAAGGGGATAAATGTCACCCATCCAAACGAATGGACCGAAGTACTGGCCGTTCTCAAACACATAGCTGTCGCCCTCGCGATGTCCCTTCACCCATGTCTTAGGCAGATAGGAGCACAAACCCTGCACATAGATGTCGTCACCGTCAAAGCCCACCATAGTTTGTCCCATCAGGGGATCGCCTTCAAACCATTCATCAATGTCCTCATAATAGCCCATATAAACACCTGTAATCATGTAGGGCTGTGTTTCCAGGCCATCCGGCACCACGACGGTGTTGGCATCGGGCGTGATGTTCATCTCGCTGTCATACATGTAATACCAGCCCACATGGTCGGCATAGGCATTCTCGAAGATGTAGCACACCTGCTCTTGATCGAGTACAAAGACATCGGCCCGCTCGTTGAAATTGAACACAGCATCGATAGACTCATAACCGCCATCAACCGGAGTGGCAGGATAAAAGTACAGGTCATTGCCGTACAGGTCGCCGTAGTACTGAACGGGGAAGGAGACTTGAGTGTAGTCGTCGTTAAGCGTTCCCTTTATCCAAGCCTCGGGCAGATAGACACTGAAGCCCTGCAGATAAACGTCATTGCCGTCAATGCCAATAGTCAATGTGCGGTCCACCACTTCCCAGCTCGAGCCGTCAAAGATGTAGGCATTCAAGCGGTAACCCCGGGTCTCAAGGCCTTCGGGAGGAGTCACGACAGCATCAGCGAGTTTAGGAACAGCCGTCAACGACGGGGAGAATTCAGCGCGAGGAAGGGTGATGGCATGGCGTGCCTTACCCATGTCGGGCTTAGGTAACTTGATGTTTTGAGCAGCCTGAGTGCTCGCTGCCAATGACATGATGGCAACAACTAACAAGAGAATGATTCTTTTCATAAAGTTTTGGTTATTAAATGTTGATATAAATGAATTAAGATTTTTGCAAAGTAAAATCAAATAATCGTAATATCCAATAGTTAACCACATTTTTTTTATCACACACCTTCTAAAGTTAAGTTTCAAAAAAGTCAAAGAAGAAATAAATGGCGGCATAGCGCATGGGGACATCCTTGGCGTAGCCAATGGTACTATTGTTACTGTTCCTGACCGTGCCGTCTTGATAGACCCTGCCCATGCAGGAGTTGTTGCGGTTGCGCACGGTGCCGTCGCTCTCGATTTTGCCTAGATAAGAGTTATTGCTGTCACGCACAGTACCATTGTCGCTAACCTTTCCAAGCAGTCGGTTGCTGGTGTCGCGTATCTCTCCATTGCTGCTGATGCGGGCAACCATCGAGTTGCTGCGGTTTCTCACTGTACCGTCACTATCAATCCTGACGAGCATCGAATTGCCGTTGTCACGTATCGTCTGGGCCAGCCCGGTCTGAGTCCCAATAACAAGCAAAAAAATAAACAAGGTCACAACTCCCTTTATCGCATGTCTAATCAACTTTTCCATATTCTCCAACTGGCAGGTTTTGATTTGTTATCACAAAGGTAATTACAATTATCAATAGGTTGAATTTGCGAGAGTGAAAAAAAGAGAAAACCAAATTAAAAGACGCAAAAAACAGCAATACCTGAAGAAAAACAACGTATTTTGGTGAACTTTTGGTAGAAAACCCTTATATTTGTTGCCGAAAGAAAGATATTAACCTCCAAAATAATTGAATTATGATGAAAAAACGACTACTATTCTCCTTGCTGGCATCGATGATGCTGTTGCCATTGCTGGCACAAAGCGAGAACGGGAAAAAGGCGATTTTCACTCCGCCCAAGTTCAGCGGCTTTGCCATGGCATCCTACCAGGCGACGTTCCAGGACGGCAACAACAGTAACTCATTTGACCTCAGACTGGTAAGGGCCTCGATTGAGGGCCGCATCCTTGATGATTTTTACTACAAAATCCAAGGTCAGATCAACGGCAACACCACGACGATGGGCAGCAGTCCCCGACTAGTGGACTACTTCATGGAGTGGCAAAAATTAGAATACTTCAAGGTGAAATTGGGTCAGTTCAAGCGCCCGTTCACCTATGAGAACCCGATGAACCCGATTGACCAGGGCTTCATGGGCTATTCGCAACCCGTGAGCAAGCTGGCAGGTTTCAGCGACCGCACGGGTATGCACGCAAGCAACGGCCGTGACATCGGTCTCCAGTTCCAGGGCGACTTCTTGAAGAACAAGAACGGCCGCAACCTGTTGCACTATCAGGTTGGCGTGTTCAACGGCCAGGGTATCAATGTCAAGGACGTTGACGAGCGCAAGGACATCATTGGAGGCGCGTGGGTTATGCCCATCAAGGGGATGCGCCTCGGCGCCTTTGGTTGGGAAGGCTCCTATGCCCGCAAGAGCGGTGGCCAAACCGTGAGCCTGCGCCAGCACCGCTATGCCCTGAGTGCCGAGTACAAGAAGGGTGATCTGCAGCTGCGTGCCGAGTATATCCACTCGACTGGTCGCGGTTTTTCCACCACCTATCAGAAGAATGAGGACGTTAAGGACATGACCATCAAGACCTACACCGATAACAACGGCGAGGAGATCGCTAATAACAAGGCCGACGGTTTCTATGCCCTGGCCATCGTGCCCTTCATTCCCGACAAACTGATGGGCAAGGTGCGTTACGACATGTATCGCCCCACTGCCTCGACGGTGGCCCAGAAGACCAACTATGAGGTGGGTTTGAACTACCGCTTCTGCAAATATCTGGAGTTCCAGAGCGAGTATTGCCTGACCAATGACCGCTCGCTGGCCAAGCACAACTACAGCACCTTGTTCTTCCAAGTCTCTATCAGATATTAAGGGCATTAAGGGCATTAAGGCCACTAAAAACTAAACTGTAATCAAGAACTTAAAAACTAGATAACAACATGTCACTACTCATGATCCTTCAACTGTGTATCGTGCTGGGCGCATTGTGGCTCGGCTCACGATACGGTAGCTTGGCCCTGGGTGCCATTTCGGGCATCGGCCTGGCAATTCTCGTGTTCGGCTTCGGCATGAAGCCCGGCACCCCTCCCACCGACGTTATATACATCATCATCGCGGCCGTTACCTGCGCCGGCATCATGCAGGCTTCGGGCGGTATGGACTGGCTGATCCAGTTGGCCGAGAAGATGCTGCGCAAGCACCCTGACCGCATCACCTTCCTCGCCCCGTTGTGCACGTTCTTCCTGACGGTGCTCGTCGGCACGGGTCACGTGGTTTACACGCTCATGCCCATCATCTGCGACATTGCGATCAAGAAGGGCATCCGCCCTGAGCGTCCTTGCGGTATCGCCAGCATCGCCTCCCAGATCGGTATCACCTGCTCGCCCATCGCGGCGGCTGTGGTGGCCTTTATCACCATCTCGGGAGCCAATGGCTACAACATTTCCATCCCTCAGGTGCTCATGGTAACCATCCCCGCCTGCTTGCTGGGTATATTAATCGCATCTATCGCATCCTACAAGCGCGGAAAGGACCTTGACAAGGATCCCGAGTTCCAGAAGAAGATCGCCGACCCTGCTCAACGCGAGTATATCTACGGCAGCAACGCAACGACGCTCGATAAGAAGATCGCCCCCGAGAGCAAGCGCGCGGTTTATATCTTTTTTGGCGCCTTGCTGGTGATTGTGTTCTTTGCAATCTTCCAGGAGTTGCTTCCCTCCTATAGCACCATTAAGGCTATCGACAGTAACGCGACTGTCGAACTCATCGGTTCGCGTGTGACCATTACCGCCGACCAGTTGGCCAAGCTTGGTATCGCCGTTGATGGAGTGACCAAAATGCACCTCACCCCGCTGAAGATGAACCTTGTCATCCAGATTGTGATGATCACCGCTGCGGCGCTGATGATCATCTTCTGCAAGGCGTCGCCCAAGAAGGCCATCGCGGGCCCCGTTTGGCAGAGCGGTATGGTGGCCGTTGTCGCCATCTATGGCATCGCATGGCTTGCTGATACTTATTTTGCCAACTACCTGGGCGAAATCCAGGACATGCTGGCTGGCTTGGTGGAGCGATACCCATGGTCGATTGCATTTGCCTTCTTCTTGGTGTCGGTGCTCGTCAACTCACAGGGTGCCGTGGTTGTTTCGATGTTGCCGCTGGCTTACGGACTTGGCATTGACGGCTGGATCCTGCTGGGCGTGCTCCCCTCGGTATACGGCTACTTCTTCATTCCCAACTATCCCTCGGATATCGCTACGGTGAACTTTGACCGCACGGGCACTACCGTCATCGGCAAGTACCTGTTGAACCACTCGTTCATGATGCCCGGCTTGGTCCACACCTTCGTAGCCTGCGTCGCCGGCTACCTCATCGCCTTCCTGTACCACTCGATGGGTTGGATTTAATTTCGAAAATAAAAATCTTCATAAAAGACAATGCCTGGACGCTCGTCCAGGCATTGTCTGTATGTTATTCTTATTTAGATTGTGCAAATTATCATAAATATATTCGGCATAAAGATTGTATTTTTGCGGGGAAATCAATTGGTGCATCATGGACAGGAAAACTTTTGAACAGCAAAAGGCATTCGCAGGCTCACTCAAGCCCTCGATGCTCCGCCGCTGCTTAGACCATGATTACCAGGATCGCTGCATTTACCTCATCACCTTAGTCATTGAAGGGAGGCGGCCATTATTTGGTGAACTGGCAGGCAAAAGTGATGGCATTCTGGGGAGTGACGATGAGCCACGAATCATCCTTAGCCCCCTTGGAGAAGAAGTGCAAAACCTTTTCTATGACATTCCAAAATGGCATCCTGAAGTCCAGTCAATCGCCATTCAGATGATGCCAGACCACCTGCATGGCATTTTATTTGTGAAAGAGAAGATGGACAGGCATCTAGGGCAGGTTATTTCAGGTTTCAAAGCTGGTTGCAACAAGGCCTATCGTCATATTATCCTGGGAGAAGAGGTTACGTGTGTTGTGGCGTCGCCACAACATACCAAACAGTTGCAAGCAGAGCCTCGACAACGGCCGCCACGGTCTGCTTACAATCGTAATCAGGGGCTACTGTTTGCCAGTGGCTATAATGACAGGCTGCTATTGCAGGCAGGACAACTCGACCGATGGATCAATTATCTGGCTGACAATCCACGCCGTTTATTGGCCAAAAGGGAACATCCTAATTTGTTTAGAGTGCAGTTTGGACTAAACTTGGCAGGGCAGAATTATGCAGCGATCGGCAACAGGTTTCTGCTCTCTAGACCAATAAAACTTCAAGTTCAATGCTCACGCAGACTGACTGAAGAAGAAATCGACAAAGCAATTGAACACTACTTGAATGAAGCCCGATCGGGCGCGGTCCTTATTTCTCCCTCAATAAGTGACGGAGAGAAGAAGGTAATGCGAGCCGCCTTGAATGCTCATTTGCCTTTGGTTTTCCTTTCATCCATGAGTTTCTCACCATTCACCAAGCCGGGAGGCGAGTTTATTGAGGCATGCTCTCGTGGTGACCTACTTATCCTATCGCCTTGGGAGAACCGAACGCCGACCCAACGTCTCACACGTGTAGAATGCTTGACCCTTAATGAAATGACTAAAAATCTGTGTGAGATTTAGTATTGCCATCATTGATGAATTGACTTTGGTGGCGTGTTAATCTTTTAACAATATATTTGTTAAATTAACGTGATTTTCACGCGGGGGTGTTAGGTAAAGATGTATTTTTGCACCTTGTTAATAAGACATTATACCGATAAAGAATATTGTTATGGCAGAAACCGTCAATATCAGGGAATTAAATGACCTGATTGCAAGTAAAAGCAATTTCGTGAACCTCATCCGTCAGGGTATGGATCAAACCATTGTGGGGCAGAAACACCTCGTGGACTCATTGCTCATCGCGTTGCTCGCCAACGGCCATGTGCTGCTCGAGGGTGTGCCTGGTCTGGCCAAGACCAAAGCCATCAGCACGCTGGCATCGCTGATCGACGCGCGCTTCTCGCGCATCCAGTTCACGCCCGACCTGCTCCCCGCCGACGTTGTGGGCACGATGATTTATAGCATCAAGAAAGAACAGTTTGAGGTCAAGAAAGGTCCCGTGTTTGCCAACTTTGTGCTGGCCGACGAGATCAACCGTGCCCCTGCCAAGGTGCAGAGCGCGCTGCTCGAGGCCATGCAGGAACGCCAAGTGACCATCGGCGAGCAGTCGTTCAAACTTGATGACCCCTTCCTGGTGCTGGCCACCCAGAACCCCATCGAGCAGGAGGGCACCTATCCGCTGCCCGAGGCTCAAGTGGACCGTTTCCTGATGAAAGTGCTCATCGGCTATCCCAACAAGAGCGAGGAGGGTGACATCATCAAGATGAACATCGCTCCCGACCCTGTCGAGGTGCGTCCGCTCGTCACCCCTGCCGACATCGTTGACACACGCAAGGTAGTTCAGCAAATCTACATTGACGAGAAGATCCAGAAGTATATCGTGGACATCGTGTTCGCTACCCGTTTCCCAAGCGATTATGGCCTGAACGACCTGAAGAGCATGATTTCGTTTGGCGCCTCACCGCGCGCCTCGATCAACATGGCGCTGGCATCGAGGGCATACGCTTTCCTGCGTAACCGCGGCTATGTCATCCCCGAGGACGTGCGTGCCGTATGCCATGACGTGATGCGCCACCGTCTGGGCTTGACCTATGAGGCCGAGGCCAACAACATCACCAGCGACGAGATCATCAGCAACATCCTGGACAAGATTGCGGTGCCTTGATAGTTAACAGATAACAGTTTTTCTGCTGATGGTTGCATCATGCAATAGAGAATGGATTAACTATTCACTGTTAACTATTAACTCGAGAAGAAATGGATACCAATGAACTGTTGCGCAAGGTCCGCAAGATTGAGATCAAGACCAAGGGCCTGTCGCAGAACATATTTGCCGGCGAGTACCACTCGGCCTTCAAGGGCAGGGGTATGACCTTCAGCGAGGTGCGCGAGTACCAGTATGGTGACGACGTGCGCGACATCGATTGGAACGTCACGGCCCGCTATAACCGCCCCTATGTCAAGGTCTATGAGGAGGAACGCGAGCTGACGGTAATGCTCCTGGTTGACGTGAGCGGCAGCAAGGACTTTGGTGCCGTGGGTGTCGCCAAGCGCGAGATGATGGCCGAGATCGGTGCCACCATCGCGTTCTCGGCCATCGAGAACAATGACAAGGTGGGTGTGATCTTCTTTAGCGACAAGGTGGAGAAGTTCATCCCGCCCAAGAAGGGTCGCAAGCACATCCTGCTGGTCATACGTGAATTGCTCGATTTCCAGCCCGAGGGCGTGGGCACCGACATCAACATGGTGCTCGAGTACATGACGAGTGCATTGAAGAAGCGCTGCACCACCTTCCTGGTGAGTGATTTTATCGACGAGCACGACTACAGCAAGTCGTTGTCGATCGCCAATCACAAGCATGACGTCATCGCCGTGCAGGTCTATGACAAACGCGAAGCGCAACTGCCCGACGTGGGCCTAATGCGCGTGCGCGACGCCGAGTGCGGCAACCTCAAGTGGGTGAACACGAGTAGTAAGCGTGTGCGCGACGCCTATAGCCGCTGGTGGTACAATCAGCAGCAGACTGTGAACAGCACACTACAACGCTGCAACGTAGATTTGGCTAGTGTGGCAACCGACGAGGACTATGTCACCGCCCTGATGGGACTGTTCAAGAATCGTGGCGTTAGACGCTAGCCATAACAACTTTAGTCTATTATAATTTTGAGAAACGAAATGAGACATATCGTGATGACTGCCCTTGTGCTGATCGCCGCAACGGCAACCGCTTGGGGTGGTAACGTCACTTTCAAGGCGCGGCTCGACAGTGCCACGCTGCTCATGGGCAAGACCACTACCCTGCACCTGGAAATTACCCAAGACAAGGACGCGCGCGGCTTTTTCCCTGGTGAGCAGCTCGACACGCTCAACGCCATGATCGAGATTGCCGATCGCCCTGCGGCCGACACGACCGACCTGGACAACAACCGCATCCAAATCAACCGCGACCTCATCATCCAGAGTTTTGACTCGGGTATGTGGATCATCAAGCCCATCCCTTATGTAGTGAACGGGGACACCGCCTACTGCAACCAACTGTCGCTCAAGGTGCTTCCCGTGGATGTAAGACAAATGAAGGACATCCACGACATCAAGCCCGTTGAGGAAGTGCCGTTTAACGTACTGGATTGGCTGCCCGGCTACTGGTGGCTGTGGCTACTGGCACTGCTGCTCATCGTTGGCGGCATCTGGGCTTACCGCAAGTACTACAAGAAAGGGATCAACCCGTTAAAGCCTACCAAGAAACGCTTGCCGCCATATGAGGAAGCGATGATCAACCTGCAGAACCTCAAAGCCGCACAACTGTGGCAACAAGGTCAGGAGAAAGAGTACTTTACTGGTTTAACCGACATCCTGCGCGTGTATATCGACCGCCGTTTCCACATCAACGCCGTGGAGATGACCTCGTCACAGATCATCGATACCCTCAAGCGCAACGACGAAACCAAGGCCGTGAACGAGCAGCTGGAGATGATTCTCGAGGTGGCCGACATCGTGAAGTTTGCCAATGCCCGTCCGCTGGCCGATGACAACGAGGTGGCCTATCAGCGCGCCGTGAACTTTGTCGAGGCAACCCGCCCGGTTGAACAACCACAAAAGAAAGAGGAGGCCGCAAAATGACGAATCTTGCACATCCCGGTTGGCTGTGGCTGCTGCCCATCCTGATTATCCCGCTCGTCGCATGGTACATCTATAGCCAGGACAAGAACGAGCCCGAAATGAACGTGTCGTCCACACGCGCGTTTGACAATCTGGGCACGAGTTGGAAACTGTGGCTCAAGCACTTGTCATTTGCGCTCAAGATGGGCGCGCTGGCGTGTCTCATCGTCATCCTGTGCCGTCCGCAGACCAAAGACAGCTGGTCCACCAGCGACGTCGAGGGCACCGATATCGTTATCGCTCTTGACGTGTCCACAAGTATGCTCGCCAAGGATTTCAATCCTAACCGCTTTGAGAGTGCCAAGAAAGTGGCGACCCAGTTTGTGAGCGGGCGTGACCACGATAACATCGGTCTGGTGCTGTTCGCTGGCGAGAGCTTTACCCAAGTGCCCATGACCATGGATAATGCCACACTGGTCAACGCTATCGGTCAGACCGAAATCGGTACACTGGAGGACGGTACCGCCATCGGTGACGGTATCGCCACCGCCATCAACCGCATCCGTGACGGCAAGGCCAAGAGCAAGAGCATCATCTTGCTCACCGACGGTTCAAACAATACCGGTGTCGTCGCCCCCAACACTGCTGCCGACATTGCCCGCAAGTATGGCATCAAGATCTACACCATCGGCGTGGGCAGTAACGGCACCGCCGAGTATCCCGTTGCTATCGACTATGCCGGCAACATCCAGTACCAGCGCATGCCCGTAGTCATCGACGAGGCTACACTGAAGAACATCGCCGCCAACACGGGCGGCAAATACTTCCGTGCCACCTCGGGTAGCGTGCTGAACAACGTATTTAAGGAAATCGACCAGCTGGAAAAGACCCACATGGACGTGCAACGCTTCACCCACACCGAGGACCATTACGAGCCTTGGGCACTGTTGCTGCTGGGCTTGCTGTTGCTGAGCCTCTTACTGGATTACACCCTGCTGAGGCATATACCTTGACGTGCTGCGCACAGATAAAAGTTTAGAGGTTAAAGGTTAGAGTTTAGAGATTAAAGAACTATGATCAATTTTGCTCATCCGCAATATTTCTACCTGCTCCTGCTGCTACCCGCACTGGTGTTGCTGTTCTTGTGGAACCGCCGCGACCGCGCAAAGCGTCTGGAGCGATACGGCAAGCGCGCTTCCATCGAGCCGCTGATGCCCGAGGTGTCGAGATACAAGCCGTGGATCAGGCTCACGCTCGAATTGCTGCTGCTCACAATGGTCATCGTGGTGCTTGCCCGCCCGCGTGCCGGTTCCAGCAAAACGACCACCAATGTGCATGGCATCGAGGTGATGGTCGCTGTTGACGTGTCCAACTCGATGAATGCGTCCAGCACCGATAATCCCCAAGACGTGAGCCGTTTGCAACGTGCCAAGATGATCTTGCAGAAACTCATCGACCGCTTGGACAACAACAAGGTGGGTCTCATCGTGTTTGCCGGTAATGCCTATATGCAGATGCCCATGACCAGCGATGCCGCATCGGCCAAGCTGTTCCTCAACGGCATCAACACCAACATGGCTCCGACCCAAGGTACCGCTATCGGTGCCGCCATCAATTTGGGCCTTAACGGCTTCTCACAGAGCAAGAAGTCTCAAAAGGCGATGATTATCATCACCGACGGCGAGAACTTTGAGGACGACGCCATCGCAGCCGCCAAGAATGCCGCTAAGCTAGGCGTTCAGGTCGATGTCATCGGTGTCGGTTCCACAACAGGCGCACCGATTCCCACTCCCGACGGATATCTCACCGACGACGAGGGCAAACCCGTGACTACCTACCTCAACGAGAAAATGGCCCAACAGATCGCCGATGCCGGCAATGGCGTCTATATCTCGGGCACTGCCAACGATGCCGTATCAACGTTGCAAGAGACGCTTGACAAGCTCGCCAAGAGCGACCTGGCCACCGTGAGCTATACCCAGCATGACGAGCAGTTCCCCGTATTTGCCACCATCGCCCTGCTGTTGCTGATAGGCCTGTTGCTCTTGCTGGAGCGCAAAAACCCGTGGCTCAAGAGATACAATTTCTTTACCAAGGACAAGGAAAACAATTCCATTCTCAACCGCAAAGATGAAACTCAAGATAACAAATAAAATAGCGCTCTCCATCACGCTTGCCGCCATCTTGGCACTCGCTATGCCCATGACCGCCATGGCACAGGGCAAAGCCCCAAAAATGACCAAAAAGGAGCGAGTAGCCCTGCGCAACGGCAATAAGTTGTATGAGAAAAAACGCTATGCCGAGGCCGAGGTCGAGTACCGCAAGGCCCTGCAGGCCAACCCTGCTAGCGAGAAAGCGCAATTCAACCTCGCCACAGCCCTCATGAGGCAAGGAAACGCAACCGCCAAGGAGGACGATGATAAAAACCCGATGAAACAGGCCGAAGGACTGCTTACCAACCTCGCCAAAAGCGCTCAAGACAAGCGCCTGCGCGGCAAGGCATGTTATGACCTGGGCAATATCGCCTATGGCCAACAGGACTACGGCAAGGCGGTAGAATTCTATAAACACGCTCTGCGCTGCAACCCCGATGACGACCAGGCCCGTGACAACCTGCGCCTCGCCCAGCTCAAGAAACAGCAGCAGGACAAGAACAAGGACAACAAGGATCAGAACAAAGACCAGAATAAGGACCAAAATCAGGACAATAAAGACCAAAACAAAGATAAAAACAAAGATCAGGACAAGAACAAAGATCAAGATAAGCAGGACCAAAACAAAGACCAGAACAAGGACCAGCAAAATCAAGATCAACAGAAGCAAGACCAACAGAAACAGCAACAGCAACAAAGCGGCATGAGCCAGCAGAATGCCGAGCAGGTACTCAAGGCAATGCAGGACCGCGAACGCGCCACCCAACAACGCATCAACGCGCAACAGGCGCAGCAACAGCGCTATGAGCGCCAGCGCACCAACAAGAAGTGGTAGTTTAGGCTTTAGGTTATAGGTTTTAGGCTTTAGGCTTTTAGGAAGATTTCAATGAAACGAATCATTTACATAGCAATTCTGCTCCTTACCGCAGTGGCCGCTCAGGCGACTTCGTTCACCGTTGAGGCGCCGCGCCAGGTGGTCGAGGGCAACAAATTCAACGTCACCTTTGTGCTCAAGAACGGTGAGGGCAGCAATTTCACGCCTCCCGAGGTGAGCGGCGCTAAACTCATTTACGGCCCTAGCGTGTCTCACAGCTATAGCTCGTCATGGGTCAATGGCAAGTCGAGCAGCAGTTCCAGCGAAGAGTACACCATGATATACAAGGCCACCGCAACGGGCAAATGCCACATTGGTGCCGCATCGGTTGTGTCGGGTGGCAATCGGCTTACAACCAAGCCGTTTACTATCGAAATCCTGCCCTCGGGCAGCCAGCCCAACCATCAGACACAGACCACCCCTGGAGCTCCCACGCCCTATAGCGATCCCATGACCCAGAGCGCCGACAAGGCCGTTAGTGGCAAGGACCTGTTTGTGCGCATCGAGATGTCTAAGCCTAGGGTGTATGAGCAACAGGCTGTGGTATGCACCATCAAGCTTTATACCAAGTACCAGATTTCGCAGTTCATGCCCACCATCCAACCCTCGTTTGACGGCTTCCTTATCGAGGAAATTCCCGTACAACCGAGTCTGAACAAGGTGGAAACATTCAACGGCGAGCGCTATATGACCGCCATCCTCAAGAAGTGCATCCTGTACCCGCAACAAAGCGGCAAACTCACCATCACATCAGGCAACTATGACGTGAGCGTGGTGCAGTTTGACACGTTCAAGAGCATATTTGGCACCATTTCCAATCCCGTAGAAAAGGACCTCAAGGTGCAGAGCAACTCGGCGACTATCAACATCCTGCCGTTGCCCGAACCTAAACCTGCCTCGTTCACGGGCGCTGTGGGCAAATTCAATGTCACCACCGACCTGCAACCCGCAACAGGCTTCAAGACCTATAGCGCGGCCACCTACCGTTATATCATCAGCGGCACGGGCAACATTAAGTACATCAAAGCTCCCGAGGTGAAGTTCCCCGAGCAGTTTGACGTGTACGATCCCAAGACCGATACCCAAGTCAACGATGGCGGTGGCGACATGAGCGGTAAGGTCATTATCAGCTATTCGTTTATTCCGCAATATGCAGGTGACTTTGATATTCCAGCCGGTGAGTTCTCCTATTTCGACCCCGATGCGGGCAAATATGAGACCATCACCATCCCCGCAAGGCATCTGACTGTCGCCAAGGGTGAGGGCCAGCCCAGCAACCACTACCGCATGAAGAACATGGACATCCGTCCCATCAAGAGCGGCGACTTGGGGCTGAAAAAGTCTCACGGCTACATCGTGGGCCACTGGTCCTACTGGTTGTGGTTCCTGCTGCCCCTGATTGCTGTCGCCGCGTTATTGCTGTATTACCGCAAGCAGCTTAAAGAACGCGCCGACGTGCGCCGTATGCGCTCCAAACGGGCCAGCAAGGTGGCACAGCGCCGCCTGAAAGCCGCCCGCGGTTTTGCCTCACGCGGAGACCGCAACGGGTTCTATGCCGAAATGCTCAATGCCCTGTGGGGCTACATGAGCGACAAGTTGTCGATTCCTGTGAGTGAGCTGAGCAAGGACAACATCAATGCCGAACTGGAGCAATATGGCATCGACGAACAGTTGCGACAGGCCTCCATCAGCCTTATCGACAAGTGTGAGTTCGCGCAGTATGCTCCGGAACTCGCCCAGGGCGACATGAACGCTGTGCTCGACGAGGCCGCAAGTGTCATCGACCAGTTGGAAAGTGTAAAACGCAAGAAAACTTCATATAGCGCCTAAAGCCTATAATAAGAGTCATGAAACCATTCATCATCACAATACTATTCATCGCGCTGGCACTGCCCCTGGCGGCTGCCAATGCCAACATTGACCGCGCCAACCAAGCCTACAAGCAGGAACTCTATAACGAGGCACTGAAACTCTACCTGCAAGAGGCTGAGCAGACGGGCATCTCGTCAAGCCTGTATTGCAACATAGGCGATACCTATTACCGCCTCAAGGATAACGTTCATGCCGTGCTATATTATGAACGCGCCTTGCTGCTCGACCCCTCGAACAATGATGCACGGTTCAACCTAGAGTTTGTGCGCGGCAAGATGCAGTTGCCCGACGATGCCGGCGACTCGTGGTTCAGCAACTGGATCGATCAGACGGTGAGCCGCCTGTCGAGCAACACATGGGCCATCATCGCCATCGTCACGTTCCTGCTGTTCCTGGCAGGCTTGGCCGTTTATCTGTTCATGGATAACGTGCTGATGCGCAAAATAGGCTTCTTTGGCGGTGCATTAATGATTGTAGCTACAATTCTGGCCAATTTGGCGGCTTTCCATGTCTATCACAAGGCGACAAGCGGTAATGGGGCCATTATCATGCCCGAGAAGGTCACGCTATGTACCGCACCCCGCGAGCCGCGTGCCAAAAGCGAGGAGGCCTTTGACCTGCAGCAAGGCACCCGTGTCGAGATTGTTGATACCATCAGCGACACGACCAACGGCAAGTGGCTCCAAGTCTCCACTGCCGGAGGCCACAAGGCTTGGATCAATGCCAAGGACGTGGAAGTGATTTAGGTTATGCGAGCAATGCTCGCAGTTTAGAGGTTAGAGGTTAAAGAGAGGTCAAAAAATAAGGGCTTAGGACTAAAAATGCTTGACTATCTGAATGACATAGACACCGAGGTGTTGCTGGCCATCAATGGCCTGCACGGCACTTTCCAAGATGCCTTTTGGTGGCTGATAAGCGCCAAATGGGCATCGGTGCTGCTGGTGCTGGCCTTTGTCTGGATATTGCTTCACCAGAACCGCCGCCATGCCTTGTTGACAGTGGCCATGCTGGTGCTGGCCTTCGTTCTTGCCGACCAGATTTCATCTGGACTGATCAAGCATTTGGTCGAACGTCTCAGGCCATCACAGGATCCCTCGCTCGACAATATGATTCACATCGTCAACAATTACCGCGGAGGCAAATTTGGCTTTGTGTCGAGCCATGCGGCCAACTCCTTTGCCGCCGCCACGCTCATTGCCCTCGTCATGCGCCACAAGGCAGTGACATTTTCCTTGTTCACATGGGCTGTTTTGCAATGTTATAGCCGTGTTTATCTGGGGGTACATTACCCGGGAGACATCCTTGGAGGTATCATCGTTGGTGTCCTGTCGGGCTGGCTCGTGTGGTGCCTCATGCGATGGCTCCAGCGCCGTTTCAATATCTCCAGTGGCAATTACGGCCGCCCTGATGCTGTGGTAATGGCTTCGTCGTTTGCCGTCACCATCATCGGACTTTTAACTACAGCCTTAAGTCAAACCCTTTAATCTTGTCGGAATTTGTTTTTTGTTGAATTAATTTTGTTTTTTGGCAAGATTATTGTATCTTTGGGGGTTAATTATCGCTTATTATTCAATCAAATACAACTTTATAATGTCAAAAACCATCACTTTTAACGAACTGAGGCGGATCAAGAATCGTCTGCCTGAAGGCTCCATACACGTTATCGCCGACAAACTCAACCTGCCGGTTCAGTCGGTGCGCAACTATTTTGGCGGGTCAAACTATGAGTTGGGAACCAATATGGGCTTCCATCTGGAGCCGGGACCTGACGGTGGTCTTGTCGTGCTTGACGACCCTAAGATCCTTGATATGGCACTCGGTATCCTAGAGAATCAAAACGAACAATAATACACTCACTAATATCTATCTCTCCACGATATGGACAACAAGAACAACAACGACCCGAACCGCCTGATTACTGTCGCCATCCACACGTTTGACCGTGCGGTTGAACTAAAGAACACCCTCGAGGAAGAAGGAATTGAGGTAGTGTTGCATAATGTCAACCTCGACGAGAAGGTGGTGGCTAGCGGTGTGCGCGTGCGCATCCGCGAGCGCGACCTGCCCCAGGCGTTGCAAATCATCGAGTCGCCTGAGTCCACGACAAGCGACAAGCGTTGTGTGCTGCTACCGGTGGATTTCGGCAAATACTCGCTCAAATCCGTCAGGTTAGGCATGGAGTACGCCCGCCGCAACCGTGGCAAGGTCTTGTTGTTACACAGCTACATCAACGAGCGCCACACGATGTCGTTGCCCTTTGGCAGCGACCGCTATGACAGCCCCGAGAACGAGGTAAAGGACATCAAGAAAAATGCCAAGCAGTGCATGGCCGATTTCGTGCAGATGCTCAAGGACAAAATCGCCGCTGGAGAGTTGCCCAAGGTGAAAATCGAGAGCAAGGTGACCGAGGGCATCCCCGAGGAACAAATCCTTCACTATGCCCAAAAGTATGACGTGTCGCTCATCGTGATGGGCACCAGCGGCACCAACCGACGCCGTCAGAACCTCATCGGCAGCGTGGCTGGCGAGGTGATGGACGCCTGCAAATTCCCCATTTTCACTGTACCCATCGGCATGCCCGACGTTGGCCTGACCGACATCACCCACGTGGCGTTTTTCTCTAACCTGATTCAACAGGACCTGTTGTCCTTTGACCGCTTCGCGCGCCTGTTCAACATGCGTGGCGTGGATGTCACCATCATCCCCGTGGTGGAGAAAAAGGACCGCAAGCTTGTTGACCAGTCGTTGCAGCAACTGTTACAGTACTGCCGCGAGCATTATCCCGAGTGCAACTTCAAAACCAAGCGCATCGCCGCCAAGACATTCATCGAGAGTTTCGCTCAGTTCGCCAAGGAAGACAACGTCCAGCTTATTGCTGTTCCTAACAAGAAGTCCAGCATCTTCTCCCGCCTGTTCAATCCCAGCATCGCCCATCGCGTCCTGTTCCAGACCGACACCCCCATGCTTGTCGTCCCCGTGTGACGTGATTTAGAACCATGCAGCAATTTCCATCCAAGCCTCATTATGATATTCTTGACGGGCTGCGCGGTGTTGCTGCCCTCATGGTCATTGTTTATCATGTCTTCGAGTGCTTTGACTGGACACCTCTACCTCACGGCTACTTGGCTGTTGATTTCTTTTTTGTGCTCTCGGGCTTTGTCATTGGTTACGCCTATGACAGCCGATGGAAAGACGGGCTCACGATAGGGCACTTCTTCAAGCGCCGCCTCATTCGTCTGCACCCCATGGTCGTTATCGGTGCCATTTTTGGGGCCATCTGCTTCATTGTTCAGGGCAGTGTGCGATGGGACGGCACCCACGTCTCCACAGGGTGGGTCATGGTGGCTATGCTGTTGTCGATGTTCATGTTGCCGCTTTATCCGGGCACGGCAGCCGATGTCCGCGGCAATGGCGAGATGTTCCCGCTGAATGGCCCGTCGTGGTCGTTGTTTTTTGAGTATATCGGCAATATCCTGTATGCGTTGTTGCTGCGCCGCCTACCCACACGATGGCTGGCCCTGCTGGCTATCATTTCAGGGTCGTGTCTCACCTATATTGCTGTGCATGACGGCTTCTTAGGCGTGGGGTGGTCTATGGTCGATTATGGGTTGTGGACAGGTCTGGTAAGGATGCTGTTCCCCTACACGATAGGCATGCTCATGGCGCGGGTGTTCCGGCCAGTGAAAAGAGTGCGTGGCGTCTTTTGGATTTGCGGTTTACTCATCTTCCTCGTGGGATGCCTGCCGCTCGCGTTCAGCGACCTTCAGCCCTGGCAGAATGGCCTTTACGATGCCATCTGCGTCATCGCGGTGTTCCCCTGCCTGGTTTGGCTGGGCGCTTCTCAGCTATCGGTAAGCACCTTGACAAGGCACGTGAGCCATAACTTGGGCGAATTGAGTTATCCGCTCTATGCCGTGCATTATCCGTTGATGTACCTGTTCTATGCCCACATTGGCTTCGATGGCAACCTTGTGCCTATCTCCAAAATGAGCGATGTGTGGCCCGTCGCCATGATACTGCCCGTGGCATGTATCATGCTGGCGTGGCTATGCTGGCGTTTCTACGATCGTCCCCTCCGCCGCTATTTGATGAAAGCGAGCATGATGACCCAGCACAAGGCGAGCAAGGCAAACAATGACGACAGCATGTAAAACTGACGACGGATGTAGCGACGCTCAGGCTTTTGGAAACTGCCGTGAGCAAACGTGAATGCCGCCATAAACACCATGAAATCGTCCACATAGCCCACGAGACCCTTATGGTCGTAATCACCCTTCCAGATGATGTAGCCAATGGCTGCTACCACCAGCACAATTCCAATCACGCGGCACACCTTCATGCCCGTGCTCACCTCCATTTGTTCCTTCTCTCTCGGTTCCATATCTCATTTTTTTAATTTAAAAATTACTTGGGTTGGGCGATGCCCTTCATGGAGAGGGCGATGCGGCCACGGTCGTGGTCAATGCTGGTGACAACGACACGCACGTGCTGGTGGACGTGAACCTGACGGGCGGGAGGTAGGCCGCGCTGAGGCATCTGCGACACGTGGACGAGGCCGTCCTTGTGGATACCCAGGTCAACGAAAGCACCAAACTGGGTCACGTTAGTGACAATGCCGTTCAGTTCCATGCCCTCGCGCAGGTCCTTGATGTCGTTGACGTTCTCGTCAAATTCCCAGACTTGGACCGTCGAGCGCGGGTCACGTCCAGGTTTCTCTAGCTCACTCATAATGTCGCGCAGGGTAGGCTCGCCCACGTCGTCAGACAGGTAGCGTTTTGGGTCAATCTTGTCGCGTTGCGCCTTGTCACGAATCAAGTCGGCGATGCTGCAGCCGCAGTCTCGTGCCATCTGCTCCACCAGGGCATAACGCTCGGGGTGGACAGCACTGTTATCCAGCGGATTGTCGCTCTCGGGAACACGCAAGAAGCCTGCTGCCTGCTCAAAAGTTTTCGGTCCCAATTTGGGCACCTTGAGCAACTGCTGGCGCGAGGTAAAATGACCATTGGCGGCACGATAATCGACAATATTCTGGGCCAAGGTTGGGCCAAGGCCTGCAATATAGGTGAGCAACTCCTTGGAGGCCGTGTTCACATTCACGCCAACGCTATTCACGCAACTCTGCACGGTGAAATCCAGCGCCTCTTTCAAGCGCGTTTGGTCCACGTCATGCTGATACTGCCCCACACCGATAGACTTGGGGTCAATCTTCACCAGTTCGGCAAGCGGGTCAAGCAGGCGTCGGCCAATGGAGACAGCGCCGCGCACGGTCACGTCCTTGTCGGGGAACTCGTCACGGGCGATTTTGCTCGCACTGTAAATCGACGCGCCGTTCTCGCTCACAACAAACACGTCGATGTTGCGGCGATAGCGAATCTTTTTCAGGAAGCGCTCGGTCTCGCGGCTAGCGGTGCCGTTGCCCAAAGCAATGGCGTCGATCTTATAGGCCTCGGTGAGTGTCTGTATCTTTTTCGTCGCCCCAGCGATGTCGTTATGGGGTGCCGTGGGGTAAATCACGTCGTTGTGCAGCAGGTTGCCTTGCTCATCCAAGCAAACCACCTTGCAACCCGTGCGGAAACCTGGGTCAACGGCCAGCACACGCTTGTGGCCCAATGGCGGCGCGAACAATAGCTGTCGCACGTTCTGAGCAAAGGTCTCAATGGCCTCGTCATCGGCTTTCTCCTTGGCTGCTGCAGCAAATTCGGTCTCAATCGATGGCTTCACGAGTCTCTTAAAGCTGTCCTCGGCGGCCTCCTCGACCAGTTGCGAAGCCTCGCCGTTGCCTTTGACGACGATGCGCGCGATATTGTCGAGCGTGCGGTCATCATTGATTTCAATGCCCACCTTGAGAAAGCCCTCTTTCTCGCCACGGCGGATAGCCAACAGCTGGTGGCTGGACACGCGCTTCAACGGCATGGAGTACTCGTAGTAATTCTCATAGTTGCGGCCCTCAATCTCTTTGCCCTTGACATAGTGGGACACCAGGCGCGCGTCATACTTGAAACCACGCCTGACGGCGCCACGCACCGCCTCATTCTCACTCACCCACTCGGCAATGATGTCCTGAGCGCCGGCAATGGCGGCATCGGTGTCAGATACCTTGTCGCCGTCAACAAACTGGCGCGCCCGCTCCTCAATGTTGCCGCCGCGCTGTGCCATGATGATCTTGGCCAGCGGTTCCAATCCCAGCTGACGGGCCGCCTCGGCGCGCGTCTTGCGCTTAGGCTTATATGGGAGGTAGATATCCTCGAGTGTGGTGGCATCCCAGCAGTTATTGATGCGAGCGGCCAGCTCGGGGGTGAGTTTATCCTGCGCCTCGATGGTCTTGAGGATGGTGGCGCGACGTTTCTCCAGCTCGCGGTAGTAACGCAACCGCTGGTCGATGGACTGGATGGAGAGTTCGTCGAGGTTGCCGGTCGCTTCCTTGCGGTAACGGCTGATGAACGGGATGGTCGCACCGTCATCGAGCAGATTGACCGTGCCAGCCACCTGATTGATGGGGATATTTAACTCTTGGGATATGAGCGTGGATAATTGAGTTGCCATTTTTTAACTACGAATTACACGAATTATACTAAATACTAAGAACAAAGGACTAGCGACTCTTCCTAAGTGTAATGACAGTGATTTCGGGAGTCGCCCCAATGCGCATTGGGGGACCCACCATGCCGGTGCCGATGTTGACATACAGCCAGCGGTCGCCCTCATGGTATGCCCCACCCCACTCGGGGTAATGCATGGACGCAGGCGACCAGCGCCAGTTGCCCAGTTTGAGCATCAGCTGCCAGGCATGGGTATGGCCCGCCAACATCAAGTCGATATTGCTGTTAGTAAGGGTATTAGCTCGCCAAGCATAGGGGTTGTGCTGCAACTGGATCTTGAAATTGCTGCCAAATAGGCCACTATAGGCTTTGGGCAAGCTGCCGCGTTTCTCTCCAGGGCGGTCACCGAAGTTCTCGTTACCGATGAGCACCAGTTGGCTGTCACCGCGCTTGATGAGGGCATAGTCGTCGTTGAGCAGCTTCCAACCCATGTCGCGCTGCATGTCGCATAGGGCTTTGCGGTCGGCAAGTTTTGCCTTCTCATCGTCCCACTTGACGTAGTTGTCATAGTCGTGGTTGCCCAGCACCGAGAAAACGCCGTCAGGCGCATGCAGCCGCGACAAGATGGCCCGATAGGGCTCTGCCTCATCAGTCTTACGGCTCACCAGGTCGCCCGTGAAGCAAATCATGTCGGGGTGCAAGCCATTGATGGTCTCGACCCACCGCTCCACGATGGGAGTGCGCCCATTGTAGGTGCCCAGGTGGGCATCACTCCATTGCACGATGCGGTAGCCGTCAAACTCGTCGGGCAGGCGGTCAAAAGCCAATTCCACCTCCTGAACTTCGAGCGTACGCGGCGTGACCACAGCGCCCCACCACATCACGACGAACACCAGCGCTGCCAGGATAAAGGCGCACACCGTCAGCCACCGCTGACGCAGGAGCCGTCCGAGGCCATGCAGCATCATGCCAAGCGCCTTGGGGGCCAGCAGCGCAAAAAAGGTGTAAAGCATATACTGCCCAGTAACAAAAGCGCCATTAGACATAGCGGCACTCGACAGGGGCATCACGCTCACGCCAATGACCAACCCGACAGCCAGCAAGCCTAGCAGCGCGTTAAAACGCGCCGCCCAACGGTAGCCATTACGGTTCAGCCGACGGCTGATATAAACATCCATGGCGATGCACAGCACCGCCACGATGATTAATCCTAACCAGTGAATCTTCATAATTCTAGGCGTTAGGTGGTAGGCGTTAGGTGGTAGGCTTTAGGCGTTAGGCATTAGGTGGTAGGTTTTTTACTGATGAAGGGGTGTGGATACCCCCTAAAGCCTAGGGTCTAAAACCTAAAAGCTAAAGCCTAAAGCCTAAAAATCACTTCGTGGCCTCGAGGTAGTTGGAGAGCGGGTTGCTATACATCTGCAACATCTTGTTGTACATGTAGAAACGGTCCGCCTCGCTCAACTTCATGCCCTCGGTCTTGTCAATCTGACTCGACAGATACTGCTCGAACGCCTCACGTTCCTCCTGGGTGTACTTGTCGGCAAACTGCTTGTCGTCAAACAAGATATCGTGGGCGATGTAGTTGTTCTTGTAGATCTTATAGTTCTGATGGATGGCGTGGTCGATGATGGCGCACACGCGGTCCACCTCCAGGAACTTGTCCAGACCCTCGGGAATCTTGTCCAACTCCTCGTTAATGCAAGGCGTGAAGGCATAATGAACCTCACCCTTGTGGCCGATGATACCCGTCTTCATGCTAATCAGGTCGTCCTCGGGCGATTTGCGCCAGTTGGGATTCTTGCTCTTGCACAGGAACTCCTTGGCCTTCAAGTAGTCGTTGGGGTCATACTCATAGCTGATCGAGATGGGCGCGATGTTCAGCTCCTTGAGGCTCTCGATGAACGACTTGTCGCGGTTGCCATAGGCGAGCATCTTGACCAGACTCTCCTGGGTGCGGTCGTTGCTGTCCTTGCAGCGGCCCTCACGCTGGGCAATCCACAGCGAGGCATGTTTCTGCTGCACGGCAAAGTGCATGTAGCCTGATAGCTGCACAGCGGCTGTCAACGTCTGGATGCGACCCAGGTTACGCTTCACGATAAAGCTCTTGTTCATGCGCACCAGCTTGGTGATCCAGTCATAGATGAGCAGATTGTTGCCGATAGCGATTTCGCACGCGTCACGGCCGCCCTTGATCAGCAAGTAGCTCAGCTGGGCCGAGTCCAGCACGATATCGCGGTGGTTGGTAATAAATGTGTAGGGCAATTCCTTATCCAGGTTCTCATTACCGCTCGTGGTAAGCGTCGTGCCGGTCTTGGCCATCAATCCCTCGATAAAGGGCTTCATCACCTTGACCTGGAACTCATGCTTGGAGTTGATGCTCAACAACACGTGCTTGAATTCCGAGTACTTGTAGTTGGGCAAAGCCATCGCCACAATGTTTTGGAAACCAGGCTCCTGCACCAGGATGGTCATCGCGGTTTGGAAATCTTTATCAGGAATCGGGCAGATGTCCTGAAACTCCACTGGAATGGGTATGTTTTCGTTCTCTATCATAATGATTTAAAGATTTGTGAGAAGCGCATCAGCCCCTCAGATTTTTGTTCATGTCTCTTCAACCTACAAAGTTAAGCATTATTCTCATAAATCTCAAAATAAATTGCCCTTCAATGTCCCACTTTTAAAAAAAATCGCCAAATCATCACCCCATAACCCTTATACGCCCTATAAGTCTTATCTGTCTTATAAGCCCTATACCTAATCTTCATTTTTACACGAAAAGTCGGGTAAAATTTGCTATTTTGAGGATAATAAGATATATTTGCAGGTTGAAAACGTTCGTCAGTAATGATTTCACACACGCATGCTGCGAGGAAAGTCACCGATAACAGATGATATACCGAGCCATGCCCAGGTCATGATTGACAAACGAATAATTGAGCCGATGACAATAAAGAGACAAATACTATTGTGTGTGCTGGCTTGTATTTTTCTGACGGCCCCAGCCCAGGAACAAGCCGATAACTATGAATGGTATCTTGACGAAGTAGTGAGCGATGTATTTGTAAATCGCAATGACTTTGAGTACTATTACGTCCCCAGTGCCGCTGACATGGACCAGCAACGGCGCAAAGGCGAAGTAACCTACTTCCTGAACACTCCACCGGGCTTCAGCACCAAAAAGGCCAAAGACATCATTGACCGCCTCATGGCGAGCTATGACGATATCAAGGCCGTGGGCGACTGGCACTTCTCCTCAAACAACTACTGGAAAGAATTCCGCTACGAGAAGAACAAATTCCGTTTCTCGGTGGGGCGCAAAGCCGTTGAAGACGGCGTTTACTACGTGAGTGTGACCGAAACTGCCAGTTACTACAAGTCACTTGGAAGCAAAGGCAAAAAGGCACAAGTCAAAGAGGACTCCCCTGAGGCCAGCAAACCCGTGAAGCGCAGCAGCAAACGAGCACGCAAGCAAATTCCTGAAATCGAGACTGAAAACGACACCATTATCGATGATGGTGAAGATGGAAATGGCGACGAAACCGTCGAGCCGCGCCAAGCAGCTGTGACCGATCGACACAAACGTCGCGAGATTCGCCAACTCGAGCAGGAGAAAAAGCGCGAGGAACGGGCCGCAAAAAAACGCGAACAAGAGCTAAAGCGTGCCGAGGCGCAAAAACTGAGAGAAGCCGAGAAACAGCGTAAAGCCGAGGAAAAGAGGAAGAAACAAGAAGAGGAGCGCCTCAAGAAAGAAGAAAAACGACTGCAACGCGAGCAGGCCAAAGCCGAGCAGGAACAAGCACGCTTGGACCGCCTGAAAGAGCGCAAACAAACCCAAGAAAAAGAGAAAAAAGCCGCTAAAGCCGCCGAGAGCCATTACCACTACCAGGACGTTGCCCTGTGGCTGAGTGAAAAATATGACTTTACCCAAACCGTCGACAACGGCACAGGTACCACCATGTTCTCAACTGCCGTTAAGGACGTGGAGATGGCTAAGATCGCCATCAAGAACGCCCTCAAGGGCAGCAATGCCCGCATGGCCATGCCCTGGCGGTTAAACAATGATACCCAGATGGTGGAAACCGGCTACACGGTCGATGACCACGTGTTGGTATTTGCCATCGGCAAGAACGATAACAACGACATCACGCTCACGATTATAGAAGTAAGCGACGAGCAGTTTGAGTCGTTCAAGCAAGGATTGAACAAATAGAATCAATAACACAAAACTAAAACATATAGCAAGATGAAAAAGTATTTATTCACATTGCTGCTGACATTGGTTGTCGCAGTAAGCTTCATCGGGTGCAAGCCCGGTTCCAGCAACAATGCCGTCCCGGTAAGTGACAATTTCATGGTGCCTGAAGTGGCCGATGTGGTACTCTATCAGGTTAATCCGCGTGTGTTCGCTCCTTCCAACTCGCTCCAGGCCGTTTTGGCGCGCTTGGACTCCATCGAGGACCTGGGCGTGAACATGCTGTGGATCATGCCCATCTACCCCATTGGTTTGGAAAAGACCAAAAACTCTCCCTACTCGGTACGCGACTACAAGGCAGTAGCGCCCGAGTTTGGCACTGTCGATGACCTGCGCGCTCTAGTCGAGTCATGCCACGAGCGCGGCATGGGTTTGATTCTTGACTGGGTAGCTAACCACACAGCATGGGATAACGTGTGGGTCACCCAACATCCCGACTGGTACACAAAGGATTCGACGGGTAGCATCATTTATCCGCCAGGAACCGATTGGACCGACGTGGCCGACTTGAACTATGATAACAAGGACATGCGTGCAGCCATGATCGACGCGATGCGATTCTGGGTTGACAGCGTGGGAGTTGACGGTTTCCGCTGTGACGTGGCCGATGAAGTGCCCGTTGATTTCTGGTCCGAAGCCATCTCTACCCTGCGCGAATCGGCCAAGCCCCGCCGCCTAATCATGCTTGCCGAGGGTGCCAAACCCGAGACTCTCGGGGCTGGATTTGACTTGAACTACGCTTGGGAGTTCATGCGTGCTATCGCCGATGTGATGAAAGGTGACGCTCGGGTGAACAAGCTGATTCAAGCCGACGAAAACGAATATAAGGACCTGGATAGGGGCAAGTTCAAATTGCGCTTCACCACCAATCACGACGAGGCCAACAAGGAAAGCCCCGTCAAACTCTATGGCGGCGAACGTGCCTCGATGGCAGCATTTGTCGCTACCACCATGCTCCATGGCGGCATGCTCATCTACGGCTCTCAGGAAGTGGGCTACCCAGAACCCATCAATTTCTTCCACTATGTTCCTGTGAACTGGAATGCCAACCCCAAGCTGCGTGAGGAATACAAGAAACTCATTTCCATCTATAACGAGCATCCTGCCCTGCGCTCCAGCGGCACGATACGCGCCTTTGACGACGACGGGAACAACATCCTGTGCATTGAGCGCGTGCTCAACAACGACAATGTGCTCGTGTTAGTTAACGTGCGCGACCAGGCCGAAAACATTGATGTGCCCAGGATGTGGGCCGACAAGACTGTCACCGACTTGGTAACCGGCAATGAGGTTAACCTGGGCGCAAAAATCACACTGCAGCCCTATCAATACCTGTTGCTCTACAACAAGTAATCATACCATTAACTGAACATGAAGGTGTGCTGGAATCCGTGTCTAGCACACCTTTGCTTTTGTCACGATTATTCCTTAAATATGTCCACAAATGTTAAATAATGCTAACGAAATGATTTTTCTTGTTCAAAAATTATGTTTTATAACATCTTTCGTTGTACCTTTGCACTCGGTTTTTCATCAAGACCTAAAATTGGTGCCGGGAGGCACGGGATTTTTTGGTTAAATTACATAGGTTAAGATTTAGTTTTAAGGTTTATGTTAATGGTATTAGAGGTTAATTAGATTTTTTTCATGGATCCGCGGCGAGAGTCGGGGATTTTTTTTGCTCTATACTCCCCGTCAGAAACAACCAGTCTAATCCCCACGCCCCCTGCTGTACCACATTCACCTATCGTAATTATTCAGCAGTTTGGCACCACGCAAAGGCGCAAAGACGCTAAGCATTTTAGTTGTTGGTGGTAAACAAAATGTGTAATTGTTACTGCATTGATTTACGATGGTATGATGACATATCGTCTTTGTATGAACCCATTTAATTCGTATAATTAGCCGACAGAAAAGTATTTGCGGATGCCAATCAGAAAAATCAGATTATTCAGTTGTTCTTTTAGAGGTCGGCTTGGGTACACGGTAATCAAGTGGCTTGAAATTTGCATAGATATATTGTGTATATAAAATATATTATATACCTTTGCAGCAGTAAATAAAAAGATAACGACAATATGGATACGACAATTAAGCGAAAAAACATTGATCTTCCCGTGGAGGTGTTGCAAAAGCTTTCGCTCATGGCGGTGGCCCAAGGCCGCAGCTTGAAAGCTTACATCGAGCAGATATTGATTGCAAAAGCCAACAGTATCTCAGTTGAAGTGCATGAGAATCCCTCTCCCTCGGGTGACAAATGGTTTGAAAATGCTGAAAATATGGAATCTGTCCGCCGCGGCATCCAAGAGATGAATGAGGGACAAGGTAAGGCTTACACCATGGATGAAATCCGCGAGCGGTTGGGCGTATGAGATACAAACTGATTCTTATGCCCGAGGCCGAACGCCATCTTGACGAGTGGCGCAAATCGGGTCAGAAGAAAACGCTGCTGAAGATTGCCGCCCTGTTTGAGGAACTATATGAGCACCCTACAACGGGCACAGGCAAAGTCGAACAGCTAAAGGGCGACCTTGAAGGGTATTGGAGCCGAAGAATCAACAAGAGCTCACGGTTAATCTATAGAATCGAGGAAGACGTCATTACCGTCTTTGTTGTCTCTCTAAAAGGCCATTACGGCGACAAGTAATTGTTATTATATCGCACTGCCTAGGCTACTGTTGCAGTCTGAGTTTCAGCAAGTTTTTTGCTCTATAGATAGAAAAAAACCTGGAAGGTTCGGGTTGATGTCGAACGCTTCCAGAGGGGGGAAGTATTATTAATTATGAGGGCTTCGTCTTAGAAAAGGTAGGTGGCGCTAACGGTCCAGCAGTTATCCTTGCTGCCCGACTTGGTAGCATCCTCGTTGACCATTTCCAGCGACTTGGTGAGGCCGATTCCATAAGAGGCTGACACGCGTAAGTGGCTAAAGAGCTCCACGCCAGCACCGATGTCCCAAGACATAGTGGTCTTGCTGTTCTCCATGGTGCTTGCCTCATCTTCCTTGAAAAGCAGCGAGAAGTTAGGGCCAGAGAAGGCATAGGGGACCAGGATCTTAGCGGCAACGGGCACCTCAAGGCGATAGTTCACGTGAACCGGGATGTCAATGTAATGACGTTTGTAAACCTGGTCGTCGTCAGCAAGGTGGCTGTTACGGTGAGAATACATGGCGCCAACCTCAACACCGAGGCCGATGAAGGGCACTTTGAAATCGAGGGTAAGGCCTCCGGTGTAGCCCAAGCTGTTGTCGCGGTTGGCCACGTCACGACTGAGACGCATCTCATCAACGGTAGTACCAGCTTTAAATCCCAGGCGCACCTGAGCTGTGGCGGGCATGGCTACCGCAAGCAGGATTGCAGCCATTAGAATGCGGATCATTGAACGTCCCATTACACACTGTTGATTTCTCTTGTTGTTCTCGTTCTGGGTCTGACCCAAGTTAGTAGTTTTGTAGTTCATAACTTTTGGATTTTTAGAGTTTTTAATTGCTTTGTTGATGCAAAGTTATGATGGGGAAAAGGCTGTCGCCAAACATTTTAAACCATATTGGATGAAAGCCCTAGATTAATGTATGAAATGATTCTATAGCGTGAAAACGAGGCGTTTTTCAGGCCCGTAAGCGACCCGTTTTTAATACCCGGCACTTGATTTCTGACGAGCATTGTCCCCTGGCATCATGAGCAGTTTATTATTAATAATGTGGGATGGATGGAGGTGGGGCGGCGGGGGTGTTGTTAACTATGCTTGCTAGCTGGGCGTGAACATCATGAGAAAAATGTTGCCCTACTTTTTTGTTGAGCGGTCAACTGTTTGTATATTTGCAAAAAAGTTTTTTCAGCTATGAAACAGATCATCTTATTGCTTGCCATCCTTTGGGCGATGGCGATAAACGCCCAGCAGAACTTTTTTGCTCCTCCCACCAGTTCGCCGGTTATCGGCAAGAACGGGTCAGTGACGTTTAAAGTCAAAGCCCCGAGTGCCGACACGGTGCGGCTGATTATTGACACGCGCTGCGACACGCTCATGCAGCGCCAGGGCGACGGCATGTGGCAACTCAAGTTGCAAGGCTTGGAGCCCGACCTTTACATGTACCACTACATCATCGACGGCATGAAGGTGCTAGATAATGATAATGCCCTCGTGTTGCGCGACGTCAAGAACGTGATGAACACGTTCGTACTCGACCCCAACGGCGACTGCCCTATGGCCGTGCATGACGTGCCTCATGGCGATGTGCAGGCAGTGTGGTATGACTCCCCCACCCTGGGTGCTAAGCGCCGAATGATGATCTATCTGCCACCCGGCTATGAGCAGGGTCACCAACGCTATCCTGTGCTCTATCTGTTGCATGGCACAGGTGGTGACGAAACAGTGTGGCTGGAACAGGGTCGTGCAGCCCAAGTGTTTGACAACCTCATCGCCAACGGGAATGCTGTTCCCATGATTGTGGTTATGCCCAATGGCCACACCGACACACCTGCCGCTCCCGGAATAAACCCGAACAACAATGAGCAGCCCACTTTTGCCCACAAGCAGTGGATGGAGGGCACATTTGAGCAAAGTTTCAATGACATTGTCACATGGGTAGACAACAATTACCGCACCCGAGCCAATAAGCGCTACCGCGCCATCGCCGGCCTGTCGATGGGTGGCTACCACTCGCTCTACATCAGCGCTAATCAGCCTGACGATTTCGCCTATGTGGGACTGTTCTCGGCCGCCATCAACCGCATGGACCAGGGCAAGAGCAAGATTTATAATGACCTTGAGGCCAAACTTATCAACCAGTTCAAGCAACGACCCAAACTGTACTGGATAGGCATCGGTAAGGACGATTTCCTTTATAAGGACAATGCCCAATTCAGGGAAATGCTGGACAAGAACCGCATGCGTTACACCTACCACGAGTCCACAGCGGGCCACGAGTGGGCTAACTGGCGCGACTACCTGGTGATATTCACCCAACAGTTGTTTAAATAATGCTGATGGCCGTGGCAAAACCACCGCACAGGCAATCCGCTTAACTAAACCACCATGCTCGATTCCCTCATACAATTCTTTACCCAATGGGGTTACCTGGGCCTGTTCCTGGGGTCGTTCCTCGCCGGCAGCATCGTCCCGTTCAGCAGCGAGGCACTGGTGGTAGCATGCGTGGGCGCGCTTCACATGAATCCCCTTACCAGCTTGTTTGTCGCGCTGGCGGGCAACGTGAGTGGCGGTATGACGTGCTACTATATCGGGCACTTGGGGAAAATCGAGTGGATAGAGAAATATGCCCGCGTGAGTGAGGAAAAACTCAACCGCGCTCTCAACTTCATGAAAAACCGTGGCGCTTGGATGGGTTTCTTTGCTTTCATTCCCATGCTAGGTACCGCCATTAGCGTTGCACTGGGGTATGTGCGCTCCAATGTGTGGATTGTGCTCATCACGATGACCATCGGCAAACTACTGCGCTATGCCGCTATCATCTGGGGCTCTCTCAAACTCATTGACGTTCTCCAGTTTCTCCCAACATAAACTCCCAAGAAATAAAACTAAGGACTAAAAACTTAAATAAATATGACACCTACTGATATTCATAACGAACTCTTGGCCGGGCGCATCATCAAGCACCTGGAGCGCCGCCATTTCAACGCTCACTACTGCGCCACCGCTGCCGAGGCCATTGACCTCGTCAAGTCACTCATCCCCGCTGGCAGCAGCATCACATGGGGCGGTTCACAGACCATCCGCGAGATGGGGTTGACCCATGAGCTCATCAACAGCAGCAACTACAAGGTCATCGACCGCGACAAGGCCGAGACACCCGAACAAAAGCGCCAATGCTACCTCGACGCGATGGATGTGGACTACTTCCTCACCAGCGCCAATGCCATCACCCAGGATGGTATCATCGTCAACATTGACGGCCGTGGCAACCGCGTCGCCGCCATCACCTGGGGACCTCACAACGTAATCCACGTGATAGGCATGAACAAGGTCGCTCCCACCATCGAGGCCGCCCTTGCTCGTGCCCGTAACACCGCCGCGCCCATTAACACCGCGCGACTGGGCTGTGACACGCCTTGCCGCCTAGACGGCGTGTGCCACAACTGCAATAGCCCGCAGTGCATCTGCAACTACGTCCACTTCACCCGAAACAGTTTCCCAGCCCATCGGCACACCGTTATCCTCATAGGCGAGAACTGGGGCTATTAATAAACGAAAAAACAACAAGCATAACTTGCTAATTAATTATCAATTCAAACAATACAATTGATGTTGTCATTGTTGTTCTAGTTGCCTTTTAACCAAATGATGGATAAGGAATTGACATTTATCGGGATTATTCCGGCGAGGTATGCCTCAACGAGGTTCCCCGGCAAGCCGCTGGCCATGCTGGGCGGCATGACTATGATTGAACGGGTTTACCGCCAGGTGAGCCTAGTGTTGGACCGTGTGGTAGTTGCTACCGATGACGACCGCATAATGGCCGCAGTAGCGGCATTTGGCGGTAAGGCTATTATGACGAGTACTGTACACCGTAGCGGCACCGACCGTTGCCAAGAGGCCTACCTGAAGAACGGCGGCCACGAGGATGTCATTATCAACATCCAGGGTGACGAGCCATTCATCCAGCCCGACCAACTTCGCGCCATCATGGCCTGCTTTGACGATGAGGGGACCGACATTGCCACACTGGTGCGCCCGTTTGATGCCAGCCGCCCCTACAGCGAGCTGGAGAACCCTAACAGCCCCAAGGTGGTGCTAGACAGTCAGATGCGAGCCCGCTATTTCTCGCGCTCAGTGATTCCCTTTGTGCGAGGCAAGGAACGTGACGAGTGGCCATCCACCACACAGTATTACACTCATGTGGGCATGTATGCCTACCGCGCCGCAGTGCTCGAAGCCATCACGCGGTTGCCACAATCACCCCTTGAACTCGCCGAGTCGCTGGAGCAGCTGCGCTGGCTCGAAAACGGCTACACCATCAAGACGGGCATCACTACCACGGCGACTATCGGCATCGACACGCCCGAGGACCTCGCCCGTGCCGAGGAATATCTGCGCAACTCACATTAACCCGGCCACGCCAAGACGAGGCCCTACAAATCACAAACTATGAAGTCTTCAATTCTCACTATAATCTGCCTGATAATGGCATTGGGTGCTTTAGCCCAACCCGCTGGGGAACCATGGATGGACCTGCAAGTGAACGAAATCAACCGCTTGCCAGTTCACACGTCATTCTTTGCCTTCAATATCGAGGGCGATGCGTTGTTCCGACAGCTTGCACAGTCGGGACGTTACCTGTCGCTTGACGGTGACTGGAAGTTCCACTGGGTCGCCAACCTGGACGAGCGTCCCACCGACTTCTATCGCACTGACCTGGATGATAGCGGCTGGGCAACGATGCCCGTGCCCGGGATGTGGGAATTGAACGGCTACGGCGACCCGGTGTATGTCAATATCGGTTTCCCGTGGCGCGACAATTGGAAGAATGACCCGCCCCGTGTGCCTGTCCAGGACAACCATGTAGGCACTTACCGCCGCCATATTACCCTGCCCGCCGACTGGAAGGGCAAACAGGTCATCGCCCACTTCGGGAGCGTGACCAGCAACATCAGCCTGTGGGTCAACGGCCAGTTCGCTGGCTATGCCGAGGACAGCAAAACGGCAGCCGAGTTTGACATCACACCATACCTGAAAGAGGGTGATAACCTGTTGGCGTTCCAAGTGATGCGCTGGTGTGACGGCACCTACAGCGAGGACCAGGACTTCTGGCGCCTGTCGGGCGTGGCACGGTCGAGTTTCCTCTACTGCCGCGATAAGAACTACCACATCGATGACCTGCGTGTGACAGCGACACTCACCGACGACATGCGTGACGGCATCCTAATGGTCAACCCTACCATTACGGGCAAAGGCACGTTGAACTACCACCTGCTCGACGCCCGGGGCAATGAGGTCGCCATGACCCCCGTCGGCGAGAACCGCTGGACCGTATCCGGTGCCCAGCAATGGACAGCCGAGACGCCCTATCTCTACATCCTGGTTGCAACGATGGTTCCCGCCGACAAGAAAGCCAAGGGAGAGACCATTGTCCAAAGAATCGGTTTTCGCCGTGTGGAGATCAAGAACGGCCAACTGCTGGTCAACGGCAAGGCCATCTACATCAAGGGAGCCAACCGTCACGAGATGGACCCCGACGGCGGCTATGTTGTGTCGCGTGAGCGCATGATTGCCGACATCAAGGAGATGAAGCGCATGAACATCAATGCGGTGCGCACCTGCCACTACTCCGATGATCCGCAGTGGTATGACCTGTGTGACGAGTACGGCCTGTATGTCATTGCCGAGGCCAATCAGGAGGGACATGGTTTCCATTATGACCCCAACACGGCCCCGACCTACAAGCCCATGTTCGCCAAGCCTATCCTGGAGCGCAACCAGCACAACGTGAGCGTGCAGTTCAACCATCCGAGCATTATCATTTGGTCGCTGGGAAACGAGACCTGCGACGGCCCCAACTTCACTGCTGCGCGCGACTGGATTCGCTCTGTTGACCCCTCACGCCCCATCCATTGGGAGCGTGCCCAGGGCGGTGAGAACACCGACCTGATGTGCCCGATGTATGCCTCACCCGAGTGGTGCGAGCGCTATGCCAGCAAACCCGAGAGCACCAAGCCGCTCATCCTGTGTGAGTACAACCATACGATGGGCAACTCGGGTGGCGGACTGATGGAATACTGGGATGTCGTGCGCCGGTTGCCCAAGTTCCAGGGCGGATTCGTGTGGGACTTCGTTGATCAGGGCCTCCGCGTCAAGACTGCTGATGGCAAGGAGTATTTCTCCTATGGCGGTGATTACAACACCCACGACCCCAGCGACAATAACTTTAACTGCAACGGACTCGTGAGTCCCGACCGCGTGTGGAATCCGCACGCCTATGAGACGGCCTATTACTACCAGAACGTCTGGGCCGAGGACGTAAACGTGCGCCAGGGAGATATCGCCGTGAGGAACGAATTCTTCTTCCGTGACCTGAGCAATGTGAAAATGCGGTGGCAACTGCTCGTCGACGGCGAGTCGGTACTTAACGGCGAGGAATTGAACTTGAATGTACTACCCCAAGGCCGCCAGATGCTTCATTTACCCATTGCAAATACCCTTGCCGCACTTGACCCGAATACCGAGGTGATGCTCAATGTGGACTTCATGCTCAAGGATAAAGAGCCATTGATGGAGGCCGGGCAGCACATCGCCTATGCCCAGTTACCCATCCGTGAGATAGTATCCCATGCGGCCAATCCACCTCATGACAATGCAAAATTCAACGTCAAGCAGACCAAACATGGTCCGCTCACTATCACTGGTGAGGGTGTTGAAATCGCTTTCGACGGCAAGACTGGTTTCATGACAAAATACGTGGTCAATGGCATATCTTTGCTGGGCGAAGGAGGCGCGTTGCGCCCCAATTTCTGGCGCGCGGTAACTGACAACGACATGGGCGCATGGTTACAGCAGAAACTGAAAGTGTGGCGCAATCCTGTGATGAACTTGACTTCGTTTGGTGTTGACAAGAAAGCGTCCAACAAGTCTCAGGTGACCGTCGTGGCCCGCTACGATATGCCCGAGGTGCATGCAACGCTCACGCTGACCTACGAAATACACAAGGGTGGTGTGATGTGCGTGACCCAAGGGATCTCATTCAGTGACTCATATCAGGAACTTCCCGAAATGCTGCGTTTTGGCATGGTCATGGAGATGCCCTACACGATGGACATCAGCCACTTCTACGGCCGCGGCCCCATCGAGAACTATGCCGACCGACGCTACAGCCAGCGCTTGGGAATCTACCACCAGACGGCCGACGAGCAGTTCTATCCTTATATCCGTCCGCAGGAGACAGGCACCAAGGGAGACATCCGATGGTGGAACCAGACCGATGGACAAGGAATCGGCATCAAGGTCACAGCCGACAAGCCTTTCTATGCCAGTGCACTGCACTATTCCATCAATACGCTCGACGAGGGCGACGAAAAGCATCAGCGCCACCCGTCCGGACTAGTGAAATCAACCCACACTGTCCTCACCCTTGACGGCGAGCAATGTGGCGTGGGAGGCATCGACAGTTGGGGTGCCCGTCCACTGGAGCAATACCGCCTCCCCGCCCGAGACCGTACCTGCTCCTTTACCATCACCCCCGTCAATCATTAACAACAAGAATCAATAAGACATAACGGGAGAAAACCCACATCTGAGTATTATTATCTGAAAAAATGGATGTGTTAGGCTTGATTTGTTATAAAAAAGCAATATCTTTGCAAATTGTAACTATTGACCGAGCATGTTTCCTCCACACATGATTGATTGTTTGTTACAACTGACTGACAAGAGCATCAAGATATGAACGAAGAATACCTATACTCGATAAAACAATACCTACAGCATCATTCCCTGTGTAACGAACTTAAGCGTTTCAAGGGAATCCACAAGGGACAACGGTGCTTCATCATCGGTACAGGTCCCAGTTTGACAATTGAGGATCTAGAAAACCTGAAAGGTGAGATCACATTTGGTTCAAACCGCATCTTTGAGATTTTTCCAAAGACGACTTGGCGCCCTACCTACTACGTCAACCAGGATTTCAAGCTAATCGGCAAGTTCCAAGAGGATATCGATAAGATTGACTGCTCCCATGTATTTCTTCCCATTGAGGCCCTGCCTAAGTTCGGAGAACGACAAGACTTCTCCTATTTCATATTGAGGCACAAGAATTTTTATCCGGGAGATGCCGATTTCAGCACTCACGTCAACAGGTATATCGGTCAAGGGTTTACCGTTACCTATGGGGCTATTCAGCTAGCCTTCTATATGGGCTTCAAAGAAGTCTACCTCGTGGGTATTGACCACAACTATTCCATCAGTCTGGACGAGAAAGGTGTACCTGTCTTGAAAGACGATGTCAAGGATTATTTTGAAGGGTCCAAGGCCAGCAATAAGGGTTTGAACCTGCCTCGCATCGTTGAAAGCACGATGGCCTACATGACGGCAAGAAAGTTTGCTGACAAGCATCCTGATTTCAACATCTACAACGCCACTCGTGGAGGTAAACTCGAGGCTTTTGAGCGCGTGAATCTCGATGAGATCCTCAGCCGTTGATTGCATCTCACCTCCAAAACGTCCTTACAGCGTTATCGCCTTCATCACCGGATTCTTCTTATAGCATCAAAACTAAAACATTCAATATATGGCAAAAGATTTTAATATTCTTGACTGCACATTGCGAGATGGTGGCTACTATACCGACTGGGATTTCTCACCAAGTGTCGTGAGTACCTACATCGACGCGGTGAACACCCTGCCCATCGATTACATCGAGGTGGGTTATCGCAATAATCCCGACAAGACCTATATGGGTGAATATGGCTATTGCCCGGTGTCATCGCTCAAACGCATCCGCAAGAAATGCACAAAAAAAATCGCGGTCATGCTCAACGAGAAGAGCACGGTCGTCGAGGACCTGCACAACCTGACCGAGCCGCTTCACGGCATCGTGGACATGATCAGGCTCGCCGTTGACCCGAAAAACATCGACCGCGCCATCAATCTGGCAAGATGCATCAAGGAAAACGGCTTTGAAGTGGGCTTCAACCTCATGTATATGTCCAAATGGAACGAATATGAAGGTCTTTTCCCGAAATTTGCCAAGCTGAAGGGAGTCATTACCATCTTCAACATGGTAGATTCCTTTGGCAGCATGATGCCCGACGATGTTGCCAAAACAATTACCGAATTGAGGAAGTATACCGACTGCAGGCTTGGTTTCCACGGACACAATAACCTGCAATTAGCGCTCATCAACACGCTCACTGCCCTCAAATGTGGTGTTAAGTCGGTGGACGGCACTATCTTGGGCATGGGCCGTGGCGCGGGAAACCTGAACACCGAGTTGTTGCTTACCTGCCTTAACCGTCAAGGTCTGGATGTGGACTTTAACATGTTGGGTGATGTCATCACCGCTTTCATGCCGCTGTGGAAACAATATAACTGGGGTACGAGCTTACCCTACATGATTTCAGGAGCCAACTCCATTCCACAGAAGGAAGTGATGGCGTGGTCGATGAACAGGGCCTACAGCTTTAACAGCATCGTCAGGGCCGTGGACAATAAGCGCGCCCACCTTGCCGACAATGCCCATTTCGACTCGTTGACCACCGGCCATTATGATGATGTGATGATCATTGGCGGAGGCGAAACTGTGATCGACCATCTTGAAGCCATCACCGAGTTCATTGAGTCTCGTCCCAACATGGCAATCGTGTTTGCGACAACTCGTCATGCAGCCTGCCTCAAGCACATCAAGAATGACAAGTTCTTTGTGCTGGTGGGTAATGAGGCCAAACGCATGGAGAAGACCGTGCCCGCCAGCGAGTTTAACGGCACGTGTGTACTGCCGCCCTATCCCAGGACCATGGGTACCGATGTGCCTGCCTATGCCAACAAAGCTACCTATGAATTGCCGCAAATCAGCTTCACTAAAGACTATAGCGACTCCTGCACGACCGTTGCGCTTCAAACGGCCATCGAACTCTCGCCCGAGAGGGTTTTCATCGTGGGTTACGACGGATACCGCGGCCAAGTGCTCTCGGACAAGGAAATGGAATTGAGCAACGAGAATCGCCAACTCTTCAACCAGTTTGAAGGCTTTACCTCTAAATTACTGATTTCCTTGACACCGAGCATCTACCGCAGCTTGCATGTGAAATCCATTTATCAATATCTCTAAAAATATCGTTCATGAACATTATAGCTGTAATCCCAGCCCGTTACCAGTCCTCAAGATTTGAGGGCAAGCCTCTTGCCGAGATTTGTGGTAAACTGATGATAGAACGTGTCTATCTTCAGGCCAAGAAAGTGAAAGAATTCAGCGAGGTGTATGTCGCTACCGATGATGACCGCATCTTTGACGCTTGCAAGCAACGAGGAATCAACGTCATCATGACATCGACCTCACATCGCACGGGTACCGACCGCATCGGTGAAGTAGCCGAAAAAGTACCCGCCGACCTCTATGTCAACATTCAGGGCGACGAGCCGCTGATCGAGCCCGAGACCATCAGGGCTGCAATCATGCCCTATCTGGAGAGCCCCGATACCGGTATTATGGTCACCAACCTGATGACCGAGATACATGACCCCGTGGACCTCATCAATTTCACAGTCCCCAAGGTGATTGCCGCCGCCGACGGGCGAGGTGTGTTCCTCACACGCTCAGCTGCTCCATTCCCCAAGGGCAACATCAACGTGAAGTATTACAAGCAGGTCTGTGTGTACGGCTTTAAGCCTGAAGCCCTGAAATTCTATTGCGATTACGGCAAGAAATATGGCAAGGCCAAAGTCGAGTCGGTAGAGGACATCGAGATTCTCAGGTTCATCGAGAACGGTTACCACGTTCACTACATCGAGGTTCAAAGCGAGACCATCGCCGTCGATACGCCCAATGATCTGCAGCGCGTCATCGACTACATGCACGCCAACCATATCGAATAATACCCACTGCATTACAAACAGAACAATATAGCGGAATAGTCAACAAACTATTCCGCTTTTATTTCTTTTCATAAGTGTCTAGTGAAAAGAAGCAGTTTTCCAACCTGCTTCATCCACAACATCGTTGCATTTTGGGACACTGACAAATAAAAATAGTGTCGTATTTCGATTTATCGGATTTTTGCCGTATCTTTGTCGATTGTTATCAATAGTAAAATCCATCATGAGCAATAATCATAACAAAAATATGAACGGATTTGACCGCTTTCGTGACCGCCATCCCATCCTGTTTAACTCGGTATTGATGGTGGCAACACTGATCGCATTGGGTTATATTGCCCTTTTGTTTATCGATGTGTTCACCTCCCATGGCCAGCAGGTACAAGTGCCCGACGTGCGCAACCTGCCACTGGAGAAAGCCATTGACATCCTGGACGATGCAGGCTTGAGGTGGGAAATCAGCGATTCCACAACCTTTTATGAGAACTACCCGCCGGGAACAATTATCGACCAAGATCCCAAAGCGAAGTCCTACATCAAGAAAATCCGTATCATCTACTTGAATGTGAACGCGATGCATGCTCCCATCATTCCGCTGCCCAAGCTGGTTGACTTGCCTGGCCGTCAAGGAATGGCAACATTGCGCGCTATGGGCTTTAAACATGTCACTATGGACAGTATTCCCAGCGAAATGGGCGGCTTGATCCTGCAAGTCACCGTTGACGGACACAACGTTGCTCCAGGCAAACCCGTGAGCGTCAACAGCAAGATTAAGATTACCGTGGGTGACGGTTCCATTGTCGACCTCAATCCTGAACAGGTGATTGACCCTGAGATCATGGACTCTATCGACGAGGAAATGTACCAGGAGGCCCAAAAGAACTATGAGGAAGAGATGAAGGCGGCTCAGGCACGAGCTGAGCAGGAACGCAAACAGCAAGCTTCCGAGGAGAAGAAAGACCAGCAGAAGGATAAGAAAAAAGATCAAGACAAGAAGTCGGACAAAGACAAAGAAAAGGATAAGAAGAAAAACTGACATTTCATGGCGCTGGACGACGAACTGCTTGACGCTGAATTGGACTCGGCGGACAGCCACGAGATTCAATACGACTATAGCGAACCCGACTTCACCGAGGACGGGCGTGACTACTGGGAGCACTACCACTATGTGGTGGAGCCCGGGCAAGTGCTGCTACGCATCGACAAGTACCTGGTCGAGCGCATCAAGGGCACCAGCCGCAACCGTGTGCAGAACGCTGCCGAGGCCCAGTGCATCCGCGTGAACGGCCGTCCCGTTAAGAGCAATTACCGCGTTCACCCCGGCGACGTCATCAGTGTGGTGATGGACCGTCCCCGCTATGAGTGTGAAATTGTCGCTCAGGACATTCCCCTGGATATCGTCTATGAAGACGCCAGCCTGATGGTTGTCAATAAACCCGCTGGCATGGTCGTCCACCCGGGACACGGCAATTTTGACGGCACGCTGGTCAATGCCCTGGCTTGGCACTTCAAGGATAACCCCGATTATGACGTGACCGACCCGCGCTTGGGACTGGTCCACCGCATTGACAAGGACACCAGCGGCTTGCTCGTCATCGCCAAGACCCCTAACGCCAAAACATCACTTGGCGCCCAGTTCTTCAAGAAAACCACCAAGCGCCAGTATATCGCCGTAGTGTGGGGTGAGATGAAACAAGAAGACGGAACCGTGACGGGCAACATCGGGCGTGACCCGCGCGACCGCGTGCTGATGAAAGTATTTCCCGAAGGGGAGCAGGGCAAGCACGCGGTGACCCACTGGCACACTGTCGAAAATCTTGCCCACGTGGCTGTCGTGCGCTGCCAGCTTGAGACGGGACGTACACATCAAATCCGCGTCCACATGAAGCATATCGGACACCCACTATTCAACGATGCCCGCTATGGCGGCGACCAAATCCTGCGTGGCAACCGCTCGTCAAGCTATGCGCAGTTTATCCACAATTGTTTCGAACTATGCCCCCGTCAGGCGTTGCACGCCAAGACACTCGGGTTTGTCCACCCCGAGACCGGCGAGCAGATGGATTTTGACAGTCCCCTGCCCGAAGATATGGCAGCCCTTATCGCCAAGTGGGAAGACTATGCCCACAATCTCGCGATGAAAACCAATTGATAATTAAGGCCCACCAAAACTTATAAAAAACAAACATGATGAAACTTAGACATTTGCTTTTCGTTATTGTGACAATAGCGGCCGTACTACCCGCTACAGCCGATGTGCATCCCCGCTACACCACGATGGTGAGCGACGCTACCGCAACTTATGTCACCAAGCGACCGCCAGTCGAGGAGCGGTTGTTCACCAGCAAAATCATTGATCAACGCATCCGCGAGATCCTCAAGCAAATCAAGGGTAACCCAAAACTGGCCTGGATGTTTGAGAACTGCTTCCCTAACACGCTCGACAGCACGGTGCATTATCGCATTGGCGACGATGGCGATGACGACACCTTTGTTTATACTGGTGACATTCACGCCATGTGGCTGCGCGACAGCGGAGCGCAAGTGTGGCCCTACGTGAAATATGCCAACAAGGACGAGAAACTGCGGCACATGCTACGCGGCGTGATCCTGCGCCAGTTCAAGTGCATCATTCTCGACCCCTATGCCAACGCCTTTAACGACGGCCCGACTGGCAGCCAATGGGAAAGCGACCTGACCGACATGAAGCCCGAGTTGCACGAGCGCAAGTATGAGATTGACTCACTGTGTTACCCAATTCGTTTGGCCTATGAGTATTGGCTCGTGACGGGCGATGACAGCATCTTTGGCGACCTGTGGCAGCAGGCCATCCAAGCCGTGCTGCGCACCTTCAAGGAGCAGCAGCGCAAGAACGGCGACAAGGGCCCTTACAAGTTCATGCGCCGCGACATCGACGCCAAGTCGTCACTCACCTGGTATGGTTGGGGACCTCCCGTTAATCCCGTGGGACTGATTGTGTCGTGTTTCCGTCCCAGCGACGATGCCACGGTGCTTCCATTCCTGGTGCCCAGCAACTTCATGGCGGTATCCTCGCTGCGTAAGGCTAGTGAAATCCTGCGAAAGGTAAACCTTGACTACATGCTCGCCACCCAGTGCCTCGATCTGGCTCAAGAGGTGGAGGATGCCCTGCACAAGTATGCCATCGTGGACCATCCCAAGTATGGCAAGATTTACGCCTATGAGGTCGATGGCTGGGGTGGACGCGTGCTCGCCGATGATGCCAACGTGCCTAGTTTGCTGGCAATGGGATATCTGGGCGATGTACCCATGGATGATCCTATTTACCGTAACACACGCCGCTTTGTGTGGAGCGAGGATAATCCCTGCTTCTTCAAGGGAGCGGCAGGTGAAGGCATTGGCGGTGCCCACACGGCCTATAACCTCATCTGGCCCATGAGCATCATGATGAAGGCTTTTACTGCTGACAACGACGAGGAAATCAGCGCCTGTATGCGTCAGCTGCTCACTACCGATGCCGGGACGGGCTTCATGCACGAGTCGTTCAACAGAAATGATGCGACCAATTACACCCGCGCTTGGTTTGCCTGGCAGAACACCCTTTTCGGCGAATTGGTAATCCACCTGGTCGATAACGGTAAGGCCGACCTGCTCGTCCACTGTCTAGACTGATTGAGTGGTTTTTCAAAAAAAGTTTTTACAATCCCTATCAAATATTAAAATAATAGAATACTTCTACAATTGCCCGCAAAAGAATTACCTTTGCGGGCAATTCACACATATATACATTTATAATTACATGAAAGAATACCACCACTTGACAAACCAACAAATCGAGTCCTTGAAGAAGAATGACTGTTGGGCACAAGACTGGAATGATATCAAGGTAACGGCCGATTTTGACACGAGCCGCTGCCACCGAGTGCAATTTTACGGCTGGGCCCGCTTGGGAAGCGGCGACGGCACAGTGGAAATCACCGAGGGTTTTGTAAAGAACTGCGGCATCTACAATGCCACGTTACGCAATGTGACCATTGGCGACAACTGCCTAGTTGAGAACATCGGCAACTACATGAATAATGTAAGTGTAGGCGACGGTTGCTACATCTCTAACGTGAGCACCATCGACACCATGGGTAATCCCAATTACGGGCAAGGCCACACGATTGCCGTGCTCAACGAGGTGGGCGACGGCAACTTGTTGCTTCTCAATGAACTCAACAGCCAACTGGCCGCCCTCATGGTCAAGCATAGCGACAATAAACCCTTGATGGAAGCCATCAAAAAGATGGTGGCTGAGTCGGTTGCCGCTTCGCGGCCAGAATGCAGCACCATCGGCAATCACGTGCGTGTCGTCAACACTGGGGTCATCATCAACACCATTATCGATGACGGCTGCCAGATTTGCGGCGTGTCGAGACTGAGCAACTGCACCATCAGCAGCACGATGGAGAACCCCATCATCATCCGCACAGGCGTGATTTGCGAGAACACCATTATCAGTGGCGGTTCTCACCTGAACGGCAGTGTCAAACTCACCGACTGTTTTGTAGGCGAGTCATGCCACCTCGAGAACGGTTTCACCGCCGCCAGTAGTGTGTTTTTCGCCAATAGTTACATGTCCAACGGCGAGGCATGTGCAGCCTTCTGCGGACCGTTCACGGTGAGCCACCACAAGAGCTCACTGCTCATTGGTGCCATGTTCTCGTTCTACAACGCTGGATCGGCGACCAACTTCAGCAACCACGCCTACAAGATGGGTCCCATGCACTATGGAGCATTGGAGCGCGGTTGCAAGACCGCCAGCGGGGCCTACCTATTGTTGCCCGCCAACATCGGCTCTTTCAGCGTTCTGTTTGGCAAACTGATGTATCACCCCGACACGCGCGACCTGCCGTTCTCCTACCTCATTGCCTATGGCGACACGATGTACCTGAAACCGGGACGCAACTTTGCCACCGTGGGCCTGTACCGCGACATCCGCAAGTGGCCCAAACGCGACAAACGCTATAAAGGCGAACGCCGCAGCGTGGTCAACTTTGACTGGCTCACTCCTTTTACCATCAGTGAGGTGCTCAGGGGCAAGAAAATCCTGGAGAAACTGCGTGAAGCCAGCGGTGACCATGTGAGTACCTATAATTACCACGAGTATGTCATCAAGGCTCCCTTGCTGCACAAGGGCATCAAGTACTATGACATGGCATTACGCATCTACATGGGTGCCGTGCTCAAGCGCCACAAACCTGTGCCCCCCATCACCACCCAGGGCGAGGGCAACTGGATTGACCTGATGGGTCTGCTCATGCCTCAAAGTGCCGAGGAACAGATCATCGACGACATCATTAACGGAAAACTCAACTCTATCGAGGCTGTCAACGCTCGCTTTAAGGCCATCGATGCCGACTACAACGAACTGCGCTGGTCATGGAGCTACCGCATCATCTTGGATTACTATGGCATCGACGAATTGACCGATGAAGCTGTAGCGCGCATCCACCAGGACTATGTCACTGCCCGCCGCGAGTGGATCGCCCTCATCCGCGAGGACGCCGAGAACGAGTACACCCTGGGCGACATCGACCGCGAGGTGCTCGACGACTTCGTTAACCTGCTCGACCGCGAGGTGGACTTCGAAAACCAAAAACTGTACATGTAAAATGCACAGCATTTTACATGTACAAGTTTAGAGTTTATGGTTTAGAGTTTAGAGATATAGCTATTGCGCAAACCACTGATTAAACGAGAAGTTTCAAAGAAAAGAGGCTTAATCTCCTTTAAATCATCGGCAGAGATATAACAAAGCTCTGCCGCAATTTGTAATTGGCAATAAGCTTCCATCAGTGAGCCATAGGATATTTCTAAAAAATGGATTTTCTCTTTCACTGAAATACGTCCTGCTCCTTCCGCAATATTTGAAGGCACGGAGATCGCAGCTCTTCTCAATTGGCTGCAAAGAGCAAACTGCTCATATTGAGGAAAATTCTTAACAAGTTGATAAATAGCTATCACCAATTCTTTAGCTTTTTGCCATGCCACTAGTCTTTCAAACTGGTATATCTCCATTTCTTTTAAAATTCACTGAATCACTAAACTCTAAATTCTAAACTCTAAACTTCAAGGGGCCGCACATCGTGCGACCCCTTGAATGTAGCGGGACTGAGAATTGAACTCAGGACCTCCGGGTTATGAATCCGACGCTCTAACCAACTGAGCTATCCCGCCATCTTGCTCAAAAGCGACTGCAAAGGTACAGCCATTTCCCCAACCCACCAAATTTTTTTGCAAAAAAGTTTTTCTCGACTCAATTATTCTTCCAAAATTCTGAGGTAAAAATCACCAGCACGGTGAAAATCTCAAGTCGTCCCATGAGCATGAGCGCCGACAGGATCCACTTGATAAATGCAGGCAATATGCTCCATGACATCGTCGGTCCAATCTCCAAGCCCAACGTCGGCCCCACATTGCTGGCGCAGCTCAAGGCTATAGTAAACGAGTTGGTGCTGTCAACGCCCACAAGAATCATGATGAAATAGGCGATAAAACACAGCACAAAATAAGCCATGAGAAAAGCGATCAAAGTTATCTGGCCCGATGAGTTGATTGATGTGTCATTGACCTTTACCGGTAAAATGGCTTTAGGATGAAGGCGATGAAGCAGCTCGTTGCGCAGGATTTTCAAGGCAATGACACCACGGGCACACTTGAATCCGCCCGCCGTGCTGCCAGCACAACCACCAAAGAACATGCATACGCAAAGCACCACCCAAGTAATGTGATGCCACTGGGCGGCATCCTCGTTAAACATGCCTGTCGTTGTAAGAAAAGACACGACCTGGAACAATGAGTACCTGATTGCGTCGCTCACGCTATAGTCGTTATAGCGTAACAGGAATAACGCAATGATAACTGTTGATACCAATGTGAGCAACGAATAAAAACGAAACTCGGCATTCTTGAGCAGATGCTTGATGCGGCCCTTGAACATCGCGGCATAGAGCATGGCAAAGCTAACGCCCGACACGAACATGAACACGATGGCCGTGTAGTCGATGGCGGCATTGTTGAAGTAGCCTGTGCTGGCATCATGAGTCGCGAAACCGCCTGTCGCAGTTATCGTCATAGCATAATTGACGGCATCAAACCCATCCATGCCAAACAGGAAAAAGCATAGCGCACAAACCGCCGTGAGCAGAATATAGACACCCCATAACGCCTTGGCACTCATCGTGAGGCGCGGCTGCAGCTTGGACTGGACGGGGCCAGTGGCCTCGGCAGCAAAAATCTTAATTGACCCGCCTACAAAGGACGGCAGGATAGCGATGGTGAAAAACACGATACCCAAGCCACCTATCCATTGAGTTAACGAGCGCCACAGCAGCACGCCATGCGGCATGCCCTCCACGTGGTCGATGGTCGTGGCTCCTGTCGTCGTCAAGCCCGACATCGTTTCAAAAAATGCGTCCGCCACATGAGGGATATAGCCTCCAAAAAGGAACGGCAACGAGCCAAAGGCGGCAAAAGCAATCCAGACAAGCGTCACCAGCAGATAGGCATCCCTTCGGCTCAAGGAATTGGAGGCCCCGCGCCCCAACAGCCTCAATGACAATGCCGCCACCACTGTCATTCCTAATGTGGCGGCCAGTGGCCCCATGTCGTCCTCACGATAGCACAACGACACTATCAGGCACACCGTCATGAATGCTGCCTCGATGTTTAACAAGGCACCTAATATCTTAGATATAAGCTTAGTATTTATCATGGCTCAAATAAAGTACTTCTCAATCTGGCTGATGTTGGTATCCTGGCAAAAGACCACCACATTATCGCCAGGCATGATTTGAGTGTTACCGTTGACCAGCATGCCCTTTCCATTACGCACCAGTCCACCCAACTCGATGGTTGGCGGCAAAGCGAGTTCCCGCACCCGGTTGGTAGTGATGCGCGAGCCTTCATGGGCGTGAAACTCGGCAACATCAGCATTCACCACCAGCAGGTTGCGGATATTGCGCACGTCACCATTTAACATCAACTGGTAAATATAGCTCGCCGTCAAGGCTTGCTTGTTGATGACCGTGCCGATATCGGCATTGCCGGCAATGTTCATGTAATCCATATTCTCAATCATCGCGATGGTCTTGCCCACACCCAGTTCTTGTGCTGTCATGCAGGCCAAGATGTTGGCCTCGGCATTGCCCGTTAGTGCAACAAACGCCTGTGCTTTCTTGATGTTTTCCTCGAGCAGGTTGGCCACCGAGCGGCCATCAGCATTGATGACCATCACCCGGTTGGTGTCGATGATTGCATTCAGCTCCTCACATCGCGCTGTACTGGTCTCAAAGATTTTGGCTTTCATCCCACGGGGTAACCTGTTCACCACACGGGCAGCCGTTTTTCCTCCACCGACAATGATGACATGTTTCACCTCATGGTGGTCTTCCTTGCCGACAATTGACTTCATGGCAGGAATGTAATCACGGGTCGTCATGAAGTAGACATAGTCCTTGTCGAGCAACATGTCATTTCCGGTGGGTATAATCGTTGAACCGCCACGCTTGATGGCCAGCACATGATAAGGGGTGTCTGGTCCACACACCTCCTTAAGCGGCCTGTTGAGTATCTCACACCTGTCATCCACCTTCAGGCCAAGCATCGTGAGCGCGCCTCCATGGACATCCCAGCACTGGCTCACCCACGAAACGTCAAGGCCAGCAATGATGTCCCTAGCCGCCAGATCATCTGGATAAATGATGGACGTAACGCCAGCACGGTAAAAGGCCTCGATGATAAATGGATCGGTAAACTCGTCGTTCTCAACCCGCGCGATGGTTTGTTTGGCACCCATCGACTTAGCCAGCACACTCAAGCTCAGGTTCAGGTTCTCATCCCTTGTCACCGAAATGAACAGGTCGGCATTCTTTACCCCAGCATCCCTGAACGACTGGATGGGTGTGTTAGACGATGACTTGATTGTCAACAAATCACAATGGGACGATATGCTTTCCAATTTCGACTCATCCTCATCGATGATGACGATATTCTGCTTAATTTTGGAGAATAATTCAGCCAAATGAGCACCTATTGCATCGGCGCCGACGATAATGACTTTCATACAGACTATAAGGGTTAGTTTTGGGCGCAAATATACTGACACATTCCCGATATATACAAATATCTGAATAAATTATTGTTAAAAACGCACTTTTTTACTCTTTTATGATTATTGCCAAGAAATGCAAGCCATCTCATGGAAAAAACGTATCTTTGCACAACATGACATAAGCTTTTCCATGACGTTAGACTTGAGCAACATGAAGAAATATCTACTATCAAGCGCATTATTGCTGGTGACACTATTATCACAGGTGGCCAGTGCCCATGGCATCTACGGCGATGTGAACGGGGATGGTGAGGTGAACATTGCCGACGTAAACGAGGTCATCAATGTCATTCTGGATGGATCAACACCCACGCCACCGCCCGATAATCCTACTAACGATACCATCGTCGAAACGGTGTTCAACACCGACCTCGCTGTTCGCCACTATTACCGCATCCCCGCCATCGTTCAACTGTTGGACGGTAAACTGCTCGCCATTGCCGACGACAGGCACAACAGCGACTATGACATCGGCAGTAACCAGGGAATCGACATTGTGGGCAAGATTAGCGAGGATAACGGCAAGACATGGGGCTCCACCATGATGATTGCCGACGGTAACCAGCGGCGCCAGGGCTTTGACAACAGCCATGGTGATGCGGCCGCTGTCGTGGACCGCGAGACGGGAAAACTGCTCATCATGTGCGCATCGGGAAAGCAGGGTTTCCTGGCCTCAACGCTGACCAATCCGTTGCTCGTGGGACGTTACACGAGTGAGGACGGCACGACCTGGACTGGCAGCGAGGTGACCAACGACATCTATGGCATCTTTGCTGACTACCCCGAGGTGAACGCGCTGTTCTTCTCCAGCGGACGCATCTGCCAGAGCAGCCGCATCAAGCAGGGCGATTATTACCGCATTTACTCGGCCGTCGATGGTCCGATGGGCGTTGGCTGCATGGTACTCTACAGCGACGACTTTGGCAATACATGGCAGGCCCTGGGCGGCCCCGCCGCAAGACCGACGATAACCCCATTTGGCGACGAGGCCAAGGTCGAGGAACTGCCTAACGGCAATGTACTGCTCAGTTGCCGTTCCAAGCAGACGGCCACCAGCGGCAGGCTGTTCAACATCTATGATTACACCACTGGCTCATGGGGAGAGATGGCCGTGAGCAACGATCCCCAATCGGGCACCTACAGCGAGAACTGCTCCTGCAACGGCGAACTGCTCATCGTGCCGGTAATCCGCACCAGCGACCAGCGCCCCATGCATCTGGCTTTGCAATCGGTACCTCGAGGTCCCGGCCGCCAGCGAGTGACCATCTACTACAAGGCGTTGCTTAACGCCGAGGACTATGACGAGCCGCTCGACTTCACTTGGGGCTGGCAAAGCTATCAAGTGACTGAGAATTACTCAGCCTACTCTACCATGATTTCCACCACCGATGGCGACATCGCGTTCCTGCTCGAGGACTGCAACGACAACGAGGGCAGCACGAGCGCCTATGATATCGTGTACAAGCGATTAGCCATCAAAACGATAACCGATGGGAGGTACCTCCCCCTAAACAATAATTGAGATGAAAGACAACAAGATACAACTGCTGGCTGCACCGCTGCAGGGAGTGACCGACAACGTGTGGCGCACGGCGCAGCACGAGGTGTTTGGCGGCGTGGATGCTTACTATGCCCCTTTCATGCGCGTGGAGCATGGTGAGGTCAGGCGCAAGGACCTGCGTGACGTGGATCCAGAGCGCAACGCGGATATCACGCTCATTCCCCAGATTCTCGCTTGCCAACCCGACCATGCCCTGATGATGGTCGCTGCCCTCAAGAACATGGGTTATAGCCGCGTTGACATCAACCTGGGCTGCCCCTTCCCGCCCATCGCGTTGCACCGCAAAGGCTCGGGCATGCTGGCCTATCCCGACCTTGTTAAAGCGTTGTTTGAGGCGCTGGCAGCCGTCGATGGCGTGACCTACTCGGTGAAAATGCGCTTGGGATGGGACCGCAACGACCAGTGGCGCGATATCCTGCCGCTGATGGACATCTTGAAACCCTGCCACATCGCGGTGCATCCGCGCATAGGGAAACAGCAATACAAGGGCGAACTGGACATGGAGCAGTTCGAGGCACTATTTGCCGCCTCAACGTGGCCCGTAGTGTATAACGGCAGCATGCGCTCAGTCGAGGACATTGAGAATATCATCCAGCGCTACCCCACCCTTGCCGCCGTGATGGTGGGCAGCGGTCTTGCCGCCAACCCGGGCATGTTCGCACCCAACGCCACGCCCGACGATTACCGCCGCTTCCATGACCTGCTGGTCGAGGGCTACACCGCCCAACTCAATGGTGGCGAGGCCCAACTGGTTCGCCACCTGCAGGACATCTGGCAGACGTTCCTCCCTGGCACAGAGCATAAATTGTTCAAGGCCATCCGCAAGTCCCGCACTCTTGAACAATACGAGAAGGCCGCAGCTGCGGCCCTGGCCGATGTCGAGAACGCCTTGACCGCCAAACCAAAGGAAGATAGCCAAAATTTACTTGTTTAATCCAAAAAACATGTATCTTTGCACCCTCAATTCAGTTTAAAGTTTAAAACACATTTTTACTTATGAAAACTTTCTTTTTAATGACCGCGTTGGCCGTGAGTGCAATTTTGTGCGTTCCTGCACAAGCACAGGAAGAAACCCGTCACGAAGTGGGCATCAGCTATGGCGTTGAACCCAATACCTTCTGGCTTGATATGTACACCGATCTGATTCAGATGGAGTTTGGCGAGTCGCTGGACGGCGAGAAATACGTCGGCCCTATCGGACTGGAGTATTACTATCACACCAGCCCGTTGATTGGCGTGGGTGCCGTTGCCGTGTTTGCCTCTAACCACCAGAACGGTTTCAGGAATAACGTGCAGAGCTCACACACTACCAGGACTTACTTCTCGTTCATGCCGTCGGTAAAATTCAACTGGCTGCGCAAGCACAATTGGGGGCTGTACTCCAAGGTGGCAGCAGGCGGCACCTACATCCGCTTCAACAAGGAGGACTGTGATGACAACGGCAAGAAAACCGGTGAGAACGACATCGTCAATGACCTGATGTTCAACTTCCAGGCCACGCTCATCGGCATTGAGGCCGGCGGTGATCACGTGCGTGGCTTTGTGGAGCTTGGTGTGGGCGAGCAGGGTGTTGCCCTGGCTGGCGTGCGCTGCAAGTTCTGACATCATCCAAATTAAGATAAAAAGCGACCAGAGAACAGTCTCTGGCCGCTTTTTTTTTGTGAATCTCGCAGATCTTCTCTAACTTTGCGCTACAATAAACCCAGCTTAACCACAGAACATCATGATGAAACTGAACTTGATTACGTTTGCGTCCTCACTGGCATCACGTGAGTCGATTTTTACCGACCACCATGAACTGCTCGATGCCATCAACGAGAAATATGAGGTGAGTTACATTTTCCCCGAGGAACTGGATAGCCCGTGTGCTGAGGGGGCCACGATGGTACTCGTGGGCAGCGGCGGAGTCGAAGAAATGGTCAAGGCAAACATCGACCGCTTGCCGCCTTATGTCGTGCTCATCGCCGACGGACTGAAAAACTCGCTCGCCGCATCGCTCGAAATCCTGTCGTGGATGCGGCTCGAGGGACGCAACGGGCGTGTGCTGCACGGCCCCGTGGACTTCATCATGCAAGGCATCGACGACTATGCCAGCGCCCACGAGGCGGTATCCTGGCTTCAAGGAAAGCGTGTGGGTGTTATCGGTAAGCCTTCAGGATGGCTCATCGCCAGCAATGTGGACTATGCCACGATGCATGAGCGCTGGGGCATCGAGATGATTGACGTGCCCCTCGATGAGGTAGTCAAGGGTTATGAGAGCATCACCAACGACGAGGTGCAGGACATTACCGACGATTTCATCAGCAAGGCCGTGGGCATCAAGGAGCCGTCGCGCGACGAGGTGGTCAAGGCCATGCGCCTCTACCGCTCAATCAAGGCCATCGTGGAGCGTTACCATCTCAACGCTTTCACCCTCAACTGCTTTGATCTCATCCCCACCACCCACACCACTGGCTGCGTGGCCCTGGCGTTGCTTAACCAGCAGGGCATTCCTGCCGGCTGCGAGGGTGACGAGCAAACCTTGCTCACCATGCTTGCCGTGCAAGCGGCAACAGGTGAGATGACCTTCATGGCTAATCCGTCAAAGATAATCGATAACGCAACCCACGAGATGGTGTTTGCCCATTGCACCATCGCCCCCGCGATGACCGACCGCTACATCGTGCGCGACCACTACGAGTCGCTGAGTGGTGTCGCCGTCGAGGGCATTTTCGAGCCTACTGACGTGACCGTCGTTAAGTGCGGCGGCAGGAGTATGGAACACAGTTTCATCAGCCGTGCTCGCTTGCTCGAATGCACCACCAACCCCAACATGTGCCGCACCCAGCTGCACCTGCAGCTCGACGAGCCACTGGACTACTTCCTGGAGCGCAGCATCGGCAACCACCACGTCATCGTGCGCGGCAACCATGTTGAGCGCCTTTCAGCCACTTTCCGCATGCTATCAAAATGCTGATTAATCCCAAATATCAACACCTCAAGAAGTGGCTGGAACAGTTACCCAAGCAATTTGAGCAACTGGGCGAGGTCATATATGACAAGCGCAACCAGCTGCGGGTCATTGAGGCTCCTGACGGCACCCTCATCAATGCAAAGCGCTACTGTGTGCCTCATGCATTCAATCGCCTGGTCTATTCCTCAGGGATACGACAGCCTAAGGGTAAGCGCGCATTCCTCTACCCTTTCCGCCTGCTGGAACGTGGCATTGACACACCCGAGCCCATTGCCTATATTGAACAGCGCAATCGCCTCGGCCTGCTGCAAGAATGCTATTTCGTGAGCGTCCAGTCGCCCTTGAAACACACCCTTTATGAATTCGGTGACGCCCAAGAAGGCACCTATGAGGAGATGGCGCGTGAGTTGGGACGGTTTACCGCCATGATGCATGACCGTGAGGTCTTACATCTCGATTACTCCCCCGGCAATATACTGTGGGACAAGGATGAAATGGGGTATCATTTCGCCATTGTCGACATCAATCGCATGCGCTTTGGCAAGGTCGACATCAAGGACGGCTGCTCCGCCCTGCGCCGCCTGTGGGGTCCCAAGCGCTTCATCGAGCTCATTGCACGCAGCTACGCCGTCGCCCGGGGCTTCGACGAGGACGAGGCAGTCCGCCTCACCATGGCCGCCCGTACAGCTTTTTGGACCCGCTACCAACGCCGCCACCCCGTCGATTTCCCCCTCGAGCTATAATATTTAACGTGCTTTCGATGAAAATAAAGTGCAATCTATCAACTCCTCCCCTAAGATAGGGGAGGTGGCGCGAAGCGCCGGAGGAGTATGATTTGTCCTCAAAATATATATTAGAAAGTATCAACGCCCCCGCCGCTCCCGCGGCACCCCCTCTTATCCAAGAGGGGGAGTAGCTAACACCGATCAACAAACGACAAATTCATCGAACCCACGTAATATTTAGTATTATACGACACAAAAAAGGCAAGAAGGACAACGAATAAAGAATTGTCCTTCTTGTCTTTCTTGTCTTCTAAAACTAGAGCAGCCGTTATTTGTAGATAACGTAGGCCGTCATCGGGGCGAGGGTGCCCTTGAGGACGCCTTTCTTCACTTGCAGGCGCTGCTTGGTCACCACGTCGCGGTACTTGCCGTTGCTCAGGGTAACGGGGATCGCAACTTGGGCCTGCTGCTCATCGAGGTTGATGACCACGGCTGCCTTATTGCCGCGCTCGACGATGATCTGCTTGCCATTCTCGCTATAGACGATATTCTCGGGCTGATTGACATTGCGATGGCGGAACTCGTTGACAGCCTTCACCACGGGGTGCTTGAACTCGTCATTACCCACCTTGCCAATCTCGTTGTCACCCCAATAGTTGTCGCGGGTGCTGCCGTGAGGACGTGAGTAGAACAGCGGCGTGCCATACTTGCGGGCGGTCAGGAAGACCCATCCCAGGCGGATGAGCTCATCGCTCATGCCAGCCGAGGCATGCTCGTTGCAATAGGTGTCGTGAGACTCCACCCAGGTCACTAGGTGGGCGGGATCCACCGAGTGGTGCCAGGTCAACAGGTTGTCGGCACGGGCATCATGCCTGTTGAGCACGTTGCGCAGCACCCAGCCATAATTGCTGGCGGTCAGGTCCATATACTCGGCATAACCCTGCTCGGGCACATTGAGGTCCTGCAACACCTCGCCATAGATGAACAGTTGCTCGCGCGGAACAGCCAACCTGAGGCCCTTGACTGCCTTGCGGCCCATCGCCACGTCCCAGAAGTCGTTCTCGGGCGACTTGGGGTCGCGCATCTCGCCGGGCAGGCCGATGTGCTTAGCCGTGTCGTAGCGGAAACCGCTGGCACCGCAGGCAAGCACGTCGTTGACAAACTGCATGTAGTAGTACTGGAAATCAGGGTTCTCGGTGTTCACGTCGGGCAACGTACCCATCTCGCCCGTCGTGCACTGGTAACGGTCGCTGTAGTCCTTGATGGGCCACAAGCCGTTGGCATGGAACAGGTTTTCGCGGCCATTCACGGCGCTGTCGAGGCGCGCGTTGATCTGCGTGCGGTCAATGACGGTGTGATTGGGCAACACATCCACAATGACACGCAGCCCCAGGCGGTTAGCCTCGGCACACATCGCCTTGAACTCGTCGCGCGTGCCTAGCTGGTAGTTACCGATGGTCCAGTCGGTCGGCTGATAGTGGTAATACCACTTGCCGTGACCAAAGAGTTGACGCCCGCCGCCTTCGCCCACGACGCACTCGTTGATGGGTGACGTCTGCACGATCGTGTAGCCAGCGGCCTTGATCTCGGGCAGATGCTCCTTGATGGTGTTGAACGACCACGACCACGCGTGCAGAATAATCTCATTATTGCCCTGGTCGGCCTCGGCAGCCGAAGCGCCGCTAGCCATCAAACCCATGAAGGCAACCAAAACGATAGAAAAAATCTTCTTCATATATACTAAAATCTTGTTAAACAATTTTCTTCACAAAGCACAAAGATACAAATAACAACCGAAACCACACTATAAAAAGCAAATTACTCGGGCAATATTCTTGCTCAATTCTTCAAATACTACTATATTTGCAGCAATTCATTGGCGGACCCGGCCGCAGCGGCGACCACAACAACCAACCGCCAATGATGACATATTAGATACAGGCGTTTACTGTAACGCTTTGGTTTTGGCACCTTGAAATCCGGAAAATTTCAAAACAACTCTGTCAAAAACAAAGCAACGTGAACGCCCCAATAGGTGTACTATATCCATCGCTCTGGTCTCCATATAGAGACTTGAAAGATTTGATATACACATCTACGTGGGGCTTCGTCGTTGCTCGTTCTGACAGAGTGGGCACTTTCCGGAGCCTCAAGGTGTGGAACTGAGCAGCAGACTTGGCTCCACGCTTTGTATTTAATAGAGAATAATCCTAATTCATCACCTCCTGGTTGCCGAGAGCCACAACCAAACGATAAAGTTAGGTCTATTATGTTAAAGTATAAATTGGAAAGCGATGTTGATGATTATGTAAAAGCATATTTAATATCTTTAGGATTAAAAAAATTGCTTGATTTTAACGAAAAATCAAGTATGTCAAACTACATGAAAGAGTCTTTAAAAGGCTCGGCTAAAACCGCTTCAAAAACGAATTATGGGCAGCCCGATTTTACTTGCGAGAAATACGATATACCTGTAATTATAGAGAATAAATTAAGCAATGATAAGCACTTAGCTTATAATAGTTCGGGCATAAAAACGGACGAAAAGTCCGTAAGAGATTACGCAGTAAATGGTGCCATTTACTATGCTCGTAATATGATTGCTTCTAAGAAATATAATGAAGTAGTTGCTATTGGGATTTCTGGCGAAAGTGAAGAAGATATAAACATATCCGTGTATTATGTGTTTTCAGCAACACTGCCCCCAAAATATATGCCAAAATACACAAACCTTAATTTCTTACAAAATGAGCAAAGTTTCAAAGCTTTCTATAATGACGCAACTATTACTGAACAGGAACGTCACAAGATATTAATTTCCACAAGAAATGAAATCTTACGTCAAGCAAAAAAGCTCAACATCTTAATGAATAATTGTAATATCGGTGTCGAACAACGTGTCGTTTATGTATCAGGTATGTTGCTATCGATGCAAGATGTCATTGACAAAACTGGCAATGTCATTGATTATGGTTTAACCAAAGACGATTTAAAAGGCATAGAAACCGAACAAAAACGTGACAGTATACAGATTATTTCGCACATTGAAGAATACATTGAACAGAAAGATATTGATTCGGTCAAGAAAAAAATAATGATTGAACAATTCAAAAATTCCATTTCACTCGACCCAAGCCGTGATATACCTGTAGACTGCGATAAAATAGTTGGTTCGTTGTTGAAAGATAAATCCTCTATTACTAAACAAGTATTCAGTTTTCTTTATGAATATGTTTACAAAGCAATTGATATGACACACGGTGCATTAGACATAATGGCCGAAATGTATTCAACATTTTTGAAATATGCACTTAGTGATGGTGCCTCACTTGGAAAAGTCTTAACACCACCATATATAACAAACTTGATGGCAAAAATACTTGATATCAATAAAGATAGCAAAGTGATGGATTTAGCAACAGGTTCTGCTGCTTTCTTGGTTGCATCAATGGATTTGATGATAAACGATGCAAACAAAAAACATGGTAAAGGAACAACATTTGCAAATCAAGCAATTGAGGACATTAAGAAAAAACAACTTCTCGGAATCGAAGTTGATGCAAAAATGTACACACTCGCAGCTGCAAATATGTTGTTACGTGGTGATGGAAGTTCAAATATTATCAAAGCTGATTCATTCACAACACCAAAACAATTATTCAGTGATTTCGGTGCGAATAGATTATTATTAAATCCTCCTTTTTCTTATAAATTTTTCGGTTTGCCTTTTTTCGAATTCGGCTTAGACAATATGCAAGAAGGCGGTATAGGCGCATTAATCATTCAAGATTCAGCAGGCTCTGGAAAAGCAAAAAGTGTAACAAAAAAAATACTGAGCAAACATACTATGTTAGCAAGTATCAAAATGCCCGCTGATTTGTTTATTCCTAATGCAATCGTTCAAACAAGTATATATATTTTCAAAGCTAAACGTCCACACGATTTTGAACATGATATTGTGAAATTCATTGATTTCAGAAATGACGGCTACAAACGCACAAAACGCATAATTAAAGAAATTGACAATCCGTCCGATCGCTATAATGACATTTATTTGATATATAAGTTAGGGAAGAATGCCGTTCGTAATGAATCATTCCATCCTAATTTGTGGAATTTAGACAAAGTGTATTGCGAAGATACGATTTCAGAGAAAGGTGATGATTGGAATTTTGAGAAACATATTCAACACATCACAGTACCTACAGAAGAAGAATTTACAAGTGCCTTAAAGAAAACAGAATCGTGGAACATATCACAACTAATAAATAGTTTTGATATAGATGTTTTATCAGATATTCGTGCTCCTTTTGGTTTTAAAGATTTTCCTGCAGGTAAAATTTTCACTATCAAATCCGTAAAACCAAGTTATGATAAAATTAAGCTTAAGCCTGTAGTTGATGATAAAGAATCTTATGATTATATCACGCGAACTTCTGAGAACAATGGTATCTGTGACGTGACATCATTCATCTCTGAGAATGGTATACAAGAAGCAGGTACATTCAGTCTTGGTTTGATGCAAAAGATATTTTTCTTGCGTAAACGAGAATGGTATGCAGGACAATACGTAAAAGTTGTGACATGTATAGATGATGTCAGCTATGACACAAAAGTTTATTTGCAAACTGTTTTGAACGGTTTGACCTCATTATTACATTCAGTGCTTGTAAGAGATATTGAAAAAACATTTATGAAAGCGAAACTACGATTGCCGATTAAACAAGACGGTTCGATTGATTATGATTGGATGGCTGAATACGTTGTTACAGGCCGTTCATTGATAAAATCAAAATTGATTGAATGTGGACTGATGAATAATTGATTTGTCATGGTCTTTATATAGAACATAGCGGCGTGAGGCCAAGATGAATGTTATGACTCACATTGAAGGGTCATGAATAAAGAATCATGAATGGTCGATACGTGATCATTCGTGGGCATTCACGTAATTTCGTTTAATTCGCTAAAAAAGAGCGAATACCCAATAATTAGTTCCGTTCGTGTAATTCGTAGTTTATAAGCATTTTGGCGTTGACCCTTAGAGGTGGTAGATTGTACCTTTGTGCTGGAGGTGGCAAAGCCTGCTTTTAACAATTCGTTAACAATCCCGCACCACCCTCCTCACAATAGAGCAGCAAATACAACCATTGATAGTCAATAGATTACAGAAAATACCACCAAAACAGGCCCGTGCCTTTTGTCACCTCGTCTGCCCTCAGAGAAATCAGAAAAATCCGTAGTTTTTTAAAGAGTGCGGATGCCTCTTAAAACGTTTTGCGTCTTTGCGCCTCTGCGTGGGGTAACGATAGCGGATGCCACCTAAAACCTAAAACCTAAAACCCTGCTCGCACAGCGAGCATAAAGTTGTCTGAAAAAGAACAAAAAACTAAGGGCAAAGGACTAGTAACTAGAAACTTTTTCACTATATTTGCAGCCGAATACAAATACATTCTTTTAAAACCTATAAGACATTAACTGAAACAAGAAAATGAACGAAATTGAAAAACTGCAACCGACGTGCATCTGGCGCAACTTCTATGCGCTGACACAGATTCCCCGTCCCTCGGGACATGTTGAGAAAATCCAGAAGTACCTGCTCGACTTCGCCAAGAAAATCGGCGTGGAAGCCTTCCAGGATCCCGCTGGCAACATCGTGATGCGTAAACCCGCGACTCCCGGTATGGAGAACCGCAAGTGCATCACCATGCAGGCCCACATGGACATGGTTCCCCAAAAGACGCCCGAGAGCAAGCACAACTTCGAGACCGATCCCATCGAGCCCTACATCGACGGCGAGTGGATCAAGGCCCGCGGCACCACGCTGGGAGCTGACGACGGTCTGGGCGTGGCAGCCATCATGGCAGTCATGGAGGACAACACCCTCAAGCATGGTCCCATCGAGGGCCTCATCACCAAGGACGAGGAGACGGGCATGTATGGCGCCAACGACCTGCCTAAGGGTCAGATGAAGGGCGACATCCTGTTCAACCTCGACAGCGAGACCTGGGGCAAGTTTGTCATCGGTAGCGCCGGTGGTATCGACGTTACCTGCACGCGCAAGTATAACGAGGTGAAGACCGCTGCCGGCGATACCGCCGTGCGCATCACCTTGAAGGGTCTGAAGGGCGGCCACAGCGGCCTCGAGATCCATGAGGGCCGCGCCAACGCCAACAAGCTGATGGCACGCCTACTGCAACTCGCCATCGTGGACCACAAGGCCCGCCTCGTGAGCTGGCATGGCGGCAACATGCGCAATGCTATCCCGTTCAAGGCCGAGACCGTAGTGGTTGTTCCCGAGGATAACCTGAAGGGCTTGAAGAAGCTCGTCAAGACGATGAAGGCCCAGTTTGAGAGCGAGTTCAAACTCATCGAGGACAACGTGGACCTGACCCTGAAGGCCATCGACCGTCCCAAGATGAAGATGGCGCTCGACGACCAGACGACCATCCTGCGTACCCTGTACGCCTGCCACGACGGCGTCGTTCGCTTCATCCCCGCCTATCCCAACGTGGTAGAGACCTCGAGCAACCTCGCCATCATCGACATCGAGGACGGCAAGGCATCTGTTAAGATCCTCGCCCGCTCGGCCCGCGAGGACATGAAGGAATACATCGTTAAGATGTTGATGACCTGCTTCCACCTCGGCGGCTTCAAGGTAGAGACCGGCGGTGACTACATCGGCTGGGATCCCAACCCCGACAGCGAGGCCCTGCACATGCTGCTCGACCTGTACAAGAAACTGTTCAAGGAGGACGGCATCATCCAGGTGGACCACGCAGGTCTGGAGTGCTCCATCATCCTGGGCAAGTACCCGCACATGGACGTGGTTAGTTTCGGTCCCACGCTGCGCAGCCCGCACACCACCATCGAGCGTGCCTACATCCCCGCAGCCGAGCCCTTCTGGAAACTGCTCGTCAAGGCCCTCGAGGAGGCACCCGTAAAGAAATAAGTAGATTATTCTATTTCATAAGCATTGCCGCAGGTCACCGGGAGGTACCCTGCGGCAATTTATTTGACACACTGAAAGGG
>JAEEGK010000182.1_pt1 | contig 158888 bp, 112 predicted proteins | sample 8958771 | NCBI WGS metagenome assembly JAEEGK01 (sample SAMN16246547, study PRJNA631951) | gut metagenome | biome: gut microbiome; feature: rumen; material: SC-attached | host: Bos | place: Iran: Karaj | collected 2018-10 | reverse complement strand
CATTTTTTGTGGTTTTAGAAAGTTAAATACGTTAAATCTTCGTCTTTTTCATACTCCATTAAATTCGCGCAATCACTTTTCTACCGTTTTAATCAAAACAAATTGGTACACAACAAGTTGCAAATACCAAGATTGTCCTCTTACTCAAGTCGTTATACCCGAAGGAGTAAAGGAAATTGGCAATGGATCCTTTGCACGCAATAACAATCTCTGTTCTGTTTCTTTCCCCAAATCTTTGGAGACAATAGGACGAATGGCATTTTACTCGTGCAAGAGATTGAAACAACTGGATTTTTCCAATGGCCTTCGCGAAATAAAAGGACACGCATTCGAGCAATGTACCCAATTAAAGGATATTGTATTGCCGTCAAATCTTACAATTATTGGCACAGGAGTAATAGATCACACGGCAATAGAATACATAAACATACCTTCAAGCGTTGAGTATATCCATTTGGCTGCAGTTTACAATTGTACAACTCTCAAAGGAATATCCGTTGAAGAAGACAACCCATATTATAGCTCTTACGAAGGTGCTCTTTACAATAAGGATCATACTAAGTTACTGATTGTGCCGATGTCTTTGGAAAAGAAACAATTTGTAATACCCGAAGGAGTGCTGTCAATTTCACAGCTTGCTTTCATCGGTTGCAATGGCATCAAAGACCTCTGTATAAACGATGACGTAGAAGTTTTTCCTTATTACATTTTTTCCTTCAGTTTGTTTCATTTAGAGAGTATTACATTAGGCTCAAACAACAAATTGTTTAAACTTGTTGATGGCGTGTTGTTCAGTGCAGATGGGAAGACATTGATAAGAATGCCATATAATTCACAACCCTCCGCATATGTAATTCCGGCAACAACTGAGATAATCCATGATGGTGCTTTTAGAGGATGTGACAAACTAGAAAAACTTGTTATACATAGTCAAGTAAAGTCTATTGGAAAGAATGTCTTTATTGGTTGTAGTGGCCTGCGTAGCCTCTATTCATATGTAAGTCCAATCTACCTTAAACGTGATGTCTTCGAAGGAATAACTAGGAATAAATGCAATTTATATGTTCCTGAATATGCTTTGGGATTCATGTTTTATAGAGAAGCATATAACGGCTTCATCATCAATACGTTTGCTGATGAAAAACGGGAATAGCGTTAATTTCTTGCGCATTTTGTTCACAAGTTCAAAAAAAAATGTATCTTTGCACCAAGAAATATACTAATTAAGGAATACAAAACATCGTTATAATGACATTATAATCTACCTAATTCAGTTTTATATGTATGAGAATTAATCGTTTATTGTATATGACAAATGATTGCAAATAACTAATCACCAAACGAAATATGCCAACAAAGAAAAAAGGAAAAGAAAGCAAGTATGACTCAGGGGTTAACATCTTAGGTAGTGTTCCTGACTACAGCAAGATGCTTGACTTCATCAGCGACACTTATGGACTTACCCATGAGAGTACAGGAACTTTTGAGTTTAGGACAGAAAAGTCTGTTCAGCGTTTTATCGGAGCAATAGAGGCTTGCATTCTACTTTTCAAGAGTGACAGCCACAAACAGATGTTCTTCGCTGCTCTTGCAGACAAGGAGTTTAGTGACAAAGAACGTCTTATGATTCTTTTCTGGCAGCTTACGTATTCAAACCAGCTGTTTAACAGAATCACCAAAGAGGTTTTCATGAAAGCCGTATACGCTGGAAGAATTACCATTACTGCTGAAGAGATACTGGGTTTCCTTAGATACATAAAAGAGCAAGAACCTGGCGAATTACAGTGGAGTGAAGATACGCTAAAAATTTCTGCCAGCAAATATCTCACTATCATGAAGAAGTTAGGACTTGCGGACGGAGCAATAAAGAAGGAGATAGTCCGTCCAGTCATCACTGCCAAGCTCTTTATCTACTTTGTTCATTTCGTACAGCAAGTCTGTCCAGAGGATAAAACGTTGCACAATCCATATATGATATTTGGCTTCAATGAAGAGCAAAGCCTGATCAACAGATTAAAGAAAATCGATAATATTCCCAACTGGGACATTTCCCAAATTGGTAATGAGATTACAATTGACTTAAAATAAAACGTTATGGCATCAAACTACATACAAGACCACAACCGTCTTTTTGACGATCTGAATGCAGCTTTAAGCCGCGATATGGCGAAGTTGTCTACAGAGGCAAATGGTGGAAGAAGTGTTTTGTTCGTCTATCCACCAGAAGATGAGGAGAACTATATTAAAGAGGCTCGTCAGCGATATACCGATGGCTATGAGTTTGTTGACCTGCGTGAACTTTTCAATGAATTTGTCGAATCCAAGGGCATTGAAAAATTCAGGAAGCAATTCCAGAATATGGGAACAGAAGTTTTCGTCAGCCAGAACTATTCTGAAGGTACTTTTTATACTTTCCTAATGAAAAGAATTGCCGAAGTTGGTGAGAAAGGTATTTCTCCCATATTAATACATACCGGCACGATTTACAAGATGGGGTTCTCCAATCAAAATATCATGGAAGACCCAAGCGTGATGAAGTTTCAGAAGCCATTAGTGTTCTTTTACCCTGCTACAGTACGAAACGACACTATCTATTTCCTAGATAAACAGCCTGCCAGCAAATATCGCTGCGTGGTTATTATTTAACTGCTAAAACAATAAGATTATGACAAAGATAAACGACATTCTATCCATTAAGATTAAGGATGATATTAAAAGCGTGATCGACCTGAACCAGCAGGACGAGCAGGATATTGTGGATGAACTTGAGGGATTTATTCTCACTGAAAGTCTCGCCAAACACCTACAAGATTTCTGTGATTTCTTCGTTTCTCAGACTAAACAACCAGGATTATGGCTAAGTGGATTCTATGGCTCTGGAAAATCCTATTTTACCAAAATGATAGGATTTCTATTAAAGAATCCCACAATTCAGGGGACACCTTTTAAGGATAGATTCGCAAATAAGCTGACAGGACTCCCTAATGAGGGTCTGCTGAAGAACAGTATTAACGAATTAGGTCGTACTCAAAATCACGTGGTATTATTCGACTCTGCCAAGTCTACAGGAAATCACGGCATCTCGTATATGATGATGTCGGCTTTTCTTAAATCACTGAGTCTGAACGATGACTGGGTTGGTCTTGTAGAGTATAACCTCTTGTTGAGCGGACGCTACCAACAGTTCTGTGACAAAGTTCAGCAGAAATACGGTGATTCGTGGCAGACTCTAAAGAAGAACATGGACCAGGTTTATGATGTCCTTGAAGAGACCATGACAGACGGTTTTTGCTCACAGAGTGGATTTTCAGAAATGCGTGATGCATTAAAACTACGAATTCAGGACTATGACGCAAACAAGTTGAAGGATGATTTAGAGCGATATCTCCAAGGGAACGACATTCGAATCATCTTCATGATTGATGAGGTCAGTGAGGCTATTGCCCAGAAGCGTATTAACATTTTGGAGCTTGAAGGCATGGCCGAAGCACTAAGTTCTTTGAAACTCCGTACATGGACTATTGCTATTGCCCAGTTGCAGTTAGATGATGTTATTAATGGAACCAATGTAAGCCATTCTCTCCTTACTAAGATTATTGACCGCTTTATGAAACGTATCAATATCACTGCAGAAGAAGTGAATACCATCATACGTAAGCGTCTGTTGGCTAAGACCTCTGAGGGGAATGAGATGCTTCAAGCCTACTACAAGAAGAATAATGGCCAAATTGCCGACATTACCAATATTGTAGGGACAGGTCTAAGAAAGACTATGGATGCTCAAACATACGCTGATTACTATCCCTTCTATGAACACCAGTTCAAGATGCTTCAGTATTTCTTGTTTGGCACACAAAGATTAGTTAAGACACAGGTCGGAACCCGAGGCATGCTAATATCAGCATTCGATGTACTGAAGAAGGAGGCTATTGCTGAGAAAGAAGTTCCAAATCATGTAAATGCTTCGCAATTATGTCGTCAAGCCGAAGAAGCCGTTGATGAATCATTGAGAGCCCGCTATGATCAGGCTGATGAACATCTTTCTGATACACCTCTGACATTTGTAGTCGGCCACGAATTGCTTCAGACTATTCATTTCCTGACTGAATCTGGAGCTAAGACTACCGTTGAGAATATCAGCCGTGCATACGTCAACAATCCTGATGACTATTTCTCAGTCTTGGCAGAGATTAAGAAAGCCTGTGTCAAACTGGCAGATGACGAAATTCTCATACTCTCAGGTGACGAATATCGTATTACCAGCGAGACTCAGAAACGCATCTTCGAAATGATGAACAGCTACGATGGCATTGCCTCATTTGATATTAAGCGTGAGATTACAAAACACGTTAAGCAACTGGGACTGGTAAAAGGTGCTGGGAGTATCTCTGTTGACGGCAACAACATTTCTTTGTCTGTAGCGTCTGATAGTGGTGAACCCCTTTCTAATGGCGGTGATAAAGAGTTGAAGGTGATATTCCATGACATCCTCAGCGTAAAGCCTTCTTTCAATGAATATGTAGAGCGTATTAAGGATGAAACCCAGTCACAAAGGAATACCATAAGTGTCATCCCATCAACAGAACACGCTTCTGTAATTCAGACTTTAGTAGAAAGCATACTCCGAATTAACTATATTACGGGGGTTCCTAACCTGACAGCTGAAGAAAAGAATGTGGTAGATGAAATAAAGGGTTCTCTTGAAAGCAAGGAACAGCAATTACAGCAGGCAATCGCCAACTCATACGCTAATGGTACACTGGTATATCTTTACAACAGCAGTATCCTTACAGAACAGAATGCCAATCAACTACTGAAAGATACGGAACTGAGGCAGTTCAACAATATCTACACACGGCGTTTGAGCGGTACATTAAAAGATAGTCTGGCTCCCCAAATTCTAAGAGCCAATTCAACTCAATTACAAAGTATAATTGGTCAGCAGCCCGATTTTCTGTTCTTTGATACTAGTGGTCAGTTTATAGGTGAGCAGTTGCCGGTCGTTACAGAAATAATGACTCAGACAGCCGCATACAAGAACGGTGCGGATTTAGAGCGTGATCTTACTGGTTCACCCACTGGCTATTCCTATGGTACCATTATATCGACTTTGGCAGCACTTTTCCGTGCAAGCAAGGTTATTATAAAATTCAATAATCAAGAATTTTATTCTTGCCAACAAGATGGTGCGAAAGAGCCCTTCGCTAATTCTCGAAATTTCCAGAGAGCATCTTTTAAGGCGGTTAGCAAAAGTCTGACTTATAATCAGAAACGTGTTATTGTTGACACTCTGAAAGACTGTAAGTTCAAAGATCTAACAGGCAAGAATCTCAACTACAACATGAATGATTTTGAACTGGTGGATGCCATCCGTATTTTAGCTGAAGAAGAGATGGGTAAGGTTAAGAACAAGATTCTGTTCAATAATGAACTCGAACGCTTGTTCAATCGTTCCATTGCAGCCCGTGACGTTCTACAGCAATATGCAGGAGCGGTGACAGAAGCCAATTGTTTCAGTCGTGCCACCACTTTCCTGAAGGACGATGATAATGAGGAATTCTGTAAGGCTGTAGAAAGGATAGAGTCCGACTGCAAGTTCATTGACACTAATCTTAAAGATATTGAGTGGCAGAAGGAATACTTTGCAGACGTGAAGAACGAGATGGAATTTGTGGGCATTCCAATGCAGGCTTATGACGCCATTAACGAGCGCTACTTCCAGATGCTGGAGGCAGATCCTGTACACAACTACAGCCAGATGCAGGCAGAATATCAGAAGCTGAAAGATCTTTATTATCAGTACATGAACGTTCGAGGCCAAGAGATGACAACTGGGTATTTAGACCTGAATAGCCGAATTGAAACCCTTAAGAAAGAGGCAGACAAATACGACAGGAGCTGGAACACAAAGCTTTACAATAAGATTGAAGAAAAGCAAGAACTCTGCAAGAAATATGTTATTTCGAAGATAGAGTTAAAGGACTACGACATTCGCTGCCGCAATAGCAACTTGCAATTGCGTGACATCGTGAATGCCATCAACCTGCTACCAGCTCAAAACGTGGATGTAGATGTGATGGAAACGGAGATTGTAACAACTGCACCTGCTCCAACCCCACAACCGCAGCCCCAACCAGTTCCAACTCCTGAGCAGCCCACTCCTACTCCACAACCACAGCCAGCCCCACAACCAAAGGTAAGAAAGTTGCGCAATCAGTTGCCCACTGGCCAATACTCTGTTGCAGAGTATAAACAGTGGCTTAAACAGCAGCTTGCTATGGTGAATCAATATGATACTAATGATATCTTAAAATTCGACGAATAATGAAACTTATCAATCACGTTCTTGACATACGCCGACTCATTCAGCAGTCGTTCGATAACCGTTTCTCACGTTTAGGACTAAAGCCTGACGCGCCTTTACCCGCACATCAGCTTTCGGAAGAAGCCCAGAAACGGCGTCTTAAACTAGAAAACATCATGCAAAGTCATTTGGACGAACTACAAAGAGACTATGCGGCAGCCCGACAGGCAACAATCAACGAATGCGTATTTACGCTATTCAATCGTATTGCAGCCATTAAGGTCATGGAATCAAAAGAACTCTTCCCTGAGATTATCACCAGGCGTAAGGAGAATGCTGGGCGCTCTTTTGAACACAACGCCTGGCTAGAAGATCATCCTGAAGAGCGTAATGCAGAACGTGAAGGATTAAAGCATTTTTTGACTGATCAGTTTAATCAAATAGGTGAGAACATCCCTCTATTTAAAGCCGATTATCCATACTCACTTATGCCGACAGCCGATGAGTTGAACGAGATTATCGACCAGTTCAATGCCATTGAGGCTGACCCAGACTGTGGTGAGAATGTTTGGAAAGGTGATGATATATTAGGATGGCTTTATGAGAACTTCAATGCTGTAGAAAAAGAAGCACTGAAACAAAGTGGCGAAAAGACAGAATACGATAAGGTATCGCTTCAAAGTCAGGTATATACTCCTCAATGGGTAGTAAAATTTCTTGTTGACAACACATTAGGGAAAAGCTATCTGGAAATGTATCCAGATAGTAAGATAAAGGAAAAATATAAGATAGCAAATGCGCCTGACAAACAAAAGGTTAGCCCCAAGGGAATCACTGAAATGAAGCTATTGGATCCTGCCTGTGGCTCCGGAAACTTCCTAATATATGCCTTTACACTATTCTATGACCTCTACATAGACCAGATGGAAAACTATGGGAAAGAGTATAGTCGGCGTGATATTCCTAAGATGATCATTGAGAACAATCTCTTTGGTATTGATTTGGATGAACGTGCTGCACAGATTTCTCAAATAGCCCTTTTTATCAAAGCTCGTGAAGTTGGAGGGCATCGCAGTCATTGGCCTGCATATACCAATGTGGTGAGCACGCATTTCTTCCTTGATAATTATGAAAAGGTAAAAGACACCTTCGAGACCATAGACAATCTGGACGAGTCGAAGCGTAACATCATGCAGATGATATGGGGCGACCTGAGCAATGCCTATAAGTTCGGTTCGCTGGTTCGTGTGGATGAGACTTTAGACAAGATTCTGCCCAATGATGACAACCACAACTTCTTTGCACAAGAGCAGATGGAGGATATGTTCTCCTTTAAGCAGCAGTTCATGAATCAACTGCGGCAGAAGGTGAACGAACTGGGCGAACTTGGCAGCAATGCCTATACGTTGGCAAAGACTAACGATGCCATCTCGTTCCTTGAAATCATTGCCAACAAATATGATGTAGTGGTAGCGAATCCTCCATATACTGATAGTGGTGACTTTGGTACAGAATTGAAAGCGTTTATTGAGGAGAACTACAAAAAACCTTTACAGTTCAACAGCAACCTCTATGCTTGTTTCATCAAGCGTTGTTGTGAATTAGCAGGAGATGACGGAAAGGTAGGAATGATTCATCCTATGACATTCATGTATATCAAGACATTTGAGGATGTACGAAAGTTCATCCTTGATGAAACGCACATCGACCTGTTTGTAGAATATGGGCTGAGTAATCTGTTTGGCTCTATTATGGTTGATCCTGCGTTTTATGTTCTTGACATGAGCAAACAAAACAAAAAGGATTCCATATTCATTTCACTTGACCAATACACAAGAACACCCGAAGAGAAAAATAAAAAGACTTATTGCTTACAGGCTTTGTCTGATTATATAGGTGGACAAGCTAACAAACATGTTTATACCCTTCCTCAATCGAAGTTGAAGGGCATCAAGTCATATCCTTTCATATACTGGATTTCAGATGAGTTCAGAAAGAAGTTTGGAGGAAAGACAGTTGATGACTATATAGATGTTGTAAAAGGCCTGACTACTTCAGACAATAATCGTTTCTTGCGCTTTTGGTGGGAGATTCCTGTAGAAAACATCTCCAAAGATTATAAAAAAGACCGCAAGAAATGGGTTCGATATGTAAAAGGTGGTCCATATAACAAATGGTATGGAAATATGTGGACGCTTCTTAATTGGGAAAATGATGGATATGAGATAAAGAACTTTGTTGATGATAAAGGCAAACAAAGGTCTCGTCCACAAAATACTTCATATTATTTTCGTGAGGGTGTAACTTATTCTGCAGCAGGTTCGAAAGGCGCAACCTTTAGGTATTTGCCTTTTAACTATGTAATTGATGCTGGCGGGCCTGGGATTTATTCTAATGAATATAAAAACATATGGTACCAACTTGGTTTTTTCAATACCAAGCTCGTGTACTATATATGTGATTGCCTTAACCCGACTGTAAATATCAATCAAGGTGATTTGTGGCGAGTGCCATTTGCAAAACCAAGTGTAAAGCATGAATTACTTGTAGAGCAATTATCGAAACAAAACGTGGAAATAAAGAAAGGTATATGTTCGTATTCGATTATTGAAGTGAACTTTGCTTCTTCACCAATATCTACAGGACAAGATGTGACATCATCCGTTGTTTATTATTATAATTTTGAAAATGCCCTCCTAACCCTCATCCTCCTCAACGAGTCTATCATTAACAAGACCGTCTTTGAGGTTTATGAATTGAGTGAGCACGATAAGCAGATGGTGTTGGAAAAAGAGGGTGTTCCTGTTGGTGACCTACCTGTGAGTCATGAGGCAAAGGTTGCCTATAAGCAGTGGTTGACCGAAGAAAGCGAGTTCAAGCCAACGAGTGATGTACTGGAACATTTGGAGAACTTGGAGGAGCGTGATGACTTGCCAAAGATTACCGACTTCGAAACCCTTTACCAGAACAACAACGAATGGGAGGAGTTCTGCATCAAACGCAATGTGAACCCCGTGGAAGCATGGTGGCAATTTAAGAAGGCCAATGTGCTGCCACCTCAGCGTACACAGGTGTTAGCCTTTGAGCTGATAACCGATGTTATCCGTACCGTGCTGGCAAAGGACGATGACGGTATCATCCCATTAGGTGACCGTCTGGGCGAAGAACGCCTTGCCATCCGTATAGAGCGTGAGATGATGGAGCGTGGCTATAGTGCGGCACAGTTCTCCCAGGTATGCCAGTTGTTAGGTTGTCCGTTAGAGAAATATCTGCAAGAGCGGTTCTTCCAGCAACTCAGCGACCACCTGAACCTCTTTATGTATCTGCCCAAGACTCCATTTATCTGGCACCTCAGCAGCGGGTCACATCACGCCATAGAACTTTACATCAGCATCTATAAGTGGAGCCGCGATGCCCTGTATCGTGTTCGTTCTATTTATGCCGCCAACCGTGAGGCTGCCCTTAGTGATCGTCTCAACTCCATTGATACCAGCAACACAGAAGGACGCATGGAGGCACAGGAGCTTCGTGCCACACTGACAGAACTGCAGGAGTTCTGCCAGAAAGTGGATGACCTTCTCGCTACCGGCTATGCCCCGAAACTCGATGACGGCGTTGGCAAGAATATTGCACCACTACAGAAGCGCAAGATGCTCAGCTACGAAGTGCTCAATGCCGGGCAGCTAAGAAAGTATCTAAATGCAGATTGGTAAAGCTTAATAACAATGAAGATTAAAATCGTATGATTAGTAAGTGGTTTAACGAAGACATACAGGATATTCTAAGCAAACATCGCTACGTCGTGGTGACTGATGTCCGTGGAGAGGGCGAATATCTCTTGAAATATCTGCCAGTAGATATTAGGCAAATATCCGTCAAAGACGAATGGGGAGAGATAGAGGCCAAATATCTGGCAGAATCGGAATACGCTAACGATAAAGTGGTGTTTTATGTCAAGAAGAAGGCTGAAAATCTGACCTATCTTCAGGAATATATTCAGACTGCAGGCGTGCTTATTCTTGATGATATGGACACATACATCCGTAGAAAGATTTTTGATGCTACAGGTAAAAATACGGCTATTTCGAAAGACAAACTCCTGCTTGCTGCCAGGCTTAGCGAAAGCAAGGATGTAAAATGGTGGCAGTCAATAGCAGAGGGAACTTTAGAACCTTTGAAAGTTGAAGACTATTTGACCTGTTTCCTGGACAGTCCAAATAAGACAAAAGAGGAAATGGATGAGACTGTATGGCAAGTTTTCCGTCAGGAGGTATACCAAGCTATAGGGTTAATAGCAACTGACCAACCTGCAGAGACTATGGCGCAAGAGGTCGCAAACAAAATGCTGACTTCCCTTTTAGACAACACCATTGATGGTTTGTTGCTCGAGACCTATTACCACTGGACTGATAGTAGAGAGAAGTCAGACTCCTTACGCAGGTATGTCGACAGTTTCACGCTTTCCACTGATATAAACCCGCTACAGACTCATCCCGACCATCCATTTGCAGAACTCGATCGCAGGTTGATGAAAATGTTGAGTGATGCGATTAAATTTGGAAAAAATCAGAATAACATTCTCAACTATATTACAAATCGCACAAAGAGTTCGAAAGCAAAGAGTTTTAAAGCCCCTTGGCTGTCAAGTGTGTTAACATGTTCTACATATAAAGTTGAGGGGGTGGCCAAGATTGGAACCTACCAACAAGTAGCAGATTATTACAGAACACAATTCTGTAAACTCGATACTGCGATGAGGAAGATTTATGTGGCATGGCTGAATGATGAGCCGACCCTTCGACCTCTTCAGGAGCATTATACTCTTCAAAACCAAGAACTGTTGAACAAATGGTACTCCATCGATGAACCATACACTCCAAACCAGCAAGGCATTATATCGAAGGCATTTGAAGGCAACCAGCGGACAGCAGTTATCGTATGCGACGGGCTGCGTTTAGAAATAGCAGAAGCCATCGTCAATGGCATTACAGACAAGAATGTAAAGATTACAAAGGACATGGCATTTTCTGTTCTGCCATCAGTAACTGAAAATGGAATGAGTGCGTTGTTTGGTTGCCAGGATGCCACCAATAGCGTCCAGACCAGATTTGCAGCATTAAAGCAATCGGTAGAAGATGTCGAAATGATGCAACTCGATAGTTTGAATGATAGTATTACAGCAAAGCATCTTGTACTCAATTATGGCGACATAGACCAAATAGGTGAGAAAAAACAGCTAAGAGGTCTGAAGGACATAGATAACTATGAGAAAGAGTTACGTGAAAAGATTGGTATGCTTTGGCGACTGGGATACGAAAAGGTTGTTTTGACTACTGATCATGGTTTTGTACTTACAGGCATACTTGACGAATCTGACAAGGAGCCTAAGCCAGGCGGAGACATTCTTAAGATTGATGAGCGATTTGTGTTGACGGTAAACCCGCTTAATAATCAAAGACTCATTGAACGTGAAGGTAAGTATATGAATAGTAATTATCAGTATTACGCTCCAACAGACAAACCATTCGTTTCAAAAGGGGCTTATGGCTATTCTCATGGCGGTTTTACGCCACAAGAATGCATCATACCAGTATATGAGTTAAGCATAAAAGGTGGTGATATCGCACTCAATATCCAGATAGTCAATAAGCAAGAATTAAAAGAGGTAACAGGTAACTACTTTACTGTAAAGTTGAAAGCAGATGGAAGCGAGACGGATTTGTTTACCCATGAAAGGAAAATTAAACTCATGTTGTTTGCTGGCAATTCTGTTAAGAATTCAGCCATTTACACTCTAAAAGCTGGAGAAATCCAAAATCCCGAATTCGAATTGAATGACGGTATTAACAAGGTTGTGATTACTGATAAGGAAAGTGGCGCACAGATTGACAGTTGCAACATCAGGAAGAATACTGCCAGAGACATTGATGATTTATTTTAAACGAAAAGGAGAATAACAATGATAGAACTTGATGCAAAATTATTAGACCTGTTTAAAGGTTATGTGGTACGAAAAGATGTGGTTCGCACAGTAAAAGGTGGTGTAAATGTTCCAATCTTTGTATTGGAGTATCTGTTGGCCAACTCATGTAGTACCGATGATGAGGAAAAAATACAAGAGGGAATAGATAGTGTGAAGCGAGTACTTCACGATCACTATGTCAATCCTGATGAAGCCACGCTGATACAGGCTAAAATCCGCGAACAGGGGACCTATAAGATTATCGACAAGATATCTGTACGTCTGGATCCTTCAAAGGATAAGTATTGGGCAGAATTGTCGAATATGGCCATCATGGATGCCAATATCTCCGAAGATATTATTAACCAGCACGAGAAGATGATGACTGGTGGTATCTGGGCCATAATAGATGTTGACTATGATCCGAGTATCATGATAGGAAAGAAAATCTTCCCCTTCGTGGTGAGTAAGGTACGTCCTATTCAACTCTCAAATTTCGATACGGAGAAGGTTGCCAAAGCACGTGAACAGTTTACTACAGAAGAATGGCTGAATGTACTATTAAGAAGTGGAGGATATGAGCCAGAATCGGAAGGTATGACCGACCGTATGAGAATGCTACTGCTGAGCCGTTTTATTCCATTGGTTGAAGCAAACTTCAATCTGGCAGAATTAGGTCCTCGTGCTTCTGGTAAGTCTTTTGTATATAAAGAGCTTTCCCCCTACTCTATGCTTGTAAGTGGTGGACAAGGTACCGCAGCATCTCTTTTTGTCAACAACTCAAGCGGACAGATTGGTGCCGTAGGTAAATGGGATGCACTTTGCTTTGACGAATCAACAGACGATCTTTTTAAGGAGAAAGAAGTAGTGCCATTGATGAAGGACTACATGGAAAGCGGATCATTCTCGCGTGTAGGAAAAGCTGGAGAGAAGGCTGCAAGTGCTTCTGTCGTTTTGAATGGTAATATCAATCAGCCGATAGAAACGGTCTTGCAAACTACTCATTTATTCTCACCTTTCTCTGAAAGGATCAATAACGATACAGCCTTCCTGGATCGTATCGGATTCTTCCTGCCTGGTTGGGAGATCATCAAGTTTGCTCCGTCAAACTTTACCAACCATTTTGGTTTCAGTACAGATTTCTTCAGTGAATTCCTACATTTGCAACGCAAGACGACCTACACTGATGCCATTGACAAGTATTTCACCCTTGGTGCACAGATGAAGCAAAGAGACACGAAGCCGGTTAGGAAAACCGTCTCTGGTCTTATCAAATTGATGCATCCTGACGGCAATTTTACAAAAGAAGATGTGAGAAAGTATCTTGTCTGGGCTATAGAAATGCGTCGTCGTGTAAAAGAGCAACTGAAGCGTATTGGCGGAATGGAGTTCTGGGATACGAACTTCTCTTATATTGACAAAGAGACACAGGATGAATTTTTCGTATCTGTTCCTGAGGAGCGCGGAACAAATCTTATTGAAGATACCCCACTGCCTCCTGGTATTTGCTACACTGCCACTAGTGACGGAGACAAAGTTTCACTCATCAAGATCGAAGTGATAACAATGCAAGGCAATGGAAAGCTTACCATAACTGGTAGTTCCTCCACCGAGGCAAAAGAAGACATCAAAAACACATATAATTATATTAGGGCCAATGAAAAAAACATCTTATCGCCCAAGCACTCTTTGGTACATCTTGATGTGACTGTTCAGGTGACCGTCCTTCTTGGTGTTGGTGTACACAAAGGCATTGGCGGAGCTGTCTTTGCCAGTATAGTATCATCCATCTTTGGCAGGAATTTGAAATCTGCTTTGGGTATTATTGGCAATATCAGTATTGGTGGTGCCATCGAAAGAGCCATCAATCTTAACGATAGGGTTTCCATGCTTTCCGAGAATGGCGCTAAAAACGTTCTTGTTCCGATGGAGAACCTTCAGGAAATGGCCACATTGCCAGCAACAATTCTCGGTAAGACAGACATTCCCCTCTATGCAAATACCCAAATGCTGATTCAGAAAATGATTTAAAATGCAATCTAACCTTATTGAGAATCGACACATTCGTCTTTTCATTTCTTCTACATTCCAAGACATGAAAGACGAGAGGGAATACCTAATGACACATTCCTTCCCTCTATTACGGAAACTTGCGTTAGAACGTAATGTAACCCTTACGGAGTTAGACCTTCGATGGGGAATAACAGAAGACGAAGCGAAAAACGGAAAGGTAGTAGATATCTGTTTAAGAGAAGTCGAGAACTCCGTTCCATTTTTCATTGGTATTATTGGTAATAGATATGGATGGATACCCAAGAAAGAAGATCTATGGGAAGGAACCATTGACAGATATGCTCAGGTAGAAGAATATCTGAAGAAGCATCTATCTGTAACAGAAATGGAGATGCAATTCGGAGTATTGCAACGAAAAGAAAAGTTACACGCATATTTTTATATTAAAGATCAGCAATCTGATGAAACTGACTATCCTGAGATGCTCAAGAAACTTAAAGAGGAAGTCAGAAAAAGTGATTATCCATCAAGCTACTATTCTTCGAAAGAAAATCTTGCAGAACAAATTGAGCAAGCTTTTCAGAATTTGTTAGACGAATTATTTCCAATTGAGAATACGACAGAGCTAGAAAAAGAAAGAATTGGCCAAAAGGCTTACCTTAATCAGTTATGTCAAAGTTATATTAAAGATGACAATTGTTTTAAGATCTTAAACGATTGGCTTTGTGATGTGAACAAGCGCCAACTAGTGATTACAGGTGCCAGTGGTCTTGGCAAGAGCGCACTACTAGCAAATTGGTTAGACGAAAAACTACATGATAAGAAGCGAGACTATAAGGTTATTTACCATTTCACAGGGAATGGGGGTAGTCAAAGCAGTCATCATTATGTTGAACAGATTATACGTGATGAGATAGCAGATCAATATCACTGGGGGGAAGAAGAAATAAAGTCTTTATCTCTGGAACAACTATTTAACAAAATTGTTGCAGAAAAACAGAATCCACTGCTTATAGTAATTGATGCTATTAACCAAATAGTTGATGAGGACGACGCAAAACTACTTAATTGGCTACCAGATGCCAACAAGTCAGTAAAAATTCTCTACTCTACCTTAGAGGATGACAAAACAATGGAATCTTTAAAGCGTAGAGACTATCCTATTTACACGCTAAAGCCTCTGAGCAAGGAGCAGAGGTGCCAACTGATAGTGAAACATTTAGGCAATTTTGCTAAGAGACTTAATGAGAACCAAATTCAACGCATTGCTGATAGTACTCTATGCGAAAACACACTTGTGCTTAGATCATTGCTTGACGAGTTAATCAGCTTTGGTATCTACGAAAAGTTGGACGAGCGGATTGACAGTTATTTTTCACAAAAAACAATTGAGGTTTTCTATCAAGTTTATCTGAAAAATATTGAAGAGGGGCTCAATTCCTATGAAGATTACGTTCAAGTAGGCCCAACAAAATCTTATTCATCAGACGAAGTAGATAAAATGTTGGAGGATTTACAAAAGCCTATACAAATACCCGAAGACTCACCATGGGAACCATTCAACATTAATTTCCTAAGTCCAGTAGTTACTCTAATTCTTTTATCAAAAAATGGACTGACAGAGGACGAAATCTTCTCTATCATAGACAATGATAATAATGTGCCTGAAGAATACAGAATAAAACGAATAGACTTGTCACGCATTCTTTGTTCTTTGTCTTCGCATCTTATTACAAGAAACGGTTTGTTGTCTTTCTCTCATACATATATTTCTGATGCCATTTGGAGTAATTATATTTATGACGATGAGAATATGATATGGTCTATAAGACAAGATTTATTGGACTATTTCAGATCAGAAGAAATGCAGTATAGCGAAAGAGCGTATGAGGAAGTGGCATATCAACTATACAAACTAACAGAATTGCCTTTCAAACCGCTTTATTATAATGAGTGGGGCAACCAAGCCGCCATAGATTTATTCTTTTACATTTCACATCCTTCTATTTTCTTCCATCTACTAAAGAAAAGTCCCTATGACCTTAGGAAGTATTGGGGGGCTATCAATTATCCCTTAAATTATGTTCCAGAAATAACTCTTAAGTTCTTACTTATATCTGAAATTGACGATGTAGAAGATGATTACATAAAACATGATCAGGATAGTTCTCTATTCTTTAAGGATCTTAATAATTATGATGAAGAAAAAGAGTACTATGATAAAATATTTCAAGATATTCTTGATTGTTCATCCTTCTTTATGAACTTAATGGATGACTTTGACTTATCTGCTGACTTTAACATTGTTCTCGTGGCCTTAGCAGAAAAGACAAACAATCCCAATCACAAAATAAAGGCATATCTTGAGTCTGCAAGATGCTATTTGAATTATAATTTGAATCTGGAGGGAGCCAGGAAGTATATCAACAAACTCAAAGAAACCCTATCGGAATCTGAAGATGATATAAGTAAAAAATATATCATAGAAGCTTACAAATTTCTGGGGGATATTTCATCTAATCTAACAGATGCAGAAAGGTATTATGATAAAGCTTTGTTGTATGCCAGAGGTGAGGATGGGGAAGAAAGCATAGAGTACGCTGAAATTGAGGAAGCTACAGCATTACTTCTTGCAAAAAATGACTCATATAAAGATCGATCATTTATAAAAGCTATTATACTGAAAGACCATTTTGAACCGTACCAGATAATCAAACACGCTCTTGAGATAAAAATAAAAAAATTAGGAGAAAACAGTTTGGCCGTAGCTGAAACATACGAAAACTTGGGGTCAATTATGGGCTATCATCTTGATGAGGGTAGAGAATGCTTAAAAAAAGCATTATCTATTTACAGGGATTTACTTGGCGAAACTCACATTAAATCAATTAATGTAAACAAAATCCTATCACAATCATACCTTAAACACGACCAATATGATAAAGCGGTAGAACTGTCTAAAATGCAATTAAGCATCTTAGAACAAAAAGATCGATTAATCTACAAAAAGGAAATTATATGGTTCCAAGAATGCCTCGGGCATGCTTCATTTGGGTTAGGTAATTACAAAAATGCTCTTGATTACTATAGGAAATCGTGGGAATCTAAGAATGATCCACTTATCAAAGTCGGACTGGAATCTAGAGCGCAATCTGCATACTATATGGGAAAAACGCTGCTTTATTTAAATAAAGATGAGGAAGGTTTAAAATATATTGAAGATTCCTTCAATTATATGAAAGAGAATTCGGATAACGAAAAAATGAAAGAACATCTGGGTCGATTAAGTCTTGATTTCTCTGTTCTAACAAGTTTTCGAAAAAAAGAAAGTAAAGGAACGAATTAATTAGGAAGAAGCTTTCAAGCATTACCATGATATTTATATTCAGATGTCAGATGATAAGTAGAAAGTGCAGCGAGTTTCACTGCTCGCTGCACATTATCTTTTAAATGTTCACGTTCGTTTCATCCATCCCCAAGTACATTTGGGGCATTTATAACTGGGGAAACACGAAGGACATACGCGATAACCACACTTATCGCATACCCACCAAGACCAGGTGGTGGGAAGCTGCTTTCCGCAACATTGACAAGGTATCAACATAATTTTTAGGTTTTAAAGGTTTCTGCTACAAAGATACAAATTTCTCCTCACATCGCCAATGATGTAAGGGGAAAATGTAGACTACGGATAGATTTCGATGTGGCTGCTGCCGGAGGAACCGTTGCGGATGACACGAATCTGGGTAGTGATGCGCGACATGGTTTCGGTATGGCTGATGACACCCACCTTTTTACCCTGCGACGACTGCAGCATGGCAAGGGAGTTGATGACCGTTTCGAGGGTGTCGTGGTCAAGGGTGCCGAAGCCTTCATCGATGAAGAGATTCTCGAAGGAGATGTTTTTTGACGACAACGCCGAAAGGCCGAGGGCCAAGCCTAGGGATACGATGAAGGTCTCGCCACCAGAAAGGGATGTGGTGTCGCGAACATCGTCGGCTCGGTCGTGGTCGATGACGCGAATGCCAAGAGAGTTCTTGACCTGCTGTAGCTCGTACCGGCTGTTGAACTTACGTATCTCTTCGTTGGCATGGGCAATGAGGAACCGAAGGGTATAGCACTGGGCAATCTTGCGAAGGGTCTTTCCATCGCTACCTATGGCATCGAGGATTTCTTCCCATTCCTTCTTCTGCAGGCTCTTCTCTTGGATTTCGTCATGAAGGGTGCCCAGCTGCTCCTTGGCATCGTCATGACGCTTTTTCCGTGCCTGACACTCTATCAACTCGGTGTTTGAACGCTGCTCTAAAGTCTCCTTGCGTTCAGTTAAAGTCGTCTGGTCGGTCTCAGGCTTCTTCGACTGATGGTCGGCATGGCTCTTCGTCTCATTGGTGTAGGTGGTCTTTGCAGCGGTGACAGCGTCTGACGCCTTGGCCTGCTTCTTGCGAATGGATTCCCAGTCGGCACCGGACTCGCTGATGATGGCAATGTCGTCGGTGGTCAACGGCTGAAGTCGGTCGGGCGACGCATTGTAATCGCGAAGCCAGGACTGGAGTTTCTGGGTTTCGCTGGCGAACAGGGCTTCGGCGTCTTTCTGGATGCGAGAAGTGATTTCGACCTGCCCTTTGAGCTTTGTCTGTTCTTTCTGGAGTTCGCCAATCGTCGTGGTCTGCTTCGTGACATTCGAGTCGGCTTCATCCTTTGCCTTCTTCAGCTGTTGCTCGAAGACTTCGGGGTCTTTGTCGCCAATCTCTGCACGAAGAGCTTTTTCCTTGTCTGCCACAGCGGTCTTTGCCGACTGCAGATTCTGGGTGGCAGCGTCGAGGGCTTTCAGGTTTTCCTCCTCTTGCGCCTTCAGGTTGCCGGTTTTTCCTTTTTCTGTAGAAAGCGTTGTATTGGCAGCGTTCTTTTTGCTTTCAGCCTTCTGAAGGTCTTTGTCGGACTGCTCTGCAAAATCGCGCAATGCCTTCTCGGCTTTCTCCTTTTCTTTACGAAGATGGTCGATGGTCTTCACTTGCTTGTTATAGTCCGTCAATGCCTGCCCGGCCTTTTCGGCCTCATCATTGATTTGCAGTTGGAGGGCTTTCAGCTGATTGACATCATCAGTCCAATTGGGATATTCTGCAAGAATGTCGGACCAGCGGGTCTGTTCCTTGCCCAATTCATTGAGCAATTCTTTTACTTGGTCCTTCTTTTCAGCGATGATTCCTGCATTGCGATTCTTCTCACCCGATAGTTGTTGCATCTTTTGGTTTTGTGTTTCCAATGCTTGCTTCTTTTGACAGATGAGTTCCTCCATATCTGTCACAACCGGGGCGAATGCTTCATCGCTCTGATAAGGATGGTGAGTGGCACCGCAAAGAGGGCATTCTTCTCCGTCTTCAAGATCGAGGCGATGTTGGGCCCAGTTCTCACTTGTCATCAGGGTATAGGTCTTCTGAAGCGTCTCGAGTTCCTTGTTCAACGCCTCGATGTTGAGCTTGGACATTTCATCGTCGATGGTGTTGTTGCGAATGGAGAGTTGTTCAATCTCTTTTTCGCTTTTCCCGATGTTCACTTGATGCCTCTTGATGTTTTGACAAATCTGAATAGCCTCAGCAATGTCACCTTTCTTCTTGTTGGCCTTTCTATCAGCCTCCTGAAGATGGGTGGCATCGAGTTCTTTGGTTTTTGCCTCTTCGGCTTCGAACAACTCTTTCGCCCGATTGGCGTCAGCGGCCTTCTGCCTTTTTCCTTCCTCGACAGACGCCTTCAGGTTGTCGTATGCAGCCTCGGCATCGCTAAGGTCTTGTTGGGTTTTGGCGATGTCATTAGCGTTATCGGCAACTGCATTTTTAGCCTTCTCGTAGGCTTTTTCTGCATCCTGCTTGGCTGTCTCCTTCTCACTCAACGCATGTTGAGCTGCGGTAAGCTCACCTTTGATGGTGCGGGCCTTGTCGATATGGGGTTTCTGTTCTTCCAACACTTTGCCAGCCTTGGCAGCATTGGCCGTGAGGGTTTGGAGTTCATTGATCACACTATCAATTTTATCCTGCTGTCGCTTCATCTCTTCGGTTAGGTTCTTCAGCTGCTGCTCCTGAGCACTTATCGACTTTACTGCCTTCTGAATTTCGCGATAGGACGATACGGCATCAAGGGTGGCATCGTGTAATTGCAGCTGTTCGATGTCAGCCTTCATGGAGTCGAGGTTGGCTTGGGCATTCTTGTATTCCGACTCATATCTTTCGAGATTGTCAAGATACTTATTTTCAGCGACATACCATCCTAACGACTCGACAACCTTTGCGAATTCTTCTTTTGCCGTTCTTTCGGCCTCCTCGAGTTCATGAATACGTTTTTCAAGCTCAGGCAGTTCTTCGTCGGGGATGAGGTCTTTCTCATAGGCCGAGAAATGGGCCTTGATGGCGTTGTAGGCTTCGACAGCAAGGTCTTTCTGCTCCTTGATCTTGGAAGCAATCGTGGTATAGAGTTCTTTACAACCAATGAGATTCTCGAGCAACTGGTAGCGCTCGTCTTCTTTGGCTGTGAGGAAATTGGCAAAGGAGCCCTGAGCAATGAGTACCGTGCGAAGGAACTGGTCGTAGTCGAGGCCGATAATCGTTGGGATGTCTTCCCAACTAACCACTTCCTCTTTGTACTGGCCGTTCTCCTCCGTCAATAGGTAAAGATAAGTTTCAGGCTTATCATATTGTTTAGTCTTAAATCTCACATGCCACTCTGCACGATAGATGTTACCATTATTGGCCAAAAAGGTTACTTTACTATAACCAACTTTTTTGCCACGGGTGAGGATGTGACGTGGGTCTGTAGGCGCATATCTGTTATTGTTATTGTCTTCGTCTTCGCCATAGACCTTTATTTTCTTGCCTCCTTTAGGATAGCGCGGAGCATAGCCATAGAGCGCGAGGCAGATAGCGTCGAGCAATGTAGACTTGCCACTGCCTGTGGGGCCTACAATGCTAAAGATGGTGCTATCGCCGAGTGCTCCTTTTTCGAAGTTAATCACTTCACCACCTTGACGGTCGAGTGAGGCCAGGTTGAGGATTTCAAGTTGTAGGATTTTCATGTGTTGTCTGATTCTGAAGTGATGGAACGGAGTAATTCTGAGAGCATCTGCTCCTGATGTTCACTCATCTTGTTTTTGTTCTGTATGGCGAAAGCTTCCTTGAGCGTGTCGAGGGGGTCGCGGTTCAGAATATCGTCGATGCTGTGGAGCTGTTCTGCACCTGAGACCGTAGAGAGGTCGAGTTCGGGTATGATTCTTTGTATCTTACAGAGGACTGCGTTCTTTCCGGCTATAAGCTCCTCCAAGGCCATCAGATTGTCGTTGCTGACCTTTTCGAGCTTGACCTTCAGCATGACATAGGCGAAGTGGTCGTCGAGTTTTCCGTCGACCCGGTCTACCAATTCTGTATCGATGAGCTTCTTCAGCTTTGCCGGTGTCAGCTCTTCATCATCCTTCGGAAGAATCACCAATTTGTGCTGGGGCTCATATTCAAGAAAATCGGTGTGTGGTTTCTGCCCTGCCTGGATGGTCACCAAATCTACGCCATGACGATAGTCGACCTCGGCAAACGACATGGGCAACACGCTGCCGCTATATCGAGCCCAATCGGTGTTCCAGATGTGCTGACGCTTATGGATATGTCCACACGTGAGGTAGTCGGGATGGTCGCTCCAATCATCCATACTCACCTCCTCCACTCCACCGATGATAATCTTCTCGCTAGCATCCTTCGTAGCAATGTCGGCTCCACTGGCATACATATGGGCCATCATGACCAATGGGGTGTCGGGATACTTGCTACGTGCCTGCGATGTGAGTTCGCGAAGGAATTGATTAACACCTTTAGAATAGCTATCACCACTTTGGATGATGTCGTTTCGCAAATATGGCACCGCCAATATGACAACCTGCTCGCCATCGCTGCTTGTGATGGGCAACATCAGATCATCGTAATCGGTCTGCCATTCGCCTTGATCTCCCGTTTGCACCCAATCGCGCTTGATGACACCTCTTACCTCCACATGATGGCGGGTGAGCAAGGCACGAGGGGCTTCAAGCCGGTTGGCAGAATCGTGATTGCCCGCTATAATGACAATCTGCATAGAGGGACATCGCTCGCTAGCATCAGCAAGGAAGCCATAGTAGGCGGCCTGTGACGCTGCGGAGGGATTACCATTGTCGAAGACGTCACCTGCAATGAGCAGGGCATCAGGCTTTTGCTCTTCAAGTTGCGAGAGCAGCCATGACAGGAAGTGTTTGTGTTCGGGCAACCGGTCGTTTCCATGAAACATGTTCCCGAGATGCCAATCGCTGGTAGCTATTATCTTCATTCTCTAGTAGTTTGTTGTTTTCGGCAAAGATAAGCATTTCCCCTCAAATCGCCAAGGATTTGAGGGGGAATGTGAGTTTAGTAGCGAGTGTGAAAGACAGGAACATCGATGTAGTTCTCATCGGTATCGTATTTCTCGACAGGAACGAATTCACACGTCTCCTCTAAGACATAGCCACGCTGACCATCCTTGACAAAGACGATGTCGGCATCAGCATCCATTTCCAGGTCGTCGTATTCAGGCAGGGCGCACTGATAGCTATCAACGTCGATGACACCATATTTGTCGTCACTACAAATGTTCATGATGCCATTGACAGGGTCACCATAGGAGGTGAGAATGTTAGGACAGACAATATCGCCATTGGGGGCGATGATGCAGAAGCGGTCCTTTACCCCATCCCACCGAGCAATGAAAAGTGAGCAGAAAAGTATCGTACTGATACTATCGAACTTGAAGTCACAGAGTTGCTGACCGGAGCCATCGCCCTTGATGATGCCACACTTGCCTTCACGAATAGCAACAACAGGCTCGTGGGGCCAGAAAGCATAGCTATGATATTCGGCGAATCCGTCAAAGAGAGCAGGAGCAATCACTTCGCCATCAACAGTCTTCAGGCCCTTCTTGCCCGTGGTGGGGTCTGTAAACTCGATGTTGAACCAGTCGTACTCTTTCTTGAGCTGATTCATTCTATCGGAAGCAGCACCAAGCTCCTCGGAGGAGATGGTTTCATCCATGCTGTTCAGCACTTGACTGAGTTTGTCAAACTCTACAACAACCTCAGCGGTTGGTTTCGGTAATGTCTTCGTTTCTTCGTTCATGTTATATAGAATTAAATTAAAAATGTATGATAGAAAAGGTTTCATGCTCGCTCCAAGTGACAATGATATCAAAAAATGGAGATATATAGGGGATAATTATATGTATAATTTGTAAAACGTTACTGACATGAATCATCACGTCTCATATAATTAGGACATGAGATATGGAAAATCTAACACCTATAGACAACTTTTTTGAGAAATCTTCAAAAAAAATCAAATTCCCCCTCAAACCACAGGACTTGAGAGGGAAATCATATTGTAAGACGTGACAGCTTCTCCTGTTTACCTATAACAGATAACTCTTTGCATACTCTACAGCATACTTCTTGAGGGAATCGCCTTCAAGAATCTGGATGTGGCTAGCAAGGCCGACATAGAAGCGGCCAATGCCCTCCATACGGCAGACGTCGGTGGAGAAATACCAGATGTTCTCATCGCCTTTTTGACCAGTGACGAACTCTTTGGCTCGAGGGAATTCCTCAACAAGCAGATTTTTGGCCATGAGGTCGAGCTGAAGCGCAATACGGGTGGTGGTGTCGCCAGTCATATGGAACACATCGACATATACCTTCTTGTGGTTGGCGGTATGGCTCCAAGGTTTGTCTTCGAGTATCTCCACATAACCGATGCGGTTGATGTTGAACACGCGGGTAGCACTCTTGTCGATATCAAAGCAAATCAGGATGCCATCTTCAGGACGAATGTCGTAAGCCTCAACATGACGATTGGAAACTTTGCCACCATTGCTGGAGGCATACTGATGAAGGATGACACAGCGCTTTTGGGTGCAGGCATGCTGCAAGAGGGAGACAGCTGCAGCTTTGTCTTTATTAGTGAACACCTTACGGTCGATTAGTTGCAGGCGCATCTCCTCTGGCATGACACGCGATTCGGCATTGACGCGCAGATAGGCAGTACCATTGAGTTCAACGACACGATAAGGATGAGGTTCGACATGGATGGCCACAACGGTATCGCCATAAAGCGACTCGATGCGCAGATAGGGCAACGCATCCACACCAAAATGTTTCTTGGCAATATCCTGTACATAACGCATATAAGCGTCGATGGACAATGTCTTCAGGTGGTGCATATCGTTGTCAAGACCTACCACATAGCCTTGATCGTTGACGCCAAGATAGAGCGTGCCACCAGTCGAAGAGTTGAGAAAAGCGCAGATGCCTTTCATCACGTTCATGCTTTGCGCATATTCATCGGGCTGCATTTTGTTTCCAGGAGGAAACACAATAGAGGTCTTGAACTCGAGGGTGCCACTCTCCACACCAAGATAAATGCCATTGTCAGCCTCAAGGTCGGCATCGTTTTCCGTCTCTATCGAGAGGGTACGGATAATCTCACGACGGATGACATTAAGGGCTGAACCGGAAAGGGTTTCCTGCATGGAGTTGGAGGTCTGGATGAGACGGGCCAAACGAGCTAGCTGAGGCAGCGGCTCCTCAAAGTCTCTGATAGCCTGGGCCAGCTTTTCTGAATTGTCTTTGCGACCATACTCCTTGAGCAGTTCGATGACAGCAAGTCGGATAAGGGTGGACTTGGCTTGCTGGTATTCCTCGTCAGGCTCGAGATGAATAGCATTGATATCCTCACCATTGACGAACTGTATCAAGGCTCGCAGATAGGTACGGGCAAAACTGATGTATGAGGCTGAAAGGTCGTCGCCCACCATCTCTGCTATCACGTTGGCATTGGCCAGATAACGGAAACGATCGGAGGGTTTAAGTAGCGACTTCTGGTATTCGAACATAAGGCGAAGCAACAATCGCAAGAGTACAGGACTGAGTTCTGCTGTGTCTTCCTCCGGACGCTGATAAACAGGGGGCTGTGTGCTCTCGGCAAAGGCGCGGATACAATCGTGACGGGCTGATTTCTCATCGAACGTCTCCGTTGTATCATCCTTGATACGTCCGCGCATCAGACCATAAAATTTACCACTTCCATATTCCTTGATGGTGATGAAAGCAAAATCGCCATGATGGTACTTCCCTGTACCTTCTATTCTTATAGCCACCCCAGATTCCGTCAACCAGGCACAATAGTTTTTTTGTTCATCGATAAGTGTGGCAAGCATATAATCATCGTCACCTCCCATCGTCTCGCGGGTGTCTTCAACAAAGAACCTGACGAGTTGCTCCTCAATGCTGAACACACCATGATCAGGATCGCGAATGGTGGCGGTCAGAAAATCGCCCACATGGAAGTATTTGTAGAGTTCATCGGTATAATAATATACTAAGCTTTGGCGTTCATACTTGATAGTTCCTGTAATCTTCTGGTAACCAGGGTCGACCGTTTCAACATGAACGAAATGATCGATGCCAACCACTTTTACAATCACCTCATCACCTTCATCATATGCTTTTAATTGGCGCATGGAAGACTTGGTCTGGACTTTGGCCTGGGCCAGAATGAAGTCCTTCGTGAACTCATCCATATCCTTGACGCTGTCGGCAAGGCTCTTTTTTAGTTTCTGACCAGACGAGGTTCTCAGGGTGATGCCGATGCCTGTGTCGAGCGAGTTACTCCCTTCTTTCAGCAGCTTCTTTGAGTCGACCTTATTGTCGTGGGTAAGCATCAGGCCATCTTTGGTAAGCACGGCCGTACCATATTTAGTGAGGATCTGAGGTTTGGAAAGAGGATTTTCAAACCTTGCCTGTTTGCAGGCGTTATGGGCGAAGAGTTCTGTGCCAATCTTTTCGAGGTCCTTCCAGGAAAAACCCAATGCAACGACTTTCTCATGACGGATTCGCAACATCACTGTTCTGACGATGAGATCGGAGAGGCTTGGATTCATCTGGCGCAGGCCGTTCATGAAAGCCACATAGGCAGGAAGAGCAAGGGAATGACTGCCGTCAGCCAATAGATAGGTGGCAAGCATGCTCACATTGGCAGAAAGCAACTGGCGTTCTTGTTCATCGGCATAGACGGGACGTTCAGAGATGTCTCTCAACAGGTCGCTGATGCGCTCCCGGAACAGTTCGATAGTAGTAGTGTAGAAAGCATCTCTCTCACTCTGTTCAGCACAATTGCACAGATAGACCTGCAGTTTACCGAAGTTATCGTCGATATAGTCTTTTTTCAGTTCTAGCCAAAGCGGCGTTTTCTCTATAGTTGTCATAGGTTTCAAGTTATTTATATCGTCTACAAAGATAAGTATTCCCCCTCAAACTACCAAGGATTTGAGGGGGAAAATGTTATTTAGGATTCTTTATCTCCATCATCACGGGAATGCCCTCACTATTTAACATCTTGTACCAACAATCAGCAGGCGAGGAGATCCACTTGACGAGTAAGTCCTGGACGCTCTCCTCCTCACGGGCTTGGTATTTCTTGATTCTGGACCTGATATTGCCTCTTGTCTTTTCCAAAAAGCGCTCTGCGGCCTCGGGGTCTTTCATGACGGTCTTTCGGCCTTTGATAATTAGTATCATTTCCTGATGGAAATAGCAGAACACCTTCTTTACAAATTCAAGGAAAAGGGGCGTCTCATACTTCTGAGGTGATAGGCCTGCATACTCGAGCATCTTCAACGGATGAAGATAAGGTCCGCCTCCAGGACCAGAGCTGATCATGGGGTAGCCATAGCCCTGATGGAAATCACGGCTGGCTTCAGGAGCATGCGCTAACACACTCTGCTCGGCAATGACTAAATAAAGCAAGATGCTGGCAAACAGGAGGTTCTCCTTGGCATTCCGTCCCGGCAGTTCATCAGCCCACCGGAGGTTACCTTGTTCATAAACCCTCAAGACCTCATAATAAGTTCCCTTTTTCGAGGTGCAACTGAAGTAGCGGCAGAACTGTTCGTAGAAATGGTGCTTATAATACTCATCAATGTCGTTGTGGCAGATACTGATGCCAGTAAGCCCTTGGTGTTCATACAAACCTCTGAAGATGGTCTGAAGTCCTTCCGTAATGCGGCTGCTTATATCGCCACGGTCAATCGTCAGGTGGGCAAAGAAGCCATTGTTCCATGTTGCGAGGTGAGCAACGAGTTTGTCGAGCATGAATGGTTCTACGAGTTTCATGGCATCGTCCACATACTTGACTTCTTGGGGAAGACGCAACTCTCTTGTTATCTTATAGTGCCCTAGCATTGCGTCAAGCCCATAATGGTTGGCAGCATAAGGAGCAATGGGGAATCCAAAGTCGTTCAGGCACTGATGCAAAGCATTTGTGCTGAGACTTGAGACCTTCCGCATCAGATATTCCTCTGCTGTCAGCATAAAAGAGGTCAAGGCGATAAACAGAACCTGCTTCTCTGCAGGTAAACGAAGAATATCAAATGGCCAATTCGCGTTGTTGACAACACGGATACCTGCTTCATTCATACTTGGTTCAAAATAGTTGGTCAGATCATGATGAAATCTGTTATCATAATAATCTTCCAACATCTCTTTGGTAATGTTTAAATTTCTCATATATTATAATAATAATTAAATTAGATAGTTAGCTTTTTTTATTACTCTGCCGTCTTGATGAAGCAGGAAAGAGGTACTCGAGGTCGAGAGATTTAATTTCGATGGTGCCGTTCTCGTGAATGAAACGGACAAGGACTCGACTTCTACGTCGGAGATCCCCTACTGCTCCCTCCACTGTTGGTTACTTTACTAGTGGGGAACATGCCCAAAGTCTTTTCTTTTTTAATACTGTATATGCCCATAGTTTTTACTAATTAAGTGAAACATTCTATTCTATTAGGGCACGAAAAAGTTCATTTCTAACAATGAATTCTCTTTTTTTGCAAAAAATCGCGTTTTTTGAAAAAAAAACTGTATCTTTGTGCCAAACAATCCTTTAAATTACTGATAACCTATGGCTAAAAAGAATTTTTCAAACAGACTTCATGATGCAGTGGAGAATTACTACCACTACAATCCTGACACGCTGATGCCGCTGATGATGGTGGCCTTGGCAGCAAATGGTAAGTTGAGAATAGCAGCAGGAAAGAGCATTCCAGAAAACGCTGCATGTGTGCTCAATCCCAAAGAGATCATTAACTACGACTGGGTGGAACTGGATGCGTCCCTGAAGCGCAGAGTTAACAAATGGATCAAGGATGGCGTTGACGCTGTCGCCGTCGACATGGAGATTGGCCGCAGCTTGCTTCAGATCTATAAGACGCTGAAGAACAACGACGAGCGTGATGTGGTTCGCGAATATCACCACAGAATAGGCCGCCTGGTTCATCATTCCAGTAATGAGCCCAGTGAGAAAGCCCAACGCCAATATGCTACTTTCGTCCTGGCCGAAGCTCTGCTGGATACGCCCGTTTCGTATTTGAAAGAGAAGTTCCTCAATATTTTCAACCATATCTTGGTTAATTCTGGCATTCAGCCCAAACGTCCACGACTGAGAGCTGCTCATGCACTGAATGCTCTACTCCAATACGACGGTAAAGGACTGGTGTATAACCCGTTTGCAGGCTGTTCCATCGCAGGCGCCCTATTGCAGTCGAAAAATAATTTCTATGGTGACGGTGATGCAAACGATAAGCTATATGCAGCCGGTCTATTGCTGAATTACGGAATGGGTGTGTCTAACGAGCACTTCCTGCAGCGCGATTCCACTCAATGGCTCAACGGCAAGAAGATAGATTATGTCATCTCCACTTATACTGGATTCATCAATGGTGAATCAGCCTTTGATTTCTGCTTGGGCAAATGTCTGAATGATCCTGAGTTTGAAGGTCGTTATGCCGGTATGGTTTTGCCGAAGGAAATCTTCGAGAAAGAGACTGACAACTTTAAGGAAGCCCTGAAGCGCGACTGGATTGAAACTATCGCCCTGCTCCCCTTTGGCGAAGTGGCCATTTTGGTGAATGCCAAGAAATCAGACCAGCAGAAAAAACATGTCAAATTCTTCAACCTGACTCACCCCATGCTTAGCAATAGGCCTGTCGGCACCATCCTCTCAGATGACGACTACGCAGATATCCTAAGCGTAGAAGATGTCAAAAAGAAGAATTTCCTTCGAGACCTTGTATTACCGGAAGTTTCCGATCTTAAGGGTTACGAAATCATCCGACTTAACACCATCATTAGCAAAGTCAAGAGAGCGACCTACAATTTGACTGATTTACCAGAAGAAGAACGCGTACTTGCTTCGATTGACAGGAACCAGGCCTACAATCAGTTTGAAAGAGCATGGATGCAGGGAATAGACAAAGAACCGCGCACAACTTTATTTGCGCCTGCATATCACATTGAGTTCCCTTCGCTCATCACAAATGACAAAGGAAACTTAGAACCAAGACTATTTGATTCTCGCGAAGGTACAGCCTTCTTCCAAGATGGCTATGTGTTCACTATCAACGAACCTGAAAGTGTGGACTTCAATTGGCTCATACTCGAACTGAACGAGCCTTACGTACAACGTCAGTTGCATCCTTATGGCATCGACGAGATGGTGCCAGAACCTATTACTGAAGACCAGATTTTGAATCTACAGTTGTATCGTGAAATAGAAGAGGAATTTGATTCTGACGACTTCGATGCAGCCGAAAATTTCGATCCTGATGCAGATAAGCTCAAGACTGGTTTCACCCTAAAGGGAGAGAAGTGCAAATATACAATACACAATTTCCTTGGTCATGGTTTCTTTGGCTACACCTACAGTGCCCTCTCAGAGAATCTTGTTACTGGCGAAAAGAAAGAGGTTGTCTTAAAAGAATTCTATCCTTTCAAATATTACAGACGTGACGGTGTTCGTGCATTCTTGGAAGATGAAGACTTCAGCCCAATGATAGAAGAGAACAAGAACAAATTTATTGAAGAAGCTAGAATCATGAACAAACTGGGCAACACGCCAGATAGTCATATCGTTCCTGCCTATGAAGTGTTTAGCAGTGAGGAAACAGGCACGTCATATTATGTCATGCCCTATTACCAAGACGGCTCGCTTGAGGACCTGCAAATGTCAGGATTTAACTTCACTGAGGAACTGGTGATTCAGCATATAGTAACACCTCTGTGCAAAGCTCTCCATGTGGCCCACAATGCAAAAGTTCTGCATTTGGACATTAAGCCCGAAAATATTCTTGTTGATGAGAAGGGAGATGCTGTGCTGATTGATTTTGGTGTAGCAAAGCAATACAACAAGGAAGGAAAAATCATAAACAGAGAAGGATTGTCATCTAACAGTATCTTTGCCGCTCCTGAATTGAAACATGGAAATATGGTAAAATTTGGTTCACAAACTGACATTTATGGACTTGCATCAAGTCTCTATTATCTGATTGCAGCTCCAGAAGAACCTCATCCTATTATGGATTTTAGCGATCAGGATGAAGACCTACGTATTAATTTGGCTGAGGCAAATTGCTCTGATGCATTCATCAATGCAATTATAGCCGGCCTGCAGTTCTCTGCGACATCCCGTCCAAAAGATGCCCAGGCATTCCTCAATCTCTTCCCCGAGTGTGAAAACATTAAACTCGGATAAATGGATCAAAACGGATATTACATAGTTCTCGACTTCGACGGCACGGTAGTGAAGCATCGCTACCCTGCCGTCGGAGAAGATATAGGAGCTGTGCCTGTTCTTCAGAAACTGGTGAAAAACGGACATCAACTATTGTTGAGCACCATGAGAAGTCGTGACTCAGAAGGAGAAGACACTCTCCAACCTGCTCTTGACTGGTTTAAGGAACACGACATTCCTCTGTATGGCATTAATGAAAATCCAAGCCAAAAAAATTGGACAACATCACCTAAAGTATATGGCAACATCTATATAGATGACGCTGCCCTAGGAGCTCCATTGAAAACCGATGACAGCGGCGACGCCCCACCTTTCATAGATTGGGGAGCCGCTGCCGTTCATCTGTTCTATCTAGGATGTTTAACTGAAATGGATATCATAGACCTCGTCCGAGATGGAACAATCGGCGAAAAACTTCTGAGAATGAAGTGATATGCGAATATGATTCGATATCACTCCATCTCCAGACGAACGACACAACCCATGACAGAATAGTAGATGAGTGTATCCTTAACGATGAGTCCGGAAGCCTCCAACACATCGCGATAGGACTTGAGCTGTGAGGCATAATTGCCTGCATAATGCTTGTTACAAGGATTAGTGATGGCGGCCTTGCCGCCAGGGAAGTTCTTGAAGTCGATGAGTACACACTCGTTGGCATTGAGATACCACAGCAGGTCGATCTCGCCATGCACCATCTGACCGGGTAGCGGATGGAGGAAGGGTACTTCGTGCTTGATTGAAGAGGCTTCGCCATAGGTGGTGTTGAGCCAGGCGTATAGCTGCTCGATAGAGGTAACGACTTTATCGACATCGGGTATCACTTCGTACATGTCGTTGCCATTGCGGATAAGAGTGGCTTTTTCTACGTTCTCCTTATGTGAGAGACGGGGATCGTAGACGGCGAAGATGTTGTGGATGCAAGTGCCAGCCGCAGCCTCTGTCTCCTCCTTTGTATTGTAAGGTTCGATACGGCAGTTGAAGTCTTCCAAAATCATAATGTTCTCAAGAGCAAACTCCATCACAGGCAATTTGCTGGGCGAGAGGTACTTCGGTTCACTGCAGAACTCTGCGTCCTTTGAATACTCAAAACGCGTGTAAGTAGTGGTCTGAATGACCTCGGCAGCAGGACAATCGGTAATATCCTCGTATTGAGGAGTCAGTTGGTCAAATTGCCATAATTTAGCGGCGTTTTCATCTAAAGAACCTTCGGAGATGCCAGTGTTCTTGATCCAATGAAGAATAGGCAGTGCGTCCATATTTGTCTGATGGCTCAGTGTGGTCAGATAGTCTCTTGCCCTAGTAACACCGACATATAGGAGGTGGCGCAGTTCGTTACGCTCCTTTTCCTGCAGTGTACGATACAATGGCAATTGCTGACACCCATCGATGACGGGTTGCGGCAGTAGCGTATTGCCAGGGTTGACAATGGGAGGCAGGAATTGGATGACATAGCCATATTGCTCATTATCCTCTGGATGACGCAACTCATGGACTTCCCAGAAGTTCTTCTTAATGAAACTATTAACATCAAGACTATTGTGGCTTAAAGAGGACAAGATAACATAATACCATTCCAGTCCCTTCGACTTATGATAGGTCAGCACCTTGACTGCCTCTGATGCATTATCAATCTTACTATCGATTTCTGCATATGAGAGATAGGTGAGCAGGCCTCCAACAGAGGCACCGATGCCCATCTGCAAACAATGCTCGTCATACTCCTTGGCTAATGCGCAAAGAGTATGCAGATTCTGGCGACGATTGTCGGCATCGCCCCATTTGGCCACTACCTCAGGAAGGTCAAGACCATAGACGATGCTCTCAAGAAGGTCGCTGACAGAAAGGTTTCTTACCGCCTGCTTGAATTCCTCGAGCCGACTGATAAGTGGGCAGTCGTCGTCAAGCCATTGGTCTTTAGGTTTTTCAACCTCGTCGGCAGCATCCTCCTGCTGACTGTTGAGACGAATCATATAGTCCAAGCGCTGCTGTAGGATGTCTTGGGTAGGAACATCTTCCAGTAATCGCAACAAGTCGGCTCTGACATGCTTATTAGAAGCATCGACCATGAATTTCAGCAATGCGAAGACCAACTGCACCTCGGTCTGCTGAAGGATGTCGCTGTTTACGAACGACACGGGTATTCCTTTCGAAACAAGTGCACTGGCAAAGGTCTTGCACTCATCGTTTCTGCGACAAAGAATAGCGATGTCGCCAGGCTTGATACGCCGGAACTCTTCATCGTCTTTGTTCTGGACGATGGTGTCGCTATCTAATAGTTGCTTGATGCGGTCAGCTACTTTGTCGGCAAACAACTCTCCGTCGGAAGCTAAGCAGTTCCAATGGGACAACGAAGGAGAGAATCGATCGTCTTCTTTACGGCTAGCCTGGAGTTCAACGTTCTCCTTGTCGATGACACCCTCGAATGCTCGCGTGAAACACATGGACGTAAGATTGACCAACGGCTCTCTCGTTCGCCAAGAATGGTCAAGGTTTTTATGGGTGAGATGGAGTGCTGGATCTCGGTTCTCATCATAGAACTGCTGAGTGATTTCCTTGACCAGTTCTACATCGGCTCCACGGAAACCATAGATGCTCTGCTTGGGATCACCTACCCAATAGCTTTGTTCTATCAGGTCAGAAAGACGATCGAAGATTTTCAACTGGATAGGGCTGGAATCCTGAAACTCGTCAACCATCATCAACTTGTATGTGCCTTTTATTTCTTCCTCTACCTGTGGCTGGTCAAGCAGTTTGAGAAACAGTCGCTCCATATCGTTGTAGTCGATGATGTGGCGACGCACCTTAAAGTCATTGAAGCCATCTTGCCATCTTTTGGCAATACTGAATAGGATGTTGATCAGCTTCTTCATCATGCCGCCAGGACTGTCGTCGCCAACAGAAGACATTTGGTAGGCTTTAAGGTTTTCTACAAGGGCATCATAGTCGGCATCGCCGATGATTGCTTTCAAACCATTCCTATTTCTTATACCTATCTCGGCTCTTTCTCTTGTCAACTGCTTATATAACTTGACAATGGTGGCATAAGTTACAACCCTGCTGTTCAATCCATCTAATATGGGTTGGGCATATTTTTTAGGACGATCGGCGTAACCGCTAATCTGTGAAGACAAAGCTTCTGTGAACTTGCTGAGCAGCTCTTGATTCAGTGCTGTCTGGTTGTTGAAAATCTGCTCAACGACCTTGCAGCTATCGACCTTGCTTCGTTCGACGTCGACATCATAATTGTTCACTTTGTCAATGATGGCAAGCAGATGATCTTTCCAATAGTCAAGATTCTGGCGACCTTGATTTCGCAAATCAAAGTAGAGACTATAGGAACGGAAGAAATCAAGGTCGTCAGGATTTACATAATCGCCCAATGACTCGCTGATGTAAACCTGCAGGTCGTCTTCCGACATGACTTTCATATCAGGAGAAACACCAATGAGATACCAGTATTTCTTGATGAAGTTCAGTGCGACAGAGTGGACGGTGCCGATAGTGGCAGAATCCAACTGGGCTGCCACACCAGCATGTTCGTCGCTGTAGAGGCGTTCGCGCGACTTCTCTCTGAACTCGGAAGCTGCCAACTCGGTGAATGTGGTGAGGATAACCTCTGATGGCTTGTAGCCGCCTTTACCAAGTTTCTCTGACAATATCTTGGTCAGTATTGTCGTCTTGCCAGAGCCTGCTCCAGCATTGATGTATTCAATATTAATCATACGAGTCTTCCTTTTAAGATGGGGTGAGTAGTTTTGATTTCTTTGGGATCTGTGGGCGTATCCCAGTTAGTTTCCTGTTTTGCGAAAGGCGGTTTGTCTTTCTTGACATAAGGACAACTCTTAAGCCCTTTGGTGTTATAGGCCACGTCAATGGGATAAAGGGGTTTGTTGTCTGCAGCCTTTGTATAGGCAAGCTCAGCAATCTCCGTCAGTTCGCTTTCCTCGATGAATCCACGATTCAGTTCATAGCGACGATAGTCATAGGAGTTTTGTACCTCTACGAAGAGATCTCGTACAGCAGCTTCTGTTTGCATCTTTACCTGACGGATATGGTCGGAGGTGGGGAAATCTATGGTATACAAGGTCATCTTGGGGAAGAGATAGTAGGCGACGCCTGCTACCTTTGTACCATTTTCTTGCTCGAGAGCCCGACGATAGAGTTCAAGCTGCATAGCTTTGTTCTGTTCGAGAAGTTCTTTATGCCTATTGCTTTCTGTCCACTTCATATCGAAGATGACGTAGTCGCCATGGACATCTTTCAGCAGCAGGTCGATTTTTACCTGAAACGCGCCGATGGTTGGGAAACTGACCTTCCGTTCAACTTCGCAACCGACGGGCGTGAGCTGTAATGTGTCGATAATGTTAACCAACGCAGAAACGCTGTCTTGAAGGATAGCTTCGAATTGTTGGCGCTCAAGTCGATACTCAGGAAGTAACAGGATGGCACCTTTCTGACTGATGGCCTCATTGATGAACTGCTGAATGTCTGGATTATTGGGTTTACGATAAGAGGTAACCAAATTCTCGCCATATTCCTTCACAAGCATTTCGACAAAGAGATGGGCAACATTTCCCTTGGTCGTATCAAGGTCGGGTAGCTGTCCCACTTGTAGTTCACAGAGTTTCAGCAGATATTGCATGGTGTAGTCGAATGGATGCTGAATGAGGGATGAGAGGCTAGAATTACTTTCCTCTTCACGGCGCAACTGGGCCAAACTCTCAGAAAGCTGGTAGCTGGGCTGTGGCTCAAGAGTAGAGATATCACCAGTAACAGTATCGAGATTGGGCTTTTCGTTTTCATGGAAATGACGGTCCCAGTCTTCTTTATGCAATTGCTTCAATTCGGCAACCAACGGATGTTCTTCCTGACGGGAATTGCCATCGAACTCCCAGGTGACAAGCACCAAACTAGTGGCGTTCTTAAGTGCATCCTTCTGTAATTGGTGGTGAAGGGTATAGAATTCCGACTTGGCAGGTATGACGACACCGGCGGCGTTGAGACTATCGCATTCCGTTTGGTTGAGGAAGTCAAAGGGATAAGGCCGTACCGAGGCACCCACACACCCTAGCCAGCAAACCTTATCGGCCTTGTCGGCTAATTGCGTTACATCGGAGATGACATCCGGCGAGTCTTTCTGCGCCTTCATATGGGTGAAGGACTGGGGACGATAGATGCCATCGACATGAGCCTTCAGCGCCTCGGATGAAATGTAGCCGTCTTTCGGCAGAATGGTTTGCAATGACCTGCAGAAGGATGCCAAGGCAACAAGCTGATCTTTCCGTTCGTCTTCAACATGGGGGGAACGAATCAGTTGGTCGCACCAATGAGCCAGCTTCCCAGTGTAGTTGCTGACATCGGCGACAAGGATCTTGTCGCGTGAGTAGTCCTTGTCGATCATTTCTATGAATGCCAACTTCGCGTCACGCTTGTCCTTACCTTCGTCATCGGTGAAGTCGTAGTCATCGATGGTTTGTTTCCATTTTTCATTGAGACCTCCCTCTTCTGTCAAGACGCGTGCCAATTGATAGGACACTCCTCCAAGAGGATTGCCGGGTACCTGAAGATAGGAAAGGAGATTGTAGACATTGAGTGGGCGCTCAAACAATGACAACCCCAACTTGAACAGTTGTAGCAGCTGTGGATTACTATTCTGTGACTGGGAATTGACAACAGGTCTGCCCATGGCGAGAGCCATGTCGTTGAGGACGCAGTTGTCGCCGCTGATGGTGACATCAACACCCTTGAGGGCTTCGGGTTGGGAGAGATACCACCGGTAGGCGTCGGTGCGTGTCTTAAAGCGATATACGCTGAAGTCTGTTGGCATCTCGCCTTGATTCTCAACATAGTTGACGGTAGCCTGGCGGGCTAGCTTCTCAATGACAGGCTTGATGACTGCAGGAATCAACTCTTTGGTATGCACCTCAATCACATCGTCCTCTTGGAGGATCGCATGATTGTCGAGATAGCATGACAGCTGTTGCCAGCGCTGTGCAACATGCTTTCCACTTACTCCCTTGGCAAATTTGGCTAGTGCTTTCAGCTTGTCTGATTCGACGGACACGTCGGGTGTCCATCCAGCCATCAGCAGGTTGTCGCACCAAGCCATGAGTTGGCGAGCAACGCCCACCTCGTCGGTTTTAAACGATTGCTCGAAGATGGTTCCTTCCACATTCTTGCTTAACGATTCATGGAATGCTACCAGCCTTTCGGGCTCTGACTTTTCTTGAGCGACAATGCCTGCTCGGAGTTCGAGTTCTGAAAGCAGCTCCATGGACCCGCAAATCTTCAAGCCAAGCAGCTGTTGTCTGCTGGCAAGATTAATAAAACTTGTAGAGTTAAACTCTGGCGAATAAATGATTGTCATAAGGTAAGATTTAGATTCTTTCTGCAAAGATACACAATTCCCCTCAAATCGCCAAGGGCGAGAGGGGAAAAAAGTTATGTGAGGGCTATCGGATGTTCTGGAGGAAGTCCCTAAAGGGGAGGAAGGAGGGGAGGTCCTTGGTGAAGCACCAGACGGCTTCGGTCTCGCCGATGAGGGTGCGAAGCAACGGGCTGGGGTGGTCGTCGGTACACTTGAGTTGGGGAAGGGTGAGGAGGTTCCAGTCCAGCCTATCGGCAGTGTGATAGAAACGGCAGCGGTCGAAGCTGTCGGCATCGTGCAGAATCTGCCTGACGAGGGGGTCTACCTTGAAACCGCAGTCGTGACGGCTGCAGTGAAGGGAGACGGCAGAACGGACGTACTCTTGCTCGTCGGGGGTGAGCTGGTACTTCTCCCAGAGGGCGTGGTGCATCTCCCACTTGGTCTGGGCGGCACGAGGGCCGTGGCCAGGGTCGTCGCCGTTGTGGTTGCGGGCCTGGTCGTGGATGAAGGCGCCACAGAAGGCAAGGAGTCCGCGACGGGGCTCATTGAGCCTCTTGGCGATGAGGGCGGCAGCAATCATGACGCGATAGAGGTGGCGAGCATCGTGGATGCCACGCTCGGGGTTGTTGAAGAATTCTTTTTTCAGGTCGAAATCGGAATAGTCCTGAACTCCGATGAACGCAAGAGCATCGACGATGGTCTCTCGCAACGAGGGCTGGTGGAATTGAAGGGGTTGATTTGTCATTTTGTATACGGTGTTTTTATTGTTTAATATTACGCTGGTTTGTGACGTGAGAGTGGGTTGGCCTACTGGCTTTTCGTGTCGCAGTGGGCTCATCGCATAAAGGGTTCGCGGGTTATGAAAATAGTCGCATAAGGATTCTACACATGGCACCTTCTGAAAGTCTTTCCAAATGAAGGTGTTATCGGCACACAGGACGAACGTAGGACGACATTGACTAGTTTGGATAATCTCATCCAAGATTCCGCCACGACCAAAGGAATCATAGTTGCAACCAAAGCCATGGTCCTGAAGAAGGAACAGCCAAGGAGCCTTGGCATACTCTCTGACGAATAGTTGATAGTAGGTGGCAATGCCATCGGCAAAAAGGAACGTGATGGCAAAATGCTTGGCTCCGCGCTCCTTGTTCTGGTCGCCGTCTCGCTCCATGATAAGGGTGAAGCAATAGGGCTTCTCATGAGGGTCAACAAATTTATTTGGGTCTAATTTTGGCTTTTTATTAATCGTCAGAGGATACTGTCCATTGGGCAGCAAGTCTGCTTCAGTCCACTCTATCTTGCCAACGGAATGGTAGCCAAGGATACTTTTGGGCTGAGCGATATGCTCTTCCAAATCACTTCTGCTGATGAGATAGTCGACATAGAGGAAGGAGTGGACGGAACGGGACTTGTTGCCTATCTTCATCAATGTACCATCATAGCCGCTGCCAGGGTAATAGCCCACGCGAGAGGACATGATGTCGCTGAACGTGATTTGCTCGCCGCGAAGGTATCGATCGATCCATTCAGGTGTGTCTTCGCGATAGTTGCTGAGATAAGTAATAACGTCTGTCATGCTGTACTTTGAGGTTTTTAATTGTTTAACTTTCTGTGTGCAAAGATAGAGTTTTTTAGTTTACAAAGGAATGGTTTTTATACCTATAAAAAGAACTCAATGATATCTGCTTTATTGTATTTTGGTCAATGACAAAGTTCAATGCCCCTGCGGCGTGTAAGGCGCAAAAGCGCGGGTAAAGCTGCGGGTAAAGCCTTCGGCGTGTAAAGCGCTAAGCAGTAATCCAAGGATACATGTATGCAATGTCTGACCAGTCGTACTGCTCCTGGAGCTGATTCATTTTCATGGATGCTGCGTTGATCTCATCGACGGGTGTGGTTTCGTCGATACCGTTCAGCACCTGGCTGAGCTTCTCATACTCCTCAAGAGCCTCTGGAGTGGGCTTGGGAAAATTCTTTTTTTCTTCGTTCATGATTTGTTTGTTTTTGAATGAAATATGTGATTGAGATGCATTGATGGGTCCTCTTAAAAGCTCTTGAGCGTGTCGAGGATGGCAGCGATGAGCTTGGGGGACCGAATCTCCTCATGCGATTCGACGATGGCAAATGAGAAGTTGACTGCTAGGCACTCTTCGGGAGCGGTGACATAGTCGGTGTTGCGGCCCATCTTATACCAGAAGTCGGAGGCATCATCGGGGTCGACGGGGCTGTCAGGGGCGTCGAGGGGAATGAGGCTGGCCTGAATGCTGTTGAAAAAACTAGCGGACTTGCCGGTGTCTTGGCTGGCTTCGGCCCATGTCCTGTTGTAGAGGGGCAGGAGTGCGCACCGGTGCTTCTCGCCGTCGATGGTGAACTCGGCGTAGTTGTCGATGTGCTCCACGTCAGGGTTGGCCATGATCATCTGGCGGACATGGTCGGGGAACTCGATGTCGTGGTCGAGGACCGTGAACCCGATCAGTGCGTACATCGCCCGACGGAACGCCGGTGAGTGGCGGGTGGTGCAGTGAAACAGCTCGTGAGCAATCAGTACGGACAAATCTTGCAAGAAGAAAGGCCAGCAGTCGGCGTCGAGCGTGTTGATGCGACACTCTGTGTATTCCAGAAGATTGGAGTTCACGACGATGATATTCCGAGATGTGTAGGCACTGGCATAGCCTTCATCCCCCATGGCGGTGCTGACGAAGATGATTTCCTCGGGGAGGGGCAAGTGCGCATTGAGGCGATTGAGTCGGCTGTCGATGTAGTCTACGCAGTACTTGATGACCTCCCGCTGACGGGGTGTGAACTCTTGCACCTGCTCAGCGGCATAGGTGATGAGTTCGTTGAGCGTGGCCCCTTCTTTTCGGGCTCGCCAGTCGATGTCGGTCTGCGACAGACGGTCGTAATAGGATGAGTTGCTCCGAATGAGCTGCTGTCCTTCTTCCTTGGTGGCAAAGCGGATGTTGATCATATTGTTCTTATTCGATAGTGTTGACTGTTGAATGCAAAGATATGGATTCCCCGCATATTAGATGGCAGGTTTTATAGGTATACCTTTCAAGGGCTTAAAGGGTATAAAGGGGAGTGGAAGGGGAGAAAAGGGACGATAGTCTCGCCTCTTAAAAGGAGAACACCCAGCCGTAGGGGCAGACCCCCGTGTCTGCCCGAACAATAACGAATAACATGAACACCCATAAACCCCAATTCCTCGGGCAGACACGGGGGTCTGCCCCTACGGTTGGCTGCAAAAGCATTCGTCCCTTTTATGTCCTCCACTCCCCTTTATACCCTTCAAACCTTTCCACTACCTCTCCGCCATTTTGATGATGGCAGGTGGGATTTCGACGGTGTAGCTGACGGGATCCATGGAGAGGTCGCAGTTCATGTGTTCGTAGAAGAAGCTGCAGAGCTGGTCGTCGGAGAGGCTGTGGACGTAGTCGTCGAGCCACTCGGCGAAGGCTTCGCTCTCGAGGTCGCTGATGGTGTCTTCGAAGGCCTCGGGGTCTTCCTGGTATTCTTCGAGTTCGTAGGCATCGAGGTGCTCTTCGGGCTTGAACTCAAAGGTGTAGCCGAGGTTCTTCTTGCAATAGGCGATGAGCTCGTCCTCGTCGTAGTCGAAGTAGTGAGATTCATAGCCTTCCCAGAGCCAGTGCATCTCCTCGGCATGCGACTCCATATCGTGATAGGCCGAGTCGAGTTTGTAGAAGATGGCGGGATAGAGGTTCTCGAGGTCTAGTTCTTCGACATCGGTGGTGCCGTTCTCACGGATGAGACGGACGAGGATGTCGACTTCGTCGTCGGAGAGCTCTACTGCGCTCTCGCCGTCGACGGTGACTTCACCGGTGTGGGACATGCCCAGCACCTTTTCGCTTTCAATACTGTATAAGGACATGGTTGTGAGAGTGGAGAGTTGAGAGTGGAGAGTGGAGAGTTAGGCGGCTTAATAAATGAGATAGCCACCATCGCGAATGATGTCATGCTGCCGGACGATGGCGTCGGCATCGGCCTTGGCCTCGTCGAGCGTGGCGACATAGGGGTTGTCGACCCAGTAATAGCCCTCCTTCTGGTAGTAATGGTCGTCGATGCCTCGCATAACGGCGAGGTAGAGGTCATTGTCGCGGTGGCGAAGTGTGTTGATGGTGAGGTGTTCATCGAGGAGATGCCAGGCGAGGAGTTTCGCATATTCGTCGTCGCTGAGTTCGACGTCTTCGTCGTAGGTCACGATGGTGCCGTCGGGGGTCAGCTCGTGAATCTTGAAGGCGTATCTGTGGGTGACGTGGTCGAGATCGATGTCGACAATCTCACAGCCACCGGTATAGTCGTCGACAACGTCGAGATCGTCGTACACCTCGTCGAGATGCTCCAAGAACTCCTCGCCGTATTTCTCTTTCGCGGCACGGAGCCGCATCACCTCCTCATCGGTGAGGGTGTTGGCGAAGTGTACATACCAGGAGACCTCCTCGTCGATGGCTTCGAAATCGTAGTAGTTCTCACGTTCCTTGGTGGCAAGGAATTCGTTGGCCAGCTGCAGGGCTGTTTCAAAATCGTTGATGGTCATATGTGTCGTATTGTTTATAGGTTGAAAATCTATGTGCAAAGATAAGATTCCACACGAAATAGATGGCGGGTTTTATAGGTATAAGTCCCGAGGGCTTATGGGGCATAAAAGGGGAAAGAAAGGGCATAAAAGGGGAAAGAAAGGGCATAAAGGGGAGTGGAAGGGAGAAAAGGGTCGAATGCTTTTGCAGTCCCCCCCGCTTGGAAGGAGGGGACTACTGGCAGCGTTTTTTCATCTATCATTTTGACGACCCACTTTTATCACGAACAAATGTCTTGATCATGGAGAAGGTGATGTCTTGGTTGTCGGGGAATGACTCGCGCACCTTCTCGTATTGGAAGTTGCTGATGCTGTATAGCAGGTCTTTGATGCGCTTTTTCAGGGGCGTTAGTTGGCGCTGGTAGGAAACATTGTCAAGACTTCCTCTCCGCAGGTTTGCCTTCAGGTTTCGTTTCTGCTCCTTCAGATGGTCAATCTCCTTGGTGATATTGGTTTCGAAGGTTTCGCAATCAATGTACAACTGACGCATTTTCTCCTCGTTGTAATGTGTCAGCAGGTCGGTGTATTTGCTGCGCCACTTGTCGCACTCCTCTTGTATGCTCTCTATCCGGCGGTTGAGGGCGGCAATGTCGTGCTTCATGAATAAGGCGTCGATGAAGGGCGCGAAATTGGTTTGTCCATTGTCTTCCTGGTGCAGTTGGTCGAGCACTTGCTGAAGGGTGTAGGCCTGGTAGAGTTGCTTGGCCTCGGTATATCGCTGGTTGAGTTTCATAAACGGACCCCAATGGGAACTGAATGACGACAAGCTGACGATTTCCTGCTGACCGTCTTCGCGAATGGCGCTGCATTTGTTCATCCCGCTCAACGGACTGCCGGCCAGATGATAGACAAGGCAGCGACGGCCTTTATTATCGGTGTGCATGGCGTCTTCGGCGAGCTGCCACCACTCAAGGTAGACGCCCAAAGTGGGACCGTGAAATCCAGAAGTACCCGTGTAGGCGAGTCCGTTCTGAATGGCGACGGGACAAAGGAACATACGGCTGTCGCTGAGAATGCGCTCGCTGTGGGCCAACAGGTAGAAGGCGTTGTCGATGAAGAGTTGTCGTTGTCCTTTAATAGTTGGTGATGGCTGTGGGGTGGGAGAAGGCTTTCCGCGGCCGATAATGAGGTACTGACCTGTTTTGTCTAATTCGAGGTGGTCGTCTTCCAACTTCTCAGGCACTTCTTCGGCCAATGGGTAACAGTCGAGCACGCGACCGTCGATAAGAATGATTTTGTTTTGAGGAAACTTCTCCTCGCTCTTCTTGTTCAATTCTGCTATGATACTCATATTATTAATGTATTATTATTGTTTGACTAATTCCAAATTATCCAATCTGTTGTTTTGCTTGTCCCCGTCGATATGGCTGACGCGGAACCCTTCGGGTATCTCACCTTCCCAAGCCTCCCACACCAGTTCGCAAATGGGGCGCTCGGTGCCATACACGACGATATAAACCTCGCCGTCTTCTTTCTGGAAAACCTCTCCCTCCTTGTGCTTGTTCCGCGGAGAATTGCGCTTCTGCTTCGCCACTTTGTAATGTGGCAGTACATGGTTGTCGCGGCTCTCGTCCAATTCCAGAGTGCCGTCGTATAAAACAGCGTTCTTTTGGGGTAAAGGTGTAATGTGCGGATAGAACGTTTCCAGCATATGGTGGATTTTCACAATGCGCTCAATGGCAATCCAGTCTGCCTTCAACTTCAGTTCTGAGATGGTATAGGTATATTGCAGATACACCTTCTTAATCGACATAATGTCGTGTGTCAAAAGCGACTTCAGCTCGCTGAATCGCTCTTCGCGCGGCCGCTCCATATAGGCGGGGTCGTAAACGTCAATCACCAACACCAGACAAGTCTTTGTCCGGCAAAAAATCCAAAAATCGTTATTCATATTTGCAATGGTGTGTTTTAGTTATTCATGGAATAGCAGTAGACGCCGACAGGCATGGCAATGGCTGCCTTCGCACCAAGAGAACCAAGGCGGAAGGCACGACAATTGGGCACGGAAGCAATGCCTGCTCCCCTGCCACGAAGGAAAATGGAAAAGTTGAAATGATTTCTCATAATGCAATAGTTTTTAAATGGTGAATCACTCGCAGTAAAACTCTCGCTTGTTTTTTAGTCGGTAGTCCAGGATCTGAAATCAGTACTCCGACTCGCATTGTTTTCCCACCGTTAGCTGCTTATGAGGGCGGCTTGGTTGGGGCAGTTCAAGACTGTCTCTTAATGCATTTTGCGTGTCAGCAAGACAAAGAACGTCGCCTCCTTCCGGAAAAGCTTGGAATGATGCCTCCTTCAGAAAAGCTTGGAATGATGCCTCCTTCAGAAAAGCAAGATAAATATATGTAAAAAAGTTGAAATTGCCAAATTTTTCAACTTAAGAATAGATAATCGCAGGGAAATTCCTCTTTTGAACCATCAAAAGGAAACACAGAAAAAATCACAAACTTGATGATTTTCTTGATTAAGTCCGTCTTGCGATGCTATCTTTGTGTTCAACATTGTTGCTATACATTACGCCAACGCCAAAGTCCAGCACCCACTTGTGTTCAAGCATAAATGCAGAAGACAAGAGTCCAGATATGGGCGGAAGTTCATTCCCGTCTGAGTCTTTGAGGTTATCCATTAAGTATTTGTGTTCACCAACGACTTGCACTTTATCTTTATAGGAACACAACTTTGGTTCCAGCTCTGTACCTCCAATACTTAACAAACAGAGATTAACCTCTTGTATAGAAGTGTCCATTGGCTTGTTGTTAAAGCCAACAACAGACCCATTGCCCGACTCTGCGTTTGCAGATGCCCCTGACTCATCTATGACAAATTGAGTGATAACAGTATTATTTGCGCCTGAGTCTGCCACCATGATATACTCTTTGTTTCCATAAATGAGTCCAACAACAGGAATATTATACTGTTTTATACCATATTCCATTGGAAAAAAGAAATCGTAGTCTGAGGGATTGCCGAGATTGCCATAGGATCCATGTAGCGTTTTACATGAGTAGTCCAACACTAACTGGTGTTTACGTAGAAATTCATGGCCTATGATGCCAATGAATCCTTCAAACATCTGATTGAAGTCTATCTCCTCATTGACATAGAAAATATCAGAGAATACTTCATTACCCATCTTGAAGGTGAAATCGACACCTTGACATGTATTCGCATCTGACTGTATAGAGTGGATGACCTTTTTGTCATCTTCTCGAATTAAGGAGGAATCAATCAAAGACAACACGGATTTGTTGAGAATACAATCCACTGATCCTGTGTCTATCAGCATCATACCGATATACACATTTCCGTCTTTGCCTTTGAAGGCTGCCTTAACAAGTGGAAACTTTACTTCGTTTACGCTCCTGAGTTTTGCTTCAAATTCCTTTTCTTCCATTTTCGCTGTTTTTTGTTTGACATTAAGAGTTCCCCTTATTGTTCAAGGGGTAACTCTTCATTGAATTCTTGTTTCTTGATTCGTTGAATCAGGTAGCTGACGGACTTCGGAGCCTTGGAACGGCACTCCTTCAACTGGGCATCAAAGTCTTCGTCTGACAGGTCTGAGTTGAAGGCTTCTATCAGCTCGCTTTCTTTTGGAGAGTCAAGCATGATATTATGACGCTTCATCAGCAGACGCAACGCATGGATGCCTTTGTCATACTTTGGCTTTGCTTCCACGAGCTTGCGCATCAGATCAAGTCCCGGGTCTCCGATGTGCATTTCGTTGAGCATGGCAATCATGTAGAGTACCTTAGCATCTGGCGTTGCCATGTCAAACACGTCACCCATCTGAACGTTCACTGCGTCTGCATCTGTGTAACGCTCAAGCATGGCTAAAGCACGTGACTTCACATAGAGGACCTCCTGGCACTGGTGTTTTTCGAGTACAGCATCTGCAAATTCCAATGCCTGATTGTACTGGCCAGAATAGAGGCTGAGTAAGGCGGCAAGGAACTGGGATGTCCAATGACTTGACGTAAGCAGTTCTTCAGGGACACTCTCGATGCATCCCATGAGGCCATCGTCACAGATGAGGGTATCAAGGAATCGCTTTGCCTGTTGCATTGCCTCTTTGATGTCACCGGCTTGTGCTTTCTTGCACACCAACAAGAGGTATTGCTTGGCAGCTTCGTCGTAGTCGTTCTTCTGCAGCGCACCATAGACAGCCTTGCCACTTTCTATCTCGTTGTTGATTACCTGTTCGTCGTTGTAGCCACTTGCGTATGCTAAGATCTCACGACTTGTGTGAGCATACTGTGGGATGACATCCTTTGAGAGGAACAGTCCATCCAACGACTGAACACGGCTGAGTGCAACGTAGAGTTGACCTGCAGCAAAGATTCCTCGGCTAAGGTCAAGCGACATCTTATCAAATGTCATGCCTTGACTCTTGTGAATGGTGATTGCCCATGCAAGCTTAAGAGGATACTGGGTGAATGTTCCTGTCACCTCCTTTTTCAGTTTACGTGCTTCACGGTCGTACTCGTAGCTAACCGAGTCCCACGAAGTACAAGGTACCACGTGTTGATCGCCATCGCTTAGTTCTACGTGGATCTCGTCTTTCGTGAGTTTGACCACCTTTGCCAGGGTGCCATTCGCCCAGCGTTTTTGCTGGTCGTTTCGGGTGAACATCACCTGAGCACCAACTTTCAGACGGAGGTTTAACTCTACAGGCAGTTTCTTGTCATCGAACTTTCCTGCGATAGCTCCCTCGTAAGTGAACTCTTCTGCATCAATCTCAGCCAAACGCTGTTGGTTGATGCTGTCAGCGGTCTTGTTGAGCGATGCCAACGTGATAACCATGCCATCATCTGGTGTTGGCTGCTTTACACGCTGATTGAGGTGCATAATATTCTCGGGGGTGACCTTGTTCATGCGAACGTTCTCCAAGATGTGAAGGAACTGCTGGTCGTCGTCCTGACGATACACCTTCTGAAATTCAATCTTCACGAGGCGCATGCGTTTGATCGCTTCTGCTTTGTAGAAGAAGAAATCATCTGTCTGGTAGATGTCATGAAGGAGTTCACGCTCAGCGCCCTGTCTCACAACTGGTGGCAATTGGAACATATCACCTACGAAGATGATTTGCTTCCCACCGAAAGGTTGAGTCGTACGAAGCGCTCTGCGAAGAGTGTAGTCGATGGCGTCCACGATGTCACATCTTACCATTGACACTTCATCGATGATGATGGTATCTGCATGGAGAAGGGTAAGTATACGTGCCTCGTTCAGTTTTCCACATGTTCCTGGCGTGCACACCTCCATCGGAAGACCGAAGAAGGAATGTATAGTGTCACCACCTGCCAGGATTGCAGCCACACCGGTTGGTGCCAGTGTGATGAACTGCTTGTCTACCATCTTCTGCACGTTGCGGAGGAAGGTCGTCTTACCAGTTCCTGCACGACCTGTGAGGAAAAAGCTGCTGTTGGTGTTGGCAATGAGCTCGTATGCGAGCACTTGCTGCTGGTTCTGTGTGTCTATCTGTGTGTGTTCCATGTTCATCGCTGTTCGATTGCTGGGAGAATTTGGGTGAGACGTGTGTTGAAATCGCTGTCGAGGAAACTTTTGTAGCATCCGTCAATGAGCTCCTTTGCTTGGCTTTTGAGTTGATCAGCAGGTACCGAAGTACGTTGTGCCTTCAGAATGCCTGCGAGGAAGTCTTTGACCATAGCCTCGGACTCCATGCGGACAAATGCCTCGTTACGATGCACTTTGTCATAGTCACGCTTCTGGATGAGTTCGACCCTTTTACCGTTGAAGGCGTAGAGTTCGATGCCGTCGATATAGGTCCAGTTGTGGTAAAGACCTACTTTTTCTACTATGACCACTCGGTCACAGAAGCGGATGCCACGATAGTAGCGATTGCCGCTGGCACTTTCGTACTCGTCGCAGATGAACATCTTTTGACCGTTATCCCATGCAGGGACGTGAACTCTTGGACTGCCGAAGGTTGGCAGAATGCTGTCGAACAGGTTCTTGCTGATTGCTTTTGTCAGTGTTGCCATGTGTTTCGATTTTGAGGTTTGTTGTTTGTTTCGCTTTGTTCCCTTTTTAGCGTAGCAGCTGCTTTATGCAAGCTGCTTACGCTGTGTTTCCTCTATCATCTCGCGAGAGAAGGAGAGCATCTGCTGCTCGCTGACGTGTGAGCCGAGTGCCTTTGCCTGTCCAGCCAGAAAGTCTTTCAGCATCATGATGCTTTCTTCCTTAGCGAACTGCTCAGAGAAGCATCTCCAGTTGCAACCTCCCCAGAACTTCTGGGCGATGATCTTTGCTTTCTGCCCATCCCAACAGAACAGCGTGATGCCGTTGAGGAAGGTGTGGGCATAGCCTTCGCCGATGTGGTAGTACACCGCCAGTCGCTTTGAGAGACGGATGGCTCTGTAGTAGGTGTTGCCAGCTGCGCTGGTATAACCGAGGGTGAGATACACGTTCTTCTCAGGATTGTAGGTGAGAGAACTGCCCGAGAGGGCTGGGAGTGCCTTTGCGGCAACGAGTGCGAGTTCTGTGCTCATTTTCGTTGTGTTTTTGTGTTTTTGACGGAATAGGCCGTCGCCGATGATATTAAATAATGTATTAAACGAAACCAACTCTCTCGGAATTGCGATGCAAATTTACAACCTATTTTTCTGTTTATCGAAACTTTTGGCAAAGACATTGGTTCCCTCCGGGATGGAACCATTCTCGAAATGGGAACCAATGCCTTTTTACGCTAAGCACATAGTTGATAACGCTTCAAGCAATTCAGACTTTGGCTTGCGCAGTAGTGCTGCAATTGCTTGGTAAACATATTGCCACTTCTGCCTGCGAAACGATGTGCGGACTGTGCCTGGCGTTTTTCAACAATCCGGCGAAGGATTCGTTTCTGGTAAGAGTATGACTTCATGCCATTGCGGCCACTCAGATTGAGAAAGATACCGTCGAAGAGTTCTTCTTCCAAGAGATGAGTCAAACGGCCGCAAGACTCTTTCGTAGCAGCCTTTCGATATTTGACACTTCTGGCTACAAGTGCCCAATTCTTTGCCACCTTGCGTCGGGCATTGGCTTCTGCCTGGATGCGTTTTTGGTTAGCTTTCTGTATCATCTTTCTGTTAGCCTTCTTTGTGTTGTTCATCTCTGTCTGTCCGTTGTTGCTGTTGTTCTTCATTGTCGTTTCGATTTTTGGGTTTGTTGTTCTGTTTTGCGCTGCAAAGATACATATTGTTTTCTTGCCTGCAAAAGAGTTTCGCTGAATGATTGGTTCCCTGTAGGGTGGAACCATTTGCCACCCCCTGGGGAACCTCATTTGAGCATCAGAGGATGGTGTCGGGATTGAGCCAAGTGTCATCAGGCTTGGCAATCAAACGCGCATTCTGATACACAGCATCCAGGGGTAAGATCGTCTCAGGTGTGTAGTACTCGTTCTCTTTGTCAGGAGTGAGTATGAGTGCAAAGTCTGGCTTGCTGCTATACGTACCTTTCAAGTAAATGGGCATCAGCAGTTGGATCTTACCTGTCTGTGGGCGATACATGGGGACGATGAACTTGTAGTTGCGCTGAGCGATGGCAACAGCGAACGTAATCGCATCATCCAATTTGCGACCGAGCTCGTCAGAGGAAGCAGTTTGCATCTCTATCGGGAATCGCTGCCTACGTTCTTCGATGATGTGGGTGAACTTGTCGAAGTCCTTGTCTATTGTCCAGGTCGGCTGGTATATCACCTCCTCCACTTTCTCAAAGAAATGCGGCTGCTCCGGGTGGACGTCTTTTGCGAACCCGAGTTTACGCAACTCCAGTTCTTTCCTTACGCGTTTCGGACTCATCAGCAGTTCACTTCCGTCCTTTTGCTTACGGACCTCCACCACGATGAGAATTTCGTGGAAGAACTTATCCAGCAAGTTGGTGTTGAAGACGAGGAACCTTCCATCCTGACTATACACGAGTTTGTTCTTCGCCCCCCTTTCTGCCTCCTTCTTAAGAACCTCGAAGGTGTTTTCGATATATGACTTCAGAATGGGATGGTTGACAGCCGACGGCTTGTTCTTGAACGCCCACGTCTCCGGGATAGTGCTGGCGGCGATGTCCTCAAGGAATGCAAGACCTTCTTCCTCGTTCTTAAAGTAGAGGTCTCCCCAGTGGAACATCCTGCTGGCTCGGATCTTCGCATCAAGAGTTGCCTTAGAGCCCCATGAAACGCCCTTGAAAGTAGGCTCTTTACCTCTCTTCTCAAACCAACCGACGATGGGATCGCCTGTAGTATCTGCAAGCCCTGTCTCGAAATACAAGTAGGCAGCATCCTTGAGTGTCACGTCCTCACCTGAACGGCTCTGAGCGTAGCCGTACTTGTTGAGGTACACAATGCATGCTCCATCAACAAGTGCGTTGAGTTCCGCTGTGCTCACTTGTTTCTCATCGGTGAGCAACTCGTTGAGTTCTGCCTTGCAGGTTTTGAGGTTCGTCACATAACCGAGCTTCAGAAGACCGGTCTTGGGGGAGGTGAAGTTCATCTTGTTCTCCATAGTTTTTCGATTTTGTTCCTACCAACAGTTTGCAGCGTCAATCATCGTGGTAGTTTCGATGTTTTGACGCTGCAAAGATATAGACTTTTCTTCGTGCTATGAAGAATAGTTACCAATACATTGGTTCCGTTGGGTTTGGAACCATTCGTATATAGGGACTATGGCGCAAATGATGTGCTATTCATATAGTTTTGCCAAATCTTTTACTCGTTGTTTGAATAAATCCCTCACTTCTATGGGCGATACAATTTCAAGTCCGGCCCCCATTTGCAGAATACGACCAATGAACTCATTATTTACCTCTACTTCCAGAGCGAAATCACCATAGGTTCCATCTTCATGGTCTCCCCATGGAGTGGCAATGGACTGTGACTGGTGTATGGGCTTTGTTTCGGTCAGCTTATATATATAATATGTATGCGCACGTACAATAATAATATATTTGATAGCATCTTTAGCATGACTGACTCCAACAATGTCTTTGAAAAACTGTTCATAAAACAGTGGTGGCGCAGCAATGTATTCTGTTCTTGGTCTCACACGTGGCTTAGCCTGAATACGATCCAATGGAATATTGTAACCGTTGTCTGGAGAATAGCCTTCCGCATGTCCAAAAAGGTTCCACCTACCATTGTATTCCTTTAAATAATGGGGGTGGAAAATAAGTGTATGTTCTTCCTCATTGTATGGTTTATAAGCAATAGAAAGCACTTGCTTGCGGATGATTGCTTCATAGAGAGAAGGTAGCATATCAATATTGGAAAGCTGCCTATCTAAGCTTGCGCTCAATACCTGTTCACCCTTCTTCCTTTTAGTCTTAATTTCTAAAAGATCTCGGCTATCCTTGAAGAAGTATTCAAGCCAAGAAGATGGAAAGAAACCAGCAGAATCCTGGCAGAACTTCCAGTATTGCCTCAGGTCATTAATTACTTTCGCATTACGCATGTCAGCCAAAGGATCATCATCATTCCCAATATAGCGGAAACGTTTGTTCTTGTTGTTTCCTTCTTCCTCAAAGCATTCTGTGCCAAGTTTCTCTTGAATAGATTTTCTCACTGCCGGAAATGCCTTCTTTAATTCTCCATATGCCGTACCAGAGGACACAGAATTGAGTTTGTCTTTGGGATAACAAATATCCATTATTGACTTATATGTTACCCACTCACGTGTCATAAGCAATTTATATGACACTTGAGCAAACGTTGCAAAGTCACCAACACCATCAAAAAGATTAGTACGTGTCATATTACTTGTAAAATAGCATTACTTCTTTCTATTATTTAAGTAAACCTCTATCCTTTCATTTACTTCATGACAATATTTTTTTGCGAGCTCTATACGTGTTTGAGGAATACCAGGATTGTTGTGCAGCTTAATATTGCGCACCTCATTAATAGTCGAGAACTTTTCATCCCAATCATTCCACGTATTCCCAAATACTTGTACAAACCAATGCCATTCACGTTTAAAGAATATTTCTGGCAAATCGGATGGGTCGCTATAATCGATAAGAGACAATGACATATTAGGATACTTGTTGCGATTCTTTATCATCTTATCCCTCATTGCAGTAAATCGTCCTCTTGCAGTAAATCTTGGATTCGCATGAATCTCAATGCCGTTTGCATTTTTTGTTTCAAGATGTTGTATCATCTTGGCTTCATCTCCTTGATACATATCATCACAAAAGCACTTAACGATCTTTCTCATATTACCTTCAGCTTTTGACCACTCATCACCAAATGGCAGGATGTAACGTTTGAGATTCATCCATTCTGTAAAATAACGAGAAATTGCAATTCGTATCGGTCCGTCTGGTTCGGTTAGAATTTGATTCTTACTAATTACACCATAACGGTCCAATTCTGAGAGTTCTTCATTTGGAATATTCTCGTCGGGTCCCCAAGTAGATAGAATGAGAGAACGTAGCAACTGCCATTTCTTCATATCACGCCAGACAGCCCAGTCAAAAGCGTCATGCAATTTGTTTAACAGTTCATTATTTAGATTTAAACTCGTAGAATCATTGCTAATGTAATTTTTTGATTCATGCTCTGCCCAGTAACATCCATTAAGCAAATTTAGTAAGCAAGGGTGATTGCCTACATAGTACTGAACCTCTTGAATATATTTCTCGGAGATTGTTCTACCTATTTTCTTACCAATGGTTGCCCAATAGTCGGTCATGTCTTCCTCATTGAACATCTTCAGTTTGCAACCATTAATGAATATCGGTGCTAATGTGGAGACATCCGCATTTACGGCACCTTCAATTTCCCTTTCAATTCTTTCTACCATCCTCCTTGATGCAATAACGGCTCTTATTCCATAATCGGAGCTAGTAATTAATGTTCTAAAGTTACCAACAGTAGCTTTGGAAGCAATCGTTGAGAATTTATCGAATTCATCAATCAGAACTAATCCGAAAAAACCAACTACTTTCATGCATTTTGCAACAGAACAGACATAGTCATAGTCTATGTTGTTCTCGTTAATACCTTCAAATTCTAACTCTTCTTCGAAAGCAGCATATTTATTGCTTGAGCTAAGTTTCCTTCTAAGTTCTATACGTAGTTCCTTCCCAATCTCTCTCCACATAGCCTCTGAATTTTCGCACTTGTCCAAAGAAATGTAGATAACAACCAAATCAAGATTGTAATGATTTTGCCGAACCTTTTCTCTAAAAGCTTTCAGCAGTGAAGATTTACCAATTCTTGGTAACCCAACAACATGATAGTTGCTAATTTTATTAGGATATACAACATCACGATGCATTTCTGCCAACACGGATTTGCGACCAACGAAATCGTCTCCTTCAACTTCTTCCGTAGGCGAGGCAAAAGGATTTCCTGTACATGCTTGATTCAGACCGTTTGTTAATTGTTTAGTATCCATTTTACAAATAATTTAACATTAATTGAATAACCTTTATCTTGTCTTGAAATAACTCTTCGATCATATAAATTGTCTAATACACTTTTCAGCTTTTCTTGAGGAAAATCAATATGTAAGTCTTCTATGTTGACGTAACCACCTGCTCGTGTGTGTTCTGCTATTGCCTTAAGTACTTTTTCGTTATCATACTCGTCATAATCTGATCCATCGGCCTCTTTTATAAGGCATTCAAATGTTGATTTCTCAAGCCGGTGCGTTCCTGTACATAGACGTTCTGCCACGATTTCAATTTCCTCCTTGCCAACCACATTACTTCTCTCGGAGTTCAAATAGTCTACGAGTCTGGTGCAGAAGATTTGTGTAAAGAATGCACTTCCTGAAGTATAGCCGTAAATGAGTTCGTCACTATGATTGTGAAATGTGACGTCCTTTATAGGATTTTTAATAAGTTGAAGAGCTTCTTCTTTACTTAGATATGAAAGAGGCTCCTTGCTAAACTTATTGAAACAATTGGAGGCATAACTCTCATTCATAAAATGTGGTAACGTATCTTGAGCCGCGACTATTGTTTGCAGATTAATGCCAGGTGTTTCAATAAACGCAATCCATCTTCGCATAAAATCCTCATTAACTCTTCCGTCTTTTATTAATTGATAAAGATAAGTAAATTCATCAATAAATATAACGAAGTGAGAATCTTGTAGCCCATCAATTGTATTAATTTGTTCAATAAATTCCCTTAATGCTGTAAAAGCGTCAGACTCCAAACTAAAAAATTTGGAAAGGATGTCTTTAATGTCCTTGCCAAGTTTTTTTGAATCACTTCTAGGCATACCTCGCAATAAGGCTTCTGCTATTGATTTGAGTATCCATTTCACCGGATTATTATCTTTCTCATAATCGTGCTCTTGTGCTTCTTTTTCATCATCATCAGAAAATAGTCCCTGTAAATTAAACTTTCCACAGATGACAGAATGAGACTCATCTTTTTCTAGCTTTCCTTTTATTTGATTAAGCAAAGAGCTTTTTCCAGAACGCTTTTGACCATAGATAACAATTTGATTCTTTGTACCTTTCAAAATAGTTTCCTGGATATCACTAATGAGTTTGTCTCTGCCATAAAACATATCATCACCAGCCTCTAACTCTTCACCGCCAGAACATTGCCGGAATTTATTTTTAATTTCGACAAAAGGCTTCATCTCAAAATAGATAGTTTTACATATAATACTGTTCGTAGGAATTCTCTGTTCTGTGGCAATGTAAATATCGTCATATTCAATAATAAACTCCACTTCTGCGATTTTTCCTTCTGCAGCATTATCACATAGGAGGAGTTCAACGTTTTGCACTTTATCTCCACCAGCAGGAAGAGTAACGTCAATATTTATATTATTACTCTCTGCTAAATCTTCACCATAGACATTCAAACTGTTAATATGAACACTACGAGCACTGTCACCAGAGTTTCTAATTTCAATCTTTAATTCCACAGATTTGGAATCCTCCAATTCAACAGATTCCAAGATTTCAACCTCTATTGTTGGGGTTGCTCTTTCCTCTAATTTCTCAAATTTATCTCGGACATCCTTTTTCAGCAACCTAAGAGCGGGTAAGAGCGTTTCATATCCTATTTCTGTTGGATGATCAATCAGATTTGGAATAATAGCATCAATTTTTTGAATAATATTGTTATAGGCATCGCGAATAACATTATACTTTTGACCTGTATTAAAGTCTGTCACATAAGAAACAATCTTAATAGAATCATTCTTAACAACATTCATTTCATTTTCAAGCAATATTGCTGTTGTTTGAAGATACGAAATGAAAGACATGAAGTTAATTGCTGGATTTGCAGAAAATTGGAGGTATCTTTTTTTAACTTCATTAATAATGGCGGGGTATTCATCTATCAATTCTATATTTATCCCATCTTTATCAAATTCTTTAATTATTCGATTCTTGATAACAGCATTAGATTCACAGAGTAATGCCAATTCCAATGTATTATCACTTTCACTCGATAATATATTTTTTAATAAGTCATCAACCTTATAGCCACTGCCACTCATATAAATATCGATGTCAGAAGTTGTATAATCACCAAGCGTCATTAAGTATAGACCAAATGTGTTATCGGGGCCATTCTCAAAAGCTTTAATGCGATAAGCCAATCGAAGTAAGTATCTTGCATCACTATATCTTAACTCATCCCCTAAAGCTATTATATTCTTTGCACGATTTGCAAGAAAATTAGCTACATCATCTTTGGGGTTATACTCTTTTGGACGGAATGCTAACTGAAGTTTTATCATTGTCAAATACAACAACTCATCAGCATTGTTTTGCTTTATTTTGTCTTTCAACTCTTTGATATATTCTTCTTTATATAATCCAGTCCTGATGGTTTCTTTATCTGGTGTGATACCATTAAAATCTTTATATCTTAGAATTTCGTCTCGAACATAGGTAGGCATTAACGGGAAAGTGTGCTTCGATATTTCAAGACTATCTGCTAATTTCTTTTCGTTTATTTCAATTCTATCAGATAATTTATTAGATAAGCTATCGATATTCTTTAGCAACCTCTGGAAATATTTTGTTTTTCCATCTTCTCCTTTAAAAACCTCTAATGCTTTTTCTATTAAATGCCTTGACACGTCATACATATTATGAGATCTTGCATAACTTGAAGAACGTAAGAATAAATTGTAACACTTTGCTGGGTCTTTTTTAATTACTTCATCAATTAAGAACTCAATTGCTATTGCATATTCATCAGAAGAAAGTTTTTCTGCAAATGATTTTTCTACATCATTTAGTGAAAATGATGTTCTGGGGTTGACTCCAACTTTTTCAAGATAGTAAGCTAATCCATCAATATTGTCTAATGTATCCGAATTAAGATTATCATAATCTTCAATATGTTTTTTTAAACGAGAACAAATTTTTGTGTCGTAGCGAAATTTCTCCACCAGATCTTCAACAATATCCTTTGCACATTGCTTGTGTATACAAAGAGCTATTGGCCCTTGACTGTTTTGCCCAAGAGAAAACACGACTTCATCTCCAACTCTTGGGGATTCTAAAATCCCAGCGTATGAAATCAATTCTGACGTATAAAAATACAAATCTTTTTCTTGATTATAAGATTTAATATATCCATAAGTAGCCCACATTTTCTTTATTTTACCCATTGAAGGAAGCAAGTCGTCAGTACTATCGATGGAGATGGAATCATTTGAATTTGTCGTTACTACATCATTCTCTTCCCCTTCTTCTTTCTTTTTAGGCTTCCCAATCTCTGCCAAGTCAATTTTCCCAATTATTTTGGGGCCTTGAATTGATGTAGATACCGACTCAGGCTTTAGTACTTCCTGAGAAATTTGCTGAGACAAAGATTCTGTCGGGTTATCTTTATTAATTGAAATCTTTGTATCAACAGCATCCCCTAATGACTCGTTTTCATTAAGGATTTCATGAGGTAGTTCTTTCTCGGTTTTATCATCATCGCTTATTTCTTCGTCTAAACTATCATCATTTGATGAAGCAGAATGGGGCATAATTTTTTTCATTTGTCGTCTGAGCTCACTTACTTTTTTCAGAGACTCCGTATGACTTATCTTCTTTTTTATATAAGCCAACAAACGTAGTATTTGGGTTCTTTTATGAGCATACGCCTTATTGAGAGTGGATACTAAATACTCAAATATTTCAAAGAGTTCATAATACGTCATCTCCATGATAACGCAATTAGCGATCTCCTTTTTTAATGGGAAAACAAACACTCTTTGGCCTTTAACTAACTTTTCTTTATTATAACCGATTATAGAGCCTTTATAACATGTTCCTGTATTTTTATCATCTGTAGTCAACCATATTCTCCGACTCTCCACCATCGTAATGGTAGCGTTTGTTTCTATTACCGAAGAGGTATATAGGCCTTCTGCTATCAAAATTTCTTTTAATATGGCACTAGAAAAAGAAAGGTCAGTATTAGTGATGCTATTTGAGGAAAACTTTGATTCGATACTTGAAATTGCTTCAAGTCTGATGCGGATTGATTTGTTGTCTTTTAGCTCCAATTGGACAAATTGTTCATTAAGCAAACTAATTTTGCCACTTTTTAATATTCCAAAGGTGCTTATTTCTACATCATCACCGATTTTTACTCCACTCAAGAAACCTCGCGTATTTTGATTCATTCCGACATCATTTGGAATATTAGATATGGTAATAGGTATGTTTGAACAATCCAAAGGAAATTTCAGATATACCATGGTGTTGCCAACATTTCTTCTTTGCATAGAATCCCCAAATATTGCCTCTAAAAACAATGCAAGCTTTTGAAAACCATAAAGAGAGTAATCTACCCCATTAGCTTTGAGTTTTGGAGCTATCTTAACTAAATCAAACCATCCTTCTGGGTCTGGAATGCAATATTCACTAATAATTGAAAGTATTTGTTTTGCAACATTTTCCCTCACTTCATTAGGGATGATTATAGATTCGTTAGACTTTTCATTTGGTGATGTCACATCATTTTTGCTTATGCTTTTATCTTTGTCTTCATATGACAAAAGAGGTTGTACATCGTTTCCTACATTATTTTCATTTATTTCCGGCGTCACTTTTTCAATGATTGCTTTTATCTCAATATCATCTTCAAATGAATTGATAGCATAATTCAGCAGAGGCACAGCAATTTTTTGGAGCCTAATTCCTGGCCAAGTAATAGGATTAGAGAAACTTGCTTTTAGGATTTCACTTGTTAATGGAACATGGTGAAAACTAAAAACGATGTCACCGAATTTATAATACAAACAAAAATCTTCTTTATTGTAATAGTATGATATATCCTCTTTCTTAAGATTATCAACAATAGTAACCAATTTTGCAGCATTCGTTTTGATTAAATCATAGGACAAATGGTCTTTGTACGTTTCTGTCTTTATCGCTGCATTTAACAAATTTAGAGCACAGAGTTGCAGGAATACTTCATCAGTATTCTTTGGATGAAGATATATAACGATATTAATCGCTTTTTTTACTAACTCCTCTTTTACGCCCTGTATTTGTTCCTCAGATATTTCCTGAAGCCAATTTGAAAATAGTGATGATATGTCACTATAATTTATGTTACTCATATAAATATGATAATGATTTTAGCCATTTCTATTAACGATTAATTCACGCATGCCTATTTGTAACAGGTCTGATATTTTAGACAATGTAATCAAATCAGGTTGGGTGGTATTTGTACACCACTTGCAAATGGTTACGGAATCTTTGCCCAGTTGCTCTGCGAGCCACTTGTTCGTTTTTCCAGAATCAGCAAACACGGCTTTTAGTCGATTCAAATTCTCCATTATTTAACTTATTAAATACTGATGCAAATTTACAAAACAAATTAGTAAATAAAGAATTATTTGATGAAAAAATATCAGAATAAATGCATTTTTTTATGAGAAACCACTGTTATTTGCAAGCAAGGTAGGCATTTTTGCCCATATTGTTGTCTCACTATTTGTCTATATATTGTTGATGATTAGCAGAAACGCCCCCCAAGGGTAGATGGCGTATACCTTTTATTGCCAAAAACCTGCCTACATTGGAAAATTTTAATATTCGATACCTATGTAACTTTACATTAAATTTCTGTCAATATTGACAATTTTGTAATCCAAGTTCCCCTTTGTGACTATTTGTTATGCCATGAGACAGTGCCCCAATCGTTATTCTGCCCATTTTTAAATGCTTTTTTCTCGCAAAAAGGCACATAAATTAATAAATACATGTTTTTCTCTTGTTCTCTGTTGTATGGATGTTCCCGAACTTATTGCGGTTGTCTCCGAACTTCTCTCCGAACTAAAACTGTTTCCTCTCCGAACCTTCATTGCTTCCATTATAAATGGAAAATGTCACTAAGAAAAACTGTCCTTATGATATGCCGTATTCACGACAGCCTCTTCTATCACGTCATAAGGATTTAGTACTCTCGCAAATGATTACATCTTTATCACATTCGCATTGTCGATGCTGCGTCTGCCATAGCCCAGATCGTAGCAGGTTAGGGTGCGACGAGTGCAGTCTATCACGTAGCCGTATTCAACATCACCGTGATTTCCGTTGCTGTATTCATAGTCATTAGGGCTGCTCGTCAGTTCCTTTGCTATGCGTTCCCCATCCCATGTGGGCATACCGTCGCTATCATCTCCATCATTACGTTCTCTCAAGAAGTGCTCCAACTCTCTTCCAACGCCAGAGGGGGAGCCGTCCCAGTGGTGATACAGGTATATGTATTCAGGAGCCGACTCAGCGTTGCCAGCCTGCCCTTGAATGCCTCTCGGAATAATCCGTACAATTGAACGTGTTGCCATATTTACAGATTTATTAGTTCGTCGATGCAAAAATACAAAAAAATCCCGTCACGGCAACCACCGTAGCGGGTTTTTTATTGATCTTTATTTTTCTTTTCTTACTTGGCTTCGCCGAATAAGGGCGGCTATGCTCTTTCTTGCACCTTATTTGGCTCCGCCGAGTAAGGGCGGCGGCTCGGCAAAGCTCAAGCAAGCTTGGCTCTGCTCTTGCCTTGCACCTTACTTGACCTCCTCTAAGTAGCACATCACTGAGAGTCAACACTTTAAGCTGTGTTGTGACAAGATTGTGCCAGTGTTTTGATAAGTTTTTCAAAGGGTTGATAAGTCTTCATAAATCAGAATTCGGATTGTTTTATGATGTTTTATCAAAACTTTGGGAAAGTACGATTAGATTAGAGGCTCTAATATAACATCCTGTATGTTGGATAATATACAAGTATAAGCGAAGAACGTTGTTCTAAACAGCCTTGCGCTGTCCGAATGCTTGTAAGGATGGTAAGGTCTTCAGTTTGCCTAAGACCTTCTGAACCTCACGATGTGCCCACTGCTTGTTCTTGCGATACTTCTTGCCTATCTGCTCGTAATTCATCTGGGGACATGATATGCCATAGTAAAGAAAAAGAAGATCTTTCTCTCTACGTGAAAGCTCTTTGGTCGTATTCTCAACGAATGACATAGAGTCACAATTGTCACAGATTGTATCTTCATTGTATGAAGTGTCAGGGAGGTCAACCTGCTTCGTGCTTCCATCATCATCAGTGTATGTCAAACCATCACATATAGGAGCACAGATTTCGCCATCTATCAGTTTGACCAGTTTCTCAATACTTATTCCCAAAAACTCTGCACAACGAGTTATTGCCTCCTCGTTTTGAGTTATGCCATACTTGTTGACGTATTGCTCGTATTTTTTATAAAGAGCATATTCTTTATCAGGAAGTACAACTGCATTTGCATGACGAAGGCAAAGGAATATCTCCTTCTTGATATAATGGGTGGCATAAGATGAGAAGTATGCATCTCTACTCCAGTCAAACGCATTGGCTGCTTCTATAAGCCCCATGTTGCCAGCCTGGATTAAATCTTCTAAAGGCATGCCTTTATCAGAATATCGTTTTGCGACAGTCACAACAAGTCGAAGATTGCCATTGATCAGTAGCTCACGTCCTTTCTGAACAGTCATAATTCCATTCATAACAGAATGGCGGATTTCCTTCTCCTTGTCTGCTGTCAAAGGAGGGAAATGTCCTACCTCTTTATAATAGAGGCTACAGATGTCAATACTGTTATCCTTATATGCTTTCATTATTATTCGGATTACATGTTCTTCTCATATCCTCAACTATCTCCTCAAGTGAGACAGAATCAGATATTTTCGAGAATTTGCTTGAAGATGTTTTGCTGAAATTGCTTATCAATGAATCTAATGACGTGTTAGGGAACCAGTTGCCAAACACCTTTTCTTGGAATTTTGCCATAACATCGACAGGTAATTCACAAAACAGCTGTACGTTAGAACAAAACACTCTAATGTCTGCCTTAGAATATGACTTATTGCAAGCAAGTTGTTCATAGCGCATATCAGCGTCCATGCATACCAAAAAACGAATGATCGATTCATTCAATGAACGGTAGTCCTCTAATCGTCCGGCAAAGAAAAGCCTGGTATATTCCTCAACAAGGATGTTCCTTTTCTTTATTCTATCTTCTTCAATTCTTCTAAGCCTCGTGATCATTTCCTCCAAAGCCTGTTGATTGCGTATATAATTCTTTATATTTTCTGGCAAACCATCCATTCCATACTCCCTAAACAAAGCAAGCACTTCTGCTCTAGCCTTGTCAGAAAGAGAGTTGTGGGCATAAGTCTCACGTACATCCTTTATAATATATGGAGTAGCATATTTTTTGCCTATTGCCGTAAATTTCACTATTGTCCAATTTGATAAACGTAAAACAATAGCTAAGGCTCCGTTCAATACAACAGCTTCCACAAAGAATAATGCTATTGTCATGGAGCATCCCAAACTATGCTGAAATCCTACACCTATTGATCCCAAAGCAGATATAGTAAAGATTGCAAACTCTACAACGAAAGGGATTACATTAGGAAAGGATCCCAGTATCGTGATGCAAACGCTTAATATTTTCTCTTTCATCTTTTTATCTCTTATTTGTTTTCTGCGAAGTAATGTACTCTTCTATATCATCCAACTTATATGCTATCTTATGAGGACCAAGACGAACTGGATATAATCCACCATCGGGAAGCTTCCCTAATCGCCACAAAGTGGTTGCAGAACAACCAAGCATCTGTTGTGTCTCTTTTGCCGTGAGAAGTCTTGTCTGATTGTCTCTGAATTCATGCTGTAATTGATAATCTCGTAATGCTTTGCGAACAGCCGACTCTATGAGCTCATGCTGCTGCTTGTGAGTCATGATGACAATTGAATTATCCTTGTTTGCCATAGTTGAAATTATTGTAAGTTTATTGCTATTTATTTCAAATTTTTGGCAAAGTTATATATAAAAGATGGAATAAGACACAACTTTTTTAATACCCAAAAATCTACGCGCACACGCGTATAATACAAAAAAAATGTCTATATGCATAATGCGTGTTACTGTACCGAATAACGGTACATCTGTTAACAAAGAATAACAGAGTATGTTATTTAATCCTAACAAAACATGGATTGTTTCTGAAACTTTCTGCATATTTCAAATATTTACACTAACTTTGCACGTACCCAATTATGCAAAGAAGGAATGAAAAAGGAATCTGTAAGCACAAAAGTCAGTGAAACCATACGACTCTATCAATGGTTCATCTCAACTATCGTGTCCCATGGTCATATCAGCTTTTCGAAACTGAATGAATTATGGGTAACAAGTCGTATGGAGGAAGGTTGTCCTCTTTCTCGCACAACATTCAACCGCTATCGCGAAGGAATAAAAGAGCTGTATGGTATAGAGATATTGTGTGAAACAGGTGGCAATGACAAAAACAAGTATTACATCCGTAACAAAGCAGACCTTTACGATGATTCGCCTTTGCTATGGTCAACAAATGCTATGGCCTTGAATGCATTGCTTTATAAGCATGATTCCATCCGAAGAAGAATATCCATAGATCAAAACTTCAACATGGAATATTTGGATGTTATAATGGAAGCAATAGAGAATCATCAGGTACTTCTTGCAATAACTTGGGATTACAAGAAAAGAAAGCACATGCCTGTACGCATCAACCCTTATGGCCTTGTCCTTAGACAAAATCAATGGTTCATCATTAGTATTACAGAGGGTGAGTACCCTTCAACATGTGTTGAAATGCTTAGCATGGAAGGGGAACCTGCTTATCAGTATTACATGGTTTCAGCATTTGTACAGGTTGAGAACACAGGCGAGCGCTTTGTGCAGAACAAATACTTCAAATTGCACAAAGCCATTTCAATGGCACCAGAATTGAGACATCATAAAAGAGAAGAATCAAAGAAGGAAATCGTTCTGATGGCAAACAGTACTGCTCTGATGAAGATACGATCGCAGAACAGTTTCCTTTATAATGTAGAAGAAGCAGAGAACACCGCCATGTCGAAAGTTTCACTCTATTGCTTTGGAACAGATGCTGCTGTCGACTTTATATTATCCCTTGGCCCAGATGTAGAGATTGTTGGTCCAAATGACATACGAGATATTGTGGTTAGCAAACTAATGTCTATGTGTCATTATTACTTTGAAGTGAAATAAACCGTACCATTAACGTAATAAGAATTATTATTAATTTATATCGAGCTGTTATCTTTGTAAGTGTTGATGACGACAACAATTTTTCCTTTAGAACTCCACAACTACCTTTGTTAAAAAAACATTTATCGTGCAATAATGTTAATTAATCGTTAAAACACGAACAATATTTGGTAGTTCGAAATAATGTTCGTAACTTTGCGATCAGAAAATCAAGCAAACGCTTATTATGGCAGAAAAGAAATATTGTATAAAGACGGAAACACTGGCAGGATTTGCCAAGGCTCTCGGACATCCGGCTCGCATTGCTATCATGAAGTTTCTAGCAAAGCAAAACACTTGCTACTTTGGCGACATTCATGAGGAGTTACCTATTGCTAAGGCTACTGTAAGTCAGCATTTGTCAGCATTGAAGGATGCAGGATTAATACAGGGTGAGATTGAAACGCCTAAAGTGAAGTATTGCATCAACCGCGAGAACTGGGCGTATGCTCAGCAACTGTTCACGGAGTTCTTCAACATGGAACTGTGCGAGAAGAAGGAGGAATGCTGCAAGTAATTCTTCTTACGCTCTAATCCACTCTTTGATATAATTGTACCCTCGTGGCAGGCTTCGAGGGTTTTCTTTAAATTAACATATTCGTTGTTTTGCGAATTATAAACATTAAACAATATAAGTATGAAACAGATTAAAGTATTGGTAAGCTCTTGTGCTTGCAACCAGAAGTATTTCGCTCTCGTAGAGTCGGTAGTGAAGAACAACCAGATTGATGCCACCGTGGAGAAGGTGGATGACATCATGGAGGTAATGCAGTACAACGTGATGTCGCTCCCAGCATTGGTGGTAGATGGTCAGGTTGTGGCTCGTGGTCAGAAGAGTGAGAAGGAACTGCTGGAGATTTTGAAGTAATTCCCTAACCACAAATGCTCAGGAATATGAAAAAGTCCATTATCATCCTCATGGCAGCGATTCTTTCTACTGCCACAATCAGCGCTTGCACGGGTAATAATGCGCCCGAAACAAAAACCGAAAACATTAACACGAAAGATGCTTCACATGTTGAGATCATCTATTTCCATGGCAAACAACGCTGCAAGACTTGCGTTGCCATTGAGCAGGAAACAAAGGCGCTCGTTGAGGGCGAACTTGCACAACAGGTAAAGGATGGCAAGGTGAAGTTCCGCATCGTTGACATTTCAACAGAAGAAGGCAAGAAGTTGGCTGCGAAATACAAGGTGACGTTCTCATCGCTCTTCGTAGTATCATCCAAAGGCGCAGAAGACCTCACTCGCTTTGCCTTCGCTAATGCGAGAAGTAATCCGAAAGAGTTCCGCAAGGAATTGAAAGACAAGGTAACGAAGGCAATCAAATAGCTTATGATGGATTTCCTCAACCAACTTCTGGACAATAGCCAGATACCAGTAATCACGGCATTTCTTCTTGGTTTGCTAACGGCTGTAAGTCCTTGTCCGTTAGCAACGAACGTAACTGCTGTGGCTTACATTGCACGCAACTGTATGGAAGAAAGCGAGGACAGAGGTAATGCGCAAAGACGGGTATTGTGGAGTGGCATACTCTACACCTTGGGGCGCACGTTGGCTTACACACTCCTTGGCGCACTCCTTATTTATATTATTAGGCAAGGTGCCGACACGTTCGGGCTTCAGCAGTTCATCAGCGAATGGGGCGAACTCATTCTTGGTCCTGCGCTCATCATCATCGGTTTGTTTATGCTTTTCGGCGATAAACTGCACTTGCCAAAGTTTAGCCTCACACCATCCACATCTGATGAGGGTAGCTATAAAGGCAATATGGGAGCGTTGCTTCTCGGCATTCTCTTCGCCATGGCTTTTTGCCCAACGAGTGGCTTGCTCTATTTCGGAATGCTCATTCCCATGTCTGCCGAAGCAACAGCGGGTTATCTGCTGCCCCTTGTTTTTGCCATCGCCACAGCACTTCCCGTCCTCGTGGTTGCTTGGGTACTTGCCTATAGTATGCAGTCGATGGGCAAAGTGATGGGCAAGATAGCTGCTTTCCAAAGATGGTTCAACCGCCTCGTTGCCCTTCTCTTCATCGGAGTCGGCATTTATTATTCAATCACAATGCTTTAGGACCTCATAACCTCAAAAAATGATACAACAATTTGCAGATTGGCTGATCTATGACCTTTTCGGCATAGACGGCACCACACGCTTGGGCGAAGCTCTCAACTTCTTCGTCTATGACTCGCTGAAGATCATCCTCTTGCTCTTCCTCATCAGTACGGTGATGGGCGTGGTCAATGCTTATTTCCCTGTAGAGCGATTGCGTAACTTCCTCAACTCGCGCAAACTATATGGTATGCAATATTTGCTGGCATCGATCTTTGGAGCCGTAACCCCCTTCTGCTCATGCTCCTCAATACCACTGTTCATCGGTTTCGTTAAAGGTGGCATACCATTGGGCGTGACCTTCTCGTTCCTCATCACTTCACCTCTGGTCAATGAGGTGGCAGTAGCGATGTTCGCCGGAACATTCGGCTGGAAGGTGACTGCCATTTACGTCATCAGCGGCATACTGCTTGGCACAATCGGCGGCTTCATCCTGGGCAAGATGAAATTGGAGAAGCATCTGAGTCCTTGGGTGTTGCAGATTCAGCAGATGGCAAGTGGAGCACAAGAGGAACTGACCACCGAACACACCACTCTAATCCAGCGAATGCCACAGATTATCAAAGAGTCTTTCGGCATCATCCGTGGTGTAATCCTTTACGTCATCATCGGCATCGCCATAGGAGCCACCATGCACGGCTATGTGCCAGAAGGATTCTTCGAGGAGTATCTCAGCGGCGAACACTGGTATGCCGTACCATTGGCTGTTATCCTTGCCGTACCAATGTATGCCAATGCAGCCGGCATCGTCCCTGTTGTAGAGGTCTTTGTAGCCAAAGGCGTAAGCCTCGGTACTGCCCTTGCTTTCATGATGTCGGTAGTAGGTCTATCATTGCCTGAAGCCACCATGCTCAAGAAAGTCATGAACATGCGTCTCATCGGCATCTTCTTCGGCACGGTTGCCTTCGCCATCATCTTGCTCGGATGGCTATTCAATGCAATATTGTAGTTAGGACGAATTCCTCTTTACGGATTTGCAACAGTTTGATGCAACAATTTGTGCTAGAAGATGATTCACATTAACTTTGGCAGTGAACACTAATAGTCCGAATGCCATTCTGTTGGCATTCGGACTATTTAACAAATGCTCTTCAATCTCATATTGATATACCACCTTCTTTTCTCTTCTTTGACGCTCCCAACCCATGCTTTTGAGTACCATCCCAATTAGTGAGTTGGTCAGCACATCCATTGGAACCACCGAGAGAGACGTATGTCTCAGCACTGCATGACATATGATCTACAAATGCACAGAAGTTGCTAATGGCAGACTCTGAGAAATCAACCTCTTTTGTAGCAAACAACTTTGTCCAACTACAAACGCACTCTTCTCGAAAATCACTACAATCTTTCCACGAAAGACCAGAAAGAAAGTCTTTTACGGATGCTTCAATTCCACCACTATTGAAGAGCGAGTGATTATGTTTGGAAGCAGATGCCATTATACCATAATAGATTGATGATGCCTCTTTCTGGTTAAATGAGGTTCTTGTGGTCAACGCAAATGCGCGGAGTACTGCCCGTCCCTCAGATATGAACTTGTCAAGAACGCAATTGTGTCTTGTGATTCGTGCTTCTGCCTCACGTTTTGCTTCTGCTGCGAGACGTGCTTCACGTTCCTTGCGTTCTTTCACCTTCTTAGCAGCCTCGTTAAATTCGGACTCTTTCCACAGAGCGTTCCACTGCATTGAAAGATTCTCATGAGCAGAACGGAGGTTGCCCAATTCTCTCTCAGCCTTATCTGCACGAGTCTTCTCTGCAATTCTGGAGTTACGGAGTTTCTGGACCGCATCTTCATCAATCAAAGTCAAGCGGAATTTGAGACCATCGATCTCCTCTGTCAGATTGGAAACCTTGACATTGAGTTCATTAATCTCAGCATCCTTCTCTGAAATAAGACTATCCTTGTCCTTCAATTCCTTTGCAAGATTCTTGTTGCTGTCCCATGTCATGCGGAAGTTCTGACCGATAGACTCAGCCGTTGGTTTTCCGCCCTTCCACTTCAAACCTGAAGCTTTTATAATGCCATCAATAGTTTCCTTAACACCAGCCTCGTATGACTCCTTGATCTTTTCTGCTTCTTCTTTCTTGAACTTGCCTGGCTGAAAGATCTTGGCAAGGAAACCTGATTGAGCAGTCTTCAGTTCCTTCTGGGCTTCATTCTTCTGATGCTGGATGACAGCGGTCTCGGCTTCAATCTCTGCTTTCTGTCGTTTTGCTTCTTCGATAGCCAGTTTTGCCTGGCGCTCAGCTTCAAGTGTTACCTTGTCCTTATGCTTGCGCTCACGCTTCTCTTCATCAGAAAGCTCTTCATAAGGGATGCCACGTTCAAGTCCGTACTTGTAACCAACCTCATCATGATAATCAGTATGAAGTTGGGAAAGATATTCGGACTTCTCCTTCTTTGTCTCACCCCACACCTTTGCGTATGACACACGTTCAACCATGCCCTTGGTTGCTTCACGCTTGGTGTAGTTGCCTCGCTCGTCCTTTGGCAAAGCCTTCCATTCCTTGGTGGTGAGTTCTACATCAGGATTGTCATTGCAGACATACACACTACCTATGCGTCCACGTTTCTTGACCTGTTCAACAGGAACCGTAAGGACATGTGCATGGATGTTGGTCTCATCACAATGAACACTGAAACCTATGACGTTTTCTTCGCCCCATTTGCGACAAGCAAACTTGTAAGTGTCCACCGCCCATTCCCGGATGGGATCCATAAGTTTGATGTGACTCTGGTCTGCATTAGGGTCGGAAGTGTCAAGCTCTTGGTCACCGAAAGCGAGTCGCTTCATCACATCACGGTCACCACTAAAGATAATGTCCACAAGACAATTGGGCGTGTTCTGTGAAACCTGTTCTGGATTGTTCGCATCCTTGTATGGTTTGAAACCAAGTTCTTCATAACGCTGCTGTAGTCGAATGTACAAAGGCACAGGATTAGAGCCAAGAGGCTCTATCTTTCCACCTTTCGTAATCTCAAAATTGAGGTGCTTGCGAGAGAAGTTATAATGGTTGTTCTTCTCCTTCTCTGCGTTCTTTAGCTGGTAACGTTTTTCGTCCCAGCCTCTTCGCTCTGCCTCATTGCTAACTTGGACAGGAAATGATTTTCTATCTTTGCCAGCATGTATTGAGGCGCGTGGAATATGCTCTTCCATATTCGTGATTTTTTATTAGAATCCAGTGATACCACTGGCAGTATGTGTATAAATGTGTCATCGGGTCTCGGGCAGAGCCTGAGCATAATTGGACTTTTTAAGGGAGCCATCGTAAGTGGTGATTCTAAAAGTCCCTATTATGTTTAGGACTTTTAGAAAAAGTCCGCTGTACGCCCTGGGCGTTTCTGTATAGCCTGCCCGTCAGTTCAGGAGGATCTCGTGTACTGTTATGTATGTTCGACATCATGATGCTTCTGATGAATTCGGAGTTAGCTTGCGATAATCATTATGTTCACATCGCTCCAGGCGCCCTTGAAGAATGAAGGTGTTAATCCATTTGCTTGTGGTGCTTGGAGAGAATCCTAAATCAGTTGATACGGCAACATACTGAGGACGGCTGAAAGAATCCGGAAGTGCTGCATAAAGCATCTCCATCTTGTCTTTTTTAGTGAGAATCTTGCCACCTATGGTTGTTGCAACATCAGTCTTTGGCAGATGAGAGTAACAATATACAGTGTGATAGATTAGTGTGTCACCAAGAGCCATCGCGATTTTGAAGTCTTCCTCCTTGCAGCGAAGAATAGTACGAACATCTTTCTGTGCTAAGGCGGATGGATTTGGCGTTTCATCCATAAAGCGAATAGCTGTCAGTACCATCATCATGCGGAACACGGCAAAAGCCAAGCGTCTGACAACACCCTGCATATCATTAGAGATGTCTTCAACTGCCTCCTTGTTTACCAATCGATAGTGCTGGTTGAACTCTTCACAGAGATCTTGAGGAATAACGACTCTATAGTTTCCACCACGGAAGAAAGTCTCACGCATTCGTTTGTATCTAAGTCCCAACTGATAGTAAACTTCTCGCAAAGAGGTGCTACGTTTACCCTCGGGAAAGGAGCTCTCTGAAAGAACATCACGGAAATCCATTTTGAAAGGAATGTGATAGCATGTGATTCGAGAGAATGTTCCGTCCTCAGCTTTTGGAGTAAGCGTGTACAACTGTTCTGGAGTGCCTGACAGACAAATAGCTAGCATTGGATGCTCAACAAGTCGATCCTCGTTTTCCTTACGACGCTTAATGTCAATGGGCTCATGATGGTAGGCCTTACGAATGATTGTTGTATAATCACCAAACTCAGACTTCAGAACAGCAGTCAGGGTATCGCACTCGGTGTCAAAGATTAGACCGATACCGTCATTATAGTCCAATTGTTCTATGACAGATGCAGCGCTACTGTTCGTCGGAATAAAAAGGGTACGGCGATGTGGTTCCTCTCCAGAGAAGGTATTGCCATCCTGCTTTGCTTGTCTCTTCTCGGCCTTATATTCACGTATCTGCTGGTCAGAAATCTCACGAAGTTCCTTATGGATAGGAGCCACCAGTTGACGACAGTAATTCAATGATCCCTTACCCATACCTGCATCTGCCATGACAAAGAAGTACAACATCGGTCCCCAATCATCATGATTATATTCACCAACGACATTGTGTAATGTAATGGATAAGCAAGTCATTGCACCCATGAGAATCATATCTCTATCGTCCGGAGAAATGCAGTTGTCAACAACCTCTTTCAAGAACGGAGGGAGTGTTTCATAAACAAAAGAAGGGAAATGAGGGAGTTCTTCTTCGTCATAAATCCATTTGCCGCCAATTCCACATGAATTCTTCACCGATTAAATTAGGTCAAAACAAACCGAAACAAACCTTAAATCAAATCGTGTAAAACACTGTCTTACAATTAACTCCACTTAACTAACCTTATTCTTCGCCTATTGCGCGTTTGCCCCGATTAGAGTAATTTTGTACCGCCATTGTACCTCGGGTGGATGAGCAGAGGGTTCGTAGGGTGTTCCCTTAAATCACCTTATTTCCCCTTAAATCCGCTTAATTGGTTTCCGTCAGGGGCCATCCCCCTAAAAACGGCAGAAATTGACAAAATTATTTGATATGGGCAAGAATCAAACTTCACAAATTCCCAACATCCTTCTGTCCGTGAAGGATGCCTCCGTCGCCATCAGTGTCAGCACTAAGATGGTGCGATTGCTTATTGCCTCCGGCAGACTGAAAGCCGTCAACCTCGGCAAGCGGATGACACGCATCAGTCTACAGGAACTCACAGACTTTGCCCAAGGGCAAGGCTGCAATGTCGTGCTACCTTCTTCTTCCCTTCCTTTTAATAATAACAAAAGGGAAAAGAAGAAGAGTATAACTACTGCCAAGCCAGAGACGGGCCGCGTAAACAAAACTGCCAAGTGCCGCATGACACCAGCCTGTGAGAAAGCCCCTAAAGGTGTTACCCACAAAACCCATTATACGATGGCAGAGGTAATGAGCAAGTTCAACATCAAGTACGGTCGCCTGTACGAGATACGCAACCGCTATCAGTTAGCATCCATCCATGCCTGGGGTACGACCGCTTTTAAGAAGGAGGATGTCGAGAAAGCTATTGCCAAGTACGACGAAGAACAGGGCAAGGCGCAGCAGGAAGCATACTACACCTGCTTTGACATCATGCAGAAGTACGGTTTGGGTAAGACGCAGGTACGCCGTTTTGCCGAGACACACAATGTCCGTATCAAGAAAGCCAAGGGCGGCAGGGCTAATCTCTACCTCAAAGCGGACTGGGAAGCGGCACGAAAGAAAGCCGAGAAAACAAGTGCCAGTACCAAGGCGAAACGGACATGATGCTGGACATGAGAATACAAATGTTGGTACTACTTGCAGCGATGGTTAGAACCAATCCTGTAATCCAAGACTCAAAACGACTGGTTTCAGGCCGTTGTACCCAGATTGTAGCTTTGCAGTCAGTAACTTTGCAGAGCCATCTGAAAAAGATGTACCCCAACATTGGCAATCCTTTCGGAATCAAGGAATACAATGAATGTAAATGAATCATTAACCTGTTTCCGAGTATGGTTTTTGCCGAAATTTCATACTCAAACGCTAACTCAGGTTAAATATGATGCATTGGAGGTCAACATTTTAGGCGCAACCTAAACAAAGGACGTACCTTTGCAATCGCTTGAAGTTCCAACCGCACATGAAGTGCAGTGCAGGACAACCGAATATAGATAAATGTAATGACAATATAAAATAGCAGACATGACGAATTTATGTACCAAGGTCACAGTGCGGAAGCGACCTATCAAGAACGGGCAGACATCGCTCTATCTCGATTTCTACCCACCTATCCGCAACCCGAAGACTGGCCGTCTGTCACGACGCGAGTATCTGGGCTTATACATTTATTCAAACCCTACTGAGAAGTTTCAGCAGGAGTACAACCGAAGTATCATGCAGAAGGCGGAGCTTATCAAGTGCCGCCGCACAGAGTCCATCATCAACGAGGAGTTCGGTTTTCTCGACCGCTCCAAAGGTCAGGAGAGTTTTCTAGACTACTTCAAGCAGTGTATGAACAAGACAACCAACAAGGCAAACTGGGAGGCTGCCTACAAGCACTTCGTCAAATATTCGGGTGGCGAGTGTCGCTTCTGCGACCTCGATGTAGCGTATTGCCAGAAGTTTGTTGATTATCTTTTGTCGGCAGAGTGCTATCATAACGGCAAACCGATGATGCCCACCACCGCCAACAACCACCTCGTAAAGCTGAAAGCCGCCCTCCGTATGGCTTACGATGACGGACATATCAAGGAGAACATAGCCAAGAAACTTGTCAAGGCTAAGGGACACGGCAACAAGCGGCAGTACCTGACCAAGGAGGAACTTGTTGCGCTGTCCAAGGCTGAGTGCAAGAGTGATGTGCTACGCCGTTCAGGACTGTTCTCTTGCCTGACAGGACTGCGCCTGTCTGACTGCATCCTGCTCCAGTGGGAGAACATCAAGAAGTCGGGCGATGGCGGATGGGTGCTCGACATCACGACCAAGAAGACAAAGACCGATGCCATTCTGCCCATCAGCGAAGAGGCACTTGCCCTGTGCGGCGAGCGTGGAGAGGGTCAGGTGTTCAAGAAACTGACACCGAACCTGGTTGCCGCCCACCTCAAAGACTGGATAAAGGCTGCTGGCATCACCAAGCACATCACTTTTCACTGCTTTCGTCATACATTCGCCACCTTACAACTGGCAGGAGGCACGGACATCTACACCGTGAGCAAGCTGCTTACCCACAGCAACCTTGCCACAACACAGGTGTATGCAGAGGTGGTCAGCGAACTGAAACGTGATGCATCCGAGCGCATTTCATTGAAGGATGATGCCAGGAAAACTGCCACTCTTGAAGAAGCACAGAACAAAGAAACACTTGCTCAATGATATTCTTGACGTTAAAACAAAATTAAAAACTCACATGGAACAAAATGAAAGCAATCTCTCGTTCGACCAGTTGCCCAAGGCAGTTGGTGAACTCCTGACCAAGGTGGACTATGTGATTAGCCGCCTTGACGAGAAAAAGGAAGTGGACGGTTCTTCCCCGACTCAGGACGATGACCAGATGATGACGATGGACGAAGCTTGTCAGTTCATTGGCAAGAAACGCTCCACGATGTACTCTCTCACCTCTGAGCGACGCATCCCATACCGCAAGCGTGGCAACAAGCTCTACTTCTTTAAGAAGGAACTCATTGAGTGGATCCAGAGCGGAGGGGCATACGACAAGCCTTATACCCTCTCCGAGCAGGAACAGGCAGAGTTTGATGCCCATCTGGAGCAAATGCGTGAGAAGAAACGGCACAAGCCGGCTGCCGTCCAACAACAATGATTCTTACATTCGGAGGTGGGACATGACGGTCCCACTTCCTCATTAAAACCATTTGTTATTATGCGATATACCAATATCAGATACAGTACGCTTCTGAATGAAGCACAGTATGATTACCTGTCGGATGAATGCCAGGACATCAACCGTATGAAGTGTTTCAAGACCTTCATCCGCCTAACCCTCATGGAACAGACAACCGTGACTAAGACCCATTTCTCTGCTGTCCTACAGCCTGGGCAGTTCATGGCTTCCAAGGTCGAGCTTTCCCTGATGTGGGGTTGCAACCGGAAGACTGCCACCCGAATCATCAGGGAGTTTAATCAGATGGGCATTCTCCGTTCTGAGCCGTCAAACCGCACGACCATCCACACGCTGTTGTGTCTGTCCGTCTGGTTCACGGATCAGCGGACAATCAAGAATCCTTTCTTTGCCAGCAACCCTATGGTCAAGCACATAGGGAAGCCGACAAGACCTACTAACCATGTCCCACCTAAAAGCGGTGCTGAAACAGTTGAAGTCTGCAAGCCGACACCAACAGATTCAGGTGGGACATCTTCTGCCGATACAGGCGACGTGACTAAGGTCATATCGTCCGAAATTCTGGCTGAAGTGAAGAAGGAGCATTGCCTTACTCCTTCTCTTTCCCTACCATCTAATGATAATCTACGCGAGCGCGTGAGTCCAGTCTGTCAGTCTTCAAGCGAAACTGTTGCTGACAACCGCCATTATCCAACAAGCAGCAATCTCCAGTCTGATGGTATGCGAGAAGAGAACAAACAACCTACTGTCGTGGAAGAGCCACAGCCGCTTTCTTGCCATCAAGACGAGAGCTTGCTCCAAGAGGTATCGACAGAAGGGAAAGGAACAGAGGTATGAGCACAGCGTGGCAGTCCGGGACGTGGTGCAGGGAGAAAAAGGCTTGCCTTGTTATAGCCCACTATAACTACACGCTCCGCTTTCGTAGTTGTGGGCTCTTCCGAGGGACTCATGGCTTTGCCCTGAGAACCCACAAGGCGCTGCCCTTGACCCGTTCAGGACGCTGCCCCGAAACCTCGCTCATGAGTTTCACCCCTGAGAACCCGGAGCAAAGAGTGACCCTCTCTTTGCAAACTCCGCTCAGTGGCATCTGCCCCCAAGACCCCTGAGCAGGAAGTGACTCTCTCCCTGCACCCTCCAATCAAGGCTCTGCCCCGATACCCTGATAACCAATTATACAGCAAATCCGCAAAAGCAGAAATATGGCAACAACAGCAAAAGCATCCGAGCACATCAAGCCCTGCAACATCGCCCAGAGTGAGCGGCACAACAGGAGGGACGCAGACTACATCGCATCCCTCAATCCTGCCATGCTCTACATCCGCAAAGACCTGGCCCACCTGAATGAAGTGTATGTCGCACCTGACATGGTGGGTGTCAGTCTTCAGCAGCACTATGACGACATCCGTGTCATGGTGAAGCAGAAGACTGGCAGGGCGATGCAGGAGAAGGACGTGAAGTTTACGGACAAGAAAGGCAAGCAGCGTGTCCGTCAGGGGTGCAGCCCAATCCGTGAAGGTGTGGTGAACATCAAGCCCGACACGACGATGGAAGACCTTTTGCGCTATGTCAAAAGAGTGCACGAGAGGTGGGGCATCAGAGCCATACAGATACACATTCATAAGGACGAAGGCCATTATGAAGTGATGGAGCAGCGAGAGCAATGTCAAGCAGGCTTGAACATTGCCGAGTCGCGACAGAACTCGGCGGAGCCAGCCACCGAAGACCCCGCATCATGGGAACCGAACTACCATGCTCATATCATCTGGGACTGGATGGACCACGACACGGGCAAGTCCTTCAAGTTGAATGCCGAGGACATGTCTGCCATCCAAGATTTGGTAGCTGAGACATTGGACATGCAGCGAGGGCAGAAGAAGTCAGAGACAGGGATTGACCATCTGGAACGGAACGACTTCATCATCCTGAAGCAGGAAAGCAAGAAGAAACAGCTACAGGAAGAGTCGAAGAAAGCCATTGCAGAGAAGGAGGAGGCGGAAGCAGAGGTCGAGGCAGCAAAAACAGAAATGGCAGACTTGTGGAAAGAGCACGACTATCTGACAAGTGCCAACCGCACGAAAGCAGAGCGCAGCAACCGCCTCGACCTTGACATCAGGAATAAGACGAACCGCTCCCAGGCACTTGATGATGCCATTGATGCCAAGAAACAGGAAGTTGCTGGACTATCAGCGAAAGCCGACAAGAAGCTGCGGGACTTCTACACCATCAAGGAGCGTGGCGACTGGCAAGACCCGATGTTCTTTGCCATGTCTGCATATATCTACCGCATTGACGAGGGCTTGCAGTTTTGCATCAAAGCCATTCAGGACTTTGCCTATTCAGGCTTCGGCGGTCGAGGCGGCAAGCATGGTGACATTTTCTGGGACAACGAGTCATACGCCATCAAGCAATACCTGAAGATGTTTGCCGACCTTGCCAGTGCCACCTTGAAGCAGGTGGCAGACTGGTTTGTCTGGCTGGCAAGCACTTTGGGCAGGTTCAACGCTAACGAACTGAGACGTGCCGACCATGAAGTCCACGACATTGCTGATGGCAGATACGATGGACGAATACAGAAGTACCAGCAAGGAATTTCGAGATAAGCAGCTGCTATATGATAGCAGTCCGATAAATATAGTATCTACAATTCCACCTCGTGGCCCTTCACGATAATCATCGGGCAGCCAGGAATTTTCTTCATTTTTCCTTTCACTTTGTGACGGGCATAACTGCTCTTGAAGTTGGCGGGGAAAGACAGCCTGCCTTTGCCCTTGATGTCAACGACGCTGATAGTGACGCAGTATTTCTTCTTGCCTTTCAGAACGACAGACTCCACAGGGGTGACGCTGAGTTGTTTGCCATTGTCGGCTGGCGTGACTCGCAGGTAGATGGGCTTGTTCAGTACATTGACAAACTTCTTGTCCCGAACCTCGTAACAGTTGAAACTCAATAGGCATTCCTCGTACTCGCACTTGTCGATGGCGACCATAATGTCGGTCAGCAGATAGTCTTTCCGGTTCTTAAAGATAGGCCCCCATTCTATTTCTCCTTTGCAGTCGCCCTCGAAACCTGCCGTGCTGGTCCTTATCCACGACTTGCCCAACAGCGTGTGCGGCTTATTCTGCATCAGCCTCCTTAATCTTTGCCAGCAACTCAGCACGTTTATCCTCGCTCGTGCCGTGGACGGCATAGCGGACGATGCCCTGCTTATCGACCACAACGGTGAAGGGGAAACCCTCGGTGCCAATCCACGACATCATGTCCTTGGCCTCAACGAGATGCGTCCACGTGAAGTGGTGCTTGTCGGTAATACGCTTGGCCAGCTCCGCATCGTGGTAGGTGGCAGAGAAGAACATCACATTGGGCAACTGCTCCTTCCACGTGGAGAGTTCGGGCATCTCGGCACGGCAGGGGCCGCAGCCGGAGTACCACAGGTTGAGCACCATCACGCGGCCTCGAATGCTGTCGTTCGTCCATGTGCGCCCGTCCATATCCTTCTCATTGAACTGCGGGAACGGCTCACCGGCCTTGGGCGAGTAGAATGTGCCGTCGGCTTTCACGTTTGCCCTTGTCAGTTCGCCCATCTCGTGCATCATGTTCAGACCGTTCAGGAACTGGTCGGCATTGTGGACTTGCTCACGCGGGATGGCCTGACGGATAAGAGACTTGGGCAGCGTGGCATCGACGTTGATGACGACGAGACTATTGCCCTCCTTGTCTTTCAGTCGCATGATGGACTTCTCACCGTCGGGCAATTTAGGCATTTCACGGAAGAAATAGCCGTTGGAAAGAAACTTAGGAATAACCGTGTCGATTCTTTCTTCTTGTGCCGTCGCCGTTAGTGAACAGGCTATCAATAGCAATGTAAATAAATGTTTCATGTCCCTTTTATTTTACTTTCTTGAAATTCAAAACTACATCCGAGTTTGTGAGATGCCAAGTCATCGTTTTTGCCGAAAGCTTTTGGACATCATACTCTTGGATTTCCGGGGGCGTACCGCCATACTGTCCGATGTATATAGCCAGATGGCGGTCCTCGGTCAGTGCATAGTCACGCACAAATGTCGTGTCGCCTGCAAAGACATCATACACATGAATGGTACATTCACCCCCTGTAGCCGGCTTGCCAGGCGTAAACGTGTACTGCACATACCCCTCAGCCACAACACCTTCATCATACACTTGCTCCCAAGTGCCCGCGAGTTGGTCCATCAGAAATTCTTCATCATCGTCGCTGCTGCAAGAGGCGAGGGAGAAGGCAGCAAGCATCGCAAAGGCGAGTCTCAAAATCGTATTCATGAGTTCCTGCTCTGGTTAATTCAACTGGTGGCTGTGGATATACGCCTTTACGGCACGCTGTACCTCGGCCCTTTTGGTCTCGTCGGGTATCAGTTTGTAGATGGGAATCAGGTCGTCGTCTTGTAGGTGGGCCAGCGAAAGGTCGCTCTTCTCTTCGCTTGACTGATTCCACCAATCGGCGATGCCTGCCGATGATACCTCAAACGTCAGAGGGAAACGAGCCAAGGCTGCCGCGAGCCGCTGAGTGTTGCCTCCATGACACTGAACGGCCAGCGCACCGCCCTTGGTGGCCTTGCTGTCGGTGATGCCCCAGAAGATGGGGTAATAGACTTCCATCATACGGCGGAACATACTTGCTGTGAAGCGGTCTTCATCACGGGTGTTGGCTTTCAGGCCAGAGCGGTAGAGCGAGAGGATGCTCAGTCCCATTGAGGCCTTCTTCAGCACGTGGGTGCCGAAGCGTTCCACGATGCGCTCAGCACTCTCCTCGGCCAATGCCCGCTTGAACTCGTCGGTCAGTATCCGCTCTAAATAGGCTTTGGAAAGATACATCGTCATGTTGAGTTGGTGTCGATAGACGATGTAGCGGTCAATATACATCAGAAACTTATAGTCATCGCCACGCTCCGATGCTTCCTTGAATAGTGGATTGTCCGTAAACGTGCCTGCGAAATAGACATCGCCCGGTTCGCCCTCCATGGTGAAGCCCTGAGCCACGCGCAGCCCATTGAGAAATCCCCAGGCATTGTCAACACCGCTCACCAGACTGCCCGTGCCGCTAAATGCGGCTATCTTCGGTTGGTCGCTCTCGTCGAATGTGCTGAGGTCTATCACATTCTCGCGCAGGCAGTCGTTGCTGAGATAGGCTCCCGTCACGTCGTACCCTGAACCCAGATAGACCTTGTTCGCAAGCGGCGCATCGGCCATGAGGTGTGTAGCCGTGGCTTCTTCTGGAATGGGAACTTCGTCAGAGAGGGTTAGGCCACCTTCGTCCACGACCAGCACGATTACCATGTCGCCGTTTTCTTCATTGGCTACGGTCTTATTGCCGAGTTGTGCGCCTATAACGTGGATGGCATTGCCGCCATACATCTCCTCGCCATTGCTGTTGTCGGTAATCTCAAAGGCAAACGTCAGACGGGCGGTTTTCCCGCCAACGATGATGGTCATCGTGGACGTTCCCGTCCCAATGCTCTTGTCTTCGTTGTATTTGATGTCCCGCTCGTCGGGCAGGTCGGCGTTGAACTTGATGTACATCACCCCATCCTCCCTCATGTTCCCTGTTGAGGCATATTGTCCTGACAGGTTGCCGTAGATTTTCAGTGAACTAAGCGTCTCTGTCTGGCTACAAAGATCGTTGCCGTCTGCATCTGTCAGCACCATCTTTACACCGTTGATTATCGCCGAGCGATGGGCGGGCTGATATTCTCTATTTTCTTCGCTATCACTGCTGCAAGAGGCGAGGGAGAAAGCAGCAAGCATTGCAAAGGCGAGTCTCCAAATCTTCATTGTTTTCATTTTCATTATAATTTTGATGTAATTGCTCTGTTTGATTAAACGCCGAAAGCCGGAAATCTTGCACTGTCGGGCGTTAAACTTTCCTAATCGCTGGACATAAAGATGGCGCGAGTCTGATTCTGTGCATTTGTTCCAAGGCATCGCCAAACGCCTACCTACTAATACAAGTCTCAGCTCGCGCCTAAACGCGAGCATCAACTTCTATCATCTCGTAGGTTAATATTTTGGCGAATTTTGGAACAAGAATCAAAAAGTCAACGCTTCTTATGTTGTTCTATGTTATATTCTATCCACTCATGTCATTTTAAGAGGTTTCTATTATCATCGTTCTCCAGCACACGCATCTGATTGATGGCTATCTGATTGAGGCGGACAAGGCGGTCGCCCTGTGGCACACCCTCATCAATGAGAACTGCATTGATGTTCTCCATATTTGCCAGACAAATAAGTTCGTTGATGGAAGCATAGTCACGAATGTTTCCTTTTAGTTCAGGATGGGCTTCACGCCACTGCTTGGCGGTCTGTCCGAACATGGCAACGTTCAGTACATCCGCTTCCTCTGCATAGATAATGCTTGCCTGTGCTGCCGTCACCTCTTCCGGAATCAGGTTTTGCTTGATGGCATCCGTGTGAATACGATAGTTAATCTTCGACAATTCACGCTTTGCCGTCCAGCCAAGTTGCTTCTGCTCCTCATCTTTCAGCCGTTGGAACTCACGTATCAGATAGACCTTGAACTCAGGGCTTATCCACATGGCAAATTCAAAGGCAATGTCCTTGTGGGCGTAGGTGCCACCATAACGTCCAGCCTTCGAGATAATACCGATGGCATTAGTCTTTTCTGTCCACTCTTTAGCACTGAGACGGAAACGGTTCAACCCTGCCTGAGATTTAATTATGTCGAATTCGGCACAATTAAAATTCGGATTCATCAACCGCTCCCATATTCCAAGGAACTCTATGGTGTTGCGGTTGCGCAGCCAGTTAGAAAAAAAGAACTCACCATCTTTCGCCTTCAACATATCTGTCAGGCTGATATAGTCATCTTCGTTCTGCTTTATGACCGTTATCTGCGTGTTCTGTACTGTTATCTTTGCCATATTGTCTGCTGTTTTTACAAACTTTGCGCTGCAAAGTTACAACTTTTCCACCAATTACAGATAACTTGCCATATTAAATAAGGTGAACACACCTATTTTTACTTCATTATTGCCTCAAAGTGTCACCTCAACCTTTCTTTTCCCGACCTTTTTAACCAATTTGTACCAAAGATTATCTGTCTGGTGACACATAAACATTGATACAATTGACAGCACATTTTTTGTGTCATTCGTTGACTTTGAATTATTAACCGACCTTGTCACACAGTTACTTAGCGCAACCGAGGTACAAGGTCGGTACAAATGCCCCCATTTTGATGATTTATCTTCTCTCTTTTGACTGGCTAAAAGTCTTGTCTTTGCTCACCAAAGTTGCCAATAGCTCAAAATGACTAAAATTCGTCTGTTAAATAATCTTAACGAATTGTTAAATCTTATATTGCTCTAATGATAGAAAAACTGCTTGCTTTGGCACCAGAAACGGCAAATTGCAAATTGCACTTTTTTGTACCTTTCAACTTCAGGGCATAATCGTTTCTACCTGTGTTACAGATACTTATAAAGTTCTCAAACACTTCCACATGGAATTAATTGCGCAGTCATTCATGTGTTTATGCTTTTGCCCTGCTACTTTTACTTCTACTTCTACTTCTACTTCTACTGTAACTGATTATGTAAAAGAAATCCAAACTGACCAGGCTTGTCAGGGCGTTTAATGGTTAGTCGCAGCTTTAATCCTTAATCTTTGATCCTTGCATGTTAACGTCAACGTCGTCATTTGATGGCATCGTTGTGTGGGTGAGCAATGCGTAGGCGAATGAGGCGGGCGTCCTTGGCGGGGACTGAGATGAGGACTTGAGGCTGGTCGGGTTTGAAATTAAGGCGAAGTGTGATGGGCTCGCCTGTCCAAAGCTCAAAGCCCCTCTCTAACTCCCCCCGTGGGGGGGAGGACTCTTTGTCCTGTGGAGATGATTGCTTATGCTTGGCGGCTCTCCCTCCCACGGGGGGAGCGGGGAGAGGGGCTAGGTCGGTGATTGGAACGGCAACGTTAAGCGGCTCGTTGGAGTAGTTGAAGGCAGCGAGATAGATAGCGCTGTCGGTGCAGAGGGTGACGAGGTTCTCGGCGGCACCTGTTTCGGCACGCCACTGGCGACCTCCATAGAGGGGACGGAAGCTGCGACCGATGCGACCTACGGCATTGACTTCGGCGTTCATGGCTATATGCTGGGCACGCTCCATGGAGAGGCGGGCATCGCCGCGTCCACTGCGGTCGTTGAGACTCCAGACATCGGGCAGAAGGACCATGCCTGAGCAGATGCCCGTGGTGTAGCGCGCGCGGTTCTCGCCCAGCGACTCGACGTCGCCCTTGGCGGCATCCTTGCCCACGAGGACGAGGTGGTCGGGGTCGTTAAATTGGTAGAACTCGTTCGTCCACCAGCCGTAGCTGATGGCATTCATGGCGTACTCGCTCTGGTCGATCTTGCCCCATGTGTCGCAGGCTATGCGGCGCGAGTTGCCATAGTGGTAGGGGAAGATGGGAGCGATGGAGAGGGCTGTGAAGACACGGCCGCCGCGGTCGAGTTCCTGGATGAAGCGTGTGAAGCCGTAGTTGTAAGCCTCGACGGCTGTGCGAACGGCGGGGTCGTAGTAGCTGTCGGCCTGAATCATGCCGTTGCTGGTGAAGTCTATCTTAAAGTACTCGAAGCCTGCCGCCTTCAGCGAAGCTGCCTCTCGGGCGAAGCGCTCGAGGGTGGCAGGATGAGTGGGGTCGAGGCAGAAGGCGCCGTCGTACTTGTAAGGCTTGCCGTTCACTTTGGCACAGGCATCGCGACCCGTGTACTGGCATCCTTTGAACAGAGGGCGGTCGAGGTCGGCATCGTTCCACCATAGGCAGAAAGGTGTGACGTAAGTGCCGGGCACCTGTCCGTTGGCATGAGCATGAGCGCAGAGTTCACGTTTCTGCCGGGCGTTGAGGTTGTCCCAGGCATCGATGCTGAGGACTTGCGTTCCGTCGGTCGAGCAGTAGCCGGCAGGACGCAGCGTGGTGGCCATGAAGTCGCTGACGTCGAGGTCGGTCTGGAAACTGTTCTTCTCGGCCAGTACGCCCCAGCTCTGCCAGCCGAAGGGTGTGCCGTGGTGCCAATGCTTGCGACCGGGCTGTAAGCTGTTGCAGGTGCGGGCAAACTGCTCCATGGCGTCGCGCCAGTCGGTGCGGGCTGTGATGAGGAAGCGTGCGCTGCTGATCTGTCGGCCGACAAGACTGCCGTGGGGCAGGACGTCGTGAGTTTCTTGGCTGGAAATACCTGAGAAGGCAGCGAGACGGCCATGGTCGATGGTGACAGCGCTCTTCCAACGGTCGTGGTCGATGGAGCCGATGGCCAAGCCTGCGCGCGTGGCGGGACTGAAGAGGGCTGCCACCTCATAGCTGGTGGCCACGGTGTCGAGGGGCAAGAGGTGATAACGCATGAAGCTGTCGTTGTCATAGGGCACTTTAAGGAAGCGAAAAGCATCTTCACGCGCGCGAGTACCTCTTTTATCTATGTCCGTGCCCTGTTCCCGGATGGGGGACAGGTAGTTGCTCTTAAGCGAGCTGCCGTTGTCCAAAGAGATGGTGAGCTGCGCGACAACGGCATCGTGGAAGATGCTGACGAACAGCGTCATTGCCCGGCTGCCATCGGTGAAGCGGAAGGAGTTAATCTTCCCTCGTCCGAAAGTGGGATGCTCCACACCATTAGTTCGCTTCACGACCTTGGGCAGATCGGCAGCTGTGACAACCTCTGAGCCGAAACGGGCCTCGGGCACGAAATCGGATAGCAGAGGCTGCTTGCCCTGCAGAAGGGTGAAGGCGTGGGAACGCTTGTCGAAGAGAATCGAGTAGGAGTCCGACTTTGCCGCGGCTGCCCAGGCGCTGCCGACGAGAATGAGGAAAGCTATTATTCTTGTTCTCATAAACCTGATTATTCTGCTACCAGTTCAACAACGCGGCTGTTGGGTTTGTTGCCAATGAAGAGGTCACCGTCCAAGATGACGGGCTTCAGATGCCTTTAGTTCTTCACAGCCGACATGGAAATTTACGTGAAATGGATTTTTACAAATTAGGCCGACCTAAATGAGGTATAAGGCCGGCCTAATAGTATAAAGATGTTGTAAAGACTAATATTTCCAGTTGCTGCAGTTTACGGTGCCGCCAGTTTTCTGATAATATGTGGCATTGTTGTTGGGACCGTCGAGCTTAATGCCCTGACTGCTTGAACCTGTGTTGGTTACGGTGAGTGTGCCGCCATTAACCATCAGTTTGCTGGCTCGCATGCCACGGGCATACTTTCCTGTGGCATTGATGGTGACGTTGCCGGCGTTCAGGGTCACCGTGGCATCGGACTTCAAGCCTGTGGTTCGGATTTTCTCGTCCATTTCATCTTTATAGCCATTGCCTGCTGCTATGATGGTGATATTGGTGGCAGCACTGCTCTCGCTGATGTTTATGTTGCCGTCGCAGACCAAGCCCTTGGCATCGGATGCCGAGGCAGTGAGCTCTATTTCTATGGTGCCTCCGTTGATGTTCATCACGGCGATGGTGGAGTCGGCGCGTATGGCTTTGCTGCCGGCACCGGTATGGGTGACCTTGATGCTACCTCCGTTCATGGTGAAGATACCGTTGTCGGGCTCGCTGGAGTCTTTGGAGGTTTCCATCTGAAGGCCGTCGTTGGTGTACCCGCTAATGTTTACCGTGCCGCCGTTCATCAGGAAATATTCGCCGCAGTGTATGCCGTCGGCGGCAGCTTTGGTGATGTTAATGGTGCCTGTTGAACTCTTGAGCTGTAGGTATTCCTTGGTGCGAAGGGCGTGGTTGCAGTTGCCCGCTATGTTCAGCGTGCCGCTGCCGCTCACCTCGAGGTGGCCCTGGCAGTTGAATGCAGCCTTTTGTTCGCCTGTGGCAGCATCAGCAAGGGTGTTTGTGGTGCCCTCAACAAGGTTTAGTTTTATGCGCTTGCCACATTGTATGTCTATAGCTCCGCCAGTGGTTGACGTAAGCTCGAGACCATTGAACTGGAATGTGGCTTTGTATTCTCCGTTGTAGGTGAATGAGCCGTCGGCCGAAGAACCGCTGAGCACGAACACGAACTCGTCGGTCACGTTGGTGTTGGTAACAATGACGTTGCCTGAGTTCACTTCGTAGGTAATCTGGTCGGCCAGCTGCTCTGCCACTTCTACGGTGGCACCGCTGGCAGTCCATTTGATGAAGACGGTGCTGTCGACAGGTGTTACAATGGTGTCGGTGTCGACGGGGATAGTATCAGTAGTGTCGACAGGTATTGTGTCGGTAGTGTCAATGGCTGTCGTGTCTTGAGGTGTTGGAGGTGTAGGCGTTTCCGGCTCATCGTCGCCGCATCCAGCTGCTATGCATACGGTGAGCATAGATGCTATTAAAAGGAATGGGAAATGTTTGCGTTGCATGGTGTATTGTATAGAATATGTGTTTAGAATTTGAAGCGATATCCAATGCTGATGGCATGTATGTTCTCGTTGCCGTCGTCGTCGTGCTCGTGGGTGAAGACGTAAGCGGCTGATATTTTGTGCTGCTTGCTGACGGCGTACTCGGTGCCAGCCATGGCACGTATCTTGTCAAGGTGCCAACTGTTGCCCATGTCGTTGTGGAACTCCACGGATGTGAATGGTTCCCACGCGAGGCCTTTCCTGTCGATTGCGAACTTCAGGCGTGAGCGCAGTAGGTGGCGGTCCCAGGCGGCCTTGTGCTCGGGCAATTCAGTGATTTCATCGAAGCCTGTGATGTTTCCATCTGCGTCGAACGATGGGTCGCGTTGCCGCTGACGTGTGAAGTCGCGCGCAGCCTGATGTGTGTACTGATAGCGCTCGCGGAGTGATATGCGGAGCGTCTTCCAGAAACGTTTGTCGGCAGTGACGTCGAAGGATACGCGGTGGCGCTGTGCCCATTGGCTCTCGTCAATATTGTAGCCGTTGAAAATGCCATAGCGGTTGTAGTGAGTTTTCGGCCTATCCCAATAGTGCCGCTCAATGAACGTATATCCAAGGCCGAACTTGAGGTATTTGCCCAGCTTATATGACAGGCCGATTGATGCGTCGAAGCGATTGGCATCCTCAAACCAGTCGAGGGTGCGGAAGCCCACGCCGGCTTCGAGGCTGAAATTGTAGGGCAGCACCTTGGTGACGCCTATCTCAGTCCACACGGCACCGTAGTTTTCCGTGTCCTGAGCCATGGCGTTGGAAGTGAAAAGCGAAAGTGTGAGAAGTGAAAAATAAAAGATACTTTTCACTTGGCGCTTACACTTATTGCCTGGGAAACTTGGTCTTTGAACTTTGAACATTGATACTTAATCTTTAATCTTTAAGAATTTACATCTCCTTCGGCATGCGTCCGAAACGTGCTATGCTGTTGCCTACATCGTTGGGATCGTCGTAGAAGATGCGGATGAGGGTGGAGTCCTTGAGGAAGTCGAGCATGCCCACTTCGATACGTGTTATCTTCAGGCCGGTGCGCTTCTCGAGGTCTGCCTTCAGCTCTTCGCGCTTGTCGGGTGTGATGAGCGTAACGTTGTCGTAGCGTATGATGCGCGAACATTCCTGGTTCATGACCTTGGAGCTTTCGAAGATCCAGGCCATGAAGATGAAGGCTATGTTGACGAAGAGGATGGTGACGATACCCACGCCGTCCCAATAGTCGGCTTTGGGATGATAGTCGCCATGTGCTACGGCGTTGACCACGCTGAGTGCAATGAGCATGAAGAGATAGGTCATCTCGCGAATGGGCACGGCTTCAGTGCGGAAGCGCATGATGCCGAAGATGGCGAACAGACCCATGGCGGCGCCTATGTTCATGCCCTCGCCCTCCATGAGGCTCACGAGCAGGAAGATGCTCATTGCCATGAGGATGAAGATGAACGTGTAGTCGCGGCGGTGGCTGCGAGGGAAGTAGAAGCAGCGTGCGATGATGGTCACCACTACGAGGTTGACACAGAAACGCAACAGGAGGGATATGAACTGCTGCGGATCGATAAACGTGAGGCCAAACTGCTGGCCCAGCTGGTAGTTGAGTTGTGTGAAGTCCATTGCGATTATTTGATGTTTATGAATTACGGGTGAAGGGCAGCGCGCTCGGGAACTCTGAATTTATGGCCAGTAAGCTTGCTGATGGTGATCATCTTGAACTTGAAGGTGTTGTTCTTCAGTTCACCATTAGTCATGGCCGAACCGATACAGTATTTCGAGAAACCGTGCGGCTTCACGCGCACGCGCCTGAGCATATCAAGGATAGGGGAGTAGACGTTGCCGTCGCGCTTGAGCTCGATAATCACCAGATCGCCCGTCTCGGCATCGCGACCGGTCTCGTAGTTGTGGAACTGAACATCGAAGTCGATGGTCAGGCGCTCCGTCTTGCCGTAGTTGACGAGGGTGATGCGGTGGAACTGGTTCTGCACGGTGGGTATTATGTCGTCGAATGTCTCGCCCGTGAGACCTTGGATAAAGGGTGTGCCGCCAGCCGCGATAGCATCGGCCCGTTCTTGCGATGGAACGCTGATGCGCTTCTTCTTGGTGCGGCCGTGGTTGTTTTTAGTTTTCACCTCCAGGAAGGTGTCGTCGCTGTCCATGTAGGTACGGATGCGTATCTTCTGGCGCGGGGCATGGCCATTGTGATGGTCAAGGTAGAAACGGTGGCCGAAGGTATCCCAATAGGTGGTACGATACGATGCTATACGCTTGTCGCCTATCTGCTGGGCAAAATACTTCCCTTGCACTAGTTCCAGCAGTTCGGCCAGCTTCTGCTTGTTGGTGACGAACTTGGTGTCGGTGCGGTTCATGAGCTTTATGCCGCTCATCTCATCGAGAGTGATGGGCGCAAGTTGCTCAAGCCAATGGCGAATTTGTCGGTCAACTTCGGTCATATACAATATTTTTCGGTTGCAAATATAGAAATAAGTTTGACGAAGAGCCGCTATAACTTGAACTTTTTTTCTTTTTTAACCTTATTTTTCCATGAAAAGGCATTGCGAGTCAATGAAAACGCTTATCTTTGTGCCCAATAAGTGCCTTTAACTGAGTATTTACAACTTTAAAACTATAGAAACATGGCAGAATACAAAGAAATCCTTTCCAGCGCCGAAGAACGTATGGAAGAAGCCGTGATGTACCTTGAGGATTCACTGGCGCGCATACGTGCCGGAAAAGCTAATGTGAAACTGTTGGATGGTATCCGTGTAGACAACTACGGTGCCATGGTACCTATCAACAACTGCGCCGCTGTGACCACACCCGACGCACGCACCATAGCCATCAAGCCTTGGGACAAGAATATGTTCAAAGTCATCGAGAAGGCTATCATCAACAGCGATCTGGGTATTATGCCCGAGAACAACGGCGAGATAATACGCATAGGCATCCCGCCCCTCACCGAGGAGCGACGCAGGCAACTCAACAAACAGTGCGGCAAGGAGGGCGAGCAGGCTAAGGTGAGCGTGCGCAATGCCCGCCGCGACGGCAACGAACAACTCAAGAAAGCCGTGAAGGACGGACTGAGCGAGGACTTCCAGAAAGACGGCGAGAGCGAGCTGCAGAAGCTACACGACAAATACATCAAGCAGATTGACGACCTTCTCGCTGCCAAGGAGAAGGAGATCATGACTGTGTAAATGATGTAATGCAGGGCCTTGTAGTAAGAAACACGGGAAGCTGGTACGACGTTCGAACGGACGACGGCCAGCTTCTTGCGTGCAAGGTCAAGGGCAACTTCCGCCTGAGGGGTATACGCTCCACGAACCCCGTTGCCGTGGGCGACCGCGTGGAGGTGAAGCCTACGGCGGCGGTGACCGATGCCCCTGAGTCGGGTTTGCCTACGGCTCTTATCACCGAGATCTGCGACCGCCGCAACTATATCATCAGGCGGGCTTCTAACCTGTCGAAACAGAGCCATATCATAGCTGCCAACGTAGATTTGGCGGGGTTGGTCATTACTATTGCCCATCCCGAGACGTCGACCACGTTTATCGACCGTTTCATAGCTTCGGCAGAGGCTTATCGAGTGCCTGTGGTGCTCATTATTAATAAGGTAGATATCTACGATGAGGCCGACCGTAGCTATCTTGATGCATTGATGAATCTGTACCGCATGCTTGGGTATGCCTGTCATGCCGTTTCGGCAGTAACTGGCGAGGGCCTGGAGGCCCTGGTTGCCGACCTTCGCGGCAAGACAACGCTTTTCAGCGGCAACAGTGGCGTAGGCAAATCGACATTGCTCAACAGGCTCGTGCCCGAGGCATGTGCCAAAACGGCAGAACTAAGCGAGGCACACGACCAAGGGCAGCACACGACCACCTTCTCGGAGATGTTTGACCTGCCGGGCGGCGGCTCCATCATTGATACGCCGGGTATCCGCGGTTTCGGCACCTTCGATTTCGAGCGTGAGGAGGTGTCGCACTATTTCCGCGAGATATTCGCCATAGGCCGCCAGTGCCGCTTCGGCAACTGCACACATACCCACGAACCGGGGTGCGCAATAAAGAAAGCCCTCGACAATCACGAGATTGCCGAGAGCCGTTATCAATCTTACCTCTCGATGCTCGAAGACAAAGACGAGGGTAAATACCGGGAACGTTTCTGACGCTCTTATTTGAGTTCAGGTTTGGGCGAGGTGAACAGCAGGGTGTAGATACCTGCGCGTTCGCCCAGGTTGGCATTGACGGTGAATGTAGCCGTCGTAACGTCTCCCTTGCCTGTTGAGAGCACCACCTGGCTGTTGGTGAGCGTAGCGGGGTATTCGTTGTAGGTCACTTCTGTTGTTCCGGGTGTGCGGCGAGGCATGCTGATGACGCCTTCGGCATCAGAGAATGTCCATGCGTTGGCGTACTTTGTGCCCTTCACGTTCTTGAAAGTGGCCTTGCCCCAATAAGGGCTGTCGTAAGTGACGTCGAAATTGGAACTGTTGACGGTGCTGGCCGCCACGGTGACGATGTCCGTCTGGCGTTCGGGGTCAACGAGCCCTTGGAAGTGTTGGCTGCTGCCAATGGTGAGACCTTGATAGTCGTTGATGAGGAGTGACTCTTCCGGTACTTTCGTAGGCTCATCATCGTCGCAGCTTACGACGAAGGCCGCGCAGGCCAGAATGACAAGCCCAATGAGTGCGAAACTCTTTTTCATAGTGGTGCTGTGTTTTTTTGAATTGGTTATAATTGTTGTTTATGTTCTGTTTTTTTAACGGCGCAAAGGTACTATAATTCTTTTCACTGATGTTATCCGTTTAGCTAAATTAAGTTTTTTTAAGTGCAGAATTACTAATTTTCCTTTCATTAACTTTGGCTTTTGTTGTACCTTTGCAGCGTTTTTACAAATAGTGATTAGTCTATGCACTTGATATTAGCAGCAGTATTTGCATTGTTTACTACTGATGTGGCGGATTCCTTGAGGACTACCGACATTGAGGAAATCGTGGTGGTGTCAACGCCAAAGGAGAGCCAGCGTCTGCGCCAGCAGCCACTCTCGTCGACATCGTTGTCGCAGGACGCCATGCACGAACGAGGCATCGTCGACGTAAAGGATATCTCGGCCACGGTGCCTAACCTCTTCATCCCCAACTACGGCTCCAACCTCACTACGGGTATATATGTACGCGGCGTGGGTTCCAGAATAGGTACGCCAGCGGTGGCCCTCTATGTCGACGGCGTGCCGCAGGTATCGGCCGCGAGCTACGATTTCAACTTCGCCAATGTAGACCGCATTGATGTGCTGCGCGGTTCGCAGTCCACGCTCTACGGGCGCAACTCCATGGGCGGCGTTATTCGCGTGTTCACTAAGAATCCGATGCAGTACCAGGGCACCGATATCATCTTCGACGGCAGCCATGTGGTGGGCAAGGCTCAGGACGGTCGCAACGACGGAGGCGGCTTCGGGCGCTATCGTCTGAATCTCACACACTACCACCGTATCAGCGAGCGCTTTGCCTTCAGCGGTCATCTCTTCGGTGACATCGGTGATGGCTACTTCCGCAACGAAGCCCGCGGCGATGAGCATATCGACGACAGTAAGGATTTAGGTACGCGCATGCGCTTTATCTTCAAACCGAGCAGCACTCTCAACTTCGACCTAACCGTGAGCCACGAATGGCTGAAACAAGGTGGGTATCCGTATGAGTACCTGGGTACTGTGGGCGTTCCGACTACACCTGACCCGACAACAGCCGTAGGACATATCGCATACGATAACCGCAGCGGATACCGGCGTAACCTGACTAATGCAGGCCTGACGATAGACAAGACGTGGGAGAAAGTGCTACTGTCAAGCGTTACCGGTTTCCAGCACCTGCACGACAAGATGAGCCTCGACCAGGACTTCACGGATGTGAACCTGTACACGCTGATGCAGAAGCAAAATATCAATACGCTTTCCGAGGAGATAATCCTGAAGAACAGGTCGGCAATGTTGATGAATGCATGGCGGTTTAACTACACTTGGCTCTTCGGACTGGCTGCTTTGCAACAGTGGACGAGTACCGACGGGCCCGTGGAGTTTCACGAGGACGGCCTCGGTTGGCTCAACGGCCTCGTCAACGGCATGGCCAACAGGTATATGCCTACCATCCCAGGCGACGGCTACACGATGAGCTTTGCCTTCAACAATAAGATTCATGGCTCCAGCCTCGCTTTCCCGGGGACGTATGACACGCCGGCAACAAACTTCGCCATCTTTCACCAGAGTTCGCTGAATAACCTGTTCGGTGTCCTGGGCCTGAACCTCGCAGCCGGTTTGCGTCTCGACTACGAACACATGAACCTCGACTACCATACGTGGTACGGTTTTCATCAGACCTACTCTCTTGGCGGGCGGCTCACATATCCCGATGGCAGTGTGCGCGATGGCATGACGCTTGTGCCAGAGTCGCATTTTGATGTCAGCGACCAGCTTCAGGATAAGTTGTCGGACCATTATCTGCAGTTCCTGCCTAAGCTGACGCTGCAATATGTTCTGCCAGCGACATCTGCCTTGCAGCGCTCCTCGGTCTATGCCAGCCTGTCGCGTGGTTATCGCAGCGGAGGTTTTAATATTCAGATGTTCAGCGATCTGCTGCAAAGCCGTATGCAGACGCGTATATTAAAGAATGTGACCGATGTTACGTTGCCTGTGGTGCGCGAACAGCCGTCGATGCCTGATATAGCAAAGGCCACGGTGGAGGATATCCTGACTAAGATGTCGAAGGATCAGCCCGTCGACGTGAAGGCCGCCACGTGGTATAAACCTGAATCGTCGTGGAATTTCGAGCTCGGCGGACATTTTAATTTATTCGATTCCCGCTTGCAGACTGATGTGTCGGCTTTCCTCATGGATACGCGTGATCAACAGGTGTCGAAGATGACAGATGGCGGTTTGGGCCGTGTAACGGTCAATTCAGGCAAGAGTCGCAGTCTCGGAACGGAGGTCAGTCTGCGCGCCATTGTCACCGAAGGTCTCTCGTTAGATGCCGCCTATGGCTTTACTCATGCCAAGTTCCGCGACGATGATCGCGATACCTTTGTTCCTTTTGTGCCGCGTCACACATTATCTGTGGGCGCAACGCAGCAGTGGGATTTGCCAATCAGCGCATGGCTCGATGCTGTGAAGCTGCATGCCGATTACCGTGGCGCCGGGCGCATCTACTGGACAGAGGTCAACAACGCATGGCAAAACTTTGCCGGAGCCTTGAACGCGCGGCTGAGCGTAGTGAAGAAAGGCACAGAGCTGTCGCTCTATGCCTCCAATATTTTGTCAACACGTTATCAGACTTTCTACTTCGAGACGATGAAGCGTGGATTTGCGCAATACTCTCGGCCCGTGGAGCTGGGCGTGCAATTACGCTTAAGGTTCTGATATAAAAAAAAGAAGGTCACCTGCAGAGGTGACCTTCTTTAGTTATAGCTTATTCGCCTTGTTCGCCATATTCCAATTCGCCCTGAACCACCCAGATGAGGTCTTCGGGGTCGAAGGTGCCGTACTTGTCCTTCATGGCACGCTCGGCAATGGCCTTGGCAATGGCTTCGGTGTCGATGTTGACGTAGCCGTCTTCGTCGGGCTCCTGGTCTATGAGTCCGCTCTCGACATAGTAGTCGGCCAACAGGTCGATGAAATAGAAGAGGTCATCGTCGGTGAAACGGTCTTTCACCTCCTGCGGCAGGTATGCCCTGATGAATTCCACCGTACGGACATCATCTTCTGCTTGGGCGAGGAAATCTTCTTCCATGATGCAATAATTAATGGTTTAGAGAATGGCTTTGAGCTTGTCCTCGAGCGTAGCCTTGGGCACGGCTCCTATTTGCTTGTCTACTACCTGACCGTCCTTGATGAAGAGGATGGTGGGGATGTTGCGCACGCCGAACTGCATGGGCAGATCGGTGTTCTCGTCTACGTCGACTTTGCCGATGATAGCCTGATCGCCATATTCCTCGGCCAGTTGTTCAATGTAAGGACCTACTTTCTTGCAGGGGCCGCACCAGGTAGCCCAGAAGTCCACAATCATAGGCTTGCCCTGGGCAAGCAGTTCGCTGAAATTGCTGTCTGTGATTTGAAGTGCCATAATGACAGATATTGTTAAATGGTTAATAATGTATTCCTATATGTGCAAAAGTAATGCCAGAGTGCCTGCTATTCCGAATTGATTTTGTATGACATTTCGTCGTTGCCCTCAATGAGTTCTATGAGCTGTCGGTTTACGGTGATTTTCTTTGTCCTGCTGTGCAGCTTGACGTTCATCTTTCCCTCGGGGTCGAGAATGTGGAAGTACAGGTCGGCGTTGCCGGGGTTGTTGTCGAACATCTCATTGAGCGTGAGCACAAAGTCCTCGCTGACGCTGCTGAGCGGCATGGAAATTGTGATGTTCTTTATGAGGTCATCCTTGACATCAACAAGAAACTGCACCTTGTTGACCTTGATTTCGATACGGTTGGCATTGTACTTGCCTGGCTGAACACTGGCATTAACGAAGATGGCGTTCCCTTCGCTCATGAAATTAGCCCATGAAGCCCAGGCTTCGCCCCATAGAGGCAGCTCCCCGGAGCCCGCGAAGTCCTCGATGGTCACGATGCCGTAAGGCTGGCCACTTTTGCCTACGCCCTGACGGATACCAGTGACGATGCCTCCGAAGGTGATGTCCTGATTCACCCAGCGCTCCTTCTGGTCAAGCTCGTTGAGTCGTGTGGTGCAGACATCTTTGAGAATGATGGCGTAGTCGTCGAGAGGGTGTGCCGATAGGTAAATACCGATGAGGTCGCGCTCCTTGTTCAATTTCTCGAACTGGCTCCATTGCTCGTATTCAGTGGGGATATCGGGCGTTTTCACTTCCACTTCGTTGAAATCGTCGAAAAGCGATGCCTCAGCCGAATGTTTCGCCTCCTGATAGAGCTGTCCGAAGCGGATGAGTGTGTCGATGAATGGTTCACCTTTGATGTTGCGACCGAAATATTGTTCGCGCGTAATTCCCTTGAAGGTGTCGAGGGCGCCGCTTACAGCGAGGCTTTCAAAACCGCTACGCTTGACGGCGGAGATGTTCACGCGTTGAACAAGGTCGAAGACACTGGTGAAGGGGCCGTTGGCATCGCGCTCGCTGATGATGGCATCTGCAGCACTCTCACCTAACCCCTTGATGGCACCGAGACCGAAACGAATGTTTCCGTCGCTGTCGACGCTGAACTTATGTCGACTATGGTTGACGTCGGGCCCCAGGCAGTTCAGCCCGAGAGCCTTGCACTCGCTCATGAGTTTAGTGATTTCAGAGATGTTGTCGATGCTTCGGCTCATCACGGCAGCCATGTATTCGGCGGGGAAGTTGGCTTTGAGCCAAGCCGTCTGGTAGGCTACCCACGAGTAGCATGTTGCATGACTCTTATTGAAGGCGTAAGAAGCGAAGTCTTCCCAGTCGCTCCAAATCTTCTCCAACTTGTCGGGGTCGTGGCCGTTCTCCTGCCCTTGCTTGACGAACTTGGGCTTCATATGATCCAGTTTGTCCTTGAGCTTCTTACCCATAGCCTTGCGCAGGGTATCGCTCTCACCGCGTGAGAAGTTGGCAAGTTGGCGCGATAACAACATCACTTGCTCCTGATAGACAGTGATGCCATAGGTGTCCTTCAGGTATTTCTCCATGCAGGGGATGTCGTACTCTACTGGTGCCCGGCCATGCTTACGGTTGATGAAATCGGGGATGTATTTCATAGGTCCGGGGCGGTAGAGGGCATTCATGGCTATGAGGTCCTCGAAGGTCGATGGCTGCAGCTCGCGCAGGTATTTCTGCATGCCTGCCGATTCAAACTGGAAGGTGCCGGTGGTCAGCCCGTCGCAATAGAGTTGATAGGTTGCGGGGTCTTCGATGTCAATGAGGTCGATGTCTATGTCTATGCCGAGACTGTAGTGTATGTTCTTGATCGCTTCCTTGATAATACTTAACGTCTTAAGTCCGAGGAAGTCCATCTTTATGAGTCCTGTCTCCTCGATGACCGAGCCTTCATACTGGGTGCAGATGAGTTTCTCGCCAGTATCCTTGTCATCGGCGGTTGATACGGGCACCCAATCGCTGACATCATCGCGACATATAATTACTCCGCATGCGTGCACGCCCGTATTGCGCACGTTACCTTCGAGCATGAGGGCAAAGCGTATTGTGTTGCGCAGGACTTCGTTTGGCGACGTGGCTGCTTGTTGTACCTCCGGCACACAAGCGAGCACGTTCTGAAGGTTCATCTTTCGCGCGTTGCCTTTCTCGTCGTCAGGCAGGCGGTCGGGGATGGCTTTGCATAGCGCGTTGCTGATGTCCAATGGCACCTTCTGCACTCGCGCCACGTCTTTTATGGCGAGTTTCGTGGCCATGGTGCCATAAGTGATGATATGCGCCACGTTGTTTTCACCATATTTCTGTGTCACCCACGAGAGCACCTTTCCGCGTCCGTCGTCGTCGAAGTCGACGTCGATATCAGGTAGTGAGATACGGTCGGGGTTGAGGAAACGCTCGAACAGGAGGTCGTATTTGATAGGGTCGACCTTGGTGATGCCAAGGCAGTAGGCTACTACGCTGCCTGCCGCCGAGCCACGCCCTGGTCCTACGCTTACCCCGAGTTCGTAACGTGCGGCATTGATATAATCCTGCACGATGAGGAAGTATCCGGGGAAGCCCATCGTCTTCATCACGTGAAGTTCGAAACGGATGCGGTCCAGTACGTCCTTGCTGAGCGGGTCGCCGTAAATCCTCTTGGCGCCTGTTATAGTGAGGTGTTCGAGGTAGTCTGCTTCCAGCTTGAGGCGGTAGAGTTTGTCCACGCCTCCGAGGCTTTTGATTTTCTTCTCAGCATCAGCGGGGGTGCAGACCTCATTGCCGTTTTCGTCGTGTGTGAACTCGTCGTACAGTTGTTGGTCGGTGTATCGCTGGTGGTACTCCTCTTCGGTGCCGAACGACTTGGGAATGGGGAAGTTAGGCATTATAGGTCCATGGTCGATGCTGTAAGTCTCTACCTTGTTGAGTACCTCGAGTGTATTGTCGAGCGCCTCGGGCACATCGGCGAAGATGGCATTCATCTCTGACGTGGTCTTGAACCATTCCTGCTTGGTATAAAGCATGCGTTTAGGATCGTCGAGGTCGCGGTTGGTGCCGAGGCAGATTAGACGGTCGTGAGCTTCGGCATTGTCCTCGTCTACGAAGTGTACATCGTTGGTGCACACCACTTTAACGCCGTGTTTTTTAGCCAGCTCCAGAATCACGGAATTAGCCTGCTGCTGTAACGGGAATGTCTCGCGGTTGGCGCGTTGGTTTGGATCACGAACCTCGTGACGTTGAATCTCAAGGTAGTAATCCTCGCCAAAGACGCTCTTGTACCATTCGATGCGCCGCTCAGCCTCTTCGATGTCGCCGTTGAGGATGAACCGCGGCACTTCACCGGCGAGGCATGCTGAGCATACGATGAGACCTTCGGCGTGCTTCTTAAGCTCGTCGTGGTCAGTGCGCGGACGAGTGTAGAAACCATCGACCCACGATTTCGATACCAGCTTGATGAGGTTGTGGTAGCCCGTCTCGTTCTTGGCCAGCACTACAAGGTGGTAGCGTGTGTTGTCGCCGCGATCCTTGTCCTTGTCGTAGAGTGAGCGGAAAGCTACATACATCTCGCATCCGAAGATGGGTTTGAACGGCTCGCGTCCTTCTTCCTTGAGTTTGCCGTTGCGCTTCTTCACGTAGTTGAAAAACTCCTTGATGCCCATCATGTTTCCATGGTCGGTAATGGCCATGCCAGGCATCCCGTCGGCAATGGCTTTCTCCACAAGCTTCGGTATGCTTGCCTGTCCGTCGAGCAGAGAGTATTGAGTATGAACGTGTAAGTGTATGAAATTATGCATAAGGTTCAGTTTTCGGGCATAAAAGTACGTTTCTTTTGGCAAACTACCAAAAAAGACGTTGTTTTTTTTGCTGCTTTATAAATATTGTTTACTTTTGTCGTGAAAAACAGAAAATCTATGGTAAAGCCGCTAAAAAAGATTAGGAAAAACATACGTTTACACCGTGAAGGCACCACGACTCTTATATGGGGTGCCGTTTGTCTGGCTGCGTTTTGCCTGCTAATGGGTTGGGCAATGGGCTTTTCGAGCCCTTGGTTTCTTGGCCTTGTGATAGCCTGTGCAGTGGTGTACCTCGTAATGGTCAATTTCTTCCGTTGCCCAATACGTCTTTTCACAGAGGACACTGATAGCGTGGTCATAGCACCTTGCGACGGCCGGGTGGTGGTCGTAGAGGAGGTCGAGGAAAACGAGTATTTCCACGACCGCCGCATCATGGTGAGCATCTTCATGAGCTTGTTCAACGTTCATGCCAACTGGGTACCTGTCGATGGCACGGTGCGCAGCGTTAACCATCAGAACGGTCGTTTCCAGGCTGCTTGGCTGCCTAAAGCCAGCACAGATAATGAGCGCTCTACGGTAATCATAGAAACGCCGCAAGGCACTCAGATACTCGTGCGCCAGGTGGCTGGTGCCGTAGCCCGACGTATCGTCACTTACGTTAACCCCGATGAGGAGTGCTACATCGACGAGCATCTGGGCTTCATTAAGTTCGGCTCGCGCGTAGACCTCTATCTGCCCGTAGATGCCGATGTCAAAGTGCACGTAGGGCAGCGAGCCACCGGCAACGAGACCATCATCGCTCACCTCGCAGAGCAGTAGCGGCCGGGTATCAGACATATCGAACCCGAGCCGACGAAGACATATCGTCCACGGTTATGCATACCGACAGCTCAAGGGTTCTTGACAACCCTTGAGGGTTACGACCAAAGCCCTTGAGGGTTATGACTACAACCCTTGAGGGTTTTTCATTTAAGGCTTACACGTTCATTCTTTTATAATATGCTCTTTAATCTCCCCAACATCCTCACTCTGTGCAACCTCATCTCAGGTTGTATGGCTACAGGTGCGGCCTTCCATGGCCACTTCACCTGGGCATTGGTAATGATTCTATGCGGTGCAGCCTTCGATTTCCTCGATGGAATGGTGGCTCGTGCCCTGAACATAAGCGGCCCCATAGGCAAGGAACTTGATTCCCTCGCTGACATCGTCACCTTCGGTGTGGCACCCTCGGCAATGATTTTCCAGCTCTTCGGCATGGTCGTCTATCCCGAGTGGATGCAGCCTTTGGCTCCCTATCTGCCATACACCGCATTCCTCGTGGCTGCGTTCTCGGCTTTGCGCCTTGCCAAGTTCAATACCGACGCGCGTCAGACCTCGAGCTTCATAGGTTTGCCAACGCCTGCCAACGCCCTCTTTTGGGCTTCGCTCATAGTCGGGCAGGGCGCCTTTCTGGCTTCTCCTCGTTTTAATGCCATGTGGCTGTTCCTGTTCATGCTTATGTTCTGCTTCTTCCTCATTGCCGAAGTGCCTTTGTTCGCGCTAAAGTTCAAGACCTTGGGTTGGGAGGAGAATCGCGTGAAATATGCCTTCCTGGCTGTGGCACTCGTAATCCTGTTCCTGGGTTATCATTGGCTTGGCGTCAGCGTGATAGCTGCCGTTATCCTTTGGTACATCCTTTGGGCCATCATCGTGTGGAAGGTTAAGTAAACGTCATGCAGGATATCATCATCAGCCATAACCTTCATGCCGATTTGGCAGCCGTAGTCGAGCTCCAGCAACCCGACCGCTTGTTCGTGCTCGTAGATGAAACTACACGTGAGCAATGTCTACCTTTGATAGAAAAAGCCCATTTCATCGAGGGAACAGATGCCGAAGGCCGTCCCTTGGCACGTGGCGCTGCCGAGATAATCACCATCGGAGCTACTGACGAGGCCAAGACGCTTGACACGCTCGCTTATGTGTGGCAGGAACTTGGGCAGCGTGGAGCTACACGCCATTCCATGCTCCTCAATCTTGGTGGAGGCATGGTTACAGACCTTGGCGGTTTTGCAGCAGCAACCTTCAAACGAGGCATCACCTTTGCCAATATCCCGACCACGCTTCTTGCTATGGTCGATGCCAGTGTAGGCGGCAAGACAGGCATTAATTTCCGTGGACTGAAGAACGAGATAGGCGTGTTTCGCGAAGCTGAAGCGGTGATTATCAATACCGATTTCCTGCGCACCCTCGATGCCCAGAACCTGCGTAGCGGTTATGCAGAGATGCTCAAGCATGGGCTTATAAGCTCTGCTGCCGATGCCGCCGAGCTCCTTGCCTTCGATATCTTCGATGTCGATTACTCTGCCCTGGCAGACCTTGTAGCTCGCAGCATTAAGGTTAAGGAGCGCATCGTGGCCGAGGATCCGCACGAGCATGGATTGCGTAAGGCCTTGAACCTCGGGCATACCGTAGGTCATGCCTTCGAGAGCCTCGCTCTGGAGCAGCAACACGCGGTACTCCACGGCTATGCCGTGGCATGGGGCTTGGTATGTGAATTATACCTCAGCGTCACTCGTTGCGGTTTTCCTGCCGAATTGTTTCATCAGGTTGAGCACTTCGTCAGTGAGACCTATGGTCGATTCCCACTCGACTGCAAACTCTATGACCGCCTCTTCGAGTTCATGACCCACGACAAGAAGAACGAGGCAGGCCGTATCAACATGACCTTGCTGGCAGTTCCCGGCGATATTCGTATCAATCAGGTCGCTACCCGTGAGGACATCTTCGAGATGCTCGACTACTACAGGGAGAGTTGAGGCCGTCGTTTCACGCCGCCATTGTAAGGCAGAGCGTTCGCTTGTCATTAACCAATAGTTAGAATAAACATAAACCATTAAGTAATATGCGTAAGCTTTGTACATTAGTTATTCTGCTCCTTGCCGTGTCTTCGTTAGCAGCGAAGAAGGTTATTCGCATGAGTGGAAATCCTATCCTTCCAGAGTTCCATGCCGACCCTGAAGTGCTCTTCAGTGAGCAGACGGGCCGCTTCTACATTTATTCCACTACCGACGGCGCTCCGGGATGGGGAGGCTATTATTTCACAGCCTTCTCCTCGGCTGACCTCGTCGACTGGAAGCATGAAGGTATTATCCTTGACCTTGCCACTAAGCAGGTGCCGTGGGCTGTAGGTAACGCCTGGGCCCCATGTATTATTGAGAAACGCGTAGGCGTAAGTTGGCGCTACTATTTCTACTATTCCGGTCATAACCCCGAAAACAATCGCAAGGCCATAGGTGTAGCCGTGGCTGATAAGCCAACAGGGCCGTTCCGCGACCTCGGCCGTCCACTTGTCAACGACCGTCCAGAGGGTGTGCGCGGAGGTCAGCAGATTGACGTCGACGTGTTTCATGATCCCGTGTCGAATAAGGATTACCTATATTGGGGCAATGGTTACATGGCCGGTGCCGAACTGGGAGCTGATATGATGAGTATTGTGCCTGGTACTACCACCGTGCTTACACCCGAAGGCGGCAGCTTGGCCGACTATGCATATCGTGAAGCCCCTTATGTTTTCTTCCGCAATGGATTGTATTATTTCCTTTGGAGTGTCGACGACACAGGCTCGCCCAACTATCACGTAGCTTACGGCACTTCCAAATCGCCCCTAGGACCTATCGAGGTTGCAGTCAACCCCGTAATCCTCATCCAACGTCCAGAGGCTGGCATCTACGGTCCTGCGCATAACAGCGTGATGCAATTGCCCGGCACCGACGAGTGGTACATCGTATATCATCGCATTAATGCCCAGTACCTTGACAAGTCGGCAGGTCCCGGTTTTCACCGTCAGACCTGTATCGACCGCATGTACTTCAATGCCGACGGCACCATACGTCCCGTAGTGCCTACCAACGAAGGTGTGGCAGCGGTGAAATTGAAACTATCAAAGAAGAAATGAGACGTATTTCTATTATAATTAATGTGTGTCTGGCAGCGCTGCTGCCTACTGGGATGCTAGCTCAAGGTCGTCTGGTGGCTGAGAGTGAGGTGCTGAACGTGGGAGAGATACTCTATCAGTCGCCTCGCACCCTCACTTACCGCCTCGTCAATCGTGGTAATGCAGCCACGAGCATTACTTCCGTGGTGCCTTCGTGCGGCTGCACTCAGGTGAAATGTCCCACCGCGCCTATTCCGGCAGGCGAGGCAGTAGAGCTCACAGCCATCTTCGATGCCCGCACCCTGGGTACCTTCCAGAAGGAGATAGAGGTATATGCCGATGGCACTTCCGAACCTCTATACCTCACGTTCCAAGGGCGCGTGGTTGCCGATGCTTCCGATTATAGTGGAACCTTCCCAGTTGATATGGGCACAGTGAAGTTGTCCACGGCCGACATTGAGTTTGACGACGTCAACATGGGCGACCGCCCTGAGGCTAACATCATGGTGCTCAACAACACACGCAACACTTTGCGACCTCAGCTTATGCACCTGCCCTCATACCTCACGGCCACTTACCATCCCGAACAGTTGGCTGCTGGGCGCGTAGGGCGCATCGCGCTCAAACTCAACACAGAGCGTTTGCTGGGCTACGGCCTCACCCAGACTACCATTTACATGGCACGTCAGTTGGGCGACAAGGTCAGTTCCGACAACGAGATAGACATCTCAGCCGTTTTGTTGCCTAAGTTGCCAAAGCGCACTGCCGAGCAGATGACGAAGGCTCCCGCCCTCATAGTGGAGGCCGATACTATCGACTTCGCTCCGCAGTTGCAGAAGCACCATGGCAAGGTTAAGCAAACGATAACCATAGGCAATGCCGGTCAGACACCTCTCACCGTGTATAGTGTGCAAGTCTACGGCAACGCTCTCACCGTGAAACTGTCCGAGCGCAAGATTAAACCCGATGGCAAGGCCAAGCTCGTGGTCACGCTCGATGCTGAACGTCTCCATCGACAGAAGAAAGAACCGCGAGTTCTCATCATCACCGATGATCCGAGGCACCCAAAGACCATCCTAACTTGCAAACATTGATCAGCCAAAAGTCTTCTCTTTCTATGCTACATCCCGAGAATAGTAGTGAATACAAAGGGCTCACCGTCAACGACGGCGTAGAGCAACCCTCAATAGTCAATCCATACCTGCAGCGCGGTCGTTTTGCCCGCCGCCGCCTTACCGCTGCCGACTATGTCGAAGGCATCCTCAAGGGCAATGTCACCATACTTGGTCAGGCCGTGACGCTAGTCGAGAGCACTAACCCCGATCACCAAGCAATAGCACAGGAAGTGATAGAGCGTTGCCTGCCATATAGTGGCAAGAGCGTACGCATAGGTATAAGCGGTGTGCCCGGTGCAGGTAAGAGCACCAGTATCGACGAGTTCGGCATTCACGTCCTCGAGCGTACTGGCGGCCGTCTTGCCGTGCTCGCCATCGATCCCTCGTCAGAGAAGACCAAGGGTTCTATTCTCGGTGACAAGACGCGCATGGAAAAGCTCAGTGTGCACCCCGACTCGTTCATACGTCCTAGCCCCTCGGCAGGCTCCCTCGGCGGCGTAGCACGCAAGACGCGTGAGACCATCATCCTGTGTGAGGCTGCCGGTTTTGACAAGATATTCGTTGAGACCGTAGGTGTAGGACAGAGCGAGACGGCCTGCCATTCTATGGTCGACTTCTTTCTAGTCATCCAACTCGCTGGAACGGGCGATGAGTTGCAGGGCATCAAACGCGGAATAATGGAGATGGCCGACGGCATCGTCATCAACAAATGCGACGGTGACAATGTTGACGCCTGTCAGTTGGCGGCGCGCCAGTTCCGCAACGCCCTCCATCTCTTTCCTATGCCCGAGAGCGGTTGGACGCCCAAGGTGCTCTGCTACTCAGGCTTCTATGGCCTCGGCATCAAGGAAGTGTGGGATATGATCTTCGAGTATGTTGACTTTGTCAAGGCTAACGGCTATTTCGAACATCGCCGTGCCGAGCAAGCCAAGTACTGGATGTACGAGAGCATCAACGAGCAGTTGCGCAACGGCTTCTTCCAGAACCCCACCATCGAAGGGCTTCTGCCACGTGCCGAGGAAACCGTTCTTGCCGGCCAGAAGACCTCCTTCGTAGCTGCCAAGCAGCTCCTTGATACTTATTTCTCATTGCTCAAGCAGTAAAGGCTTACCTTACATTATTCATCACCTTATAAAAACTAAGACTAACTATGGTAAACAGATTTATCCTCAACGAAGTATCGTACTTCGGCCCAGGTGCCCGCAAGGAGCTGCCGGGCGTAGTGAAACGACTCGGTTTCAAGAAAGCTCTCGTAGTGACCGACAAAGGTCTTATGCAGTTTGGCGTGGCAAAGAAAGTGCTCGATGTCATGGACGAGGCCGGTATAGCTTATGATATCTTCGACGATGTAAAACCTAATCCCACCGTTACAAACGTAAAGAACGGCATCGAGGCTTGCAAGCGTGCTCAGGCCGACTTCATCGTTGCCATAGGCGGCGGCTCCTCAATGGACACCGCCAAGGGTATTGGCATCGTGGTAAACAACCCCGAGTTCAGTGATATCATTTCGCTCGAGGGTGTGGCAGACACCAAGAAGAAGTCGCTTCCCATCATTGCGCTGCCAACCACGGCAGGCACAGCAGCTGAGACCACCATCAACTATGTCATTATTGATGAGGCACGCCAGGCCAAGATGGTCTGTGTAGACCCCAACGACATACCCTGCGTGGCTATCATCGATGCTGAACTGATGTATTCATTGCCTAAGAGCCTCACTGCAGCAACCGGTATGGATGCTATGACTCATGCCATCGAGGGCCTTATCACCAAGGCTGCCTGGGAACTGAGCGATATGTTCGAGGTCAAGGCTATCGAGATGATCTACAAATACTTGCCTGTGGCCGTCAGTGAGCCTACGAATCCTGTTGGTCGCGATGGTATGGCCGTGGCTCAATACGTGGCCGGCATGGCATTCTCCAACGTAGGTCTTGGTGTGGACCACGGCATGGCTCATCCTTTAAGCGCTCTCTTTGATGTTCCCCATGGCGTGGCTTGTGCCATGCTGTTGCCCACGGTCATGCGTTTCAATATGCCGGCCGCCAAGGAAAAATACGTTGAGATTGCCAAGGCCTGTGGCGTCTATCAACCCTCGATGACTACCGACGAAGCTGCAGAAGCAGCCTGCAAGGCCATAGAGGATCTGAGTGCACTCGTCGGCACCAACAAACGCCTCACTGACCTCGGCATCACCGAGCAGGACATCGAGGCATTGGCCGAACAAGCCATCAATGATGTTTGCACGCCAGGCAACCCGCGCCCCGTCACCAAGCAGGACATTATCGACCTGTATCATCAGATTCTCTAATACATAGCACGATACTAAACAAAACGAAGCGCTTCCATCCAAAGCGCTTCGTTTTGTTTCCGACCATTCCTTCTTACAACGAATTATTCTAATTCTTTGTTTACACTAATTGCGAAAAATCACCTCACCTTCACCCGATAGGGGATTACAAGAATCCTCAACCATTACTTTCTTTGATACCGCGAGCGGCCGGCATCAATGCGGAGGAAGATGAAGAGGAGAAGAGTGAAGCCCCAGAGGGATGAGCCGCCATAACTGAAGAAGGGTAGGGGGATGCCAATGACGGGCATCAGGCCGAGCACCATACCCACGTTAATAAGTACGTGAAAGAAGATAATGGAGAAGACGCAGTAGCCGTAGACACGGCCGAAAGCGTATGGCTGTCGTTCTGCCACGCTTATGAGGCGCCACATCAGGAGTAGGAACAATATGAGCACAGCGGTGGAGCCAATGAACCCTTGTTCCTCACCTACGGTGCAGAAAATGAAGTCGGTCTCCTGCTCAGGCACATATTTAAGCTTCGTCTGGGTGCCGTTTAGGAAGCCTTTGCCCTCAAGGCCGCCTGAGCCGATGGCTATCTTGGCTTGGATGACGTTGTAGCCCACACCATTAGGGTCGTCCTGCAAACCTAATAGCACTTGTATGCGTTTTTGTTGGTGGGGCGCCAGGTGGTCAACAAGGAGGTTGGCCGAGAAGAACACCGTCATCGATGCCAACGCAAACAAAGCTATGTAGGCATAGCGGTATAGCTGACTGGTGAAGCCTATCCAAAACAGGCGCAGAGCCAATAATACGCATATGATGATGAGTAGGGGAGACAGGTTGAATGTGGAGAAGTGGAGGGTAGAGAGTATGGAACTGAGAAATGAGGGGCTATTCTCCTTGTTTTCCTCTTCTGATATTGAAGGCAAGGCCTCTTCGGGTGCGATGGCAGCGTTCCCCGCTGTCTCTGCCATGGTGATGGCGGTCTCTCCGCCAGCCTCCTCGCTGTTAGGGGTGGGGACGTCGATGGTTGTCAGTTCTTCGGTGGGTTGATGGTCGGTGATGAGAGGAAAAAGGAAATAGCCTGCGGCGAGTATGGCTATCATCAGCGGCAGGGCTAAGCCGAGGGTGGAAGTCATAGCTCGATGGTAAGGGCGCAGTGTATCGCGTCCAACAGCGCTGTTGGTGCCTGCAAGAGCGGCAGGCCTGCAATAGATGATGATAAGAGCTGTGATGAAAATCACTATCATAAGCATTACGAGCACCTCGCCCAAACATGTGGAATTAGAGAGAATCAGAACCTCGGAGAATCGCAGACCGATTACTACGTAGGCAGCTGCAGATATGCCGGCGAAGAGGATGAAACCGGGCATGCCTTCGCGGTAGAGCATCAGGAAGAGGCTGAAGTACACGAGGGCAGATCCAGTCTCCTTCTGCATCACAATGAGCACCATGGGTAGCATCATTATGCCGATGCTGATGGCCATATTCTTCCACGAACCTTGCAACTTAAACCCGTAGGAACTCATGAACTTAGCCAATGCCAGGGCTGTGGCGAACTTAGCGAACTCAGCGCTCTGCAAACTGAAAGGTCCAATCTTTATCCACGACAGCGAGCCTTTGATGTCGTGAGCTAAGAAGGGTGTTATGAACAGCAGCACGATGAGTGCGCCGTATATAAGGTAGGCAAAGGTGTCGAAGATGCGGTCGTCGAGCAGCAGCACTATGGCGCCTAGGACTATGGAAGAGCCTATCCACACCAACTGCATGCCCGTGCGCGTGTCAAAGGAGGCGAGCGACAGCAGGTCGCGGGGCTGTCCGTATTCGTAGCACGCGCCGCAGATGCTCATCCAACCGAAGACGAGCAGGCCTGCATAGATGAGGATCGTGAGCCAGTCGATGCTGGCGAAGACACTCTTTTGTTTTTCCATCTTGAACTCTTTTGCTTTGTCTTTCTAGATTGTCCAGATTTGTCGGAAAATCCGGTCAACTGTTAAATGCTGACTATCTCACATAGTCCCCGTAATTGATTCGTCGGTTTGCGAATACTTCGGCTTTCTTCTCGCTTGCGGGAGAGAGGTGTCCGTTGATGTACTGCTCCATCATGAGCGCTCCGATGGGCACGCCGTAGTGGGCACCATAGCCGCCATTCTCAACATATACGGCGATGGCTATCTTGGGATTGTCTCGTGGAGCGAAGCCCATAAAGGCAGAGTGGTCGTAGCCGCGGTTCTGGGCGGTGCCTGTCTTGCCGCAGACAACATACTGCGAGGAAGCTGCTCCCCGACAGGTGCCGGACGTGACGGCGCGTGCCATGCCGTCGACCACGGTCTCGTAGTTAGTGCGCGAAACCTTGGTGTAGCGTTTCTTGCTGTAGACGGAGGCTAAGGTGTCATCCTGCACCTCCTTAACTATATGTGGTGTGATGAACCAGCCGCGGTTGGCTATGGTGGCGCCGAGGTTAGCTATCTGCAAGGGCGTGAGGGTAACTTCGGCCTGGCCAATGGCGATATGGATTACGGTGAGTGCATTCCAAGAACCTCGGTAGTGCTCGTCGTAGTAGTCGGCATTGGGGATCATACCGCGTGCCTCGCTGGGGAGGTCTACGCCGAGGCGGTAGCCAAAGCCCATACTGACCATATAGTCCTTCCACGTGGTCATGGCTTCCTGTGTGGAGTGGTATTTGACGCGGTTGTTGAACATGTGGTAGAGGCCCCAGCAGAAATAGGCGTTGCAGGATGTTCCTATGGCGGGCACGAGGGGTAGTGGGGAGCCGTGGGCGTGGCAACCTACCCTAAGGCGGCCGTAGTGGAAACCGCGGTAGCATGAATAGGCGGTTTGTGGCGTGATGATTCCTTCCTGGAGGAATGTGAGAGCCTGTGAGGTCTTGAAGGTGGATCCCGGGGGGAAGGTGCCCATGATGGCGCGGTTGAGGAGGGGTTTCATGGGGTCACGGGAAAGCTCCTTGTGGCGCTTGCCACGCTGTCGACCTACGAGGGAGCGCGGGTCGAAGGTGGGTGAGGTAACCATGCAAAGTATCTCGCCGGTGGAGGGCTCTATGGCCACTATGGCGCCGAGTTTGTTCTGCATGAGGCGCTCGCCGAGCTTCTGGAGCTCGAGGTCTATGCTGAGGGTAAGGTTCTTGCCGGGGATAGGCTTTTGGTCGAAGCGTCCGTCCTGGTAGCGCCCTTTAATGCGGCCGTGGACGTCGCGTATGAGTATCTCGGAACCCTTGATACCGCGCAGTTGACGCTCGTAGCTGCGTTCCACACCCTGAGTGCCGATGTAGTCGCCGGAGCGGTAGTAGTCGTCAGCATCTATATCGGCTTGGTTTACCTCACCTACGTCGCCGAGGAGATGGGCGGCGTAAGGATAGGAATACTGACGTATACTGCGTTTCTGGATATAGAAGCCACGAAAATGGAAGAGTTTCTCCTGAAAGTTGCTGAATTCCTCCATTGATAGCTGATTCATAAACACCTGTTGGGTGTAGGGGGAATAGCCTTTGGTGTGCCTAATCTCGTCCATTCGCTTGATGTACCACTCCCGCGTGATGCCGAGACTGCGGCACAGACCTAATGTGTCCACGCCGTCCTGTTCCTGCATGACAACCATTATATCATATGCTGGTTGGTTGTACACGAGGAGCTTGCCGGTGCGGTCTGTGATGGCTCCGCGAGCAGGAAACTGTATGCGGCGCATCAAGGCGTTGGAATCGGCTCGTGCACGGTAGTCGTCGGAGAGTAGCTGCAACGAGAATAATCGTAGCACATAAATGACTACGATTATGAGTGCGGCAATACCGAGCACGTATTTCCTGTATGAGAGAGTGGAATCAGCCAAAGGTGAGGGGACAGTTTATTTGGTGTTTAAGGAATTAAAGAAGTAGAAGAAAAATGTTTAAGCGCTAGTTAGTAATCTAAACTTTATACGCTAAACATTGAAAGTTAATGAATCAGTTCTCGCGCTCTTTCTTCTTGCTGCTCCGTACGCTCTCGATGGCCATGCAGAGTATGAGAGTGAGAGCCCAACTGGAGGCGAAGGCGATGGCGAGGTCTACGATGTGGAAGAATGAGAAGCTCATCAGCAGGAAATAGGTAAGCATGAACACCAGCGTGAGGATGCCAGCGTAGCGGACATAGCCCCATAAACCGAGGGTGGAGTAGGAGGCCTGCATATCCTCGAGCGAGTCCTTGGGCGCCATAGCCTTCAGCAGCAAGGGCTGCAGGAAAGCGGTGAGCGTCATAGAGGCAGCGCCGAGGCCGGGAGTAAGCGAGACGAAGTCACATAGGAGGCCGCACACGAAGCCCCAGAGGAGAATGCTCCACCGCGAAGAGTTCAAGGGGAATATGAGGAGCAGGAAAACGTAGGGTAGGGGCGTGGCGTAGCCGAAGAGGTGTATGTAGTTGAACACCATCATCTGTGCTGCCACGAGGGCAACGAGCCAAAGCAAACGTTGGAGGAAAGTGATTACCATTGTTGTTGGACGTTGGTGATGAATGATGTGAACTTATTGCTTGATGAGCGAGTCGGCTTGCTGCTCGAGGCGGTGTACCTCGGGTTGGAATTGTTGGGCTACGACGTAGACGTCTTGTAAAGATGTGAAGTCGGTGGCCAAATGTACGCGCAGCTTATAGCTCAGTCCGTCGTCGCTGTTGCCGATGGCTTCCACCTTGCCCACGAAGAGCCCTGGAGGGAATACGGAACTGAAGCCGCTGGTTTCCACTATGTCGCCTATGTTGAAGCGTGCGTGGCGGGGAATATCGTCAAGTTGCGCAAAGAGTGCACTGCCGCCGTCCCATGTGAGGTGGCCGAAATATTCGGAACCTCGCAGACGGCAACTGATATGTGAGCGGCTGTTGAGCAGCGGAAGCACTATGGAGAAATGGTCGGAGGTGAGGAAGACAATGCCCACAAGCCCCGTGCCGCATACTACACCCATCTCCGGACGCACACCGTCGACCTGACCGGCATCAATGGTGATGAGGTTGTCTCGGCGCATGACGCTGTTGGTGACCACTTTGGCATGGATGAGATCGATGCCTTCCATGCGGTCAGCCTGTAGGCGTTCGGTGCCTGTGGAGTCGTGTGAGAGGAGGTCTATCTGGCGTGTGGCCTGCTGTAGGTTGTATTCGAGAATGAGGTTGCGGCGTGTCAACTCTTCGTTGACTCGGCCGAGGGTGAGGTAACGCAGTACGCCCGCCTCGGCATTATGAACCCTCGACACGGACTCGGTGACGGCCGTGAGCCACAAGCTCTGCTGATAATGATTGAACTGGAAGAGCAGCACGAGGCTCACTACTTCCAGCACAATGAATATCATCCAGTGGTAATACTTAGCGAGGAATTCTAAGAGGGCACGCATAGCGTATTGATTTAAGAGAACGGGAGATCCGGTTTAGCCGGATATCCCGGGATCGGCAGGAAAGGTTCGTGTTTACATGAGGAACGAGAAGTTCTCGATGTTCTTCAGGGCAACACCTGTTCCCTTGGCTACGCTGTGCAACGGATCGTCGGCAATGTGGAAGGGGATGTTGAGTTTGTCTGTCAGACGCTTGTCAAGGCCGCGCAGCAAAGCACCGCCACCGGTGAGGTATATGCCGTTGCGCACTATGTCGGCATAGAGCTCAGGCGGTGTCTCCTCGAGGGCGTTGAGCACAGCTGTCTCGATTTTGGCAATTGTCTTCTCAAGGCAGTGGGCTATCTCCTGATAGCACACAGGCACAGCCATAGGCAGTGCGGTGATGCGGTTAGGTCCGTGCACGACGTAATCCTCGGGCGCGTTCTCGCCGAGGTCGGTGAGGGCAGCGCCTACGTTTATTTTGATACGTTCTGCCATACGTTCGCTGACGCGTACGTTATGCTGACGGCTCATATACTCCTGAATGTCGGCAGTGAGGTCGTCACCAGCTGTGCGCAGACTCTTGTCGGCCACGATACCGCCGAGCGAGATGACGGCAATCTCTGTGGAACCGCCACCTATGTCGACAATCATATTACCCTCGGGGGCGACAACATCAAGGCCGATACCTATGGCAGCAGCCATGGGCTCGTAGATGAGGTAGACCTCTCGGCCTCCTGCATGTTCGGCGGAGTCACGTACGGCGCGCAGTTCCACCTCTGTGCTGCCTGATGGCACACCGATGACCATGCGCAGTGAAGGCGTGAATAGGCGGCTGCCTGTGGGTACCATTTTGATGAGACCGCGCATCATCTGCTCGCAAGCATTGAAGTCGGCGATGACTCCGTCGCGTAGAGGACGGATGGTCTTGATGCCTGCGTGTACTTTCTCGTACATGAGTTTGGCTTTCTCGCCTACGGCAATCATCTTCTCGCTATGGCGGTCAAGTGCTACCACTGAGGGCTCGTCAACAACAATCTTGCCGTCGGAGATGATGATGGTATTGGCAGTGCCAAGGTCCATCGCTATTTCTTTAGTAAAAGAGAAAAATCCCATAACAATCAATATAGTGGCACTGCCCCCTACCCTCCCTTGTAGGGAGGGAGCAGATACCTTGTGCTATTAAAGTATTTGTTTAATCATTCCTTATCTGTCTGGTTGCCGTCCCCTACCTACAAGGGAGGACAGGGGAAGGGCCTTTTACTTCTTGAACCAACTGTGGATGGCTGTGTCGTAGTGGCTGCTGACACCGAAAGCTTCGGTGGCGAAATGGCGGCGCTGCTCAATGGTTGTCTGGGCGCCTTGAGCATTAAGAATGTCGAGTAGTGGGCGGTACTGCTCCTTGGACGGGATGATGACGACATCGTTGAAATTCTTGGCACCTGCGCGGATGAGTGATATACCACCTATGTCAATCTTCTCGATGATGTCCTCGGGTGATGCTCCGCTGGCGACTGTCTGCTCGAAGGGGTAAAGGTCAACGATGACAAGGTCTATCTCAGGAATTTCATATTGTGCCATCTGCTCGCGGTCGCCTTGAAGTTCTCGACGTCCGAGTATGCCGCCGAACACCTTGGGGTGCAATGTCTTGACGCGGCCGCCAAGGATGCTGGGGTAGGTGGTCACATCCTCCACTTTCTGACATTCGTAGCCGAGGCTCTCGATGAATGCCTGAGTTCCGCCTGTGGAAAGGAACTTCACGCCTTCGGCATTAAGCTTGGCAAGTAACTCTTCAAGGCCGTCCTTGTGGAAGACGGAGATGAGTGCTGTCTTAATCTGTTTCATATCGTGTTGTTATTTTAAATTAGCTAATGTTTCTTTGATACGGCGCATGGCCTCAATGATGTTCTCGTCGCTAGTGGCGTAGCTCATGCGGAAGCACTCAGGTGAACCGAAAGCATCACCGCCGACAGTGGCTACATGACCTACTTCTAATAGGTACATAGCGAAATCGGTGCTGTTGCGGATGACACGGTCGCCATCGGCCTTGCCAAAATAGCTGCTGCACTTTGGGAAAAGGTAGAAGGCCCCCTGCGGGTTGTTGACTTCAAGGCCGGGGATGTCCTTGGCCAGGCGGACGATGAGGTTCTTGCGACGCTCAAAAGCCTGACGCATATCTTCGACGCACTGCTGTGAACCGGTGTAAGCGGCTTCGGCGGCCTTCTGGCTCACGGAGCACGGGCCGCTGGTGTATTGTCCCTGCAGTTTGTTGCAGCCCTTGACGATCCACTCGGGTGCGGCGATGAAACCGATACGCCAACCTGTCATGGCATAAGCCTTGGAAACACCGTTGATGATGACCACGCGGTCGCGAATCTCTTCAAATTGCGCTATGCTCTCGTGCTTACCGACATAGTTGATATGTTCGTATATCTCATCGGCCAGGACTATGATGTTCTCGTGGCGGGCGATGACCTCTGCCAGACCTTTCAGCTCTTCCTTGCTGTAAACCGAGCCTGTGGGGTTCGACGGCGAGCAGAGTATGAAGGCGCGTGTCTTGGGTGTGATAGCAGCCTCGAGCTGGGCGGGTGTGATCTTGAAATCTTGCTCAATAGGAGCTTCGATGAAGACGGGAGTGCCCTCGGCCAGTAGTACCATCTGAGGGTAGCTGACCCAATATGGGGCGGGTATGATTACTTCGTCGCCCGCGTTGACGAGTGCCATGACTGCATTGCACACGCTCTGCTTAGCTCCGTTGGAGCACAAGATCTGAGAAGGAGCGAACTCAAGGCCGTTCTCATTCTTCAGTTTATTTACGATGGCCTGCTTCAACGAAGGATAACCGGGCACGGGCGAGTAGCGCGAGTAGTTCTCCTCTACGGCGCGGATGGCTGCGGCCTTGATATGGTCGGGTGTATTGAAGTCGGGTTCTCCGACACTCATATTAATTACGTCAATACCAGCGGCTTTCAGTTCGCTGCTGCGTTGACTCATGGCTAATGTCGCCGATGGGGCGAGGCGATTGAGGCGTTCGGATAAGGCATTCATTTTGTCAGGTCTTAAAATTTTGCGGCAAAGGTAATGATAATTTGCGATTTACGATTTACTATTTACAAAATATTTTTTCAGTATTTGCGATTTCTTTTCGCTTGCCTGATTATTCTGTTCGTCGAGACGTTTCGCTCGTTCACTTGTTGAAGTGGAGAATATGGCCCATGCGTTCCTGCTTTGTTTTGAGATAGCGCTCGTTGTAGGGATTGGGTTTCACTTCAATGGGCACGTTCTCGACAATCTCGAGGCCGAAGGCTTCGAGTCCGACGCGCTTGACTGGGTTGTTGGTCATAAGGCGTATCTTGTGAATGCCCAACTGCCTCAGGATTTGTGCTCCTACGCCGTATTCGCGCTCATCGGGTCGGAAACCGAGGTGGACGTTAGCTTCCACGGTGTCCTCGCCCTGCTCCTGCAGCTTGTAGGCTTTCATCTTGTTGAAGAGTCCTATGCCGCGCCCTTCCTGATTCATGTATAGCAGGACGCCTTTGCCTTCGGCTTCTATCATCTGCATGGCACGGTGCAATTGTTCGCCGCAGTCGCAGCGCTGACTGCCGAATATGTCGCCAGTGGCGCAACTGGAGTGTACGCGCACGAGGATAGGCTCGTCGGGCTCCCATGAACCTTTAATAAGTGCGACATGTTCGAGGCCGTTGCTAATCTGGCGGAAGGTGATGTCGCGGAAGTGCCCGTAAGCTGTGGGGAGGTCCACTTCGGGTGCTGCTTCCACCATCTGTTCGCGCTCGAGACGATAAGCTATGAGGTCGCGAATAGTAATAATCTTAATGCCGTGGCGCTCAGCTACTTGCTGAAGCTCAGGCATGCGGGCCATAGTGCCGTCGGGGTTCAAAATCTCAATGAGGGCAGCAGCGGGTTGCAGACCAGACAGGCGCGCCAAGTCGACAGCAGCCTCGGTATGGCCGGCTCGGCGCAGCACACCGCGGTCCTGAGCATAGAGCGGGTTGATATGTCCGGGCCGTCCGAAATCAGCAGCCTGAGCTTCTGGGTTGGCAAGATGGCGGATGGTAGCGGCGCGGTCGGCAGCGCTGACACCTGTGGTGCAACCTTCGAGCTTGTCAACGGTTACGGTGAATGGCGTGCCCAATACCGATGTGTTGTCGGTAACTTGATGCGGCAGCTCCAGTTCCTCGGCACGGCTGATAGTGATAGGGGCGCAAAGCACTCCTCGCCCTTCACGCAACATGAAGTTCACTTTATCTGCCGTAATCATCTCGGCGGACGTGATGAAGTCGCCTTCGTTCTCGCGATCCTCGTCGTCGACCACTATGACAAATTTGCCTTCGCGGAAGTCGTTGAGAGCTTCGCTTATGGATGATAGGTGGGTCATATATGCAGTTTCTTAAGTATTTTTTTGATAACCTTCTGGTATGCTTCGATATTGAACACGGCAGAGTCCTTGTTGGACTTCCATGTTAGCCAAACGGCTACGGGTACGAGCACCATAGTGCTGAGCCACGCTCCGAAAGCCGTTTCCCATGTGCCGCTTTTTGCCATAGCTTCACCGGCGTGGTTGATGATATAGTAGAGAATAAATATAATCACCGAGATGACCACTGGTACTCCCAAGCCGCCCTTGCGAATGATTGCTCCAAGCGGTGCTCCGATGAAGAAGAAGATGATGCACGCCAGCGAGAGGGTGAATTTCTTGTGTCGTTCGACGTAGTGGAGGCGCAGGCTACGGTTGGTGTAGGCGCTCATCTCGCGCAGCATATCGGTTTGCGATTCGCCGCTTGACACACGGTCGAGGGCAAGGCGTGCGGTGCGTGCTTCCTGATTGGCGGTGAGGTGAGCGTACACACTATCGAGCACTAAGGAATCCTTCTTGGCCTGGGTCACTATGGCAGCCGAGTCTTTGCGCCCCTCCATGCGTACCCGAGAGAGGAAACCGTAGCTGTACTGGGCATATTGAGCTCGGCCGCTGGAATCGAGCAGGTGTATAATCGAGTCGATGCCCAGCGTCAACTGTTTGAGGTTCTTTGCTTGGGCGTTGTTGTTGAAGAGATTGGCATCCAATTCGTTGAGCGACACATCGAAGGGGATGAGGTCTACCTCCTTCTTGAACGTCTCGCGCATATAAGGCACGGTGGCATGGTCCATGGCGCTGCCTGTGTTCTGCATATTGCGGAAACGCTGCCCGTCGTAGAGCGTCAGCCTCAAGTGCTTCTGCTCGGCAGTGCTCTGCAGGCGTCCAGAATCGGCGAGTACCACCTGAGTATCATCGAACGAGCTGCCCTGGTTGTAAATCATTATACCATAGAGCATTCCGCGGTCCACATCTTTCTTCTCGACAAAGAGGTTGTAGCCAGGAATCTCGTTATAGAAGACTCCTTCGGGAATTTCCAGTTCGGGAGATTTCTGGCGGATAGAGTACATCAGCGAATACAGCCGCTTGCTGGATTCGGGACCTATCACATTCTGAAAATAGAAAGAACCTGCTGCGACGAACAGCACGAAAAAGAAGATGGGCTGCAGGATGCGCACCAAGGGTATGCCGGCGGCTTTCATCGCCAGTAATTCCAGACGCTCACCAAGGTTGCCAAAAGTGATGAGCGATGCAAGCAGAACGGCCAAAGGCAGCGAGCCAGGCACAAGTGTAAGGGCTGCGTAGAAGAAAAAACGCCCTAGTACGTCCAATGCCAAGCCCTTGCCTATGAGTTCGTCAACCCATTTCCAGAGGAACTGCATCATCCAGATGAATTCACAGATGAAGAAGGTGCCGGCAAACAACAGGCAGAACTGTTTGAGCAGGAATATGTCTATGCGCTTGAAAATTCTCATCGGCAGTCATGAGGCTGTAGCCTCACATACGCGTGCGTACATTATTTACATTAAAAGCGGCGCAAAGGTAATCATAAATTATGATTTAAGATTTACGTTTTATGAATTATTTGCTTTTAAGTTCTGACTTTATGTTTTTTTTGTCCCTGTTAAGTGGATTTCTTGTATAATGCACAGGCTCAGATGTGAAAAAATAGACGTCCGGACGTGAAGCCTTACACGTCCGGACGTAAGTCGTTGTATATACGGTCGTAACTCGTTGTATATACGGTCGTAACTCGTTGTGTATACGGTCGTAACTCGTTGCATGTACGGTCGTACACTTACGCGAGATATAAGGTGCAGTAGCTTAAATGCGGCCGCCCTTGACAATCATCTCGCGAATGCCCTCGATGAATTGTTTGTCGTTCTTGAGGTCTTCGATGTTGAGGTGCATGCGATAGCGCCAGTAATGGCGGGGATTGGCCGGGATGTTGATACGCTCGGCATTAGCATCTTTCAGACGCAGGTGCTCGTCGGTGGCAAGCCAGTCCTGAAGGGCGATGACACAGAGCATGGATGGGCAGTCGAGATGACGCTGTATGATATGACGTGCGAGCTGACCGGACAGCGGATGAGGCGCAGGACCTTCCATGCCGAGGATGGAATTGTAGTAGTCCTGCGTGCGCTCGTAGTCCTCGTCCCACCACATTCGCAAAGTTGGAGTGTCGTGACTTGAGATCGTGGCAACGCTTCGACGCGGATTGCGTTCAACGTGTCCGAAGCGAACCCAAGGCTCTTTAGGCATAGATTCTAACTCAAGGCTCAGGATTCCGAGCTCGTCCATAACCCACTGCACGCAGGCGGGTACCATGCCGAGGTCTTCGGCGCAGCACAACATACGTGTGGCCTTGACCAGTTTGGGCAGTTTCTGCATCGCTTCTTCGTACCAGAACTGATTGTTGCGATGATAGAAATAATTTTCGTACAAAGCGGTGAACGCTTGCTGTTCCTGATTGCTTAGGTGTGAGAAGCACTCAGTCTTCTGTGCAGAGATTCGCGGATGGAACAGCTCCGGATTCTTGTGGTCGCGCAGGAATAGGTAGTCGGCTCCCCGCGGTCCCCCGGCTGTGGGCATTTCGCTGCCGCTTTGATTATCCATCACCGTGGGATTATTAGGGGCTTTGATAATCGGACAAATAGTAGTCTTCAATGTCTCTTCGCTGATGCCGGCATTTATGATTTCTTCGCGGGTGAGGGCAAGCGCGGGTGAGAACTGTCCGAGCAGACCGCTCTTGGCAGGCATTGGAATCTCCCAGATACGGAAGAAACCAAGCACGTGGTCTATACGATAGGCGTCGAAGTAATGAGCCATATTCCGGAAGCGACGCTCCCACCACTGACAGCCGTCGCGCAACATCTCATCCCAGTTGTAGGTGGGGAAGCCCCAGTTCTGACCGTCCTCGGCGAAGTCGTCGGGCGGTGCGCCAGCCTGACCGTTGAGGTTGAAGTAGCGCGGCTCCTGCCATACATCGCAGCCATGCCGTGCTACTCCGATAGGTATGTCGCCCTTGAGGATGACGCCTCGGGTGCGGGCATAAGCATGAACGGCACTTAACTGTTGAGCCAGTATGAACTGCACAAAATAGTGGAAAGCCACATCCTTGAAGGCTTTGTTGCGCGTATTGGAAAGTACTCGGCGGTCGGCTTCGTTCCAAGTGTTATGGTCTGGCCATGCCGAGAAGTCACCGGTGCCGTAGGTGTCGCGCAAGTAGCAGTATTGAGCGTAAGGTACAAGCCAACGCTCATTGTCGCGGAAGAACTCCTTGAATGCGGCTGAAGACAATGTCTTCTGTCCCTCCTGTGCGTAGATGAGGCGGAGATACTCCAGTTTGGCAGCATTCACGCGTTCGTAGTCGATTTGTTGTAAGGCATTCAATTCCTGACGCAGTTTGTCGAAACGCTGACGGTCAGCTTGATCCTTAAGCGGAGGCAGGGCGCCAAGCTCTGCATATTGTGGATGCAGCGCAAACACGCTGATGCAAGAGTATGGGTATGAATCGGCCCACGTATGGGAGGAGGTGGTATCGTTGATAGGCAGTATCTGCAGCAGGCGCTGCCCAGTAGTAGCTACCCAATCTACCATCTGACGAAGGTCACCGAAGTCGCCGACGCCGAAACTGCGACGCGTGCGAAGCGAGAAGACAGGAATAAGGGTTCCTGCAACTCGGAAATCCTCGGGTGCATCCATCCAGGCATCGCGCTGCACTGCAGCGATGTCGGGATTGGGTACCTCCTTGGGATCGAAGGAATGGGGGCAGAACACCCATTCGGTGCGTTTCTCACGTCCTTGCCAGGTGACGGTGTAGAAATACTCTATAGGCTTGTCGACAGTAAGGTCTATGGCCCATGTTACACCGTCTCGCGTGGTCATGGCGTGACGCGTCTGGCTTCCGTCGTGCTCGAGGATGTTCATGAAGAGGTCTTCACCAAAGATAGTGCGGTATTCGATTTCAAATCTTATGGACATGATTTTTATGGTTATATTAGGTTTAACGATGTGACGAGCAACTGATATCTGAACGATATTTCATTGCGAAGTCAGGTAATGATTATTCTTTCTTGGTCTTGATGAACGTTACACAAAGAGCTCCCAATGCCAGCAACACACCGGAAACTATCATCATCGACGACTGATGGTGGCCAATCATCGAAAGGATGGCGCCGCCACAAAGGGCTGCCACAATCTGAGGAACGCAGATTGTGCAGTTGAATAGCCCAAGGTAAGCTCCCATATGTCCGTATCCCTGCAGGGCATTTGTGACAAATGTGAATGGCATTGCCAGCATGGCGGCCCAGGCGCAACCGATGAGCAGGAAGGGGATAATCTGAAGGTATTTGTCGGGGCAGAAGGGGATGAGCGCGAAGCCGATGCCGCCAAGCAGCAAGCTTAAGGCATATGCGACCTTTGTGTTTTTGAAGCGCGGCAAAACAATAGCCCAGCAAACGCTGCCCATGGCCTGGATGGCATAGAGGACTCCTGTCCAGTTGGCTGCCGTCTGGTAAGCACCTGACTCGGCAATTGTGGTGCCCCATACCGTTTCGGCTACGGCGTCGACAACATAAGTCCACATATACAGGAGTGCTGCCCAGCAGAAGAACTGCACGAGACCGACCTTCCAAAATGTTGAAGGAGCATTCTTCAGGAGTGTGAACCAATTGGCGGATTCTTCACGGCTCTCCTCAACAGGGTTGTACTGACGGTATTCCTCCGGGTTCCATTCCTTGACTTTCACCACGGTGTAGATTACGCATGATATGAGGATTGCTGCTCCGATATAGAACGACCAGATTACTGTGTCGGGAACGATGCCTTTGGGCGCCACGTTCTTAAGACCTATTGCGGCGAAGATGTAGGGGAAAAGAAAGCCCACTACAGAACCGGCATTGCATAGGAACGACTGTATGGAGTAAGCCTTCGCCTTCTGCTTCTCGTTGACCATGTCGCCGACAAGCATCTTAAACGGCTGCATAGCCATGTTGATGCTGGTGTCGAGGAGCATAAGCATGACGAGACCGAAAATCATAACCGAGGCTACGCTCAACCCAAGCGAGCCTGAGTTTGGCAGGAGGCACATAACGGCCACAGCAACGGCTGCGCCGACAAATAGGTAAGGTATGCGACGGCCAAAGCGAGTCCATGTGCGATCGCTCAGTGTGCCAACGACGGGTTGTACAAGAATGCCCATCAGCGGTGGCAGGATCCAGAAGTAGCTCAGGTCGTGAGGATCAGCACCTAATGTGCGGAAGATACGGCTTATGTTGCCGCTCTGAAGGGCGTAGGCTATCTGTACGCCGAAGAAGCCGAAACTGAGGTTCCATAGCTTCCAAAAGGATAAATCAGGTTTTTGCATAGGTAGTAACTATTTATATGGTTTCTAGTAATTCAGCTTATTATCCTTCCATAGCCTCGCGAGTAGTACCCCGTACGATGAGGCGGGTCTTGACAACCTTGCGTTCTACTTTGTCGAGAGGACGATTGCCTTCGACATGGTCAAGCAGGATATTCACGGCTTCAACGCCTACTTGATGTCCGCGCTGTTCGACTGTAGTGAGCATAGGATCGCAGGCAATGGCTCGCTCGCCGTTGGTGAAACCGCAGATGCTCAAATCATCGGGGACATGCAAACCTAATCGTTTGGCAGTATATAGGATGCCTATAGCTGTGTCATCGTTGATAGCAAATATGGCGTCAGGTCGGTCGTCTCGACTTAACAATTGGGGTGTCAGGGCCTCTGCATCTGAGCGGTTGTCGCATTCGAAACGTAACGAGGGGTCAGGCGACAGCCCGTGTTCCAGCAATGCATCACGGTAGCCGTTGTATCGGTTCTTGGATATCTCAAGGTGCATATTCGAACCATAGAATGCTATGCGCCGGCAACCTGTGTTGATGAGATGTTTCACGGCAGTGAACGCTCCCTGGTAATCGTCAACGACTACGCGGCTGGTGTTTAGACCCGTGCAGATGCGGTCGTAGAACACAATAGGCACGTTTGTTTCCAGGAGCCTTTGGAAATGTTCGTAACGCAGAGTGTCCTTGGCTTGCGACACAATGACACCACATACACGATATCCCATGAAAGAGTCGCAGATTCGCACTTCGCGTTCATACTGCTCATCGCTCTGAGCTACGATAATGCTATAACCTCGATTGCTGGCTTCTTCCTCTATACCCGAAAGGATAGTGGAGAAATAGTAGTGGGTAATCTGCGGCACTATGACCCCGATTATTTTCTGAGGCGCCACCCGACTGCGCCGAAGCGATTCCGCCACGGCGTTAGGAATAAATTTATGTTCGCGCGCGTATGCCTGAATGCGTTGGCGCTGCTCGGCACTGATACGCGGGCTGTCCTGCAGAGCCCGCGACACTGTAGCCACCGATACGCCGAGTTCGCGTGCGATATCTTTCATTGTTACAGAGGCCTTTTCGCTCATAATCGGGTGGTTTCTGCTGCAAAAATAATACAAACGTAGTGCGAAGTTACTAATTGATAGTTAAGAAATATACTAGACGTGCATGCAATCGTTTGCGCAACTCTTTTTGTTGATTTATGTCAATCTTCCTTTCTCCTTATCGAACACGCAACTACTTTTGCAACATCAAATTGTCACAATTTGCCCTTTTCGGACTTGTGGCCATATCTTGCGAGCATTTATCTATAACAATAACAGTCTACTAACTAAATTAAAACAAGCATGATGAAGCAGGTAAACATCAGGATTCCCTCGCGAATCCTTGCCCTCGTATGTGGGCTTTTCATCTCACTTGGCACCTTTGCGCAGATAAATGTCAAAGGTAACGTCAAGGATGATACCGGCGAACCCGTCATGGGTGCTACAATTCGTGTCATCGGACAAGAAGGAGGCACCACGTCGGACTTCGACGGTAATTTTGCTATTACGGCTCCGCAAGGCAGCCAGCTGACCATCTCGTTCATGGGCTTCCAGACGGTGACTGTCACCGCCCGCCCTGTCGTAAACGTTACGTTGCAAGAGGACTCTAAAGTCCTCGAGGATGTCGTCGTCATCGGTTATGGTACAGTTAAGAAGAACGATATGACAGGTTCTGTCATAGCCATTAAGCCCGATGAAATGAATCATGGCTTGCAGACGAGCGCACAAGACATGATTCAAGGTAAGATTGCCGGTGTGTCTGTCATTCCGGGTGATGGTACGCCTGGTGGCGCTGCTACCATTCGCATCCGCGGTGGCTCATCGTTGAACGCCAGCAATGAGCCTCTCATAGTCATTGATGGACTGGCACTCGACGCTTACGGTGCCAATGAAGGTTCTTCCAATGCCCTGTCGATGATTAATCCTGCAGACATTGAGAGCTTCACCGTCCTGAAGGACGCATCCGCAACTGCCATCTATGGTAGTCGTGCATCTAATGGTGTGATCATTATCACCACGAAGAAAGGTCGTGCGAACTCCGGTCCGAAGGTTTCGTATAGCGGCAATGTTAGCTTTAGCAAGAACGTGAAGAAACTGGACGTTCTGAGCGCAAGCGAATACATGAAGTTCACACAACGCATTTCGGGCTTTGAAGGCGACGATTCGGGTTGGCAGGCTACTGATGAATACGCCAATCTCGGCTATTACGATGTCTCTGGAAAGCACCTGTTCGCTAACACCGACTGGCAGAACGAAATCTACCGCACGGGTGTCAACACCGATCACAACGTCACGATAACGGGTGGTTTTAAGAACATGCCCTACCGCGTGAGTGTCGGCTACACCCATCAGGATGGTACGCTCAAGACCTCCAACTACAATCGTTACACGGCCAGCGTGAACCTCTCACCGAGTTTCCTCGATGACCATCTCCGCGTCAACTTCAACGCAAAGGTGGCTTTTGAGCGTAACTCATTTGCCAACACCTCTGCTGTTGGCAGGGCGCTCTTCATGGATCCCACAAAGCCTGTCTACGACTATCGTGAAGAGGCCTTTGAGTATGGAGGATTTTGGCAGTGGCCCACGACCGCCGACTTCGGCGATTCAACATGGACGCACAGCTACATCAACACGGCGGCCTCTAACCCCGTGGCCGCTCTGATGAACCAGACCAACATCGGAAAAGGCCGCGATCTTCTTGGCAATTTGGAAATCGACTATAAGATTCATGGCTTCGAGGATCTGCATCTTCACGTCAACGGCGGTATGAATCTTGGTCATGGCCATAGCGACAAGGAGGTACAGCCCTTCGACTATTCCTCAAATATCTATTATGGTAGCAAGGGCTGGAACGAGAAAGACCGCACTAACCTCTCGCTCAGCGCTTACGCTCAGTATCTGAAGGATATCAACGACATTCATCACATTGATGTCATGGCCGGTTATGAGTGGCAGCATTTCCATATCAAGACGGACTACTCCTATCCCCTCTACTATCCGTATACTCATCTGACACATCCAGGCGAACTCGTTAATCCCGACTACTTCGATACCAAGAACTCACTCTATAAGTCAGAGAACTACCTCGTCTCATTCTTCGGTCGCTTAAATTACGCTCTGCTCGACCGTTACCTCGTCACCTTTACCCTTCGTGATGATGGATCGTCTCGTTTCAACAAAGACAACCGCTGGGGCCTCTTCCCCTCCGCTGCGTTTGCTTGGAAAATCAACGAAGAGAACTTCCTCAAAGATGCCAAGAATGTATCTGATGCCAAACTGCGTCTCGGCTGGGGTATCACTGGCCAGCAGGAAGGCATTGGCGACTACAAGTACATCGCAAACTATACAGTCAGCGGCTCAGGTGCCTATTATCCTATAACAGGAACAGGCATTACCTATCGCCCCGAGGGTTATAATCCCGAACTGACGTGGGAAAAGACAACGACCTATAATGCTGGAATAGACCTCGGATTCTTCAAGAACCGCTTTACGGCCAGTGTCGACTACTACTATCGTAAGACGACAGACCTTCTGAATACGGTTAATCTTGCTGCGGGTTCCAACTTCTCAACTCGCATTATGAGCAACATCGGTTCACTCCACAATCAGGGCGTTGAAACCCAACTTGTCTATCGCCCCATCCAGACGAAGGATTGGTATTGGGAAATCGGATACAACCTTACGTGGAATAAGAACAAAATTGATGAGCTCATTTCCACCGATGGCGCTCCTATAGGCCACGCCTTTGCAGCCATTGGCTCGGGTGGTTCTGGAGCCGTAATGGCTTACGCCGAAGGGCATCCAGTCAGCGCGTTCTATGTTTACCAACAGGTCTACGGCGAAAATGGTCAGCCACGCTACGGCGAGTATGTCGACCGCAATGCCGATGGCGTCATCAATGAACAGGATAAGTATTTTTACAAGAAGGGCGATGCAGATGTCATCATGGGACTCTCCTCCAAGGTGACCTACAAGAATTGGGATTTCGGTTTCTCGCTCCGTGCAAGCATGAATAACTACCTGTACAATTCCATTGAGGCTGGTGATCGTGCTGATGTCTCCAAGTCATACGTTTATTATGGCAACACTTGGCACAACGTCGTTAAATATCAGCTCGACAAGAACTGGCAGGCGATGAACAACGTCGCATCGCAGTCCGACTACTTCGTCCAGAATGCCTCTTTCCTCAAGTGTGATAACATCACCTTAGGCTATTCATTCAATCATATTGGCAAGAGCGGCATCACCGGTCGCGTCTATGCTACCGCACAGAACGTATTCACGATCACCAAGTATAAAGGCATCGACCCCGAAGTCAGTGGCGGCTATGATGGTGCCATCTATCCGCGCCCGTTCATTGGCATTCTCGGAGTGAATCTTAACTTCTAAAATGTCCCATCCTAAATAACTACAACAATGAAAATCAGTATAAAGAATTCTTTTCTGTCTGCAACCATCGTTGCGATGGCTGTTGGTGGGACTTTGACCTCTTGCGTAGGCGACCTTGATGTCACGCCCATCAACCCTCAGCAGACAATGGTGCTTGACGAGGATGCCCTCTTCAACAAGATTTATGCCAGCTTTTCCCTCACGGGTCAGGCGGGAGGCGCAGGCAACGGTGATATCCCGCGTGAGATTTTCGATAACGAGGGTATGTCGGGTTTCTATCGTATGGCTTGGTCGCTCAACGAGTTCACTTCCGATGAGGCAGGATGGCTTTGGTCTGACGCTGGTGTGCCTGAGTTGCTTCACAACGACTTCTCGGCGAGCAATACTTTTTCGTTTGCCATGTACTATCGTTTGTACTTCACGATTACATTGTGCAATTCATACATCGAGCAGGTCAGCGATGCGCGTAAGGTGGCTGAGGTTCGGCTCATCCGTGCGCTCAATTATATGTACGTGATGGACCTCTATGGTGCAGGCCCCATGTCGACGAAAGTTTCGGCAGAACTTGCTCCTTACTACACCCGTCCCGAACTGTTCGCCTTCTGCGAGTCTGAGTTGAAAGCTGTCTATAATGACTTGGCCGACGATGGCACCAACACTTATGGCCGTGTGGACAAGGCTGCTGCCAACCTGCTGCTGGCCCGCCTCTACCTCAATGCTCAGGTTTACACTGGTACAGAGAAATGGGCCGAGGCTATGGAATATGCCGAGAAGGTTATCAACAGCTCTTACTACCACCTCAACAAAGATGGCAAGAATGGTTTCTCGGCTTATCAGATGCTCTTCCTCGCTGACAATAATGAGAACGGCGCCCAGTATGAAGCTATTCTTCCTGCTCTGATGGATGGGCTGCAGACCCAAAGCTATGACGCCATGAACTTCCTCGTGTTTGCCAGCTATGGCGAGGCTGAGGATGTAGCTGTGCCCTCTGGCACTAATCACAGCTGGACAAAGTGTGCCCGTGTTAAGGGTAAACTCCTTGAGAAATTCTTCGGCAGCCAAGCTGCACCTCAGACCGATAATCTCGCTGAGATGATTGCCGCAGCCAAGGACGATCGCGCCCTTTTCTATGGCAAGGACTACAAGCCGTACATCACTGAAGAGAAGGCCGACGAAGGTTTCAGTTGCGTCAAGTTCCGTAATGTTCGCTCCGATGGCAAAGCTGCTAGCGCCATTAATTTCGTCGACACCGACCTGCCGCTGTTGCGTGTTGCTGAGGCTTACCTTACTTACGCCGAGGCTTCCATCCGCAAGAACGGGCAGAATTCAACTGCTACAGCCTATATCAACAAATTGCGTGAGCGTGCCAACGCAAAGCAGGAGGCAACCTACACGCTCGACGATGTTCTCGACGAGTGGTCTCGTGAGTTCTGGTTCGAGGGCCGTCGCCGTATGGACCTCGTGCGCTTCGGACGCTTTGGCGGTCAGTCAGAGTACCTCTGGGAATTCATGAACGGTATTCCTGGTGGAGGCTCTTTCTCGTCCAACTTCAATGTCTATGGTCTGCCTGCTACTGACCTCGACGTGAATACAAATCTCAAGCAGAACGATGGCTATTAATCCGAAAAAACAGTAACGACTATGAAACTCAAATATATTATTGCACCAGTGCTTGCAGGGCTCGGAATGATTGCGTTCTCGTCTTGCTCAGACGACAATGGCTCCAATCCTACCCTTCACATGCCTGAGAGCTTTGTGCTCAACACTCCGTCGGTAGCTTCATCCGTGCTGGATCTTGAGGCTACTACGGCCCCGTTTGTCATCACCTGGTCGCAACCCGACTATGGTGGCTTCCCTGCAGCAGTCACCTACTATGTCCAGTATGGCCTTGACGACCAGTTCACGTCGACCATTGACGATGAAGGTAACACTGTTCTCAATTATATTCAGGAGGACGAGCCGCTTAGCGTATGCCGTGATTCGATTAACGTCGCCGACATCAACCGCAACCTCATGACACTCCTTGGAGCCTCCTCGGCTGCCAATGTTCCCGAGATTGTCGACGTCTATTTCCGCATCTCCGCACAAACGCCTTCCACCGACGTCATCTACTCCAACGTGGTTAAGGTGAAGACTTCTCCTTATTTCCAGACCCTCGTGGCCGCCGACCCGATCTTGTGGTATCTCACAGGTTCATGCATTGGCGATGGTTCGTGGGGCAGCGTTGTGCCTACCGGCTGTCAACCGATGTACCTCAGCCAGGAAAGCAACTATGACTACGCTACTGGTACGGGTGAAATCTTCTGGGCTGGTTACCTCACGTCTGCAGGCTTCAAGTTCCGTGGTTCGCCCGACGATAACTGGGCTGTACAGATTGGTCAGGGTGACAGCTTTGGCGAGTTCAAACTCAATGATGGTGGTTCTGCCAACATTAGTGTGCCTACCGATGGCGTTTATCTCATCACGCTCGATACCAAGACCAGCACACCTGTCATTACCGAGTACACGGGTTCTGCCAAGGTCTTCGATGGCATTGCCCTCGCTGGCTCGTTCAACGGCTGGGGTGACACCGAACTGACTCCTATCACTTCCGTCTGTGAGAACCACGATTGGTTCATCAACATCACCCTTGAAACGGGCGCAGAGGTGAAGTTCAAACAGGTCGGCTCTTGGGACTTCAACTGGGGCGGCAAGTTCACGCAACTCTCCTACGGTTACTACGGCAATGGAGTTGGCAACGGCGATAACCTCTATATCTCCGAAGGCGGAAACTTCAATATCTACTTCAATGACATCACAGGTCTCTTCCGTTTCGAAAGAACGGGAAACTAATAAAGAGTCGTTAACCCTAAACAAATGAACTATTATGTTTAAGAAATTATTATATGGCTGTGCTTTAGCAGCTCTTACCATCTCCTGCAATGAGGACTTCGACAATTGGTCGAGTCCTCAGAGCAACGAGCCCGAAGAAGCCGTAGAGGTCGTGCTGACCTCTACAATAGACGCTGTAGAAGTAAACCTCGCCGAGGTGACCGATGATCAAGTGAAGGTCATTGATCCCATGGTTTCTGTCCCCGATGGCTTTGCCCTTGATTCTTATGTGGGCAAACTCATGAAATGCAGCACTGACGATAGTGGCGCTCAAATCGTCGAGGCTTCTTACGACGTAGATGTCACCACTGATGGTTGCGTTTCCGTCGATGACCTGCAAGCGGCTGTGAATGCGTTCTACGGAATGCGTCCCTCTGCTCGCGAAATCGTATTGGAGGTCTACGCCAAGGTCTCTACGTCTGAGGATAAATCCATCTGTCTGAAGTCCAATACCATTGCTTCCGCACTGAAGGTGACCCCCGTGGCTCCTGTCATAGAGCCTGCTTACTACTTGACTGGCAGCATCAATGGCTGGGACAATACCAACACCTCCTATAAACTCTCCAACGATGGCTCCGATCCTTATGACAATCCGACTTTCACCATGCGCATTCCTGCGCCCGAGGACGGCGGCAACATAGAGTTCAAGATGACGCCTGAAAGCGGTCTCGGAGGCGACTGGAGCGAGTGCCTGACTGCAGGCGAGGAAGAAGGAACTTTTGTCTACCACAATGCTGGCGGTAACCTTGTCATCACGGCGGTCGAAGGTGCACTCTTCTACGACGTTACCTTTAATATGTTAGACCTCACTTGGTCCTACACGGCAGTCAACTTCAAGCCATTCGTGTACTTCATCGGTGCTACCGACGGTTGGAGCGTTGCCGACCAAAAGTTGGCGCATCAAGGCGACGGCCTCTACACAGGCTATGTCTATTGTGCCGACCCGAATGGTTGGGGCAACGAGTTCAAGTTCCAACGCGAAGCAGGCTCTTGGGACAACGAGATCAACAGCGGCACCTTCACGGGTGGCATCAGCGGCGATTTCGCAGATGGCGGTGGTAACATCAAGGCTACTGCAGGTGAGGGCGTCTACTTCGTCAACCTCGACTTGTCTGCTCTCACGCTCAACGCCGTGCGCATCACCAACATGAACCTCGTTGGCGACTTCAACGGATGGAATCCTGGCGACGATGCTCAGCAGATGACATGGGATGCGGAGAATTTCTGCTATGTCATCCGTGCTGCAGGCGTGACGGCCAACGGCTGGAAATTCACGGCCAACAACGATTGGGGTATTAACCTCGGTGGCGATCTGAACAATCTCGTCGGCAATGGTGACAACATCTCTGCTGTTGGCTCGATTATCAAGCTCTATCCTACTCGCAAGACAAGCGATAACATCTACTGTACCATAGAGTGAACACCCAGAAGTCCTTAAGACTTCTTCTCAAAATACCCTTAGGAGTTCCGTGAAGAGCTCCTATGGGCTTTTTATCTTTTATAGTAAACCACTACAGTCCCGTTATAACTGCAAATAGATAAGATTCTTATTCATAACATTTTCTAACGAACTGAAAATGAAATAAGGATTTCAGTCTTTATTTAAAGTAAACTTATGCTTTACATCAAATCCGTTTATTTCAAATAGCTGTGCAATACATTATATAATATAACAAGTTACAGCAGCACATTCTGATTTTAACGGAACACTAATGACATTTCCAAGACTAACACTATTTCTATGAAACAATCCAAGTTTTTACTCTTATTGTTCGCGGCATTGCTATGTTCTGCAGCATTTGCACAGCAATCGGGCTCGGACTATGAACTCGATGAAATGCACCCTCTGATTACTGATGTAGACCAGCTGAGTTCGCCTTGGAGCTGTAGCAATTTCTATTCTGATGCAGGCGCCACGTGGGAAGGCGACTTGTCGCATCTAATTGACTGGGATGTAGAAACTTATTGGCACTCGACATGGAGCAACAACACCGACAGGCAATATGTTCAGGTGGCTTTGAACGAGCCTGTACACACCATGGTGTCCATGAAGTTCACACGCCGTTGGCATAGATATAACTCCACGGCAGAGAGCACTACGGAACATGTGACCAAATGGTCTATCTATGGTGCCGATGACCCAGACGCCCCAGAGACTGACTGGGTACTTCTCTTAGAGGCTGAGACGCCTTACAGCAAACCTGGTGAGACGCTGAATACGGCTGGTTTCGACACACAAGAAAAGCAGTATCTGCGCATCTACGGTGAGGAGACTAACAGCGGAAAGCACTACTGGCATTGCGCAGAGATTCAGCTTTATCCCTGCGAATTGGCCAGCGAAATAGTGGCTGCGCTCAATGAGTTGAAAGAAGTGTATCTGGCATATGCCGATTATGCGTATGACTTTGAGGCCAATGTGGGCACCGCAGCAGGGCAGTATCCTGCTGAGACTGTGACGGCCTTTGTCGCCGCTCTCAACGAGGCCAATGCTGTTGTCGACGGTGGAGGCTCATTTACGGCCGCTGAGGTGAGAGCTCTTTCGCAAACCATCAAGACGACCTATCAAGCAGTGCTTGATTCCCTGATTCCTTTCACGCTGGCCGATGGCTACTATCGTATTCGTCATGCCCTCCATTTCATAAATGATGATCAGGAGGTTAGCAAATACATGTATAGTCAGCTCTCCAATGATATGATAACAGCCCGTTGGTACACGCCAGCCGACTTGAACACCGACTGTCCGTCGTTGTGGAAGGTGACCAATCAGGACGGTTTCTTCGACATCGTCAACTGTGCAACCAATGCACGCTTCGACGCCTGGGACAGTGGTTCGCTGACGATGTCGGTGGGAAGCACGAATCTGATTGCAGTAGAATTGGTTGAGAACATCGATGGAGACCCCTGCGTGACGCTACGTGTTGCCTCGCAGATTGACAACAACCGTGCTTTCTTCCATCCCCTGAATCATGGTATTTCAGCAAGCACCCTCATCGGTTCCGGAACAGGTGACGTGCTAATAGGCTGGGCGAACGACCAATATAAAGTATCGGAATGGGTCTTTGAGCCCGTGGACGAGGCTACCGCTCAAGCTATCATCGAGGCCTACGGTCCATACGCCGAGCACAAGCAACTCGTAGAGAACTTCACAGCGTTACGCGACGAAGCCACTACCAAACTTGATATTGCTAAGGACCTCTCTGCTAATATAGATGAATCGAGCCCATTCATTACCGAGGTTGACCAACTGAGTTCACCTTGGAGTGCGCCTCATGATTTTGAGGGTAATATAGCTCATCTGACAGACAATGATCCTCTGACGTATTGGCATACGGATTGGAGCGACAATGCGCATTGGCACTATCTGCAGGTGGAACTGTATAAGCCCGTATACGATCTGATGGCTATGCGTTACGTGCGTCGCCTTTACAAATACAACTCCACCGATCTTTGCGTGAACGACCATGTGACGGTGTGGGCGGTCTATGGCGCCGACGAACCAGACACCGAGGACGAAGACTGGGTATTGCTGGCCGAGTTACCGACACCTTATACAGCCCCCGGCGAGGAGATCACAGCAGCCTTCAACCCGCAGGGCAAGCAGTACCTGCGTTTCATCGCCAAGAATACCAATTCGGGCAACCGCTGGTGGCATGCCGCTGAGTTCCAACTCTATCCCGGACATATTATTGACCCCGCCACTAGCCAGTACCACATGATGGGTAGTGTGGGAACCACGCTCAACGATGTGTTGGCACCGCTCAAGGACATCGATCCCGAGACCATTACACGCAGCCAATATGAAGCACTGCTGGCAGCTTTCGAACCCTTTGATGCCGTGTTCGTTGACCCCGCACCTTTACGCACAAAGATTGTAGAGGTGAAGAGCGCCGCAGAAATTATTGTTGAAGGTACTGACCCTGGTTGTTGGGCACCAGGCAATGACGTGGCCCGACAGTTGCAACAAGCTATCAAAGACGCTGAGGTATACGATGCTGCCGGTCAGTACACCGAAAGTATGAGTCAGCAGCTCATTGATAATCTCGATGCCAAGCTCAAAGGTATCACTGCTGCAGCAAATCCCATACTTCCTGGCAAGTGGTATCGCATACGCTTCGGCACAGAGCAGGAATATGCTGAACACAACTGGCCCACGGGCGGAAACGAGACCCAATACCGTACTGTGAATGGCGAAGCCACCGAAGCAGTCATCAACGAAGCTAATTTCGGCAAGTACATGACCGTAGCCAAGTTGAATCGAGTCACTGATGAAGACGAGGGTGGCGAATTCACCTGCAACGTGATCACACCAATGGAAAAAGAACAGATAGCAATCGACGACCAGCTCTACTTCGATGCCCTTGATGATATCACTGATCCCGATATGGCGCTATTCCGCTTCATCTCCGTTGGCGACAATGAGTTCTACATCCAGAACAAGGCCACCGGACTATATCTGCAGAAGAAAATCGACAACAACGATGGTATCTATCTGAGTCTTCACCCGTCAGTATTCTCGCAGGAGGTCACAGGCTGGGGTCAGAACGCCCTGTTCATAAAGACCCTCAGCGGCGAGCAGCAAAACCCGTTGCACTTTGCCCGCAACACAAATGTAGTGATCACATATGGTGGCTATGGCAACAGCGACGGTCGCCGTGGCTGTTTCTACATTGAAACAGCAGGCGACGTAGCCTCCAGCTATGCTCAGAACACGACGAACCTTAAGGTGTGGGACGGTGCGATGATAGCCCGTTGCTATCCCATAAGTCTTGCAACCACTGATGCCTCACAGGGCGACCTCTATGCCGTTGCATCGGTTGAGCGTGTCGACGCTGAGGTAACGGTGACGCTCAGACCTATGGCCGATGGCGAGGTCGCTGCTGGCCGCCCGTTTATCTATGTTAAGAATGGCTACTATATCCCTGCTGAAGAACGCACGGAGGGCGACGAGCCCACACTTGTGCCCATTACTTTCGGCTCGACCGTTGTCAAGGAACCGCAGAACAGCGGTGCGCTCAAAGGCGTGTTCACACGCACCAACGTTGACGCAGGCGTGCTCCTTGTGGGCGAAGAAAACTTCAAGGGTGCCGATAGTAGCACTGCCATTGCCACTGACGGGGCTTATATCTCCACCGACGACAGCTATTCCAGCAGCGACGAGGTATTCATCATCTACGACACGACACCCGAGGACGGCATCATCGATGCTCTCCAGGAAGTGTTCAGGAACGGTGAGATTTACACCGTAGACGGACGCCTTGTAAACCGCAACGGCAACATCAGCAGTCTGCGTGGTGCACAGCCAGGCATCTACATTGTCAATGGCATGAAAGTCGTCATCAAGTAATTCATGTTTCTATATGGCTTGGACTTGTTCTTCGAGAGGACAGGTTCGAGCCGTTTTTTCTCATAGAGATTAAAATGAAGAAGTTCCTTTTTTTACTGCTTCTCCTCGCGGGCTTCCAGCGCATCCATGCAGCAGGTTTCCCCAAGATGAGCAATGGCACTGAGGAATATTGGTATTACATGAAATTTACGCAGGGCGCATTCATCATTGGTTCCAACGGTGACGGCGTGGTCTGCAAAGCACTCATCCCCACGACCAAGAATTCGCAGCTGTGGAAAGTCGAGGGCTCCTCGTCGCAAGGTTACACCTTCACCAACAAACTCGGTCTGCGCCTCTATGTCAGTGCTACGTCTCAGGGATCCGAGGTTCGTGCCTCAGCCGCGCCTCCGTCGCTCGATCGCTTCAAGATCACCGCCAGCGGTTCGCATTACACCATCTCACCTTCCTCCAACGCGGATCAGGCGTTCAATGTCTGGGGAGGTATGGGTTTGCGCAACGACATCAAGCTCTACAAAACCTCCGATGCCAATGCCCCGATGGACTTTGTCACCGTCGAGGACATGGTTGTCAAGGGTGCCGAGATCAATGTGGTGCCTTATCCCTCGTCGCTAGTCATGGGCGAGGGTAAGCTCGACTTGCATACGCTCACTGCCATCACTGTGCCCACGACAAAGATAGCTGCTCCCAAAGGAGCTGCTGAGGGCATTTCTGTTATGACGCTTGCTCAGCGTCTGTCTGAGGATCTGCAGCGTGTTGCCGGCATTACCTTGCCGGTTGTTGCTTCTGAAGAACCGCAGACCAGACAACTCGCCCTGATCACCAATGAAGAAGCTGTCAGTGAACCTGACGCTTACAAGCTCACCATCACCACTGATGCCATCACCATTGTCGCCGCCGACTATGGTGGCTTCTTCAATGCCCTGCAAACACTGCGTCAGCTTATGCCTGCCGCTATCTTCGGGGAGAGCCTCAACGGGGGAACCTCCGAGACTTGGGCAGTACCCTGCCTAACCATTGATGATGCTCCCGTGATGAGCCATCGCGGTTTCCATTTCGACATCAGCCGTCACTACTTCAATAAAGAAGAGGTGAAGAAGTTGCTCGATATGGCGTCAGTCTATAAACTCAACCGCTTCCACTGGCACCTCACCGATGACCAGGGCTGGCGTGTTGAGATTCCAGAATACCCGAAACTGACCACTGTGGGTGCTATCCGCAAGGCTTCCCTTACTGTTTGCGATGCCTCTGGCGATAGGTTTTTTGACGACACAGAGTATGGTCGTGGATGCTACTACACACTTGATGACCTGCGCGAAGTGGTGGCTTACGCTGCCGAACGTAACATCCAGATCATCCCAGAGATAGATATGCCCGGACACATGACGGCGTGCATCGTGGCCTATCCCGAGTTGGGTTGCAATCCCGAGAAAAAGATCGAGGTGATGACCGAAGGCGGCATCAGTCGCGACATCCTGAACATTGGCAAGGATGAGACCATTGACTTCCTCAAATGTGTGCTCGGTCACTTGGCTGAGGTCTTCCCCTATGAACTTTTCCACCTCGGTGGTGATGAATGTCCTACCGCAGCTTGGCAGAGCAATGCTGACTGCAAACGTCGCATTCAGGATGAAGGTCTCAGCGGTGTTGATGAGTTGCAGCAGTGGCTCGTGGAGAAGCTGGGCACGTTCCTGCGCGACAACTATGGCAAGAATGTCGTCGTGTGGGACGAGCTTCTGGCACACTGGCGAAGCAGCAACACGATGCATCCTGTTGTCATGTCGTGGCGCGGCGTTGAATATGCCAGTCAGGCTGCCGACAAGGGTTGCTACAGCATCATGGTGCCCACGTCTCCACTCTACTTCGATTACATGCAGGTCAATCGCGACCAGCTTGAGATCGACTGTCCTTACAATGCCCCCTACGGCACCATCAACACAGTAGAGCGCGTCTATAATTTCGACCCGCGTTCCACGGTCGCAGGTCGTGAACACTTCGTCATCGGCACGCAAGCCAACCTGTGGACCGAGAGCTGCACGTCGCTGCGCGAGGCGGAGTATCAGTACTATCCGCGTCTCTTGGCCCTCAGCGAGATAGCTTGGCTACCGACATCGAAGAAGAACTTCTTAGGATTCTACGGACGCCTGCAACATCATGCTGCTGTGCTTCAAGCTAAGAATATCACTTACGCTCCCCACTACTTCGAGCCAGTGGACCTGCCACCTGCTAGGCAAGCTATCGCCGAGGCGGAGGATATCCTTGCTCAAAGCACCCCCGGTGCTGTAGGTTATCCCGAGGTGGCACAGGCAGATGCGCTTCGTTCAGCAATGGACAATCTTCGTTCCAACCCTGACGACGCGTCGGCTCTTTCCTCGCTCAGCGCTCAACTCGCTGCATACAAGGCCGCACCCATCGTGCTGCCACAAGCCGACCGCTTCTACAAGATTGTGAGCGCCTCAACCTATTACCGCTATCGTTTCGATGGTTCGTCGCTCTATGTCAAGGACAATGCGCTGGCCCTCCACTACACGCAGCAGACCGATATGGAGGAACTGTGGCAGTTTGTGCCTCATGACGATGGCAGCTATCAAATCGTCAGCGTCAGGACAGGCAATGCCATCAATATCCCCAACACGAATAGCGGCACAGTCAAGGTGGACAACGCTACGGGAAGTGATGTCGTCATCCGCAAAGCTACTAAATCTGCCGGCACATACACCTACATCCCCGGCGTAGTAAATATCAAGCGCGGCCGCTACAATCTCTATGCCAAGTTATCTGGGCGCGATCTCACCATGGTTGCTTCCATTGACTCCTCACTCTGTTATCCCGGTACCTGGCGCATTGAAGAAGTGACCGACTATGGCCCTTGGATAGAGAAGATCGTAGCAAAGGCAGAGCGCATCCTCGAGGAGAGCGAACCCGGTGCCATCGGACAGCCGACCGAAGAAGCCATTGCCTTCCTCGAGACCGAGGTATTAGCTAAGGCGCGTGAGCTGTTGAGCCAAGGTGCGGTTACACAGCAGCACTATCTCGACATCGCGCAGAACTTTGCGCGGTTCCAACAAATGCCGCCGACCTCAGTGCTCAGTCAAATGGACCTCGACTACTACTATCTCATTCGCAATGCTTACTTCGACACTTATTACGCTACCGTCAATCCCAACACCAATGGCGTGCTGCCCAAGACGTTCACAGACAACGACAATTTCCGCTGGCGCATCAGCAAGAACGACGACGGCACCGTTTTGCTCATCAACAAGACGACAGAAACGGCAGCCTACGTGGCCTCTGATGCCGAAGAGCAGCGTTTGAAAGTTGGCAAGGACTATCCCTGGACGCTCAATGTAGTGACCACCGACCAAGGTGACACAGGCATCGCCATCATCAACCGCACGGGCGCTTACAGTTGGTACACCAATCCCCGCTCATGGACCTACCTCTTGCTGAAACCCTACGACTGGGGAGCCAGCATTTGGGAACTCATCAAGACCGAAGAGCCGATAGCAACCGACGGAATAAGCGCTACGCCAATGGATAATAAAGAATTAAAAGTAAAAGATTCTGAGATATTCGATCTCGCTGGTCGCAAAGTTCAATATTCTAATATACCCAAGGGCGTTTACATCCTTAATGGCAAGAGGGTTCTTGTGAAGTAAGCGCTATACTCGAATTCTCCAGTAGTGATAGTAAATATGAAACCCAATTCAAAGTACAATTTCAACATTATGAAACGTTTTTTCTACACCCTGCTTTCCATCGCCTTAATATCTTTTACTATTAGTTGTGGAAAGGATGACCCGGCACCTGCGCCAGTTGATCCTACACCAACTCCTGTAGATCCAACACCCGTTGATCCTACTCCAACACCTGTAGTCGGTTGGCCTGCAGAATATGGAGGCGTAATGCTTCAAGGCTTCTATTGGGACGGCTTCGGCGATGCCCAATGGACACGTCTCGAGGCTCAGGCCGATGAACTGGCACCGTATTTCTCGCTGGTATGGATACCACAGAGCGGTAATTGCGGTGGCACCTCTATGGGTTACGACGACCTTTGGTGGTTCAACAACTACAATAGCTCGTTCGGCTCGGAAGCTGAACTGCGTTCAATGATCAAGACCTTCAAGCAGAAAGGCATTGGAACCATAGCCGATGTGGTCATCAACCACCGTAAGAACGTTTCCAACTGGGTTGACTTCCCACGTGAAACATATAAAGGTGTGACCTACGAAATGGTTTCCACAGACATCTGCGCCAACGATGATAACGGCGAGACAAACGTTTGGGCACTTGCCAACGGCTACAAACTCAGCTCGGCGCTCGACACGGGCGAAGGTTGGGGAGGTATGCGCGACTTGGACCACACTTCGACGAACGTGCAGACGATTGTCAAGGCTTACCTCGACTTCCTCTTGAACGACCTCGGTTACACCGGTTTCCGCTATGATATGGTGAAGGGCTACGCAGGCAAATATACTAAGCTTTACAACGAGAGCTCAAAACCGAAGTTCTCCGTTGGCGAGTGCTGGGACGGCACTTCTACCATACGTTCGTGGATTGATGCCACTGATAAGTCCAGCGCAGCCTTTGACTTCCAGTTCCGTTATGTGGTGCGTAATGCTGTCAACAACCAGAACTGGGCTCGCCTTGGTCAGCAGAACGATGGCAACTGGCCGCTCGTTTATTCCAACTACAACGGAGGAGTATATCGTCAGTATGCCGTAACCTTCGTAGAGAACCACGACACCGAGTACCGTTCTTCAACAGCTCAGCAGGATCCTATACGTCGCGACACCCTTGCAGCTAATGCTTACCTGCTTGCTATGCCCGGCACACCTTGTGTGTTCCTTAAGCATTGGAAGGCTTATAAGCATGAGATTGCCCGCATGATACAGGCACGCCAAGTGGCTGGCATACAGAATACCAGCGCTGCTACGCAGCTCCGTTCTAATCAGGGCTTCTACGCAGCTACTGTTGAGGGCTCTAAGGGTAAGCTTATCGTTTGGCTTGGCGACCAGGCATCCGCTGCCGAGGCTACAACCGGTTACACTAAGATTATCGAAGGCAAGAACTATAGCTACTGGCTCGAGAACACTCTTCTCACTGCTTGGGAGGCTATGCCTACGCCTACGTTCAAGGAGGATACCGTAGAGAAACATGACATCACCATCTACCTGAAAGATCCGGGATGGCAGTCTGTATACGTCTATGCCTGGGATGGCAATCAGTACATCAACGATGAATGGCCCGGTGTGAAAGTCACAGCAACGACAACCGTCGGCGATGCCACTTTCTATTACCGCACTTTCACCGTTGCCAACGAGAGCGGCTACTCCATGAACGTCATCTTTGACCAAGGCTCAAGCGAAGGCCAGACGGTAGATATCACCGGCATCACATCGGATCGTTACTACGAGGTTGGAGCCCGTGGTGACGACGGGAAGTTTACCTTCCGCGATATCACTTCGTCAGTAGCGCCATAAGCCGCTTCTGTATCACTTTTCTTTCAACAACGAATTGCATACGTTGCTTGCTATCCGTAGGGCTTTATCCCGATGAAATGGGCAATTTTTGCAATTCGTTGTTGCTGTTAAAGTGGCTTTTCCATCCGGAAGGAAAATGCGATAAGACCAATCAAATTAGTTTTTCCCACCGGTGGGAAAAGGCTATAAGACCAGTCAAATCCACTTTTCCCACCGGTGGGAAAAACCGATACGACCAGTCGTGTGTTACAACTCGACTGGTCGTGTTGTTTATGGTGGCTTGATAAATCTCTCAGGGTCTTTGCGCTTTTACAGCCTATCATCTATTTGTATTAAGGCATACTTTTTTCACTAATTAGACTTCATTTTTTGCTTTTCATTTCTCTCTCTTCACCGAAATCATTATCTTTGCAGCCGAAAAAGCTACGAATTTAAGATGTCACACCACGACCGAACAAAGGAATTAGGAACTAAACCCGTTGGCGCACTGCTCATGCAGTATGCCGTACCTGCCATCATAGCTATGACGGCCTCTTCGCTCTACAATATGGTGGACAGTATTTTTATTGGGCAGGGCGTTGGTCCTATGGCTATTGCCGGTTTGGCTATCACGTTCCCGTTGATGAACCTATCGGCAGCCTTCGGCGCCATGGTGGGCGTGGGTACTGCCACGATGATTAGCGTGCGCCTCGGACAAAAGAACCGTGAAGAGGCGCAGCATTTCTTCGGCAATTCGTTGACGCTTAACGTGCTTATCGGCATTTTGTTCCTTGCTGTTATTCTTGCTTTCCTTGATCCTATTCTGCGCTTTTTCGGCGCTTCAGACCAGACGTTGCCCTACGCCCGTGAGTATATGGAATGGATACTCTATGGCAATGTCTTCACTCATCTCTACTTTGGCCTTAACGCCGTATTGCGCTCTGCAGGCCACCCGCGTACGGCTATGTATGCCACGATATTGACGGTGCTTTTGAATACAGCCCTCGATCCGCTGTTTATCTACGGCTTCGGTTTAGGCATCAAAGGCGCCGCAATAGCCACGGTAATCTCGCAATGTGTTTCACTCGTGTGGCAGTTGTGGATTTTCACCCGGCCGACGGAAGTGGTTTTCATGCGTCGTGATACGCTGGTCCTGAAACCTCACATAGTAGGAGGTATACTTTCTATCGGCCTCTCGCCGTTCTTGATGAACGCTTGTTCGTGCCTCGTCGTACTTCTTATTAATAGAGGTATGGTGGCTTATGGCGGCGACTTGGCTGTCGGGGCTTATGGCATCGACAACCGTGTGCTGTTCATTTTCGCCATGATTGTCATGGGCCTTAATCAGGGTATGCAGCCAATAGCCGGTTACAACTACGGTGCACAACTTCATCATCGAGTGCAAGAAGTGTTGTGGCGAACTATCACTTATGCTACGGTTGTAATGGTCGTTGGTTTCCTTGCATGTGAGATTTTTGCCGAATTCATCGTAAGAGCCTTCACAAAAGATGCCGAACTCATCGCTATTGCATCCCATGGCTTGCGTATCGATGTGGCCTTGTTCCCTGTCATAGGTTTCCAGATGGTTACTGGCAATTTCTTCCAGAGTATAGGACAGGCGGGCAAGAGCATCTATCTCTCATTAACGCGTCAGCTCTTATTCCTCGTGCCTTGCCTTCTTATTCTGCCTGATGTCATGCCGGCGTTCGGTTTGCCTAAGCTCGACGGGGTGTGGTGGTCGCTGCCCGTTTCAGATGGCTTGGCCGCTTTGAATGCAGCCGTGCTTCTGTACTTGCAGATACTTGCCTTCAAGGGTAAGGCTGTGGATTTCAGCTTCTCATCTTTCAATTTAATGCGCCTTCCCCGTCGCATACAGTACTTTGCAGCTAATCGCGTTGCTCCTTATCTCCCCCTCTTCTCAATGTTCCAGCCAAAGGAAAAAGAAGAGTCCGAAGACGATGAACCGCAGCGTTAAAGGAGACGATATATTGTTTGTGTATGAAAAGGATCGGTTTGATGAGCGATACTCATGCCTATTGGGATGACAAATATGTTGAGTATTTTTATGAGTGTGATGAGATATGGCATGCTGGCGACATAGGATCGGTTGAACTTGCCGACCGCTTAGCCGCTTTCCGCCCGCTAAGAGCTGTCTGCGGCAACTGCGACGGCGGCGACCTCCTGCGTATGTTCCCAAAACTCCTACGTTGGTCATGTGAAGGTGCTGATATTCTTATGACACACATAGGCGGTTATCCTGGCCGCTACGACCGAAGCATTATCAGACAACTGCAGGAACGCCCGCCAAAGCTTTTCATCTGCGGGCACAGCCATATCCTTAAGGTGCAGTACGACCGCCATTTCAATCTTCTCCACATAAATCCAGGAGCCGCTGGACTGCAAGGCTGGCATCAAGTGCGCACACTTGTACGTTTCACCGTTGATGCCGGCAACTTCCGCGACCTCGAAGTTATAGAAATGCCGCGTTCTTTGTAGCGGCCATTAATGTGGTACTTACTGCTGTACCGTATTTATGTCAGTATGTGAATGCTGATTCATCCAAAGTGTTTTGTAGCATTCTGAAAGCTTATTTAACCTTTATAGGTGGGAAAATCGAGCGTTAAATTATCTCTCTCTTAGGTTTTCTTGATAGATTATTAGGTTAAATTTAAAAAAAAATGTATTTTTTCTTGTACTTTCGCGAGAAAGTAGTAAATTTGTTGCCGAATATCGGAATGTGGCTACATTAGGAGCCTATCATTTACCAAAAAGAATAACCTTCCGAAAAGACCTTTCAAACGAAACATAATTAACTAAATTAACCCTATTTATTAACTAATTAATCAACCTATGAAGAAAGCTTTTCTTTTCTTGCTGGGCCTGTTAGCCAGTTTCGGTGTGCAGGCACAGACCTCACCATGGGTGGGGAATGAAGTGAAGGCTGGTGAGTTCTATCTCTATAATGTAGAGAGTGGACTCTGGCTTCAGAACAATGACAGCAAGGCTAATGACTGGTCAACGCGCGCTGCAATAGGCACACGTGGTCTGAACTTTACACTTGCCGGTTCTGAGGGCGCCTACACTTTAGGAGCTGGATTCGGAAGTGCGTCCATCAATCCGGACAACAATTACCTTGATACAGGTAATAATCCGGCTTGGACGTTCACTCCCGTTGAAGTTGATGGCGTAACGAATGCTTACAAAATCAACTGTGACAACAAGGTCCTCGGCGTAGTTCGCTACAACGAGGCAGGAAAACTGGACAACCTGTTTACTCAGACAGGTGACGAACGTTGGTATCTGGAAAATCCGGATTACAACATCGACATGACCGCGAACAACACGTGGCAGCTCGTTACCAAGGAAGAACGTTTGGCTAAGATGCAAGCTGATGCTAGTGTGGACACTCCACAGGATGCTTCATGGCTCATCCCCAGCGCTGACTTTGCCAACAATGACAGACGCTGGGATAACCTTTGGACGCATGACCTCAAAGGTGGTAATGGCCGAGCAGCTGATAGCAACGACTTTCGTGGTAGTAAGTGCGTTGAAAGTTGGAACTCTGGCAATGCTATTGATTTTTACATTTCCATCAATGTACCCAACGGCACTTACAAACTGAGCGTTCAGGGCTACTATCGTGACGGTAATGTTGATGATGTCGTGAACCGTCGGAATGATGGCACCGAGACAATTCGAGCCTATTATTTCGCCAATGAGGTTTCACATCCTCTGATGTCCATCCTTGACGAGGCTAAGGACGCAAAGGTAGATGGCGCTTGGGACACTAATCGCGGCGGCCTTTGGTATCCTGACAGCCAATTATCAGCAAACAGATGCTTCAACCTTCACAAAGGCTATGTGAATCCTGAGATTGAAGTGGTTGTAACTACAGGTGTTCTCAAGATAGGTGTAAGAAAAGACGGAGGTGTTGGTGGCGACTGGATCGTTGTCGATAACTTTAAGTTGACCTATTTAGGCAATAACATCGATTTGACAACGTATCTTGAGGCTCTTCAGACGGCAATAGACAATGGTAATGCTTTTGATACGAGTTCTACTTCATCCGTGCTCGCTCAAGCACTTGCTGCTGCTATTTCTGATGGACAGTCTGCTTTATCTTCTACAGATCCTGATGAAATCTCTGCTGCTACGGCTGCAATCACAAATGCGATCTCAGCTGCTAAGGCTGTTGACCTCAGCGTGCTGAAGGCCACCATCGCTTTGGCTAAGCAGGAAGGCATTGACACTTCTGCAGCTGAGGAATTGGAGGCAAGCGCCACTGAAATTGGCCCTGTCAACGATGCTCTGTTTGACCTCCGTGCTGCTCGTAAGGTGAAGGCTCAGGCCATGCCTGACATCTACACCGGTTCCGAGCCTGCCGAAGGTAAGGTTTATATCTACAACCTTGGCACAGGCTTGTTCCTTGGCACAGGTTCAAGCTACAACACCCACTGCGCCGTTGACCAGGTCGGTATCGAAGTTGAGCTCATCGCCAGCGGTACCGGTTTCAAAATCAAGACCGGTCGTGGTGGTGGATGGCTGGCCAAGGGTAATGAAGCCTCTGAGAATGCTAGTGTATATGTTGACAGCTGGAATGGAGATCAAGTATGGCAGTTCCTGCCCGTCGATGGCCAGGAAGGTGTTTACAACATCAGTTTCGATGGTACCACCAACGATCTGCTCGGCTACAATCCTCATACTTTGAACGACAACAATACTGGTAAGTTCTGGGGCTCGATTGGTAAGATGCGTTCTGACGTAAGCGATCCCATGAACCAGTGGAAGATTGTCACCGCAGAGGAACGTGAGTCTTTGATTGCCGCAGCTTCAAAGGACAATCCCGTAGACGTCAGCTATCTCATTAAGAGCCCGAGCATGAATGCTCAGGACAGCAGAGATGCTGATTGGACAAGAGAGGTCAATGGCGGCAACGGCGGTGCTTGGGTTAACAATACCGAGAACCACGGCTACGAAGTATGGAACGCCGACGACTTCAAGATCCATCAGACCATCGAAGGCCTGAAGCCCGGTCTCTATGAGGTCAGCGTAAGCGGCTTCTGGCGCGAAGGCGACGGTGCCAATCAGGCCAACATCGTCAACAACGGAGGTGCACTGCAGCAGAAGGCTTACCTCTATGCCAACGACCAGCAGGCTCTGCTCAAGAACATCGCCAGCTGCCCCGACTTCGCTCCTGGCTTTGCTACTCAGGCTTCCGTCAAGGGCAACTTCCCCAACTGGCCGGCTGAAGGTCTCGAGTACTTCGAGGTTGGTGCCTTCAAGACATCACTCAATGTCATTGTTGAGGATGACGGCACGCTCACGCTCGGCGTAGGTGTTGACGAGAAGGTCGCTTTCGGCGACTGGGTAGTCATGGACAACTTCCGTCTGACTTACCTCGGTGGCGCTTCTGATTACGACCGCGCTCTTGTTTCCATCGAGGATGGCAAGAACTATCGTGTCTTCACTGAGGTGGACGGTGAGAAGTACTACCTCACAGCTAATGGTGTCCTCGATGACCAACTGCAGAAGGCTGGTGTGTTCAATTTCAAGAAGGTTGAAGGTGAACAATATGAGTATGGTTTCCAGTTGACATCTCCGCTGGACAACCGTTTTACCAATCCTTATAGTACTGCTGACTCATGGTTGACTATTGGCCGACTCACCGTTACCGATGGTAAACGTACTAACTACGAGGCACAGGTGTTCTTCCAGAATGAAGATGGCAAGTTCGCTGTTCGCGGCACCAACGCCAAGTATAACGGTGAAACAAGCGGTTGGGCTTATATCTCCAATTCCTATTGGACTGTCAATGAAGGTCCTCTGGCCGAGTATTCTTTTGAGCCTGCTTATGTATGGCAGCTCGAGGAAGCTGAGGCCGATAACCGTCAGGAGATCCTTACTGAGGTTCGTCCTACTGTCGAGAAATGGGGTAAGATGCTTCAGGACATCGACGGCCTTGTGACCGATGCCTCTATGTACTACGCTAATTCTAAGGCTAACGAAAGTATCGGTCTGCCCGGCCTCCTGGATGGTGACTACAACACCTACTTCCACACAATGTGGGGAAATAGCGGTGTGACAGAGGCCCATTATCTTGAGGCTACACTTCCCGATGCAGCAGACAAGTTCTACTACTATTTCGTAAAGCGTGATCCAGTGAATAATGGCAATACCGCCAATCGTCCTATACATATCGCAATCAGCGGAAGTAACGACGGCGAAACGTTCACTCCAATTACGGAGGTTTACGATATGCCTCTTACTGTTCCTCCTGTGAACTATATGTCTGAGTTGATTACAGCCGACCAGGCTTATAAGATCATCCGCTTCACGGTTCTTGACACCAATAATCACGCAACAGATAACAACGGTAACAAGTTCTTCACCTTCTCTGAGTTCTATGTCCTGCCTAGCAATGAGTTGACCGATGCAGCTACAGCTTTGCTTGCGACAGACTATACAGACATTCCACTCGATGCTACTGATTACATTGAGCAGGTTGAAGAAATGGATGCTATCCTCAAGGGCTACTTCAAGGATGTTGACCTTAACCTCGTTCTCAATGATGAGGTTTTGGCTACCGTAGAAACTACTATTCTTATTGGCAAGGAGGCTCCTGCTGCACCAACAAGCTTCTACACAAATGAAGACGTGCAGTCTGCCTTCAATGGTCTGGCTTACTTCAAGCCAGACGTAGACGAGGTTACAGAGGAAACCGACGCAATCAACTATACAGCTGAAAGCGCTATCTCTGAAAGCTTCGAGAGAGCTAAGTGGTTCAACATGAACATCCGTGGCGGATACTGGGTAACCATGGACGAGACCGAGCCTTACATGCCGACGGAAGAAAAGGACCTCGAGTCAGAAGCTAGCCAGTGGGCATTCGGTGCCGTAGAAGGCGAGCCCAACCAGATTGTTATCTGGAACCGCGCTGCCGGTCCTGACATGTCTCTCCTGAACACAGGCGAGGTCGATGCCAATAATAAGCCTCTTGTTGCTATGCGCGAGGGCCAGACCGCTTGGGACTTCGCTCCTAATTCTGATGGTTTTGTTATCCATCAGGTAGGCACCGGTGAAAACGAATGGGTTAACCAGAATGGTGGTGCCACAGGTCCATTCAGCATCTGGAATTCTGGCTACGCTAAGGGCGACGCTGGTTCTGTTCTCCGCATCTTCTTCGTTGAGGAAACCGAACCCATTGATCCTTACGATGCAGCTCTTGCTGAGATTAAGAACAACCACCACTACCGTGTCTTCACAGAGGTCGCTGGCGAGAAGTACTACGTCAATGGCGATGGTACACTCACCACAGACGCTGAAGCAGCTCCTTCATACCTGTTCCAGCAGGCTCCTGGCGGAGAATATGAGTATGGCTTCAAGCTCAATAACAATGGCACTTACTTCAGCAATCCTTCTTCGGGTAGCAGCATCAATGACACAAAATTCAACACCAGCACTCGTGGTGATAACGCATGGGAAGCTCAGGTATTCTTCCTCAACGGAGATGGCTTCTATGCAGTACGTTCAACCAATGCTCCAGCTCCGCCTGAAGGTGCTACAAGTGGTTGGAACTGGGTAGGCAGTGCTTACTGGACAGTAAACGAGGCCGAAACTCCCACTGCAGGATATAGCTTCGATAAGGAGTCCAATTTCATTTGGCAGCTCGAGCCCGATCCTTCATACCTTGAGATAGCACTTAATCTCGTAAGTGATGGAAGTGTCATCAAGACCGAGATCGTTGAGTACTTGATAGGTGATACACCTGAAGTGCCTCAGAGCTTCAGAGAAGAAACACACGGACTTGCTCTGTTCACATGCGATGTGGACGAAATCGCTGAAGAGACTTCAGAGGTCAACTTCACCGCCGAGAGCATCCTGTCTGAAAGCTTCGAGAAGGCTAAGTGGTACAACATGAACATCCGTGGCGGCTTCTGGGTAGCCACTGAAGAAGGCGAGCAGTACAACCCGACGGCCGACAAGGACCTCGAGGCTCCTGAGAGTCAGTGGGCATTCGGCGCTGTTGAGGGCGAGCCCAATCAGCTGATTGTTTGGAACCGTGCATTCGATGGTACTTACACCTTACAAACTGAAGGCGGTAATGGCGCTAAGGCTCTTATGGCTGAAGGTGAGCAGATCTTCGAGGCATTCACCTGCAAGGATGGTTTCGTAATCCGTCCATTAGGCTTGAATGAGAACGACTGGATTAACCAGTTCGGTGGCTCAAATGGTTACCTCGGCGTATGGCAGAGTGGTGGCGGTAGGAACGACGATGGTTCTATCCTCCGCGTATTCCCCGTTGAGACGGAGAACCTTGAGATCGCAATCGACGTTGAACGTTATGTAGGTCAGGGCTATACTCCAACGATTGCTGAAGTTGACTTCACAGAGGCTCTTGAATATCTCGGCGTAGAAGCTGTTACTGAAGACATGCTCTACTTCGTCAATCCCGACGGCACTGAGATGGATTATGCTACATATAAAGTATCACCCACTCCCGACTTCACGTATGATGGTTGGTGTGATGCCGAAGGTGCAGCAGCTCAGTGGAACTCAACTACCAACATGATTAATGTTAAGTTCTTCGAGGCTATTCCTGATGGTCAGTTCTCAATCTGCGACATGAATGGTGCCGATGAGGTAGGTAAGACATACACCGTGAAGTGGGCCCTGAAGGCTAACGACAAGGCTGTGGTCTATGCCGTGAACGTCACCTTCGTTGATGCTCCTGAACTCACCTACACCTTCGACGAACTCGATAAGGTGGCTACTGAAGACCTCAACATCAAGTCTGAGATTGGTGATGCTTACGAAGGCCTCAACGCTACAGTAGATATCGATGCCATCCTCGCTGCTCTCGAAGTAGAGTCGCTCGGCGATGTCATTATCGCTGCTGTGCAGCCCGATGGCACGCTCGATACCAACTATATGCTTGGTGGTACAGATGGTTGGCGTGATGCCGACGGAACATGGAAGAGTTGGTCTGACAATCTCGAAACAGCTCCGTACTTCTATGTGAAGACTAACTTCGAGGCTACACCTCAGATTTATCAGGTTGGTGGTTATCCCGGTCACACTGATGAGGCTGCGACATTCACTGCTCCGTTCGTATTCGTCAAGAATGGTACGAACCAGGCTTATGTGCTCAACGTTAACCTTGTCTATGGTGAAAGTGGAGCCGTAGCTTACGATGGTACTGTTGACGTGACAGGAAAGATTCAGGGTCAGGTCGTAGCTGAAGCTCCTACCGCAGACGAGACTATTACCATCACTCCTAACGAGGACGGTACTGTCAACATCAACTTTGCTAGCCTCACCTTGGCTGCTCCTGAAAAACCCGTGAACGACTTCATTGTTGAGAACGTTGTCGTTACCGAGAATGAGGATGGCTCCGTGAGCTACAGCCTTGAAGGAGCTACCGTATCGCTCACTGCTGCTTCCGGTATGATTATGACCTACAATGCCACTCTTACAGGTACTCAGGCAGAGGGCGAAGGTCCAGAACTCACTCTGATCTTAGCTCAACCCTCAGGCTTGCAGAATGAGATTGTCTTCCATCCGAATGCTCTCGTTCCCGAGGCTGAGGAATTCGATGGCATGATCAAGCAGATTCTCTCGCACCCGCAGACTGGCGTTCAGGGTCAGGCTACTGGCGAACAGAAGGTAACCATTGCTGCTACCGGCGACGGTAAGGCTGACATCACCTACTCTGGCTTCACAATGCCTGTAACAGGCGCTGAGATTCCTGAGTTCACAGTTGAAGGCGTTATCGTTACTGAGAATGAGGACGGCACCATCAGCTATGCTCTGCCTGAGGATGCTGAGGCTGAAGTCATCATCGACCGTGGTACCGGCGTTGTTAAGTACGCTGTAACACTCGAAGGTACTCAGGAGAGCGCTGACGCTACTCCTGTGCTGAAGCTCACTCTCGAGAACTCAGTCGTTGACACCGTATGGTTCGGCGCTGACGAGAAGACCATCGACAAGGCTATTGCTACCAGCATCCGCGGCATCAATGCTCTGGGCACTGAAGGCAATATCTACGACCTCTCAGGCCGCAAGGTTGAGAAGATCCAGCGCGGTGGTATCTACATCGTCAATGGCAAAAAGGTTTCTGTAAAGTAAACTTCTAACCATAACACTTTATGCTCCGAGCACCCAACCGAGGGTGCTCGGAGTTCTTTTTTTTGTAATGTTACTATTGCTGCTGCCATTAGTCAGGTTATAATGCCAGGGCATGACAGATTCAATTAGTACGTAAGCCTATTAAAGTTCGCCGAGCCTCTATAGAGGGTAAGCAAAGTCTCTATAGAGGGTAAGCAAAGTCTCTATAGAGGGTAAGCCGAGTCTCTATAGAGGGTAATTCAACAATCCCAAGCTAATGTGGAGATTAGGCCGGCTTAAAGTGGCAATTAAGCCAACCTGATTTGACGATTAAGCCAACCTAATTTGACGATTATGCCAACCTAATTTGGCAATATGAAAAACCGTGCGTTGTTATGCTACCAGTCATGTGTCGTTTCATGACCGCTCGTAAGTCGCTTTATGACCGCTTGTAAGTCGCCTCATGAACGGTCGTAAGTTGCTTCATGACCGGTCGTGTTTTCATTGATGATTCGTTTTGTCAGATTAACGTATAGTCTTGCTGTCAACTCTTCCTATTCTCCACTTCTACGTTTCGGCTGTAGTCTGTAGTCTTTTTTGAACAACTTTTTTTTGTTTTCGGGCGTCACTGTCTTGGAAAAGCATTATCTTTGCAAGCGGAATAATCCTGTGCGACTGATGGAAGAGACTCTACGACTATATGAACTTACATCGATGGTACGAGCTACCATCGAACAGACGTTTACCGACGAGTATTGGCTCGAGGCTGAGCTTTCTGAAGCCCGAGTGGCGCAGAACGGGCATTTTTATGGCGAATTCATCGAGAAAGATGCTCGGGGTGTGAATATCATCGCACGTGCGCGCGTGACCGCGTGGGCGCGTACATATAATATCTTGTCCCCACTGTTCGAGCGGGCCACAGGGGAGCACCTGCGTGCAGGTCTCAAAATCCGCGCGTGCGTAACAGTAGAGTTCCACGAACAATATGGTTTTTCACTTAATATCATAGATATCGACCCTTCATATACGCTGGGCGATATGGCCCGTCGGCGCCGCGAGATATTGACACAGTTGGAGGCCGATGGCATTCTTGAGGACAATAAGAACCTTGAACTGCCGGCGCTTATGAAGCGCATTGCCGTGGTGTCGTCGGCTGGCGCTGCCGGCTATGGCGATTTCTGCGACCAATTGGTGAACAACGCTTTCGGCCTGGCCTTCGAAGTTAGGCTGTTTCCTGCCGTCATGCAAGGCACTAATGTAGAGACCAGTGTGCTGGCGGCCCTGGAAGCTATCTGCGATGAGCCTGAGCGATGGGACTGCGTAGTAATCATCCGTGGAGGCGGTGCCACGAGCGATCTCTCGGACTTCGACAGCTATTCTCTTGCAGCAGCTGTGGCACAGATGCCGCTGCCGGTAGTGGTAGGCATCGGACATGAACGTGATGAGACGGTACTCGACTTCGTTGCTCACACTCGGGTGAAGACGCCTACGGCAGCTGCTGCCTTCTTGATAGACCATGGGACAGAGCAGCTGGCATTGCTCGATGAGTTGCAGCAGCGTATTGTCCGTTCTACCCAGTTCGTGGTGCAAAGCTCTTTGTTCAAGGTTCAAGGCGTGGAACCCCGTATCACACGAGCTGCCCGGCTCGTCATTCAAACCTCAATGCTTAAGGTCCAAAGCATAGAGCCCCGCTTCGCACGGGCTGTCCGGCATATCTTGGAAAGCTCAAAGCTCAGAGTCCAAGGTCTAGAGGCTCGCGTATCTGCCCTCGATCCCGAACTCCAGCTGCGCCGTGGATATAGCCTGACCTATACCGATGATGGCCGTCTCGTGCGCTCGGTAGCCGACGTTCACGAAGGCGACACCATCATAACCCGTATTGCCGACGGTGATCTGAAGTCGGTCCTGAAGTCTGCTGACCTTTTTGGTAAACAATAATTCTTTTCATAGCTATGAAGCAATTCTTTCTTGCGCTCATATTGATAGTTCTGTTCGCAAATCCGGCTCATGCTCAAAGTGTCATCTTCCCTCAAGAGCAGCAGGCAGGGACGGCCTTTTTGTCGTCGAAGAATAATGCCGGCGCAGAGACGTTGACGATTGGCAACGACCTTTTCGTGGCTGACTATGTGAAAACCGAAGGCACAATGTACTTCGCGGGCTGTGACGCCTTGGGGCTGATAGGCGGCACAGAACTGTTTGCTATTCGCTTGGACAACGGAACGGAGGTGAAAGCCTCAGAAATGAACCTTGGCGACGTCCGTATGATAGACCTCTCAGCCGATGACTCAGCCGCCAAGGGCTCACTGAAATTGCCGGGCAAAGCCTTGGAAGCCGATTACACCTACAAGAATCTCGCCTTAACGTGGCGTGCAGTGCTGCGCAACGGCTCTCATTATTTACGCACGGAACTTGAACTGACTGCCAAGCGCAATATCGCCATGCAGGCTGTAGTGCCTATGTGCTACGATGTGGATTGCAGTGGTATTGAGAGTGAGCAGGGAATGCCAACCGTAGTAGGCAACACTCGCGGGGCCGTCATAGCCAGCGATAAGATCTTTGCTGGCCTGGAAACGCCTATGGGCAAGAACAGCGTCGTGAGCGGTCAAGGTGCTGCCATAGCCGTGCCTTTTGCATATACGGCTTGGACGGGAAGCACATTCGACTGGGAGTCAGGCAGTGCCACACCTGAGGGCATCCTCGCTCTTGGCTTACCGGCCGACTATATAGCCGCCGTCCAAGGCTATCTTGCCATACACGAGGGCGGCAGTCACAGAGTGAAGTTCCAGTATACAAGCGGTTACCATCGTCTTGACATAGCAGGTGTCGACGTTGTAGACCCGTTGACAGGCGACGTAGTGGCCAGCGACTATCACAAAGGCACTACGGGCGGCAGCAGTAGCAATAATACCTATACCCTTGACATCCCTGAGGCTGGATACTATCTTGTGCGCTATTTCCGCGACTTGACAGAAGAGCGTACAGGTGTCATTACAGGCTCGTTCAACTCCAATGGCACCATTACGTGGAGCGGCAAGGTCGTGGCCGCCGATGTGGTTTACGATGGAGCAACGTCAGTGCTTGCCGACAATGTATTGCATTTGCCGGCAGTTACTCGTGTCACCTTGCTTGGCGAATGGAGCCGGCAGACTGTGTTGCAGGCCGGCCAGACGTGGGCCGTCAGCGCCGTAGTCGGGCTTATCGCCCCAAGTCAGGCCCGGCGCTCGTTCCTCTGCTATAGCGAGCGTGAGCGTGCCGTGCCTTGGCGACCTTTCCCGCTTTATAATTCGTGGTATGAATTGAATATCAACCGCAACAACGACCCTGAATACACAAGCCATTTCAATGAGGCCCAGTGCCTTGACGTGCTCGGTAAGTGGAAATCACGTTTATTCGATAAATATGGAATAGGCATTGCTTCGTTTGTTTGGGACGACGGTTGGGATGAATATGGCACCTGGACATTCAACAAGAATTTCCCCAACGGGTTCTCGGCCATTAGCGATGCTGCTGCAAGCATGAACTCGCAGATAGGGGCGTGGCTCGGCCCCGTCGGCGGCTATGGCCAAAGCGGCAACTATCGTCGCAACTATTGGAAAGGCCGCGGTGGGATGCAGTTGAGCAACAAAGCCTATTTCGACACTTTCATCACTGCTTGCTCGAATATGCTTACCGATTATCATTTCAATTTCTTCAAGTTCGACGGCATCAGCGCGCAGTTCAGTGCGATCGGCCCCGATGAAGGTGCTACAGGCGAGGAGAATGCCGAGGGCATTATTGAGATTGAACGCCGTGTGCGACAGGTGAAGCCCGATGTGTTCATAAATACATCTGTAGGCACGTGGGCATCACCTTTCTGGTTCCAGTTCACAGATGCCGTGTGGCGCCAGGAAAACGATTGGGGCACTATAGGCGACCAAGGCAGCGACCGTGAGCGGTGGATTACCTATCGCGACCGTCTCGTATATCAGAACTTTGTGAAGCGGTCGCCACTTTGCCCCATCAATACGCTGATGACACACGGATTCATACTGACGAAGTACGGCTCCGTGTCGACGGACATGAACTATACGGCTGTACTGCATGAGCTGCGCTGTGCCTTTGCCTGCGGTTCGGGCATGGTGGAGTTGTATGCCGACTATGCCTTGATGAATAGCATCAGCAATGGCAAGTTGTGGGCTGATTTGGCTGATTGTATACGTTGGCAGCAAGAGAATGCCGATGTGCTGCCCGATGTGCATTGGGTAGGCGGTAATCCGTGGGATGGTGCAAAGGCAAATGTCTATGGTTGGGCCTCGTGGAATGGCAAGAAAGCCACGCTGGCATTGCGTAATCCTTCAACTGCGCGACAGACATTCAAAACCACGCTGCGCGAGGCGCTTGACATACCTGATTATGTCCACACCTCAATAATCCTCTCGAAAGCCTTCACTCAAAACACACTAACAGGGCTGAAGGTGGACGAGCCGATAGATATCGACACACCACTCACGCTATCACTGGCGGCATCTTATGTTTATGTGTTCAATGGTGTTGATACGTCAGCAACTGATGCCGTAGAGGACATCCGCACGGATAGGGCAGCAGAGCAACATGCCGACGGGCGTATCTTCGACCTTTCCGGTCGTCGCCTGTATAAACCCTCAACCAGGGGAATAACTATTGTCAAAGGAAAGAAACTATTAAATAGGTAAATTATGGAGAAGAATGAATTGACTTACGAGGGCGCTATGGAGCGCCTCGAGATTCTCGCCCGCGAGATGGAAGGAGGCGAAGTGGCCATTGACCAGTTGGCAGCCAAGTTGAAGGAAGCACAGCAACTGCTGTCATTCTGCAAGGACAAACTCACCAAGGCTGACGAAGAAGTGCAACGCCTGTTGGCCGACACTGAGGCTGCTGCTGACTAACACGTTGAGCTTATTTGGCATCATTATCCGTTGCAGAAATGATATCATCTCCTTTGTTTTAAGTTAATTAAAGGGCAAAAAACGTAAAATCTTTCATCTTTCATCTCTAATCTATAATCTTTTTATTACCTTTGCGCCCAAATTCAGTCACTAAAACACAAACAGAAATGAAAGAGATTGATTGGAGTAATTTGTCATTCGGTTACATCAAGACCGACTACAATGTCCGCTGCAACTTCCACAACGGCAAATGGGGTGAGATAGAGGTTCACTCCGAGGAGACTATACCTATGAGCATGGCAGCCACCTGCCTGCACTATGGCCAGGAGGCTTTCGAAGGCCTGAAGGCTTATCGTTGCCCCGACGGCAAGGTTCGAATCTTCCGCGCGACTGAGAATGCAGCACGTCTGCAGGCTACCTGCCGCGGACTGGTCATGCCCGAAGTGCCTACAGAGATGTTCCTCGAAATGGTTACCAAGGTAGTGCGCATGAATGAGCGTTTTATCCCGCCCTATGAGAGCGGTGCTACACTTTACATCCGTCCGTTGCTTATCGGTACTACAGCACAGGTGGGCGTCCATCCTGCCAGCGACTACCTCTTCCTTATTTTCGTTACACCCGTAGGACCGTACTTCAAGGGCGGTTTCGCAACCAATCCCTACGTCATCACACGCGACTACGACCGCTCTGCACCTCTCGGTACAGGCTGTTATAAGGTGGGCGGCAACTATGCAGCCAGCCTCCGCGCCAACCAATGGGCCCACGAGCAGGGCTACTCGTGCGAGTTCTACCTCGACGCCCGTGAGAAGAAGTATATCGATGAGTGCGGCGCTGCCAATTTCTTCGGTATCAAGGATAACACTTATGTCACACCTAAGTCCAACAGCATCCTGCCCTCAGTGACCAATATGAGTCTGATGCAGCTGGCAGAGGACCTTGGCCTGAAGGTAGAACGTCGCCAGATACCTCTCGAAGAGCTCGACACCTTTGAGGAGGCCGGTGCATGCGGCACAGCTGCAGTCATCAGCCCCATAGAACGTATCGACGACCCAGAGACCGGCAAGAGCTATGTCTTTGCCAAGGATGGTAAGCCCGGCCCCGTCTCCACAAAGCTTTATCACAAGCTCGTGGACATACAGTATGGCATCGAGCCCGACATTCATGGTTGGACAAAGGTTGTCATTGAATAAAGAATGAGCAAAGGTAAGTTGGCCAAATTCGCCGATATGGCGAACTATCCTCACGTCTTCGAGTACCCCTTTTCGGTAGTCGAAGACGTGCCGTTTCGAATGAAAGGTCGTTGGCGTGAGGATTTCTTCCACAACGATAATCCTATTGTACTGGAACTGGGCTGTGGCCGGGGTGAATATGCAGTGGGACTGGCTCGGCGATATCCCGACCGCAACTTCATTGGCGTGGATATCAAGGGAGCCCGTATGTGGAGCGGTGCCACCGAATCGCAGCGCGAAGGTTTGACCAACGTTGCTTTCCTGCGCACGAATATCGAGATAATCGATCGCTTCTTCGCACCGGGCGAGGTGCAGGAGATTTGGCTCACCTTCTCCGACCCGCAAATGAAGAAACCGACGAAACGTCTTACCTCATCCTATTTCCTTGCCCGTTATCGTCGTTTCCTCGACGACGGTGGACTCATTCATCTCAAGACTGACTCAAACTTCCTCTTCACTTATACTAAATATGTCACAGAGGTAAACCGTCTGCCAGTAGAAGTGTGCACAGAGGACTTGTATGGAGAGAGCGGCGTGACTTCTCTTGACTTGTCAATCAAGACATACTACGAGCAGCAGTGGCTTGACCGAGGTATCACTATCAAGTACCTATGTTTTCACTTGCCTGCTAACGGCGACCTGGTAGAGCCTGAGATTGACATTGAGATGGATGACTACCGCAGTTACCATCGGGAAAAACGATCGTCGCTCGTCACGAGCCGATAGATAGAAAAGAATAATGCCTGCCCCTATGCAAGGGCAGGCATTATTTATGTCATGAGGGTCAGTCAGTTCTTAACGCATGGCATAGCTTACGTCATTCCATACGGCTTGCTGAGCCTGCATCACACCGGCTTGGTCGTTGGTCACGGTGATGGTGTTGCCACTGGGAAGCATAGCTTCGATGTTGCCGTCCTCGCCATAGCGGAAGAGCTTGCGTGTGACGCCATTCTGGCTTACGGACCAGGAGTCATCTTTGTCGTTGTGCGTAAAGACGGTCTTAATGCCTTCGGGAGAAGTTACGATATAGCCTTTCTTTGTGGTCTTGATAGCATAGTAACGGCCATCGGTACCCATAACCTTCGACGGCATATTGTTGGCAGCCATTGGATTGTCGCCGCTCCAGAACTCGATGGTGTTGAGGATTAATGCGTCAACGAAGAGCGTTATTGAACCGGCGATAGGTTGTAGAATAAAGCCAACGATGGCGTTGACGAACTTGTTGTCGGTCATGTTGCATTGCCATTTCTCATATTTATTGAAAAGAGCAAATGAACCTATGCACGATGAGCAAAAGAGTGAACCTGCGAGCACGAGTGCTGCAACGCTGAAACTAATCTTTTTCATGTTGTTGAATGTTTAAGGGGGGAATAATGTGTTACAAAGGTAGCTATCTTAGTTCGAAAATCATTCATCGTAGAGACCTTTCAACGAAGAAAACATCATTTTTAACGTTCTGTAGCAGTAAATCTTTGGATTTATTACGTTTTTTTGCACAACTTCCACTATCTTTGCAACTCGAAAGCGGATACCCGAATAAAGTATCCTTCATTCTTCACTCTCACTCTTCATTCTTCACTTTTCATTTTTCATTTTTCATTCTTCATTCATATGACTCTCTATCCTCAACTCATAATCGACGCCCTGAAGACTGTGCGTTACCCAGGCACTGGCAAAAATATTGTAGAGATGGGCATGGTGGAGGACGATTTGCGCATCGCAGGTCTCCATGTCTCGTTTTCCCTCATCTTCGACAAACCCACTAATCCTTTCCTTAAATCTCTTGTCAAGGCCTCCGAGGCTGCTATTCATGCTTATGTGTCCAAAGATGTCGAGGTGGAGGTGAAAACGAAGGTGGCTCAGCCCTTTACCGGGGGAGGAAAATCTGAAGCCCAATCAACGCCCTCCGCAGGTGGGCCACGTGGAGCCAACATCATCGCCGTATCCTCAGGCAAGGGTGGGGTAGGCAAGAGCACTGTGGCTGCCAACCTTGCCATCGGTCTTGCTCGCCTCGGTCATCGCGTAGGACTCTTGGATTGCGACATCTTTGGTCCTTCAATGCCTAAGATGTTCCAGGTTGAAGGACAACAGATATATAGCGAGGAAGTAGATGGTAAGGCAATGATCGTGCCGATAGAGAAATATGGTGTGAAGATGCTCAGCATCGGCTTCTTCGTCGATCCTGACACGCCAACTCTGTGGCGCGGCGGTATGGCCTCAAACGCTTTGAAACAACTTATAGGCGAAGCCCTTTGGGGGGACCTCGACTATTTCATCCTTGATACACCTCCAGGAACCAGTGATATTCACCTTACCCTCGTGCAGACGCTGCCTATCACAGGTGCCATAATCGTGTCTACGCCACAGCAGGTAGCCCTGGCCGATGCTCGCAAGGGATTAAATATGTACACCAACGAAAAAGTAAATGTGCCTATCCTTGGTCTCGTGGAGAATATGAGTTGGTTCACGCCTGCCGAGCTGCCCGACAATCGCTACTACATCTTCGGTCGTGAAGGAGTAAAACAATTGGCTGAAGAAACAGGTTACCCCTTACTCGCTCAGATACCTCTTGTGCAAAGCGTATGCGAGAGTGGTGACGCAGGTACGCCGGCCGTATTAGACCCCTCCACGCCATCAGGCCAAGCCTTCCTCCAGCTTGCCGCACGCGTCATCACACAGACCGACCGTCGTAACGCCGAGCAGGCTGCTACAAAGATTGTAGAGACACACTAATCTCTACTCTTTAATCTCAAATCTTTTTCCAAGGTACTCCGCGAAGATGCGTGCTGCGCTTTCGACCTTGGCGGCACAGGGACGTGTCTTGTAATATTCGGCAGTCCGAGGTGAGGCTTCGTATGAACAAAGCGCTTTCTCATGCCCTTTGATTCCTAATATCTCGGCACAGATGAGGCTGCCGTTCTGCGCTCTGGACTTCGCCAGTAGTTCCTGCACTACTTTGTAGCACGCGGACTTGCCTTCGCGGTCGTTCCCTTCGGTCTGACCGCAGTCCAAGCCCACAAGCATGACGATGGCAGACGCGGCACCACACATCATGCGCATCCGTCCTACGCCGCCACCGAAACCGGCTGCAATACGTTTGGCCATCGTCTCGTCGAGGTCATACAAATCAGCGAAAGCCGCCACAACACTCTGTGCGCATCCGTAGCCTGCCATGAAGTTGTCCACGGCACGAGCAACCCTTGCATCCAATTCTTCTTTACTGATAATCATATTCAATTATTGTTATTTTCGTTCTCTTTCAACTTTAGCTTCATAAGCTCTTTTCAAGACATGGGAATTAAAGTGGGCTTGAATTGCTCTCGTTGCTCCGAAAGTTCATTTCCCAGCTCTTTTCTCGGCAAAGATACCCACTCTTCCTGAAAACAATAAACACATATCTGTTAATTGTTCTTAAATGTTGAAAGAAGGCTTTGGTTTATTCGGAATATCGCGGTAATTTTGTGACCTAATGAATACATTCACACACCTTTTTAATCAATAACCTTTATGATTTATTCAACAGAAGTCAAAAACATGTGCAGCGTCTGCAAGGGCGCTTACCATGGACCTGCACCCATTCCCGAAGAGGGCAAGTGGATTCAGGCAAAAGAGATTAAGGACATTTCCGGTTACACACATGGTATCGGTTGGTGTGCTCCGCAGCAGGGCGCATGCAAACTGAGCCTGAACGTCAAGGACGGCATCATCCAGGAAGCTCTCGTAGAGACCATCGGTTGCACGGGTATGACCCACTCCGCAGCTATGGCCAGCGAGATTCTGCCTGGCAAGACCATTCTTGAGGCCCTCAACACCGACCTCGTCTGCGACGCTATCAACACCGCTATGCGCGAACTCTTCCTGCAGATTGTCTATGGCCGCACACAGAGCGCTTTCTCAGAGGGCGGTCTCGCCATTGGCGCCGGTCTCGAAGACCTCGGCAAGGGCCTCCGCTCACAGACCGGAACCCTCTACGGCACCGTGGCAAAGGGCACTCGTTACCTCGAGCTCACCGAGGGCTACATCACCAAGCAGTTCCTCGATGAGAACAACGAGGTTTGCGGCTACGAATACGTTCACCTCGGCAAGATGATGGAAGCTATCAAGGGCGGCATGGATGCAAACGAAGCTATCAAGAAGTTCACCGGTTCCTATGGTCGCACGACCGAGGAGCAGGGTGCAGTGAAAGCTATTGACCCACGTAAGGAATAATTGCATTTTAAACATTAGACATTAAACATTAAACTTTAAACTACATTATTCCTATGATACGTAAAGTACAGTTTGAAAGTCAGGAGCGTCGCATCGCACAGGTGCTGGCAGCTCTTAAAGAGAATGGCATCAACAGTATTGAAGAGGCCAACGAGATTTGTGACAAGGCAGGTGTGGATCCCTACTTGATGTGTGAGGAGACACAGCGCATCTGCTTCGAGAACGCCAAGTGGGCATATGTTTGCGGCGCTGCCATCGCCATCAAGAAGGGCGTGAAGACAGCTGCCGATGCAGCCGAGGCTATCGGCATCGGTCTGCAAAGCTTCTGCATCCCCGGCTCCGTCGCCGACGACCGCAAAGTGGGTCTTGGCCATGGTAACCTCGCTGCCCGTCTGCTGCGCGAGGAGACCGAGTGCTTCGCCTTCCTGGCCGGCCATGAGAGCTTCGCTGCAGCCGAAGGTGCCATCAAGATTGCCGAAATGGCCAACAAGGTTCGTCAGAAGCCCCTCCGCGTCATCCTCAACGGTTTAGGAAAGGACGCTGCACAGATCATCAGCCGCATCAACGGCTTCACCTATGTGCAGACGCAGTTCGACTACTACACCTCCGAGCTGAAGATCGTGAAGGAAGTGCCTTATGGCCACAACCCCAGCCGTCTGAAGGTGAAGTGCTACGGCGCCGACGATGTCCGCGAAGGCGTAGCTATCCTGTGGCACGAGAACGTCGATGTCTCCATCACGGGTAACTCCACCAACCCCACCCGTTTCCAGCACCCCGTAGCAGGTACATACAAGAAGGAGCGCGTGCTGGCCGGCAAGCCCTACTTCAGCGTAGCTTCCGGTGGTGGCACAGGCCGCACCCTGCATCCCGATAACATGGCAGCCGGTCCCGCCAGCTATGGCATGACCGACACCCTGGGCCGCATGCACTCCGACGCTCAGTTCGCCGGTTCCAGCTCCGTGCCTGCTCACGTCGAGATGATGGGCTTCCTCGGCATCGGTAACAACCCGATGGTCGGCGCCACCGTCGCCATCGCCGTGGCTATCGACCTGGCCCTGAACAAGAAGTAACCCCACATCTGTTGTAAAAAGCGACGAGGCGACCATCTGGCCGCCTCGTTGCTTTTTTAATGTATAATGTACAATGTATAATGTATAATTCTTCTTCAACGCAG